>Ga0160423_10003616_pt1 | contig 12835 bp, 10 predicted proteins | sample CRUFie14St8metaG_FD_108191 | JGI IMG/M metagenome (GOLD analysis project Ga0160423, IMG submission 108191) | Marine microbial communities from the Costa Rica Dome - CRUD Field 142mm St8 metaG | ecosystem: Environmental > Aquatic > Marine > Oceanic > Photic zone | place: Costa Rica: the Eastern... | reverse complement strand
GTATATGGAGCGTCCAACCTTTACCAAAGATGGTGAAGGTCCAGACAAGCAACCATTGATTCGTATTGATGTGCCTAATCAATATGTAATGCGTCGCTTAATGGACAGGATTACTCCTACATTCAATGGTGATGTAAAACTAGCACAACGATTCTGCATAGACCAAGCATTTGACGTTTCTGAGAAAATGCCTCGTGTTTGCTATCTTGATATCGAGGCTTGTCGTGCTAACGAATTTATGAATGACAAGGGCTTCACTGAACAAGAAATAACACTTATTGTTTGTATGGATTCTTATACTAACATTATGCATGCTTTTGGATTTCACCCAACATTCGCTGATATTCCTGTTGCACCGTATGGTATGATGAAAGATATTGAATCTGATGTTGTATTACACCACTTCTCAACAGAACGTGCTATGCTTGATGCTTGGCTTACCCACATGGAGGATATCGGGTATGACTTGATTACTGCATGGAATGGACATGGCTATGACCTTCCGCAATTATATTTCCGTATTGAAAGCAATGGCTTAGATGTGTCTAGGTTAAGCCCTGTCGGTAATGTTCGCGGGCCAAATAGTCGCAATCAAGACGGCGACGGCATAGGAGATTACAATTTTTATCTTATTGAAGGCCGTGAGGCGCAACCGTATATGCATACTCAGCCATGGGACGGTATCAATGTAATGGACCTGATGTGGGCGGCAGATAAGAAGCACCATGCAACTACTAGTAACAACTTACCCTCCCGTGCATTAGACGCGGTTACTAAAAGTGAATTCAAAGATGAAGGCGGTAAAGCGGATTGGAAACCTGACTTCTTCAATAGTAATTACCACGAAGAATGGGATAAGTATGTGTATTATTGTCTTCGCGACGTTGAGTTGATGAAGATGCTTGATGAAAGGTGGGCTATCATTGAAGGGTTTCATCGATTGCAAGTAAAGCAATGCGTACCATGGTCGGATATTTTCTATACATCCAAATTGTTCTCGGTTATGGGTCAGCGTAAGGCTGACTTTATTCAGCGTTCTGGGCCTTCTAAGGCCGAGCGTAAGAACATGGAGGACATGGAGAAAATCCCCGGTGCGTGGGTTCTAAGTCCCGAGAAAGGTCTTTGGGAATGGGTATATCTGCTTGACTTCAAATCACTATATCCTTCCGGTGTAATGGCCGGAGATATTGGTTATGAAAACATGCAGTGGGAAAAGCCAGACTGTGATTACTTTGAAGGTGAATACCCTCCAGAAAAAGAAGGAGAAGAAGCAATCCCTGTTTATTTCCGTAAGGGTGAAAAGAATGCTCTCCGTGAAATCGTTGGGGAACTTCTAGAGTCCCGTGCAGAATACAAAAGATTGCAGAAAGAAGCCATTGCCGCTGGCGACGATGCACTTGCCAAGCGTTATGGCATGGATGAATTAAACACTAAGATTATTGTTAATTCGGTTTATGGCGCTACTGCATCTAAAGTAAATGGATGGGGTAATCGTGCTGTTGGCGGTTCTATTACTAAGTTCGGGCGCGAAGCACTAGAGTTTGCAAAGCAATACGCGGAAGGCGAAGGCTTTACCGTATTATATGGTGATACTGATTCTATTTATGTCAAAGGCCCTGAAAACTTTACTCCGGAACAGCACCTTGAGGCTGCTACCAAACTTGCTGATGAAATTACTATGCTATTGCAACTGGAACATAATTCTGAGTATATCGTTGCAGAACTTGAAATGATTCTGGACAAGATGATGTTTGCTGATGTGAAGAAGAAGTACGCAGGTCGTAAAAAGTGGACTGATAAGCATGGCTGGTTAGATGATGAAGCACCGTTCTCACAACGTCAGAAAATTATGGGCTATGAATACCGTCGAGGAAACTCTGCGCCTATCACTAAACAAGAACAAATGAAATTCTTTACGCTCATATTTGATGAGAATAAGAGCGAACAAGAAGTCTATACCCACTATACTAAAATCATTGATGATGCTCGTAATGGGCGCCTTGATGTTGAACAATTCTATCGTCGTACTCGATTGACTAAACCTGTTGAGAATTACAAGGTATTGGCTTCTGATAAGAAAGGAGTCGTATGGTTCAATGAACATGTTGCTATTGATGGAGAGCCACCGATAGGCGTTGGCGAATACTACCGCTACACTAGGGTAAAGGATGGACCAACTGCCATCCCCGAAGGAGGCTATGTTGTATTCCGTGACCCCTCTCAGATTGCTGATTATGAGTTAGATTGGGAATTGATTGCTGATACTACTCTTGTAATGCCTATTCGTAATCTGTTCAAGCCTTTGGGCTGGGATACTGATATATTGAAAAATCCTAAAAGAAAGTTCTACCGACTTGAGGACTTCTTGGTTGCTTGAAGAGTTTTACTATCTTATCATGGGAATCCAGTACCCGATAACGCCTCTCCTAATCACGGAGTGGTTCTTTGTAGACCCTATCGTAACCGAACCAGAAAAGAACATTAATTTTATTGCGGAACTTTCTTTCTAGTTAATTTAGCGCGAAAAAATACTTTCAACCAAAGTTCTTTTACATTGCTTACGCTAAGGCTTGCAGTGTTGCGTTTGGAGGTTTTTTTCTCCTGTCCCTTATTTCTTTTTTCAAGGGACGCACACTGCGCTTAGTTTTTAGAAATTTGTTCACGGTTTATTCAAGTGTAAAATCTGGTCCAATTCTTGGAATTTTTCCCACTGTAACTGCTTCAACCATTCCTCGCAGTTCATCGTTTTGGGACATCATTGCACCTGCGGAAATCTTGTCAAAAATTGCTTCTCCCCCTATTGCATGTAAGAAACTTTGAGAATGCGCTCCTCCCCAGCCACGCTGTGGTGTTAGAACAACTGGATATCCTTTCTGGCCTATACGGTCAACCATTGTTTGTATGTATCTATGGTCGTACTCACCAAGCCCTGAACTACCATTCATTTGATTATCAATCTGTTCATAGATACAATCAAGCATTGCCTCAAGTCCTAGTTTCTTGTAAATAACCCAATATTCAGAACTCCATGTTAGTTCTGGTATAATAAAATCGCCTAGTAATTCGTGTATGTCGTTCCATAATCCTGCGGAATCTGCAATCCTTGGTCCTCTAATCCGTACACGCCATAGTTTTAGTTCTTCATCATATTCCGGCATGGCAAATTCTGCGCCGTCAATACCACTAATACGAATTGACAATAACATATCTCTGGCAAGTAGTAAATCCCTTGGTGATGCTTCTGGTACTTTGATTATCAATTCATCACCATTCTTTAGGGATTTTTCGATTGGGAAATCCCTGCCAAATATTCTTCGTATCTGTCTTTCAGTAAATGCTCGGTCTATTCCCATTCTATCCATATAAGTTCCATCAACCACTACGGTTAAGAAATCTTTACCATAGTCAACTGAGTCAACTATGTTTTCCATATACTCTTCTCCGCAAAATCTAGCAATTGATTCTGCATCTGTCTTAGTAAATTCTGGTTTGAGATATACTAGAGTATAGGCATCAGGATTAGGCCCTGCGGATACGTGTAATATTCTCTTGATACCATCAACGGTACCGCCAGTACTGAATTTACCTCCTCCGTGGAATGAACGCAACCCTGCTTGCCCGGTTGGTTCTCCAATGTTTGCAGCCGCATTAGCACCAATTGCTTCACCCGGCATACATTTAGATTCTTCAAACCATTCCAAATAGCGTTTGCTTAACTTGGTCGCCGTAGGTTTCAATATTTCCCTATTTTCTAAGAATTGCATCAGTTTATCACATGAAGTCCCAGTATGTGCAACCATGGCGAATATGGTATCGAGATTCATCGACTTTTCACATTCTCCGCATGGTTGTGCTAGGTTGTTGCCGTGTTTGCAATCAAAATCAAATAACAGTGGCTGTAATACAATATACTGTCCTTTCGGTGATAACTGTTCATGTCCATCTCCACGAATGTGATGTGGTCTAAGTCCATCGCCCCCAAGATTAAAACTTACAATAGTATTATCTCGTACATCAACAGCATTTTGATTCTCATCGACTACAACATCTTCCAATGCTCGCTTTAGTTCATACTCTAAATGTCCTGCGGTTGCAATGGCTCCTTGTGACGATTCTGCTACACTACGCCTACCTGCGGCAGACGCTAACCAGAACTGGTCTGCTTCCATCCCTGTTCCATAACAATTGTCAATGAATCCTTTATTCCTTGGATGATTTTTACTGAATCCATTTACTGGATAATGTGCCAATACTCTGTCATGGTTTATGCCAAATATAGGTCGTTTGCCTCCATAGGCTACTTGTCCATAAGCGGAAGACATTTGTTGAATATTTAGTGGTTTACCTCTTGCTTTACTCCGTACTGCAATTTGTATTGGATTGGATGGGCCAACGGCATCTGATACATAATCTGTAATATGGTTTTCAAATTCAGTCGCAATAGATTTGATTTTATCTTCAACCCAATCTAATGGATTTTTACGGATTTCTATACGGTCTTGTAAATTCAAATCCGGAAGTTTTTCTAATCTGCGTTCATCATATGCTAGTTGATATTCCATCATTTTGTTAGCCGCAAGGTTGTATTGGTTATCTATTTCCTCTCGTACATTGAAGTCTATCAACGAACAATCTCCTGTGCCAATTGAATAGCCTACATGCACATGAGCCGCAAACGCTATGCGGGTAAATTGCATAATAAATCGTTTCATCCGCTTGAATCCTTCTGCATATCCAAATCGATAAAAGAACGCTGGTGCAATAGAAGCGCCGCCTTCACCAAATGATGTCTTATCAAGGGTTCCTTGAATAATTTGACCATCTAATATAATCACGGTTTCTTTAATTTCTTTGCCTTTGAACTCTCCGTTGTATAATTGCTTACTGGTAGCCTCGCGTTTAATACTACCGTCTTTATTTCGCTCAGGATTGTTTCCTTTGAACGTAGCACTAATGCCATCGGGTATCAGTGAAGATAGAAGTTGTCTGCCTGTCCAGTACATCTTACGGTCGGTATGCTTGTAGTCTGGTTCTGGTAATTCTGTTGGATAGTTCATAGTTCCATCATCTTCTCTATACCATGCGGCTCCAATCAATTGTAATGCTCTACTTTCATTGAAGAAGGGTATTGCTTCATCAGTTGTATAACCAAGACCATTATTGTATTCTCCTGCTTTAGTAATAATCGGCATAGTAAGTAATGCTAACCCGCTAGTTTCATCTTGGTCTGTTGCTACCGTAAGTTTTCCATATCGTCCATGAATTACATTCTTTTCAAGATTCATTATTTCTCTTGCTTGTTCTATGGCCTCTTTTGATTGTACAAAATGTACTTTTCCTGCATCTCCATCATAGTCTGCATTGAATGGAATACATATTGTTGGATTAAACGCAACAGATTTAGTTTTCATTGGTACTACTTTTAATGCCATTATACTTTGTCTATGCAAGGAAGGCGCACGATTGAATAGACCCCAATCTCCCTTGATTAGATGCCTTCCTACAATATCTCCAATTTCCAATGCCATCTTGCTTCTGCGTGTTCTATTCCATTTTACTAAGAACTCACTACGGATTCGTTTTTGTTCAATTAAATCCATAGACTTCATGTCAATATTATTTTCTTCTAAATGTACATCGAAGTCCATTTGTGCAAGAGCATTTTCCATAGAATAGTCTTGCAATGTTTGAACAGTTCGATTGGGGTCTTCTTCTCGTGTCAATCCTCCGCGTACAAGATATCCTGCTCCCGGGTAATGACTGAAATCTTTTGTGTTAACTATTGCGGAATCTAAGTTCGGTGAACCATTGATTACGGCCTCTTGTAATCGTTCGTAATTTTCTTCGGTTACTTCTTCTTCAAGAGTAACAGTCATACATGTTGAATATGATACTCCGACTTCATCAATATCTAAATCTGGATTAGGGGTTAACACTGAATATGATACACTATTTACTGGCTTTGTTTGTATAACCCTTCTCATGCGCGTTTTACCGCGTCCAACTCCTCCTAACCGGTCCATTAAACCCTTATAGTTAACCATCTTCCGCCTGCCTCTATTATCGCGGATTTGCTTAGAGCCTCCAGTTCCCACTTGCCCCGCTTGATTAGTAAGTACATGGGTGCATGCTCTAAACAGTTCTCGATGGAATCTTTGAATAACACCAATGTCATAATTGCGTTGCCTTGCTTTGATAAGTTTGTTGTTGACAAACACCACTGTTGAATATAGTTTAGATAAATCATCCAAATCTATATTATCATCAAGAGTAAATGAATTAGGTCTTATTGGAATCGGTGCTACGGGCATTACGGTCCAATACATGTGAGCCGGCTTACTCTGCCCCCCAAAGCCTAGGAATTTGTAATGCTCTGTTGGAATGTTTTCTAACATAGTATATACTGTTCCCATATCAAGTTTCTTTGGGCCATCATATACTGGCTTTGATGGAGTTGCTTGCCAACTTTGATATGCATGGCTCCACTTTATTTCTGGAGAATACTTGTCGCATCTTGGACAAGGGAATAGTTTATTTTTGGTATCTTGCTTCGTATGGTTTTGTCTTACTTGATTTCTTGTTATTGATGCAATTCTGCCTACTCCAAATTCATTGACTTCTTGTTCAAATAAGTAGTCAATATTGAATTCTATTTCTTCTAGTTGTTCGTCAGTTGCTCTAATGTGATAGCAGTGGTGACAGACAAGATTTACAGTTCTTGAAAGTGGATAATCTAGGCTAGCAAAATAAGAATTGCCGCTTCTTAAATATAGATAATTAGGTACTGGTGCGGCTAATTCAATATGGCCAAAATGACCCGGACAATTCATTGAAGATATATTAGTATTCTTTGTAAGTCCACAGGTATAGCATTCTTCTTTATCTTCCGCAGAGCCCATTCTAGGGTCCATTACACCGTGTTCAATTGGCAAAGGCGCTGTTCTAGATTGAGTATATGCTTCATGCTCAAATATTTCAACTACGGACATTTGACGTATTTGTTCTGGGGATAACATAGAAACCTGCAACGATTCAATCTCGGGTTTCCATAAATCAATTATTGATACAGAGTCATAAGCATTAATTTGTAATTCGTACTTAAAGTTCGCCGGTAATATTGCTCCACGAAAACCTTCTTTGGTTTCGTCGGCTTCCCCAAGGATAGGAGTTTGGTCTTCAATATACGGTGGGTCATATGAGTCTTCTTCCTTTTCTGGGACTTCTTTTCCTTCGTCAATACGGCGTTGGACAAACTCTTCCCAAGTTGGACTAAGTTTACATTTCACAATTACTAGTCTATCTGCTCCTTGCCGGAGCCCTGCACTATTCGGATGTCGAAGGACCCACTTTTTGGCTGAAAGAAACGATGTAGGAACCCATCTGGGTTCACTGAAATTAAGTTCCACATAATTGCTCCCGTTTTCTGCCGTAACTATTTGGTCTTCACGAACAGGCCAATAAAAATAGGTAACTCGCCAGTCAATTTCTTCTATTTCATCCACCATAAGATAACATCCTGATGGATAAAGTTAATCGGCGGGTTATCATGTATTTTTCATCTCCATTGTGCCGGTTGATTACCGACTGTAATATTGGGCCGAGGTTAGTAACTTGTCCCGCCGGGACATTAATTACTCCATTGCTAACCTTTGACAACCTGCCATCCATCAATAGGCGGTCGCCAACGACTGCTGGTACCTCATTCAAAGACCCTTCAGTAATGAATGTATATTTTACTTCCAGTGGTACTATACTGAATATTTCTGGACATGCTTTGTAATCCAATTTGTATTCCTCACTATCAATTACTTTTGCGATTTGGGAAGGTGTTAATTTTGGTTCTATGTCAATAGTATAAATACCGTAGCCGAATCTTGGCCCTGACAAATGTACATCGAATAATTCTCCATCGAGTTTATCATGACTAGGTATCTCTTTGCCTTCAGGCGATATTAGTGCAATTGGAGTTCCGTCCCGTTCAATCGTAACCAGTGTTGATTTGTTTTCGTTCCATGGGTTTGTACCAAACTCAACACCTGCCGTTCTATCTTCTAAATATTCATGTGACTCTAGGTGCATTTTATTGATTTCACCTATACCTACGAATGGTAATATCTTACCAAATTGTACGGTCCACAGGCTTTGTCCGAGTCGGGACATGTTCATCCCATGAGGTAATCGGACATAAATCAACCTGCCATAGATTTAACTGCTAAAAAGTCTGCAAGTTCATTCATCCTATTTCCGACATGGGCTTTTACCCATATATATTCTGGCTCAGTCCGTAGTTTCATGTGCATTCTTTCGATACGGGCTTTTAACTGTACTAATTTTGGGGCTTGAATCTTATGCTCCCCGTTCATCCCTCTAACTAATAGTTGCGAATCGCTCTTGATAGTTATATTTACTATTTCTGGATTTTCTATCCGTTCATATACTTCTTCTAATGCTCTAACAACCGCATAGAACTCAGCATAATTACTAGTTTCCTTACCTATGTATTCTCCAAGTAAAAAATCAATACCATCATAATCTCGATTAACTACAACAATACCAATTCCAGCATCGCCATGCTCTCCTTTAGAGCCATCTGTCCAAATATGATATGTTGTCAATTGATTCACCCTATCGCTGGAATTACTATTCGGAAATACGGTGTATCTTCACCGCCAATCCTACTCTTTCGTAATATCTTTACTACGGAGCCGATTTCTATTTCATCAATTCCTTGACGTTCTGCGGCAGATTGTAATGCTGGGTCTGTTACTAACAGACCGGGGAGGCGTGACCTCAAAGGTCCTAATTCCGACTCTGCCTCCTTTTGTGTTAGGATTATGTGCATTGGCACACGGCTATGTAATAGTGGGTCCATGGTAATCCCATGGGGCTCTTGGCTATAATATCACCAGTCATCGTCGTCGTCATCGTCGGTGTTAAATTTCTTTAGGAGTGAATCTAAATCGTCTTCTTCATCTGCTTCGTCTTTTGCAAGTAAATCGTCTTCGGAATCTCCCGAATCTTCATCAGAATCTTCTTCGTCTTCATCTTCGTCATCATCCCACCAGTCATCGTCTTCATCATCGTCTTCGTCAATAGAGTCTAAATCTTCATCTTCGGAATCTTCATCTAATTCGTCCCAATTTAACTCATCAAAATCGTCGTCCCAATCCTCGTCATACTCTGGCTCTACTTTTTTTGCCCTCTTAGGACCAGATTTTGCTTTAGAGGAGCCTGTTGCTCCTTCTTCTGACCCCATAAGTCCAAGATGTTTTGCTGTAATGTCGGAATTTTTCTTCATAGCAAGGCTTGGTTCAAGCCAACCTTTCAACTTCTTTTTTGCGCTTCCTTCATTCATGGCCTTAACTGATACATGTAGGCTATATGTGAATTGCTTCATGAACAGGGGTAGTTACAACTCGGTTATGAATATACTGATATTAACCTATAAGTTCATAACCTAGTTACTTATGAGTTATAATTGATGGCAAGTGCCTCGGAGTGGGAAAAGGAAGTCTATACTACGATTCAACTTCGTCGATATGACAAGACTCGTTTAGTAAATCATTCCTTTGTTCGCGAACCAACATGGAGAACTGTTGCTCGTTTATTAGACATTATTGATATGATGGATAAATACGGTGGTTGGGCGGAAATTAAGCGTAAATTAGATTCGGAGGAATAATAATGGCAAAATACAAGCGAATAGTCAAACACATAGAGGCTTCATTTAGACGGGTAATGGACCGTGAAGGAGTAACAGAAGTAAATACAAGGCAAATTCAAGATGAATACAACCTTGCTAGTAATTATGGTATTACTACTCAACGTCTTACTAATTTATTGCAGCGTAGACCTCAATTTAAGCAAGTACGAACAGAAAGTATTCACGGTACTAATAGACAGACAACATACTGGAAATTGGCTGATATTGAGATAAATTGAGTAAATTGTTAGGGTATCGATACCCCTTCTAACGCTATCATAATGGAGGGAGGGAAGTGTCTGATAACTCATTTTGAGATTCAGATAGTACGACTCAGTCAAATAAGTACAATCACTTAGTACTCCCTCCGCAGACATGTTGAACTTAAAACTAACAGAAGTCAAAATCGGACCAGATGGCCCAGCGGCCGTCTATGAGAGTGAAGAAATAATTTTTGAAGTAGTGGAGGGAACCTTTAATGGGTCCATCTGAGTATTTCTTAAATCGCAAGCATTTATGGCTTGATAAGAACTTCAAATCGACGACAGATTGGAACAAAGCAGAGTTCTTACTTGAAGCAGGCGAATACGTCCGCATCAACAAGGGCAAAACTTGGCAACAAATCCAAGACGAAGTCGACTCTCAACACGGATTTTGATGAAGTGCAACATCGGACCCAGAAGCCAGTAACCACTGGCCGAGGGTTCCTAGTTAATATAGAATGATTGCCGCGATATAGTATTCCTTACTTACGAGTAAATTATTAGCGATGCTATTGAACGACAATCACCTTTACCGTGCCGTATCCTATTCGGCCTCGGTAATATGAGGATATTCAAGTGTGAGCGTAAATACCCGAGAGGGGGCCTCCATACGGTGGAAACACAGTAGGGGAAGCGCGTATAGTAATGACATTTGAAAAACAGAAACCGGGATACATCACTCTTACGAGTGTGTTAGAAGTGTCGCGTTCAGGCTCCGCAAGGAGAAAGCCACCTTACAGGTCATGCTGATGGTGGTACTGGGCGTGGAATTCCGGGTGCTTGGATATCTGTTGATTATTACCACAATGTACACAAATTGAGGCACGGCAAGAGTACATAGAATTAACATAGTAACTCACGCGGAGTATAAACGCAAAAAAATAAAAAAGGAGGAAAAATAATGAACAATGAGTTTGAGATAAGTAAAGGAACAAATTATGCACAAATGGTATTTGACGGGTGGGCTATGGCCCTTAATCCGACCAAATATAAATACAAAGTTGTAATACCAATGGACGAATTTACAGACGGACTACTAGACGCATATAACGCCGAGCGTTATGAGCCACTAACAATGAGACAGATTACTGGAAGCAACGGTAGTACCGAGCGCTTTGTACAGTTTTATCTGGAAGAATGGCTTCCTAGCGGTAACAACTTGAGAACAACATGGATTGAATCACACAAAGTATTCACCATGGCTTGATGTATAGAAGTTTCCAACCTTCGTTATTGCCAAAATAACAAATTATGAACTGATATATTCTGCGGAATATAACTGCCCCCCTTGGTCGTTCGCGGCTTTGGGGGGCTTTTTGGCGCAGTCCGGAGTATCTAGCAATAGAGAAAGGGCAAATAGGAGGAAAAAAGAAATGAATTTAAAAGAAGAAAACACTATCAAAGAATTGAAAGAAAACTGGCTAGAATCCAGTGATGAACTCGAAAACTTGAAAGATACCTTGGACGAATTACAAATATCGCTACCTTACATATGCTATAGTTGTAACAAATACATGGTAATTAATGATTATGACGAATTTCGTAATGAAACATTTGATGGCGAATCAAACACTTGGAACTCACAGCGATGCGATTGCTGTCCAATGTGCGCCAAAAAAGAATGGTTAGAAGAAGATGAATTTGTTATAATCACAAAACATGTTTTGGAAGAAAATGGTATGCCATGCACAAAGTGCATGGAAGAGTATGATGAGATTATCAATGGAAGAATCGAAGAAATTATTATTGAAAAGGCCGCACTAGAATGTTGGCAATGGGACGATGCACTTCTAGTGCATTATGCTAATGCTGACGATTTAGACGAAAATGCCAAGAATTTCTTGGAAGAAGCATCAAGTGAACGTCTTTCATGGGCTAATAAATCCCCGTGGATTGAATTAGCCGCATATGGTGAATCTTACTGAACTTACATCCTAGGACCAAGTAGCCGTCTACTAACCGCCTACCAAGCGGTGAAAAGCGGTGAAAGTCACAGATTATTATGACTAAGAGATTAGATTATGATGGAAAGACGGTTAACTCCGAATATCTGAAAACTGGTATGACAGATGCCATACGCGAACTAGTTAGTTTAACTAAGGACGCGATAGAAGCCGAAGAAGCACTTGTAGACTATGGAATGGAGTTGTATAACTTACATGAAGTAAATGGTGGTCGTGAGAGCGACGATTATTCTGATTGTAGCCATGCGACTATATTTTATGTTGCCGATGGAGATTTCAGGCAAATCTCTAACGGTAAAACCAAGGTCTGGTGTTTCTGTGCTGAATGTGGCGAACAGGTAGGTACAGAACATGTTTCATGTTACTGGACTTGGCTGGTCTATCAAAGAGCAGATAAGAGAAAAACTTGGGATGACACAGAGAGGGACTTTATCCAAAAGATTCCTGCTGAGTATAGCGTCCCTTCGGGTATTTTACGACCCGAGCAAGCCCGACCAAAAATTATTGCCGCCGTCAATAGACGAGAACGGCAACTTGCTGGTTGGTAAGCAGTTAACTTATTGAAATCTACTGATTCAACATAATAGGGCCCGAAACCGATACCAAGGTGGAGGGCCTCAGTTTTGAGGAAAACCCCCGAAAGCAAAGGGTCGCAAGGAGAGCGACCTCCAGTCGAGTAGGGCCAATGAAAAACATCGAGTAAAGGAAAACGGCTCGATGGATTCTGACGATGAAAAGTAACCACGATTATCAAGTGGAACTTAGATTCTGATACATCTAACCAAACCTAAACCAATCGTAGTATGCAAGTCATTGCGGATGCCTATGTAGGCCCGCGAGCCTTGGCACTTGCATAGCGGTCGAAAGCCGTCAATACGAATCGATAAGCCAAAGGCGGAGGCAGG
>Ga0160423_10003613_pt1 | contig 12838 bp, 8 predicted proteins | sample CRUFie14St8metaG_FD_108191 | JGI IMG/M metagenome (GOLD analysis project Ga0160423, IMG submission 108191) | Marine microbial communities from the Costa Rica Dome - CRUD Field 142mm St8 metaG | ecosystem: Environmental > Aquatic > Marine > Oceanic > Photic zone | place: Costa Rica: the Eastern... | reverse complement strand
GCCCTGTGCGACTATTTCGGCATTGCAAGCCTTGACGGGTTTGGCCGGTTTTCGCGGTCTATGACAAGTGCGGCAGGGGCGCTTCTTGCCTATATCGAGCTGACGCAGAAAGGCAATCTGCCGCAGCTGCGCACCCTGCAGCCGGTCACCGAGGCCGGCTACATGGAAATTGATCCGGCAACGCGTCGTTCGCTGGAAATTACCCGTACCTTGTCCGGCGACCGCCAGGGCAGCCTGCTTGCAGCCATTGACCAGACGATCACGGCCGGCGGCGCGCGGTTGCTGGCACAGCGGATCGGGGCACCTCTGGCGGACGCTGCGGCCATCAACCGGCGGCTTGATCTTGTTTCATGGTTTGCCACCACGCCTGATCTGTCAGACACCCTTCGCAGCAGCCTGAAAGCGATACCTGATATCGATCGGGCACTTTCGCGGCTGTCGCTGGGGCATGGTGGTCCACGCGATCTTGATGCGCTGGCGCGCGGCATGGTGGCCGGTTCGGATTTTGTGGCAGCGGCAGGCCAGAACCAGCCGCGTCTGGCCCCGCCGGAGGATCTTGCCGGTCTCTATGACTCCATTATGACAGCAGCCCCTCTTGCTGACGAGATGGCGCCCGCGCTGGGGGATGATTTACCGCTGCTGGCGCGGGATGGGGGCTTTGTACGCAGCGGGTTTGATGCGGCCCTTGATGAATTGCGTCTGTTGCGTGACGAAAGCCGGCGGCTGATCGCCGCGCTGCAGCAGGAATATTGCACCACAACCGGCATTTCATCGCTGAAAGTCAAACATAATAATGTGCTTGGCTATCATGTGGATGTGCGCAACACGCATGGCGAAAAACTGATGCAGGATGACCGGTTCATCCATCGTCAGACAACAGCGCAGTCAGTACGTTTCACAACTACCGAACTGGCGGAACTAGAACGGGACATGTCCTCGGCGGCGGATCGCGCGCTGGCACGTGAACTTGATATTTTCGAAAGATTGCGCGCCATGGTGCTGGCGCGTGCAGAGGCGCTGTCCGGTGCGGCGGCGGCATTGGCCCAGCTCGATGTTGCGATTGCCGCAGCGGTGATGGCCACAAGCCGCCATTATTGCCGGCCGGATATCAGCGATGGTGTTTGTTTCAACATTGAAAAGGGGCGGCACACGGTTGTAGAGACCATGCTGCCTGCCGGTGACAGTTTCATTCCAAATGACTGCCAGCTTGGTGATAGTGGTGATATCTGGCTGATCACCGGCCCCAACATGGCCGGTAAATCAACCTTTCTGCGGCAGAATGCACATATCGCCATCATGGCGCAGGCGGGCCTGTTTGTACCGGCCGAAAGCGCGCGGATTGGTGTGATTGACCGTCTCTTCAGTCGCGTCGGTGCGGCCGATGACCTGGCGCGCGGCAGATCCACTTTCATGGTGGAAATGGTCGAGACAGCCGCCATCCTGAACCGTGCCACGGAACGGTCCTTTGTCATCCTTGACGAGATCGGCCGCGGGACCGCCACCTATGACGGGCTGTCCATCGCCTGGGCTTCGCTGGAACATCTGCATGAAAGCAACCGTTGCCGCACATTGTTTGCCACGCATTATCACGAGCTGACCAACCTGCGCACCAGCCTTGAACGCCTGTCCTGCCATTCGATGAAGGTGCGCGAATGGGAGGGAGAGATCATCTTTCTGCATCAGGTTGTCGACGGGGCGGCCGACCGGTCCTACGGGGTGCATGTGGCACGGCTCGCCGGTCTGCCCGCGATGGTCATCAGCCGGGCGCAGGCGCTCTTGAGTGAAATGGAAGCAGGAGGTCATGGTGTCATTGATGCTGGCAAGCTTTCAGCGGACCTGCCGCTTTTCGACCATGATTTTACGGCAGATATACCACCATCCGCACCCGGGGACAGGTTAAGGATGCGTCTGGAAGAGATCAATCCGGACCTGATGGCGCCGCGCGACGCGCTGGAAATACTCTACGAACTTCGGGCGCTGCTTGCCGATGAGGCAGATGGCGGCTGACAGGATAAAGGCGAGATGTCGACAGAAAGCGAAAACCAACACACAAGGCCAAGGGCCTGGCGGCGATGGATCGACCCGCTGGGTGCGGCTGTCGACCAGGGCGTTGCGCCACTGGATGTGCTGGCTTTTGAGGACAGCCTGTCAGCTATGGCAGGTGCCAGCGATGCGGCATTCGCCAAACAGCTCCTTGCCACGACCAAGGCAGCGCACCAGGACATGCGGCAGAATCTGCAGGACGCGCTTTCACAGTCAGGGGACGGCGCGGTCTATGTTGGTCGTCATTCATGGGGAATGGACCTTCTCCTCGGCACGGTAATGCGAACATTATGCACCCGCCATGGGGCTGAAGATGTGGCGCTGATTGCTGTCGGGGGGTATGGGCGCGGGGAGTTGGCACCAAATTCTGATATCGACCTTCTGTTTCTGACGGAAAAAGACAGCGCCAGCGCTGCGGATGTAGTTGTCGAGCAGATGCTGTATCTGTTGTGGGATCTGGGGCTGAAGGTTGGCCACGCCAAACGCACCGTTACGGCAACGATGCGCGCTGCGCGTGAGGACCACACCATTCTCACAGGCCTTCTCGAAATGCGCCTGATTGAGGGAAACAAGCGCATATGGGGCAATCTCGGGCGCGCCTTTCGACGCGAGGCAGGGCGCATAAAGCCGGCCGAGTTTGCAGCCCTCAAGCTGGGTGAACGTGACACGAGACACAAGAGGCATGGCAACACGCGTTATGTTGTTGAGCCCAATATCAAGGAGGGCAAGGGCGGGCTTCGCGACCTCCATACATTGTTCTGGATTGCCAAATTTGCCTACCGTGCAGACAGCATCATCGCGCTGGTGGAAAAGGGCGTCCTGCGCGAGAGCGAGGCGCGAAGGTTCGCGGCGGCACAGCGGTTTCTGTGGACTGTTCGCTGCCATATCCATCTGCACCGGGGACGCCCCGATGAAAGGCTGGATTTCGAGGCGCAGATGACCATTGCGCCGCTGATGGGGTTTGCCGACCGTTCCGGCATGCGGGCAGTCGAGCGCTTCATGAAGCGCTATTATCTGGCGGCGCTGGATGTCGGCAATCTGACGCGGATCATGTGCGCAGCCATGGAAATGGATTTTCGTCAGCGGCGGACAAGATGGCGTGAGGATTTTCGGTTTGGCCAGTCATTTGGTCCCTTCACCATTCGGGCCGGCCGGATCAATCTTGACCAGGCACTGATGTTTCGCGATGACCCGTTGCGGATGCTGACCCTGTTCGAGCTTGCGCTGCAACAGAATGCCGATATTCACCCGCAAGCGTTGCAGCGGCTGACCCGCGGGCTGCCGGCGCTTGGTGCTGCCACCCGGTCCAACCCCGAGGCATCCGAAAAATTTTTGAACATCCTGACGTCAAAGCATAATCCCGAACGGGTTTTGCGCCTGATGAATGAAAGCGGTGTGCTGGGACGATATCTGCCGGATTTCGGGCGCATCGTGGCGATGATGCAATTTGACATGTATCACAGCTTTACCGTCGACGAGCACACCATCCAGGTGATCGGCATCCTGCACGATATCGAAACAGGCCAGCTGGCTGAAACCGCACCTGTTGCCAGCGCCGTTATGCCGGAAATCGAATCCCGGCGGACCCTTTTCGTTGCCGCCCTGCTGCATGATATCGCCAAAGGGCGGGGTGGTGATCACTCGATTTTGGGTGCCGAGCTGGCGCAGGAGCTGTGTCCGCGCCTCGGTCTGTCGCCGGAAGAAACTGAAACAGTGAGCTGGCTGGTGCGCCATCATTTGCTGATGAGCAAGACCGCCTTCCGTTATGATCTGAACGATCCAAAAACCATTGCCGACTTTGCGGATATTGTGCAGTCGCCGGAGCGGCTTAAGCTGCTGCTGGTGCTGACAGTGGCTGATATTCGCGGCGTTGGCCCGACCACCTGGAATGGCTGGAAAGCGGCCCTGATGCGTGAGCTGTATTTTCAGACGGATGCGGTTTTGCGCGGCGCTGATGCGGGCGCCATTGCGTTGCACACAGCAGAAGATGCACAACAGGCAGCCTTTGCTGCGCTTGACGGTTGGAGTGAGGCAGCTTTCACAACACATAGCAGCAATCTGCCGCGCGCCTACTGGACCGGTTTTGATACCGAAATGCATGTACGCCATGCCGAACTCAGCCGGCAGTTCAGCCAGCTTGATGAACCGCTTCTCATTGACTTCCGTCAGGATCCGGCGCGCAAAGTCACGGAATTGACAGTTCTGTCGATCGATGATGCTGGCCTGTTTTCACGCATTGCCGGTGCCGTTGCCGGTCATGGTCTGAATATTGCCGGTGCCAGAATCACGACCTGTTCTGATGGTTCGGTGCTGGATGTCTTCATGCTGCAGACAGCGGGTAACGAGATGGTGGCGGATGCGGGGCTGCTGGACAGGCTGCGGGCCAGCCTTACGCGCGCGGCGACCGGCACATTGCGCCCGCAAGCGGCCCTGCGCGAGAGATGGCAGAGTCTTCCCGAAAGGGTGCGTCACTTGCCGGTGCCGTCGCGGGTCATCCTGTCCAACAAGATCAGTTCGACACATACGGTTGTCGAGGTGAATGGACGTGATTTTCCTGGCCTGCTTTACCGCATCACCAGGGTGTTGGCGGATCTGGGCCTGCAAATCCAGACTGCCACGGTATCGACTTATGGCGAACGCGTTGTCGATGTTTTCTATGTGAAAGATCTGTATGGTCTGCAGGTGCATAATGAGGCGCGCCTCGAGGTGATCCGGTCGCGCCTGCTGGGGGTGTTTGATCATGTGAACGAGGCTGCGGAATGAGAGCGATGTCTCTTGCTGCGGCCTTTCGCCGGATTAGCGGTCTGACCGGCATCAGCCGTATTCTTGGGTTCCTTCGTGATGTGGCTTTTGCTGCGTTTCTGGGGGCCGGCCCGGCGGCGGATGCTTTCCTTGTCGCGTTGAAGTTGCCCAACATGTTTCGGCGGTTGACAGCAGAAGGCGCCCTTGCAAACGCCTTTGTTCCCACCTTTGCTGACCTGCGTTCATCAGACAGCCATGCGTCTGCGATGCGGTTGGCCGGTGAAGTGCAGACAACGCTTATGTTCGCCCTTCTGGCGCTGGTTGTCATGGCCGAATGGCACATGCCCGCGATTATCGGCGTGCTGGCCCCGGGCTTTGTCGATACGCCGGACAGGATGGAGGCGGCAGTTGACCTGGCGCGGGTGACGTTCCCCTATCTGCCAATGATTTCGCTTGTGGCCTTCTGGGCTGCGCTTGCCAACGCGCATGACCGGTTTTCTGCTGCGGCGCTGATGCCAGTGATCTTCAATATCTTTCTGATTGCCGGCGCGCTGGCCTTGCCATTCTGGGGGGGCGCTGATGCAAGGGCAATGCCGCTGGCGGTGGCATTGCTGTTGGCAGGCAGCATTCAGTTGGTGGTCATGGCGGTGGTCCTGGCGCGCGCGGGCATCATGCCACGCTGGCATATGCCACGCATGGTTCCGGCAGCGCGGCGGATGTGGCGGCGCTTTGTGACAGCGTCAGCTGGCGCTATAGCGATGCAGGTCAATCTCATTGTCGATCTGGTGCTGGCATCGCTCCTCGGGGTGGGTGCCATATCCTGGCTTTATTACGCAGATCGCATTGTCCAACTGCCTTTGGGTGTTATTGGAATCGCCCTTGGCACTGTACTGTTACCGCGTCTGTCGGCCCAGTTTCGTGAAAACGATATGCAGCCAGCGCGGCAGACTCTGTCAGATGCGATTTGGTTTGCCGCTTTCCTGGCCCTGCCGGCCTGCATTGCCCTGATGATGATCGGACCGCAGATTATTGCTGGCCTGTTCCGGTATGGTGCCTTTTCGATGTCAGATGCGCTGGCCAGCGGTATGGCATTGTCGATCTATGCAATCGGGCTTCCGGGGCACCTGCTGGTGAAAATTCTCCAGCCGGCATTCTATGCGGCGCACCGCCCCGGTCTGGTGCTTGCCGTTTCTGTGGTGATGGTGGCGGTGAATATCATACTATCTGTTACTCTGATGCCGGTTTACGGGCATCTTGGACTTGCATTGGCGACATCTGTCAGCGGCCTGTTTGCAGCAGTGACGTTGTTTCTCCTTGCCGTTCGCAGCGGGTATATTGGCATGCTGCCGGTGTCAGGGCTTGTCCGTATCATTGCTGCCTGCATAGCAATGGCCATATCGCTTGCAGCTATCGATTCGCTGTTGCCGCCCATAGCCAGCTGGCTGGAAATGGGGGCACTTGTCGGTGGCGGCAGTGCGGTCTTTCTCGTAGCGGCCCTGATGTTGCGCGCCATCCCGCCACAGCTGGTCAGAGGGTGATGGCAGGCAGGGCTTGACCCCGCAGCCAGCAACAATCATAAACCCGTGACACATGCGGCTCACAAGCCGTCACACAGCGCAGGAACATCAGGTCATGACCCCCTCCAGCATGCAGCATGGCAACGTACGCGGCCGGATTTTTTCCGGTGTTCAGCCGACAGGCAACCTGCATCTTGGCAATTATCTTGGCGCCATCCGTAACTGGGTGCAGCTGCAGGACAGTTTTGAATCGATCTATTGTGTTGTTGATCTGCACGCCATAACGGTGGCGCAGGATCCTGACCAACTGCGGCAAAGCACCCGCGAAGTGGCAGCCAGCCTGATTGCTGCCGGTATTTCGCCAGAGCGCGCCATCGTTTTTAACCAGTCGCGTGTTGCGCAGCATTCCCAGCTGGCATGGATTTTCAGTTGTGTTGCCCGCCTTGGCTGGCTCAACCGGATGACCCAGTTTAAGGAAAAGGCTGGCAAGAATCGTGAGAATGCACGGGTGGGGCTATACTCCTACCCCATCCTGATGGCAGCCGACATTCTGGCCTATCGGGCGACCCATGTACCGGTTGGCGAGGACCAGAAACAGCATCTCGAACTGACCCGCGATATCGCACAATCCTTTAATCAGGCATACGAAGTGGATTTCTTTCCCTTGCCCGAACCGCAAATCCTTGGCTCGGCCACGCGTGTCATGAGTCTGCGGGACGGATCGGCAAAGATGAGCAAATCTGACGCTTCGGACAACTCCCGGATCAATCTGACAGATGATCGGGATCAGATTGCACAGAAGATCCGCAAGGCCAAGACGGATCCGGACGCGCTGCCCTCCGAGGCGGCTGGCCTTGAAGATCGCCCTGAAGCAAAAAATCTTGTTGGCATCTACGCGGCGCTCGCTGACTCGACGGTCGATGCGGTGTTGGCGGAATTTGGCGGTCGCGGATTTGGTGATTTTAAGCCGGCGCTGGCGGACCTGTCGGTAGAAATGCTGTCCCCGATGGGTGAAAAAATGCGCGACCTGCTGGAAAACCCGGATCACATTGACAATATACTCGATGCAGGTGCGGCGCGCGCAGAGGCCATCGCTGCCCCTATCATCGATGAGGTAAATGAAATAGTCGGCTTTCTCGGCCGGCGCTCCTGATGTCCTGCAGTGCCATAATTTTCACATATTGTTGATGTGTATTGTGGTACACTCGGTGTGAAGGTGCAGCCTTCATCCCGGACAGCAAGCCCACCGGGCAGACAAGAGCGCTTCGAACAATCCCTGATTGCCGGCGCCAAGGATATATCGGATCCGGCACCGCCAAGCCCAGCCATGCGAAGCGGCTGCCAAGGGGCCAGCTTGAGCGGCCCGTGACAAAGGAATGAAACAAATGTTCATCCAGACCCAAGACACACCCAATCCGGCAACGCTGAAATTTATTCCGGGCGTGCCAGTGATGCCGTCGGGAACGGCTGATTATCCGGCCGCAGAAAGCGCGACTAACTCGCCATTGGCGCGCCGGCTGTTTCAAGTGGATGGCGTGAAGGGTGTGTTTCTCGGTGGCGACTTTGTCGCCGTGACCAAGGAAGACGCACTTGACTGGTTTGCGCTCAAGCCATCAATCCTTGCCGGGATCATGGAGCATTATGCGTCCGGCATGCCGGTTGTCGAACAGGCAGTAGCGACAGAAGACGCAGGCAGCGACGATGAATCGGATATTGTCCGCCAGATCAAACAGCTTCTCGATACTCGTGTGCGGCCGGCCGTGGCGATGGATGGCGGCGACATAGTGTTTGAGGGATTTGATGATGGTGTCGTCACGCTTCAGATGCGTGGCGCATGTCAGGGTTGTCCCAGTTCAACCGCGACGTTGAAGATGGGTATTGAGAATATGCTGCGCCATTACATCCCAGATGTTCGTGAAGTTCGGGCAGCCGAAATCTAGGCGAGGCCGCGCCCGACCTGTCATTCGCCTGACCGACTACTAGATGTTGATGCGTCGTGTACTTTCCGTCCGGATTTGCAATCAAAGATATTCACCTGCTCAAGGGGATGGCCGCACTTGTGGCCATCAGCCTGATCGTGCCGGGTATCTTTGGCATTGCACCGCCGCAATATTTCGGTGATTCAGGGGTATCAGCGGGCATATCTGCCCCGCAAGATGCCTCTCTGGCTGCCAAGGTCGCAGATCCCGCAAACACGCCCGCCTTGCCAACGGAAAACCCGTCACCGGCATTATCGGCCATGAATTCGATCAGTGCAGATGTCGCCGCTGGGGAGCGTGGCCCTGCTGATACAGGTCGGGCATTAGATTCAACGTTATCAGAAACCGGCAATACAGATCTTCCGACACGGGCAGATACCGAGGTGAGCAGCGCGCAGCCCGTGGCCACTGCCGCCCGGCAGGCAAAAGAGATCGACGCGTCAACAGCAGGTGAGACGTCAACAGGAACAGAGGGGTCGACAGCCACCGCCAATCCCGTCGCTGCTATCACCGCAGAAAAAGCGCCGCCGCAGACGGTACGCAAGCCCGTAACGCGTGCCGAAATACAGCAGACCGTTGTGTCGCCCAAACCCCCACCTCAGGAAAGGGAAGAACCAGCCGTGCGTGCCAGCAAGGAGGTGGCAGCTTCACCAGCGGTTGAGGTTACCAGCCTTCAGCGTACGGCCAAACTGCCTGAGCCCTCCAGCCGGCAGGCACCGATGATTGTGGCGCGCACATTCGTGAAAACCATCCCCGAGGCGCATCTGGATCTTCCGGTCAAACGACAGAAAGAGGCTTTCATTAACATGCTGCTACCTTTGATTCTGGCGGCAAATGATGAAATCAGACAGCGGCGGCAGGCGATCATGCGGGCTGCCGAGAACGCCGACAGGTCGTCGCTTGAAAAATGGGCCCGCCTGTATCGCATCAAGACTAGAGACATGCCCCTCGACCGTATGGAAAGTGAATTGCTTCGCCGTGCGGATACCATTCCGGTGTCTCTTGCGCTGGCGCAGGCTGCAATCGAATCCGGCTGGGGTACATCGCGCTTTGCCCTGAAGGGTAACGCCCTTTTTGGGCAATGGGCCTGGGATCAGAGCGCCGGGCTGAAGCCGATCGAAGCGTCGAATTCACGTGCTGTGGTGCGCAGCTTTCCCAATCTGTTCGGGTCGGTGCGCGCCTATATGCATAATCTGAACACCCATTCCGAATATGCGCGCTTTCGTGATCGGCGCAGCCTGCTGAGTGGCCGAAAGCGCAATGATCTTGGCACGCAACTGTCGGTCTTTCTGGACGGGTATGCGGAAATCGGCGTTGAATATGTCGAAAAAATTCAGACCATCATTCGCAGCAATGATCTGGGTCAGTTTGAAGCCGCGCGTCTTCAATAGGGCATGAAGTTGAACGGGTAGCCGTGATTATCCGGCGATGCCACCCTTCATCTATTCTGGCAGAAACTGCCGTCCAAACCAGCGCCAACGCCCTTCTGGCCCGGGCATTGTGCAATTGACTTTTGCGCGCTGCCCCGTCAACGGACCGGGCATTCTGATTTCTGCGCGCCGGCCAAGAATCGCCACGTCAAGCTTGCCATACCGGCTGGTAAAACAGCGCAACTGGCGTTCCTGATCCATATCACCGGAAAGTGTAAAGCCATAGGATGGCGGGTTCTCGGCAAGCACGACATCCTCCGGTACGATCTGGTTCACCTTGAGGGGAAGGCCATTAATCGCCAGTTCAAGGCGGTCGCGGCTGCCATATTGTTCATTCATTGCAAAGCGCGGCAACTCGAAAAATCCGTCATAGCCATGCGCAATGCCGGAATGCTGCCCAAAGGCGGCAATAAACCCGGCCGCTTTGACCTCATTGATCACATCAATGCTGTATTCACCATAAGGATAGGCAAACAGATTCGGCCGCATGCCAAGCTCGGTCAGGAACCTGTCATTTGAGACGGCCAACTCGTCACGATTCTCGGCAACTGACAGGCGATGCATATGCGGATGGCTGCGGGTCTGGCTGCCAATGCCAAAGCCCGCTGCCTGCAATTCCCGGAGCTGTTCCCACGACATGTAGCCGCGCAAACCACGATCAACCGGCTGGGTGGCCACAAATATGGTGGCGGTAAAACCATAGCGCTGCAGGCGCGGGAAAGCCTGCTCGTAGACGGACAGGTAAGCATCGTCAATCGTGATGGCGACGGTACGATCCGGAAGCGGCTCGCCAGATTGCAGATGCGCAACGATGTCATCCAGCGGCAGGACATTATACTGGCCCTGTGCCAGCACCTCGAGATGTTCTTCAAACTGCTCAAGGCGTACATTTGTGCTTGGATACTGATCTTCACCAAAGCGATGATACATCAGGATGACAGCATGATCCGCCGCAAATGACGGCGCGATAAAGCCGGCCAGGAGTCCAAAGACAAGGCTGGGAATGAGTAACAAGCGTGAAAACATTTCAAGCAACTTCGTTTCTACAGTGGATAGTTCGTGACAGCCATGCCAATCATAGGGCGAATGATCACGTTGCAAAAGTATCAACAGCTGTCTGCTGGTCATTTCGAGACTGACAGCAGCCTTCGCCATGGCACCAGAGGGCTGCCGCCAGATTAATGATGCCAGTTTAGCACTGCCAGATTGTCACTGCCAGAGTGCAACTGAATGTTGGAAGAGTCGATGTCCGGGCCTGTCACAAATCCTGTTTTTCTGGCTTTTGAAGCCAGCGGTGATCAGGCTTCGGTCGCTGTGCTGGCAGCTGACGGGCGTCAGGCCATGTTTCACCATGCGGCCCGCCATGGTCATGCTGCGGCAATCACCAGTCTTGCCGAGGCCGCGCTGCAAGCCTGCGGCATGGATGCTGGCGCTGTCACGCATGTGGCTGCAGGGTGCGGCCCCGGCTCATTTACCGGTATCAGGGTGGCGCTGGCAGCCGCCAAGGGGTATCAGCTTGCCTGCAAGGCTATGCCGGTTGGCCTCTCGTGTCTGGCCGCCATGGCGGCGCATGCGCAGCATGATCATCCAGAGAATAAAGCGATATGGCTGGCAACTGCCGACACCCGCCGTGGCAGTTTTTTCTGTCAGCCATTTGCTGCGGATGGCACAGTGCTTGGCGAGATTATGGATATTGATCCTGATCTGCCAGACAACAGCGCCCAGAGCATCAATGCTATGATCGCGGATGGTTGGGAAGGCGCGCGGGTGATCGGGCCAGGCGCCGCAATTCTGGCGGCAGCCAGCGCCGGCCGCCTGCTGGCTGATGACGGCCACCAACCGCTGGAAGCGATGCAAATCGCACAGCTTGCCAGCACCCTTGTGGCCAGCCAGAAGCCTTTGCCCCCACTGGTCCCACTTTATGTAGCGCCCGCCTTTCTTGGACCGCCGCGCAGCTAGGGAAGCACCATGGCTACGGGTCATCTGATTGCGCCGATCGCAGAACATCATCTGGCGGATATCGCTGCCATTGAGGTGCGGCTCTTTGATCAGCCAACAACGGCTTCGGCGCTTGCCAGCCTGTTTGCCAACCCCGCTTTTATCGGCTTTGTTCTGAAGACAGACCTGCCGTTACACAAGGGGGTTGCGGGCTATATATTTGCCCTGAATGACGGTCGCAATGCTGATCTGGTCAGCATCGGCACAGCCCCTGATTGCCAGCGTTCGGGTTATGGTCTGTCACTTCTGAGGCATTTGGTGGCAACCCTGCATGAGCGCGGGGCGGAGACCCTGATGCTGGAAGTGGCTGTCGACAATATGGCGGCACAAAGTCTTTATACACGTGCCGGATTCAGCGAGGTGGCGATCAGGCCACGCTATTACCGGCGTGCGCAAGGTGCAGTCGATGCTGTGGTAATGCGGCTACAGACGCGGCATGCTGTACCTTGACCCGCGCCGCGGTGTCCGGCATAGAAACACCCGCGATATTGACTGCAAAACGAAAGCCGCGCGCGTGACCAAGAAACTGTTCATCAAGACTTATGGCTGTCAAATGAATGTCTATGATTCCGACCGGATGACAGATGTTCTGGCACCGCTGGGCTATGCGCCGACAACCACCGCCGAAGGTGCGGATATGGTGATCCTGAATACCTGCCATATTCGCGAGAAAGCGTCCGAAAAGGTGTTTTCCGAACTGGGACGTTTGCGGATGATGAAGGATCGTGCGCGTGACCAGCAAGGGCGTGATGTCACGATTGCCGTTGCGGGCTGTGTTGCACAGGCTGAGGGTGAGGAAATCACCCGCCGCGCACCATGGGTGGATATTGTTGTTGGCCCGCAGACCTATCATCGCTTGCCCGAGCTGGTCAGCCAGATTGATCCGGCCGCACGCCATCGCGCGATCGATACGGAGTTTCCCGAAGAGGTAAAGTTTGACCGCCTTCCCGGTGAACATGCGCCGCGGGGACCGGCAGCATTTCTGAGTGTTCAGGAAGGCTGTGACAAGTTTTGTGCTTTCTGTGTTGTTCCCTACACACGCGGTGCGGAGTTTTCCCGTCCGGTCGATGGCGTGATGGCCGAGGCCAGGCGGCTTGTAGCCACCGGCACACGCGAACTGACGCTGCTC
>Ga0160423_10003612_pt1 | contig 12838 bp, 13 predicted proteins | sample CRUFie14St8metaG_FD_108191 | JGI IMG/M metagenome (GOLD analysis project Ga0160423, IMG submission 108191) | Marine microbial communities from the Costa Rica Dome - CRUD Field 142mm St8 metaG | ecosystem: Environmental > Aquatic > Marine > Oceanic > Photic zone | place: Costa Rica: the Eastern... | reverse complement strand
TAATGATTATAAAACAGCTGATGGTACATGTGTACGTGATTATATTCATGTTGTTGATTTGGCCAAATCAACAACATGAATATAATCACGTACACATGTACCATCAGCTGTTTTATAATCATTACCATTAACAACTAATTTTTCTCTTTTCCCACTTGCAACCTCGCAAATTATTGGCACCAAATTAGCCGGCTTGTCACTTGAAAAATCTCCAATTAACCCACTTGAATGCGATCCAATAGGGTTAAAATATCTTAAAGACACGCTTTTTAAACTTGAAAGATTCAAAATATCTTCACACTTTTGTTTTGTTTCTCCATAAGGAGATTCAGCTCTTTTGAAAGGAGAACTTTCAGTAACTGGTAATTTATCCGGGGAACCATAAACTGTACATGATGATGAAAAAATAATATTGTCAATATTACTTTTTTTCATCCCTTCCAAAATGACTTCTAAACTTCCTATATTATTTTTAAAATACTTCTCTGGCAATCTGACAGATTCCTCAACAGATTTAAATGCTGCAAAATGTATTAAACCCAAAATATCTTTTTCTTTTTCAAAAAAAGATTTAACTTGGTTTGAATTTGTACAATCAATATTATAAAATTTAATATTTTTTCGTGTGATTTTATTTATACCATTAATATTTCTAATATCAGTATTACTCAAATTGTCAAGAATTATTGGTTCGTAGCCTGATTTTACAAGTTCAACAACTGTGTGACTACCAATATATCCGGCTCCTCCAGTAACAACTATTTTCATTTATTTTTATATTTTAACTTTTCTCTTTGAATTTTTTCAATATGTAAAATCTCATTTTCTTTAAAACTCAAACTTTTGTATGTTGCTTTCAGATCTCTAGTCAATTTTCTAAGTCCAGTTGGCTCAAGTGAGGCTGCATGATCTGTTCCCTTCCATGTCCTATCAAGAGTAAAATGACGTTCAATCCAGCTTGCACCTAATGTAAATGCTGCAATATCAATTGCAATACCTAGATGATGTCCTGAGAAACCAATAGCTTTTACTTTTTTTTCAAATTTCTTCATAATTCTAATAATTTCAAGCATACAAACATCTTCAAATGGAACAGGATAGCCAGATGTACATGCATATAAGACTAATCTCTTTGACTGATTTTTTTCTTCAAAAAATGAAACAATTTGATTTTCTTCACTTTGAGTTGTCATACCAAATGAAATATGAATTTCTCCAGAATAATCATCTCTTAAAATTCTAAGCATTTCAAAGTTATTATTACAAGCTGATGGGACTTTTATCAATTTTGGTGTTAGTGATATAATTTCTTTAGCAGATGTAACATCCCAAACAGAAGTTGAATATATTAATCCTAGGGATTCTGAGTAATCTTTTAGATCTTTATGTTGTTTTAAATTAAACTCTAAAAATTCTCTATGCTCACCATAAGTTTGTCCATATGAATGCATAGGATTTGGATGAGGGGCTTTATATTGTTCTTGTGATAATAATTCTTTTGAATTTCTTTTTTGAAATTTTACAACATCTACATCACAGTTTGCAGCAATACTAATTAGATCTTTTGCAATATCAAAATTACCCTTATGATTACAACCTATTTCAGCAATTAATTTTGGTGGTAAATAATTAGACATAATTTTATTTAATTAAATAATTAATAAATTCTCTAAAAACTCCATCTCCTCCTTTTTCATTTAAATGTATTATGCCTGGTATATTTTTTATATCACTAACAGCATTTAAAGGACATGCTGCAATTCCAACATTTGATAATAATTCAAAACAATTAATGTCATCTCCAATATATGCAACTTGATTAATATCAATATTTTCCTTTTTACATAATTTTTTTACAACATTTAACTTATCATTAATTCCATGAAAATCGTAATCTAAATTGAGTTTTTTTGCTCTTCTTCTATTTAGATTCATATCCTCAGTTGTTATAATCCCAACCTTATAACCATGATCTTGTAAAATTTTAAAAGCCATTCCATCATAAACACAAAACTTTTTTATTTCATCCCCATTTTCACTATAGTACATTCCCGCATCTGTTAATACCCCGTCTACGTCTGATAATACAATTTTTATATTATTAATGTTAGATTTTTTATTTTTTATGATGTACTTATACATTATCTTTTCTGCAATTAACCAATCTAATTCTTCATCAAGTTCAACGCTAGTATATTCAGGCATGCGATAAATACCTATTTTACCTGTAATTCTATTTTTATTTTCTTTTATATTTTTAGCGCTGTTTATATAAAAGGCACCATTTTCAATTAAGGTTCCTTTAAAATCTTGTCTTCTTTTACGCTTATTTATATCGTAATTTAAAGCTACCCCATTTTCATTCCAAAAAAACCGTTTTGTTATTGAACAACTCACCACTGAATCAAAAGATTTAAAAAGCTCTAAAGCCTCATCAAAATGATTAGTTTGAGTAAATGGTGATGTTGCCTGAACTAGCATAAAAGTATCAGAATCTTGCATATTTATAGACTCTATATATTCAAGCATAACAGATTCTGAGCTAGCTTCTTCTGTAGCGTTTTCATAATTTCTATTATAAACTTCAACTTTTGAAAAAGAAAATGACAGAACTATATTCTTAATTTGATTGGAATCGGTAGCAACAATTATTTTGTCTACACTTGAATTTTGTAATGAAAGTAGATTCCAATAAATCAAAGGTTTACCACAAAACATTTTTATATTTTTTAGTGGAATAGATTTACTTCCTGCTCTTGCTGGTATAAATGCCAAAATACTCATAACTATTTGTTGTAGTCAATAAATTCTGAATAATAAAACTCAATTTTACTATCATCCGGATTTGTAAAGTAGGAGTAAACTTTACTAAAGATTGGTAATCTTTTCATTTGGTTTTCATCTAAAAGGTCATGCAATATTTTTATTGAATTTAATCCTTCTAATATAACAGCGTTTGATTTATAATCTGAATTAAAAAATCCTTTTCCAACTAGTAATCCTAAAGTTCTATTTCTACTAAGATCATGCAAAGATGTCATACATAAATCACCAAAACCACATGCCAAAAATAATGTATCATCTTTTCCACCTAAAATACTTAAAAAAACTCTAATTTCAGAAAATGCCTTTGTTAAAATCATAAAACGAGTATTTGGTGAATTAAACTTGGCGTCAACTATTCCTAAAACCAAAGCATAAACATTTTTTAGAACACTTAGTATTTCAACACCTTTTATATCCTTTGTAGAATCAACATACAGAGAAGTGTTATTTATTATTGTGCTCACAGTATCATATTGACTTTTATTAGAATGACCTAAAGTTAAAAGTGTATCAGCATGTTCCATTACCTCAACAGCAAACGAAGGCCCTTTAAGAGATACAATATTATTTGAATTTAAAATTTTTTTAAGTTCTTCAACTATAATTTTCCCACCTTTTAAAAACCCTTTTGAAAGATTAACAAACAAAGTTTTTGAATTAAAATTATCTTTATATTTTGATAAACTTTGAATAATTGAATTTGAAGGAATAGCAATAAAAATAACATCAGCTTTTTTCATTATGCTATCATTAGAAGATGCATTTAGATTTTCGGACAAACGCTTATTTGGAAAGCAAGATTTATTTGTATGAAAATCATTAATCTCATGTACCTTATTATCATTTCTTGAAAATAAAATGACTGTATTTTGGGTATTAACAGAAAGTTCATTAGCTATTGCTGTCCCGAATGTTCCTGCTCCAAGTACAATAATATTCATTTTACAAATATATTTTTTTAAAACTAGTTTGAAACATAGCCATCAACATATTTCAATAATAATTTTTTTATTATTCCAACATCCTGTCTATCCCTTCCATCTTTAATAATTCTTATACATTCTGTCAAATCATTCATGCTAATTTTATTTTCTATAGCCCTCATAATCATAGGATGCTCTGAAGACACTACATTATCTCCAATTAACAACTCTTCGTATAATTTTTCACCGGGTCTTAATCCAGTATATTTTATCATAATATCACCGTCTTTATTTTCTTTATCTATTGGAGTAAATCCACTTAAATGAATCATTTTATAGGCTAAGTCTACAATTTTAACAGGCTCTCCCATATCTAACACAAACACATCACCTCCTTTAGCCATAGATGCAGCTTGAATAACTAACTGTGATGCCTCTGGTATGGACATAAAATATCTTGTGATATCTTTGTGTGTGACTGTAACAGGGCCACCATTTTTTATTTGTTTTCTAAAAAGAGGAACAACGGATCCAGCAGAATCTAATACATTACCAAATCTAACCATTGAAAAACAACAGACGCTTTTTTCTGAGTATGCTTGAAGAACAAGCTCAGACATTCTCTTTGAGGCTCCCATAACATTAGTTGGTCTAACTGCTTTATCTGTTGAAATTAAAACCATTCTCTCTAATCCTAAATCATTGGCAATTTTAGCAACATTATAGGTTCCAATGACATTATTGTATATTCCAGCTATTGGGTTAAGTTCAACTAAAGGAACATGCTTATATGCCGCAGCATGAAAGATTGTATCAACTTCATTATTAATAATAATATTCTTTAGTTGATTAAAATTAGTAACAGTACAAAGTGCTGGTATTATATCAATTTTTTGGCTAATTGCTTCTAACTCTAACTTAATTGTATATAAATTATATTCTGAATTATCAAGTAAAACAACTTTATTTGGCTCCAAATTTATTATCTGCCTAGAAAGTTCTGAGCCAATACTTCCTCCAGCTCCTGTAATTAATATATTTTTAGACTGAATATTTTGCTTTAGCAAGTCTTTTTTTGGTAGCACACTTGACCTTCCAAGAATATCTACAACATCTACATTTTTAATATTTTCAATTAAGACCTTCCCATCAATTATATTTTCTAAAGATGGTAAAACACTTACTTCAATTGGAAAAGATGCAAGCCTAGCAAGTAATCTTTTTCTTTTCTGAACATTTAGAGAGGGAATTGCTAACAATAAAACCTTTGCATTTTTCTTTTTAATTAATTCTTGTATAAAATCAAATTCATAAACCTGCAAGTAATTAAGAATAGTACCTTGTTTTCTAATATCATCATCAATAAATGCAATAGGTGCATAATCAGAGCTCTTTTTTAAATTCTCAACTAATTGAACACCAGCATTTCCAGCTCCATATATAATAGTTGGTTTTCTAGACTTTATTTTTGTATCCCATGAATATAAAATACCTTGAAATAAAAAACGTATAGTTATTATAAAAATATTAGTAATAAACCAAAATATTGGCAAAACTGATCTTGGTAAATCAGATTCTCTAAAAAACATCATTAAAAAACCAACTATCAAACAACTTATTGTCGTGGCTTGAAAGGTTGCAAAGATTACTTTTACACCCATATATTGTAAAACTGCCTTGTATAAACCTAGTCTAATAAATAAAGGAATTGTTATAATTGGTAAAACAAGAAAAATCCAAGCTGATCTACTTATATAAAATAAAAAATCTGAACCTTGAGAAGGCCAAATTTCACCGAGTCTTAATGCAAAAGAAAAATATACTGCTAAGCATAATAAAATAAAATCTACACACAGCATGATAGCTGATTTATATAATCTATCAATATTTTGAAATTTATTTAGCATATAATTTTTTCACAGCTAAAACAACTCTATTAATTTCTTCATCCGACATATTTGTACCTGATGGCAAGCAAAGTCCTCTTTGGAACAAATCATCTGATGTATTATTAGTATATGACTTAGCTGAGCTAAAAACAGGTTGTAAGTGCATAGGTTTCCACAATGGTCTACTTTCAATGTTTAAACTTTCCAAGTATAAACGAATATCATCATTTTTAACTTTGCTTTTTTCATTTATTACAATTGTTGTTAACCAAAAATTTGAAAAATTATTTTCATTTTCCTCTAGAAATTTTATTTCATCTATACAGCTCAGATGTTTTTTGTAAAACTTGTTGATATATCTTTTTTTCTCAACTCTTGAATTTAAAACTTCCATTTGCCCTATTCCAATAGCAGCACATACATTACTTAACCTATAGTTATAACCAATTTCCGAATGCTCATAGTGAGGCTTATCATCTCTTGCTTGAGTTGATAAATACTTTGCTTTACTAATAAATTTTTTATTTTTTGAAATAAGCGCTCCTCCTCCAGAAGTAGTTATTATCTTATTACCATTAAAAGAAAATACTCCAAATTCTCCAAAAGTTCCGATATTTTTTTTCTTATATGTTGACCCTAATGCTTCAGCTGCATCTTCAATCACTGGAATATCAAATTTTTTTGAAATATCTAAAATTTCATCAACTTTCGCTGGCATTCCATATAAATGAACTAATACTATTGCCTTAGGTTTTTTGCCTATTTCAATTCTTTCTTTTATTGCTTTCTCTAATAGTTCAGGACACATATTCCATGTTTCGTACTCACTATCAATGAAAATTGGATTTGCACCAATATATTTTATGGGATTTGCTGTTGCGGCAAATGTAAACGAAGAACATAAAACATCATCTCCAGATTTAACACCTAATAAAATTAAAGATAAATGTATAGCAGAAGTTCCGCTGTTTAGTGCTGTAACAGAATAATTTTCGTGATTCTTTGAAAGTATTTCTTCAAATTTAGAAATATGAGGTCCAACAGGAGCAATCCAATTTTTTTCAAATACATCGTTAACATATTTTAACTCATTATCTGACATATGAGGTGATGATAACCAAATTTTTTTTTGTTTTTTCAAAATTTTAAAATTTTAGATAAAGTAGCAAATATAATCTTAATGTCAATCCATATACTATTATTATAATAATATTCTAAATTCAGTCTTACTTTATCTGGATAAATTACATTATTGTTATACTCTATCGGATTTTCTTTTTTTGATAAAATCTCTTCTTCATTAGAATATTTTATACTTGCTGGGCCGGTTATTCCAGGCCTTAATTTTAAAATATTTCTATTCTCACCAGTTAGTAAATCAGCGTAACCAGGAACATCAGGTCGAGGACCAACAAAACTCATATCACCTAACAAAACATTAATTAATTCTGGTAGTTCATCAAGTTTATATTTCCTTAAAATAGCTCCAACTGGAGTAATTCGTTCATCTCCAAGTACTGAGATTGTGTTAGATTCTGAGTTATTACACATAGTTCTAAATTTGAACATTTTAAATATCTTAGCATCTTGTCCAATCCTCTTTTGGACAAAGAAAATAGAGCCATTAGAAGTTATTTTTATGATAATCGCAATAACAATAAAGACAGGACTAAAAATAATAATCCCAAAAAAAGAAAGTATAATATCAAGTATTCTTTTCAACATTAATTAAGTTTTAAAACTTCTTACAATTTCTTCCTGTTTTAATAAAATATTTATTTGGCGAATAGGCCCAAGGCTAAAAAAACGAAATATATTTTTAAAAGGGTATAATGCTTTAACTGTATACTTTATTTTATTGGAATAAACTATATTTAATTTACAATATGCTTTTCTAAATTTAAATTTTTTAATTAAAAAACTTGGAAAATTTGTTTTATGAGATATACTTCTAGTACCATTATTTACATATTTAAATTTTCTGTCATTTAAATAATATCTATTCATTGAGTAAATTAAAGCTTCGCTAGGTCTATATTTTAAATATTTAGGATGAAATTTTGTTGATCTATACTCTGCATAATTTTCAATTATCATAACCTTAGAATATGCAATTAATTTTCTTTCATAAAATACACCCCAATATTCCCAAGAATCTGGAGTCGAATCAATTTCATCAACAAATTTTTTAACTGATTTTGATTTTAAATAGGTTTGATAATTATTAAATGCAGAAATATATACATCGTACCCTTTTTTAATTAACTCATCTTTTTTAATTTTTTTAACTTGACATTCTTTTAAACCTTTTCTTATTTTATTTCTTGTTTTTAAATCATAATCCATAATCTCTAAAGGCTTATCATTTATAATAAACCAAAAATTAGTTTTTTTGTGGCAATCAAAATTAGAGTGCCAGCGTGCAAAATACATGCCACTTTTTTTTAGAAAATTTAAAATTTCCCCTCTAGAATCATTGATTTCAAAATGAGGTGGACAATCAGGTATTAAAGCTCCATTATATTTTCTCCAATTGTGCATTTAAGTAATTAATTATCCAGGTATTCAATATATGACTTATTAACATCTACAATATATGCATGTGAGGGATATTTCATTTTTTCTTTTTCACTTGGCAATTCCATATATTTTGGTCCATATCTAGTATTTAAATATTTCTCTATTTGTTGAGGAACTGGTAATAATAAATGTTCAAACTTAATAACTCTAGGTTTACCTAAATATTGTCTCTTAAACGACCCCCTGTTAAATGGTGCTCTGCCAAAAAAATGTCCTACATATTTAGTGTTTCCATTTTTTAAATAACGAACAATTTTAAGTAAAAGATTTTTTACTTGCTTAAGAACTAAATATCTTGAGAGAAATAAGGTTAGTTTTTTAATTTTAGAATTTGTTATGTAACCACGATCAGACAAAGCTTTTGCATTTAAAATTCTTGCTGCAAAATATTGAATATATCTAAAAAACTTATTGGAACTTGCAGAATGTAACGACATTATATCAATATAAATTCCATGATGCATTTTTCGATTAACAACATCTTTCTCAATAAATGTTGTATTATTCATTCTTAGTTTACTAAAATATAGAGGCATTTCATCTGTGTTTTCTTCTTGAAAATAATAATTTTTGCAATCAATATTTAACTTGATTTTAGACAGAAATTTTAAATAATTTTCTCTATCCATGAAAACATCAAAATCATCATCCCAAGGAATAAAACCTTTATGACGTATAGCTCCTAATGCTGTTCCTCCCATCAGATAATAAATAATGTTATGTGTTTTGCAAAAACTATCAAAATACTCAACCAATTCCAAAATTTTTGAATGTAGTAACTTTAGTTCTTTTGGATTCATACGATTAATTTGAATCTTTTTCTTCTTCTTGTATAAGTCTTTTTAATGTAGACCTTAGGCTGGTTGAAGAAATATTTTTAGTGTATGGAAAGTAAAAAATTTCTACACCATGTTTTTGAAACTTACTTTCAAGTTCTAAAAATATCTTTGATCCTTTCCAATCATCTCCAACAAACATAATATTAAAACCAATTTTATGTAATGCACTTAGCTTATCTCTATCTTTTTGGACAACAACTTCATCTACATATTTAATTGACTTTATAATTTCTATTCTCTGATCAAAAGTAATTATTGGTCTTTTATTTTTATATTCTTTAACAAGCTCATCAGTACTCACACCAACAATTAAGTAATCACAATTTTCTTTTGCTTTTCTTAAAATTTCTAAATGTCCAACATGAAATAAATCAAAAACTCCTGTGGTATATCCAATTTTTTTATTATTCGAACTCATTTTCTAAAAAAGTTTAAAAACAACCATTCTCTAAATTTACTAGGCACAACAAACTGTACAAAGAACCTAATTAAAATATTAAATGTTAGTCTAAATATATTAATAATATTTTTTTGAAACATAAAATATTGAAGTTTACTTTCACTAACAAAATATTTCCAGCCACCTCTTCTTAAATAAAACTCATCATTAACACGAGCATACACAATAATATCATTTAAGTTTGAAAAAATTGCTCCTGACAAATACATTCTAATCCACAAATAATAATCCTCATTATAATGCCAATCTAAATAACCTCCGGCTTCAATAACTTTTGATTTTTTGAACATAACTGTCATGTGATTCATTGGACATCTCATTTTTAAAAATTTCTTTATTTCTGAATGAGTAGAAGGTAAACTTCTTTGGCCTAAAGATATATTAATATTTTTACTAAACTCACTTATTATACCTCCAAGAATACTTGTTTCTGGATGTTTTTTAAAATAAAGAAGTTGTTTTTCAAATCTATCTTTAGTGCAAATATCATCACTATCCATTATTGCAACTAGTTCATAAGTACATTTTTCTAAACCAATATTTTTTGCTTTACCATGACCTACATTTATTTTCAAATCGATTATATTAAAAATATCCTGGTTTTTTAATGCAAAGTCATTAATATTATCACGAGTCTCTTTTGGAATTGGGCCATCGATCACAAGAACTATTTCAGAAGGTCTTACAGTTTGATTTGATACACTATCTAAAGCTTGTTTAAAATAAGTAGAATTATCATTTTTATAAACACACATTAATACTGAAAATGGAACACTACGCATATTAAAAATTGTTTTGAAAATATTTAATTAGACATAACTTTTCAGATTCATTTATATCAATTTTGTCCAAAATATTTGGGGGTTTAGGCCAATAAACATCATAATAATATTTTTCGTTAATAGTTATTTTACAACTATATCTTGGAATAATATGAAAATGTACATGAGGATCTACCATCATTAGCGCAATATAATTTATCTTATTAGCACCTAATTTTTTATGTAAAAATTTTTCAATATGCTGTATTACAAGTTTAAACTCTGTATATGCACTTTTCGAAAGATCTCCAAGATTGAATTTGTTTTCTTTACATATTAATACAAGTGAACCAATTGTAACTTGGCGAGGTCTATAAAGTACAACCCAATAATCATATTCTTTTATCAAATTTTCAAAGTACCCGAATTTTTTAATTGTACTATTCATATATTTAAAATAAAAATTTTAATGAACTTTCAAATAAAAATACTGGAAGTGTAAACAGAAAAAATAATACAAGTCTTAATGATAATCTAGTTGTTTTTTTTGTAATTTTTGATGTATACAAATACAAGTCATAAATTAAAAATATTATCAATATCATTGAAATTCTCTCAGTTATCATTTCATGACCAATAATACTAAGACCCAATATAATTATACATGAAGGAAACAAGGAAGGTAAATTTTCAATTAACTTAAATACATTTTGTTTAAATTTAAATATAAAAAAAATCATTAAAGATGAAAATAAAACTAAATATAATAAACTTAAATCTACTTGAGTTGTATCGAAACTTTTTAAATTTAAAAAAAAAGGTAACAATAGAATATATGATGTTGATATTAGAAAAGATATGACAGACCTATCTTTTATATTAAACTTATAAAATTTTTTAATTACAAAAACAGGTAGAACAAACATCATTAGATTATGTGTAAAAACAGATATTAAGAATAATAGTATGGATTTAAAATAATTATATTTAATACAAGAGTAAGCATATAGCAAAACTATAGATGCAAAAAATTGTCTGTAAATATTTTCATATCCAAAAAGAAATGGAAAACTTGTCATTAAAACCACTACAACACCTTGACCTAAATTATTAGATTTTATTTTTTTAGTGCTTTTAATTAGCAACATAATCCATAAAAAGTCCAATATAATAAAAGTAAAAAAAGGAGATTCTGTAAGCCAATAAACTAACCTTATAGTAAACCAAAATATAAATTCGCGCTTATAATAAAAACTTTCTAAATATAAAGAACTTTGCATCTCCGTTGTATAAGTTAAAATGTCAATTTCAAAACCATTAAAATAAAACGCTTGTAATCGAACAATTATCAAAAAAATAAAAGTAGATGGTATATATAGATATTTTAAAACAGAATTACTTTCAAGTATAAGAGTTGTAACGCCCAAGAAAGATAAAACACAAAATGCTATAAATTCCATCAATTTACAATTTTAATTTTGTAAAACCTATATACTGAATATAATGACATCAACATAAACAGAAAAGATAAAACATAAATTGTAGTCAGAGAGTTTTCTCTTGCACTTGATGCATTAAAACTAAAGTAAACAAATAAACCAACTAAAAATACAGAAAAAATAATTGCCAATATGTTTGCATCTTTTTTTATTTTGTTTTGGGCTAAACTAAAAAATGGTTGAAATAATGCAGAAGCAATAAATATAAAAACAAAACTTATACTTAAATCTTTTGCATATGCAAAAGTACTTAAAGTATCTTGTTGAGTAAAAGCTCCTCTTTGAAAGATAAATTGTATTGTAATTTCACCATATAAATCAATAAAATGTACTAGCAATATACCTAAGCCTAACGCAATAAAAAAAGAAAATAAAATAATTTTTACATCATTTTTTATAGATAACTTAGCTAAAACTAGTGTGTTAATATTCAAAATAACTGCTGTTAGTAGTGCATTAAGTAATACAACTGAATAATTAAAAAAGGTTATGTTATTATCATTATCAAGTCCAGCTATAAATCTAGAAAAAATAACTATTACATTTGCAAGATTACCTAATAACATAACAGATATATTAAAATCTTTTACTTCAAATTTTGCTTCTTTTCCTTCAGATACACTATATATTGGTCTTAAATACTTATATATCATTGAAAAGAAACCGATTAATCTACTAGCTAAAATACCAACAACACTAAAGTAGATTGACAATGGATATAAAAAAATAGTAGACATAAACATATCAACAGTTGTTGCTATTGAATTAGTCTTAAATCTACCTTGACCTTGCATTACAATCAAAAACACTGAACTATAAAAATTAATACATAAAATTACGCCAAGCAATAATGAAATAAATATAAATAGTACATTATAATCACTACTATCAATGTAATAAACAATTGGTAATTGAATTAATTGACTTAAAGCAAATAATAAAATCATAATTTTTTTAGAAATATCTCGAACTTGTTTTAGTGATATTTGTTCATTATTTCTATATAACTTTGAAAATTTAGATAATAAGGTAGCTTGAAGAGCGTTACCGTTTGAAAGTTG
>Ga0160423_10003610_pt1 | contig 12842 bp, 5 predicted proteins | sample CRUFie14St8metaG_FD_108191 | JGI IMG/M metagenome (GOLD analysis project Ga0160423, IMG submission 108191) | Marine microbial communities from the Costa Rica Dome - CRUD Field 142mm St8 metaG | ecosystem: Environmental > Aquatic > Marine > Oceanic > Photic zone | place: Costa Rica: the Eastern... | reverse complement strand
TGCTCATCGGCAACATTGATTTCTAATACTGGTGCCCCCAGTTGTCTCTTACAGTAGTTTACGAGGTCAGACCTGCTTGCGGGTTGAGCCATTTATACACTAATTCCGTAACTATATTTATGACGGTGCTGTAGTTATTCCTGCAATAACTAAAACATTACCGTTTACAATACTATAAACTGTGGTGCCTGAACTTACTAATACATTATAAACGTATCTTCCTTCATCCAAACTTCTTGTTTGTGTGGAGTTTAAAGATACTTTGAACTTACCGTCATAGGCACTTGTGAACCCAACAGCAAATGAAGTTGTAATACCAAGTGTTGCTCCGATAGCAACACTTTTAGACATTGCAGCTGATCCACTATAACCAGTAAGATTAAAGGCACTATTAGAAGTATTGACAACATTAAAGTTTGTCGCAAAATCTGATCCAGTGTGAATGGTTAGGTTCACACCTTTTGGTACTCCAGCATCAGGATCAAAGGTTACGTTTTTAGTTGCCATTTGCTAAACCCATTACTTGCATTGTTTCCTGCTGTTTATAATAAAGTTTACAAAAACACTTAGCAATATTTCTAAGTTCTTCGATATCATTACAACTATCTATTTCACCTGACAACTTGGCATATTCAAAACTCTTAGAAAGATTATCTAAACTAATATCATTTGGGTCCATTGATTAACTCCTTTAATAGTGATTTAATTTCGTCAATATCATCTTTCATACTAGCAACTTCATCCTCAATTGTTTGTACCTTTTGATGCTCTTTATCTTTTGCCTCACGTCTCTTTACATATTTGGCATGGTCTAAAGAATTGGAGTTTAGAATTGCACCAGTGTGCGGATCTCTCAAAAGATCCGCATGATCTTTAACTTTATACATTATGCTAACGCAAGGACTCTCAGATTTCTAAATCTTGGAACATATGTTTGTGATGTTCCCGTCAATAGAACTTTAATTCTATAAGATCTGAATGATGGCAGTTGATCTCTAGTAAATGTATATTCTTTAAATTCAATTGAGTCGCTATCAAATCCATAAGTTTGTGACTTGGATACAAAACTATCAGACTCACCATTATTATTAGCTAGATCAATAATTTGACCTCTAGAATTCAAATTAGCATATCCTGGGAATGGAACGAAGATTGGATTAAATCCAGGTTTATTACTAATAGCATAGAATACTCTTACATCCGAATAATCATTAATGTGAGCATCTAGTATAACCTTCAATGAAGTTCCTGGATTTTCTAAGGTAATCTCCTTAGAAACATATTGACATGCAGTTGGATCTGTAAAGATTCCATTTGCCCTAGAATCAGTTGCAAAGTCTGCAATCTCACTATTAACTCTATTTGAAGAAAGAATTGTACTAACTCTTTGACCGTCAATAACTGGTGATACGCGAGAATCAGTAGTTACCATATTAACTCTCATTTGCATTGACTTAGATCCTTCAATGGCAGTCAATTTAGCATTTTCATTAACTTTGGATGCAATTAATCTAGTGCTATCAAGATAGTTTGGTTTATTAACAATTAATGGTTCAAATCCAACATCAATGTATGCAATTTCATTTCCACTAATACTTTGACCAGTAACAGTTCTAACTTCAGCACCTATTGATGTTCCTCTAACAGTGACATTTTGAACAATTGGAGTGATAATTTCAAATGGCATGTTTTGAGTTGCCTTGATACCTGATCCTCCAGTTGATTTAGATTCTGCAACGTATAGTTTTGGATATCCCACATCATTACTACGATCATCATTGTTAGAGTTAAATTTCTCCGACATATCCAGTTTAATGTTGTATGAATCAAAAGTAATTGAACTTCCGATTGAAACATCACTTAGTGTGTGAGTTTTATTAAATCTATGCAGATTAACTCCTCCAAGTTCATATTTAAATACTGGAGTTCCAATTGGATATGTTATTGGATTTGTTCCTCTTACAATATTACCACCAATACTATTACCAGTGACAGATGTATATTCAATTACTTCATCACCAATTAATAGATATCCAGTGTTGGTTGTTCCAACACCAACATTTTCAAACGTAGTGAAGTTAGTAGTATCGACAACAGAAATACCAGCAGTAGAATCGGGTGAATAAGATGCTGTTAGTTTGGTTGGTTTAACATCAGGAGAAATTCCAGATATAATAACTCTGTTATCAGGGAAATACATTCCATGATTTTGATGTTCAATTTTTGCGTGAAGTCCATCACTATCAACGTTAATGGTTGATATTTGAACATCACCACCATTTCCACCAGGAATTCCAGAGTTAAGTTCGGTTGTAATTCCTGCACTATTAATGTACATCATAGTTTTTGCTGAACCAACAACAAACTCTCCTTGAACATTGTCAAAGACGAGTTCATTAGGATTACCAGTTGCAGCAACTGTTAATCTTACATTTCTACCAACTGAAGCATTACCAATTTCATTAATTCCAAGGACATCACCTACTTGATATCCACTACCACCTGCATTAGTTACACTTGCAGCAGTAACAGATCCATCAACAACACTAACCTGAGCTTGAGCACCTCTACCATTTCCACTTAAAGTTACAAGATTAACTCCAGTGAAAGTGAGTGATCCATCATTTGGAGTTAGACCGATACCAGCATTTGATATTGTCAGATTTCCAACAGCAGTTCCCGCCGTTCCAACTAAATTTCCAGTTGCGTTAGTTGTTTGTTGTGAGAATGTATTACCAAGTTCATATCCAGAATCTGCGATTGTAGTTCCAAGACCGACTCTTATCTTCCTAGAAGAAAGTACAATTGAATCTGGTCGTAAAGTTGGAATCTGTCTATTACCCTCAGTTAACTCAGGACTGTAGAAATCTATAGTTCCCGAATCAATGAAGTCCGCTCTATACATGACAAATTTAAGATCTTCCCATTGACTTGCTTCCCAAGTAGATGCATTCTGAGATTTAAACAGAGATCCAAGATATGGTTGATTTGAAATGAATACATCACTTAAAAGATCATTTTCACCAATTCTTGATATGTAAACACTATACTTAGTTGAGTTAGATGCAAGTGCTATTGCATATTCATTACCACCTTCTAGATAAACAGGAGCTTTAAACTCAATTGTAGTTGCTACAGATCCATCATCTGACGTATCAATATCCGCAGGATCAATAACAATCTCAGAGAAAGGAAGAATCTTTTGTGTTGGGAATCCATTCTCCATTGTTCTAAGTTGGAACACAAGAGGAATGTCCATATCATCTTTTGTTCTGAAGTAAACATCACATTTAGTGACAAATACTCCAGTTTCTTCTTCAACTAAGAAAGATTGTGCCAGTGGATCATACCAACCAACAATAACATCTCTTGAAGTTGAACCGACAACTTGAGAACCAACGACTTGTGTTCCAAGATTTCGGTTAACGTTTCTTTCCTGGAATTCCTGCCTTTGCTCAACTCTTGCATTTCTAACAGAAAGAATATTTTCTTGAATAGTTTCAAGAGTTCCGGAGGAAGTAAATCCTTCTTCAGCAACAGTCGTTGCTTCATTAACATCATTATCCTCATCATTAATCAGAACAAAGTTTTTTGTTCCTGTTTCAAATCTGGGATGATTTAGGTTATTTGGATTTGGAATAAAGAAACTACCTGTGAGGTTTGCTGCTAAATCGGAAACTAACCTTACATTTGTAATCGTTGCCTCTGCGCCACTTGTGGCACCTCTAAGCACCATCCCCTGAGCAACATAACCATTGTACTGCCCCTGCGCTTCATTTGAAAGTGAGAATGTATCAACATTAAGGATGGTTGCAGAAGAGGAGTATATCGCTCCCAGAGGGGTTCCATTATAAGGGTTCTCTCTGAACACTTGATCAGGTGCGTTATATTCACCTTCTCTATGATTAGACTGAGCAACTCTGAATGTAATTCTTGGTGGATTTTTGTCATTTAAACCAAGACCAGTAGGAGTCATGCGTCCAGTAACAGTTTCACCAACTTGGAAATTTCCGGAGACCATGGAAATTTCAAGTAATTTAGGAACACAATATTTGGTTACCTCCTCACCGTCAAAGAATGCGTACATTCTTGTTAGTGGTTTCATTCTCTTAGAAACAAATTCAACGTTTCTTGACCTCATGAATGGAACAAGATCTCTACTTACAGTTCTGTCTCCAACAGACTCTGTATCAAACTGCTCCGTAACGATTGTCCTAAGACCAGTTCTAGACTCAACGCCAGTTTCAATTGTCTCTCTGAGAGTTTCTTCTACTACATCTGACACTTGAGTTTGCATTATTCGTGCAACGCCAGAACCACCATTGATCCAACCACCAACACCTCTGGTGCCACCAACATTTCTGAAACCAGTAGTTGTCGTTCTGGTAGTATCATTAAATTCAAAACCAGTCCAATTTGCTTCCCAAGAATTCCAAACAATAGGAGCAAAACCAGTTTGTGGATCAAGACCCTCTGTCTCTGCTAAAAGTTCTACAGTAGAAGAATAATCACCCTCTACATCAATAATCTTGGCATCAATTCTCACAGTATCTACCCAAGTATCTGAAGCAGGATTTAATTCCATAGTTCCTTGCCAGAAACTAATAAGGAAAGGAGTTACACTTTCAGTTCTTGTTGCAAATGGTTGATTAATATATTCTACTTCACTATAATCAAGAGTAATTACATCATTTGCCTTTCTAATATTTGTTCCTTCAATAGGGGCAAAATTTAAATCCGCAGTTGGATCTACACCCACAACAGGTCCAAAAATAAGATCAACTGAATTTGTATAATGTCTTGGTCTTAACTCCTTATGTTTTCTGTCAATACTATTTTTAATACCGATGCGATCTTCTTGAGGTCTGAATGTAGAGAAATTATCAACAAAGAAACCTGATTTAAATCTATTAAGACCATCACTATCAGTTATAAGTAAGTTTGCTGTATTAGTTTCTAATACAGATAATGATGTATAAAATTCAAGACTCTTAATTCTATTCTCAAGATTTTTGATATCCCTCATTTGGAATCTCTTATGTTCTAAGAATCTAAGAGATGCTTCACTTACATTATAGAGATATGGGGGTAGCGTAATTTCAGCGACCTCTAATGCTTCATCAACGGGATTAGGTCTTCGTGGAAGATCAGATGGAGTTCCATAAACAACTTGAAACTTTCCATTCTTATCTAAGAAAACTCTATCAATTCTACCTTGATAATATGAAAATGTTGTTAGAATCGATTCATCTGACGCCAACATATTAGTAGCAGAATTACCCGCACCATCAAAGGATCTTCCAAAAAATTCTAATGGAGATCTTGTATTTTCTGCAACAGTGTATTCAGAAACTCTTGGTCGGATATCAATAATATCCGAAGTGCGGAAACCATTGACAGACTTAATTTCAGATCCATAATCAAAATTCTTATATGACTCTACTGTGGTAATATCTCCATTGTCAGTTGAATCAAATGAAGCACTTGAGAAATAAATTTTTAATTGTTTTACTGGTGAAGATTTACCATGCTTTCTCTTTATCCTTGCTTGGTCATAGAAGGTTTCTTCCTGACCAGTAGCAAAACTAAAGTTTTGAGAGATATCAAAACTTGGAGATTCCAAAACAGATACTATAGCCTGAACTCCGCTTTCTTGGAATACTACAGTTTCTCCCTCTACTAGTTGTATGTCATTAGTAGATGTGAATGAAATTTGACCTGCGGTAAGTTTTTCAGTAACTATCTGTGCAGATCCACTTGTTTGACCGATAAAGGATTCTCCAATTAGAAATTCTGCTGTTGTTGTAGAAGTGCTATTGATATTAATTAAAGAAACCTTTGGCGCAGAAGCGGCATTGGTATCAGATGATTCAAAAATACCATGTATTTTAATAACATCAGGAGTATTTAATGAAATAGTTTCATCTTGAACTCTAGTTCCTTGTGGATAATTACCGGTTCCATAATCTAATCCATCATTTAAAGTTGTTGATCCAGTTCCGGAGGCAGAGTTATTTGACTTATCAACAATTAGAGTTTTAACTCTATTTTTAATTTTTATTTTTGATGTTGGTTTTACTTTTCTAAGAGAAACAATTAAAGATGCTCCAGTATCATCCGCTCCAAGACCATAAATGTTTAGTCCATTTCCAGCAGTATTGATTGATATTTTGTCTGCGGTTAATGGTTCTGCTGTTCCATCAGATCGAACGAGAGAGTATCTCTCCTCATCAAATGGTAAAAACGACTCATTTGCTGCTGCAGTTACTTGAGAGCTAAGTTGATTAGAAGCGATGTCTACCGATAGAGTTTTTCTAATAACTAAATTTGCATTAGTAAGATCAACTGAAGCAATGTTTGATTTTGGTAAATGAGTATAAAGTGTATTATCCGAAGACGAGTCTAATTTAGTTGTTACTAACCTAAAATCACTTACATTAATAGCAACTGTCGGAAGATCTCCAACTACAATTCCAGGAACGTTAGTTACAGCAGAAATTCCGATACTATCAGTTGATACACTTGCAACTCTTGCCATTGAAGGATCAGTTACAGTAATAGCGGTGTTAGTGTATTCAACAAGATCTCCAATTTTAAATAAAGCAGGAAGAGCATTACTTGCACTTCTTACCGTACTAATTCCACCAGATGCGGGGGTAATAGTTGCCACTCCTACTACTAATTCTCTTGATTGAATTACATCTGCTGCAAAAGTATTAATACCGGTTACTCTATCATTTGAACCAAATACAGATTTTACCGCAGATAAATCATGAGCAGTTACTGCTATAGCAATTCTACCATTAACAATTCCATCAAATGCTAAGGGTTCATTTACTATGAAATCTCCCTCAGCTTCATATACAGTCACAGCAGTTCCAGCAACTACAGCATCTTTTAAAAATGCTGTTGCACCACTACGCGAACCTTGAACAAAGGTGGGAACTGATAAAGTAGTTGCCTGGTTCAAGGACAATTCAACAGTTGTTTGAACATCATATAATGCAATATCCCATTGATTAAGTGTGCTGTTACTTGCATCATATGATCCAGATTCTAATCTGTAATCATAAACTCTTGCTACACCAATTTCCTTTCCAGCTGGATCAGGAGTTCCACCTGTGCCATCAGTGTTTAGACCAACCCTTTCATCTCTTAAACTAAGAACATATGTATTGCCGATACCAACATCAGGCGATCTAAAGGTTCTATTTAATTTAAAAGTTGGTCCTGTATTGTATATAATAGACTGATCTTCAATAGTTTTTGTTGTTCTTGGTTTTGGAGCATCAATGTAAGTAGTGCTTGCAACGTCAATATCATATCCACGAACAAATGCTCTGCCAGGGGAAAATTTATAAAGTGCTAGATCATCAGTTGGAATTAATCCCCCATAAGTTAATTGTCCAGAATTAAATACTCCTCTATTGCCTTTTTGATTATTGAGAGATTCATGAACAGAGAGATCAAATGCCTTTACATAATAATCTCCAGATTCTGCATATGTTCTTCTTGCTAAAATATCTCTAATATCAAGAGATCCAACTCCTCCACCCAAATCTCCTCTTTTAGTAGGAGTTTTAATATTTCCAGTTTCTACAATTGCTAGTTCTACAAACTGATCATCATTGTAGTCAGTTAATGGTTTTTTAAATAAACTTGCAGATATTTTTAATCTATCAGCTCCTGGAGCAGAATAGTTATTAAATCCTTGAGAATTATCATTTAATGTTTCATCTGCATCAGCATTAACAATCTCTTCAGTAACTTGGAGACCAACTCTATAGTTTGGATTTTCTCCATACTGATCCAGAATTAGAGTTTCAGTCTCAACATTTACAAAATTTCCATGAATAAAATATACTCCTTGTTGAATCTGAAAAGCAGATCCGGTTGCAGATGCATCTGAAGCAAGAGTGATTGCGAAGGGAGATCCAGCAGCAATCGTTGAGTTCCCAAGAAGACCAGATGAGATAATTTGATTACAAGTTAGTGATTCACCGTCAGAAAAAGTTTGAGTTGAATTATTTGCTGTGCTAGAACTTAAGTAGTTAATATAGAGTGTAAGATTTCCTCTTTCAGAATCTTCAGGTAAAAGTATTTTATCAACAACAGCAGTTACTCCGGATTCTTCACCAGTAATTTTTGTTCCAAGCAACTGATCAGCATATGCAGAAACAGGAACTCCAAGATATGTATTTTGCAGTTGAACACAATAATATAATTGACTATATCCAGTATTACCAGGTATTACCTTTGCACCTTCTTTAAAAAAGTGCTGTCCAAATTTTTCAATCTGATTTTGAAGAATCGATTGTAAAGTTGTTAATTCTCTGGCCTGAACCGGATATCCTGGTTTAAACAGGACTTTATGATAGTCGTTAGCAGGATCAAAGTCGTCAAAATAAGGGGCTACATTGAGATTTGTTTGCTGAGACATAATTCTTTAGAACTGCAAAATGATTTTGATATCTTCTTTTTGGTTAGATGATCTGGTAATTGAAGGTCTGTTATCAACGTAGATAATGTTTCCTGCATGTTTTTTAACTTCAGGACCTGCAACCCCACTGGTAAATGACTGACCAAGATAATATGTTTTATTATTTATTATGGTTGAGATACCAGTAAAGGAAGTATCAATCGCTAAATTAGATCCGCTTGATGGAACAATAGTTAAACTTCCACCGGGTGCTGGTGAAGCAGTAAATGCCTCTATACTGAAACCATATGTTGGATTTGTTAAAGCAGTTCCAACAGTATTAAATCCTGCGAGAGATCTATCTTGCCAGTATTTTAAAACTCCTGTTGTTGCATCATAATTTACAACTCTACCAACTGCAGTGGTTCCAGTAGCAACTGTTTGAGTGAAGTAGGAATCTGCAGTAAATGAAGCAGAACTATATCCCGTTCCAGTTAGTCTTAGTGCATTAAGAGCACTTGCCTTATCTGAACTTAAAATTGTCCCGGTCGATACTTCGGGATTTTCTACAACACCAACTCTTGCAATTTGATTACCAGTTACAAAATCAGGATTTTCATTATCATTTTCAATTCTAGAATATAAAAGAACATTAAATGCTCCTAATTCTCTGTAAATATCTGCACCATGACCACCCTGAGGAGACATGATCACATCAAAAGTAGGAACAGTAGTTCCAGTTGGAACTCCCCCAGAACTAAGATTTAAACTTCCAAAGGAGTATCCAGATCCTTGATTTGAAACTGTTACACTGCTTACTTTGGAATCAGCGCCAACAGTTATGGTACACTCTGCTCCAGAACCATCACCTTCAATAGGAACTCTCGTGTAAGTTTGATTGGCAGTCCCCAAACCAACTCCAGCATTAGTTACAACTACAACTTTAATAGATCCATCTACAGCATTATCTCTAACAGCAGAATTATCGTTTGAGGATTCCCAATTAGCGGGGACTGGTATGAAATCGGTAGATTCAAATTTAACAACCTCAGTGGGTTTAATTGTATACAGATATTTCCAGATATAACCATCGCCACTAGAACCTGCAGATCTTGGTTCTAAGTCTGTAAATGTTGGTTCATCAAGAGATGGTTTGCCATTTGGATTACCTGGATCTGTTCCATTTTGAAGGCAAATATAAACTTTAAAATCGCTATTAATTACATAATAAAACGCAGAATAAAGATTAGTAGCACCAGATATTGCTGCAGTTTTGGTAACACTATAGTCATGTCTATAGATGTCATAGGTAGTGCCAGAACTCCAATTTCTTTTAGGAATTACCTGCCTAATATCAGAAGCATTAATTTTCTTAAGAGCAACCATGGTATCCCAATAATCATTCTCTTCAGAAAAATTATCTTTAGGAGCGGGAGGATTTGTGTCCCAGTCACTTTGGTAGTCTGATGGATTTGGTAGACCAATAAAAGAATAGTATGAATTAGAACTGGAACTAACTCCAGATACAAAATTCTTTGCATTCAATATTCTAATTTGATCAGTTATAATTGCAGCCATTTTGTGCCAATTTAATGGAGTTTTTTTTATTTATTATGTATTAAGATACGATATAATTTTTGGACCTTAATTGTTGAGATCTTTCTACTCTCATGGAAGTATTAATCCCAATTACACCACCGGAAGTATATGCAGAGTAAGAATTTAATCCTGCTCTCGATGATAATATAAATTTGCCCCAACTATAATCACCATATCCTGCAATAGTAGTAGTGGATATTGTTCCTGCAGTTCCAAAAGTAAATGTATCATCAATGTTAACAAATACTCTTCTGAATATAGAAACTCCAACTCCAACAATATTTCTCTCTACATTTTCAACACTTTGAACAACGTAGATATTATCAATGAATGACTTACCAACTCCTGCAGTAGAACCATCAGGAGCAAGAGAAACAATCGAAGTTGATGCACTACCAACATTAGATCTGGTAACTACAAAATAATCATTTACATCAATGGTGCTTAGAGTTACAGGTGTTCCAACGATAGTAGAGTTTCTAAGATTAGAATCATATGGTATGTGTAGATCAAACACAAACTGAGTGGTTCCGATTCCGACAGATGTAGTTCCAAATCCAACAATAATTCCAGAATCACCAAGGAACTGTGAAACTAAGTTTTCTTCTTCACTATATCCGGGGGAAGAAATAAGAACACCTGGAGGTTGATCTGTTGTATAACCAGTTCCAACATTAGTTAAAGATAAGGATGAAACAGTTCCTGCAGCACTGATAGTTGCGGTAGCAGTAGCAGTTGTTAATCCTAAGGTTACATCTTGCTGTGCAGTTCCGGCAATACTGACAGTGGGGGCAGATAGATAACCAGAACCACCATCAGATATGACAAGAGATGAAACAGTTCCTGCAGCACTTACCACTGCAGTAGCAGATGCTCCTACCTGCACAACTTGAGAAACAAATTTAATTTTGTCTTGGAACCGGAGACTGGTGTCATTTTCATTTCTTCCATTAAATAGTGGTCTGATTCTATCAACATATATGTGAGTAGATCCAATACCAACAGATTTGGTTATGTATGCATATGGACTAATAAGTGGTTCATATAGTTCTCTGTCCTTGGCAACACGTTTTTCATCAATAATTTTATCCTCAGTTTGTCTGCACCATACAAGTGGTCTAAACAAAGTTTCATTGGTAGTATTACCAGGTCCAAAATATGGGAATGTTTTAACTTGATCAATTGTATCAACTGAAGTAACTGTTCTTGCATCTTCTTGTAAGAAAGATGTTTGCCCACGACTTGGATCATATCCTAAAGTGAGTTCATCACCGGTTTTTACGGTTTCAATAATTTCTCTAGTGAAAACGTCTGTGTCATCTCCAGTTCCTTTATAGAAAATAATCTTACATGAATCACCAGATTTTGGTGCCTCGGTGAAGGTAATTGTGCTACCGCCTTTAAATTCATAACCTTTACCAGGTTCCTGTAAAATGTCATTAATAAACACTAAGAGAACTTGCTCCACATCAACTTTAGATCCTCTAGTAGATCTAATTGCTAGTCGGTTACCAGCAAGAGTAATATTAAATACTTTAGTTACACCATCAAAATTACTAGATGGATCATCAAGAGTTTGTAAAGTTCCAATTGTCCAACCAGTAAATTCATCTGAGAATACTTGTTGTACATCCAACTCAAACTGACTAAATGTTCCTGAGGTAGGAATTCCAGATAAACCACCAACTGGAATGGTAAGAATTTCTCCAGGAGCATAACCAACACCCGTATTGTTGATTGAGAACTCAATAATACTTGACCCATTACCAACAACAATATCTACAGTTCCGTGCAATCCAGACTGAGCAGTTCCAACATAATTTAAGGGAATATTTACATAAGAAAGTGGATCATCGATTTCTGCAAATGGTTTAATTAGAGTAGTATATCCAGAACCTGGATTTGTTATTGTAACTGAGGTTGAAATGTTACCAGTTCCTGTCAAGATGGTCGCAAAACCAACATGTGTCATTTGAGTGGATCCAGTTGTGCTTTCACCAACACTAACATTTACAAATCCAATTTGAGGATCGGTAACAATAATTTTAGTTTGAGTGCCTTCAGAGATTGCAGAGGAGATAGTGTCACCAGTTCCAATTCTGACAAAAGTAGATGCGGCAGAAACAATTGTAACTGGTGTGAAATTAGTTCCAACGCCAATTGTACAATTAGACCCACTATTTAAAATACTAACCAGATTGAGAACACTTCCAGTATTTTCTATGTAAATTTCAGTTGATCCTATTCCAACCGTAGATGCAATATCTGCAAGGAATTCATACTTACTTGGTACTCTATATCCAGATCCAGTATTTCCTACACTAACCAATGAAATAGTTCCAAGTCCAGAGACACTAACAGTTGCACCTGCAGAAACTAAAGGTTGATATCCTAATCCTGCTGTAGATCCTACTGAAATTAAAACTCCACCAATAGGAAGACCGGCAGTATTAACATCAGTTATTGTTGATGATGCTGTTCCAACAAAAGTAATTGTAGTGATACCTGCAAGTTCTCCCATGGTATAATTAGAAGTATTTCCAGGTTCTTGGAAAATATCATTGATTAAGATAATTCCATTACCTGTAGATATACCTGAAATTTCAGAAGATCCTGCAGAGGTAAGTACATACGTTGAACTAGTACCATCAAATTGATCAGAGAGACTATCAAACAATACGTTGTCAGAATAAGTTTCTGACGTAGTATCTGGTATACCAGATCTCATGAACATTCTTCCTTGGAAAGTAGATCCAGTTGTAATACCAGTCCAATCTCTTTCGTCAGGTCTGTTAGTAATACTACCAATTGGTTGATTGCCATA
>Ga0160423_10003609_pt1 | contig 12848 bp, 20 predicted proteins | sample CRUFie14St8metaG_FD_108191 | JGI IMG/M metagenome (GOLD analysis project Ga0160423, IMG submission 108191) | Marine microbial communities from the Costa Rica Dome - CRUD Field 142mm St8 metaG | ecosystem: Environmental > Aquatic > Marine > Oceanic > Photic zone | place: Costa Rica: the Eastern... | reverse complement strand
GAAGGAAGAAAAATCCCTAAGCGATATCTTAAGGGTCTTAACAAAGAAGAAATGCTTATCGCCGCTAAGGAAATAGATAAGGGTTACAAATACGATATAGACGACCCAAAGGCATACGAGTATTGGAAGTCAGATATTAAAGCAACCGCTAGAGGATATAAGACTGTGCCAAGTAAATACAAGAAGAAGTTTATCGAAATGTATGGTCCACTACCAGAGAAAGGTAAGTTCCTTGATAAGATGGCTAAGGCCACTAAGATTAAGAAAAGTATCTTACAGAAGGTATACGATAAAGGACTTGCTGCATGGAGAGGTGGACATCGACCCGGAGTCCAACAACACCAATGGGCTGCAGGTAGGGTTTATTCATTCGTTACACTTGGTAACACAGTCAAGAAGGGCAATAAGAAAATGCCAGACTACAAGTTAGCAGTCGAAGCAGGGTTGGTTAAAGATAATCCTAGTGAAGCAGACTTCTTCCCCGGAGATGCTAAGGTGGCTCCTTACTACATGAGAGCACAGACGATTCCTATTACTGCCTTACAGAACGGAGGCGAGTGGAGACACGGTGAGTTTGCTGAGGATGACCCGTTTGAAGAGTATTTCTGAAATACCCGAAGAAAGGTACACACTTCATGGCTAACCTAACAGGTCGGTTTATTGATGCAGTCAAGAATCGCCACACCACCGTTTTAGGTATGACTCGTTCGGGAAAAACCTTCTTCACCGGCCATGTCCTTGAGCGACTCCAAGATGAAGGAGTCCACACTATTTTCGTCGACCCTAAGCACGACAGAGACTATGAACACTTGGGAGAAGTTTGTTACGATGCAATCGAAGTCTATTCTAAGTTAATGAAGAAGTGCCCTCGTATTGTTTTTAGAACACCGGCAGCAGCCGAAGAGAGAATCGCAGAACTAGATAAGTTAGTGGAACTTGTGTTTCAACTGCAACGGAGTGATGGGTTTAGACGCATAAGAAGAGTAATCGCTATTGATGAATTACAACTTTATGTTAAGAAGGGCGGAAGCAGAGCAGTCGAAACAATTTGGACTGTTGGAGCAGGTATTGGTATCACAGGTATGGCACTTACACAAAGAATGCAATTACTAAACGATACAGTATATACACAGAGCGAGAATAAAATCATATTCAAGATAGACGATAGACCAGACTATCTAAAGAGTAAAAATCTAGAACATTATCCTAGGGATTACTTCTTTGATGACATGAATAAGTATTGGTTTTACTACACAATTGGGGGCGGAGCATGGAAGAAACACGAACCTATCCCAATCAATAAACCTAAGAAAGCGAACCATTTGCATATGAAACGATGGTAGTCATAATCACCGCAGTTGATGCAGCAGTTGCTCCCACTTCAGTGGCATTTGCTAAGATGTTAAAGACTTCGTTTGACTATAGAAGAATAGAGAGCGTGCTTATACAAGCATTACAACCACAAGCAATAATTGATTACGGTAGTAGTGAAGCAGTTAACTCTGAGTTTACTAAAGATATGACTATAGGCGATGCAGTTTATCATATTGATGTTCGCTCTATAGATACAGAAGAGTTAGGGTCGTCTATCGCATCATTAGACTTTATTGTAGCAAAAGCAGGAGAAGTAACCGATAACAACCTCAACGAATCATTAGTTGAAACACTATCTACCTTCTCTGATGTAACTGAAAAAGAACTGTTACACAATAATATGTACCCTTCTGCTTACGCTAGTTTGGTATTAAAGATACCAACGCTAACGATTATTCTTAACGAGGGAAGCGTTGATTTGTACCGGGCTGCTGCTGATGAACTTGCTGAGTTTGTTGAACTAACCGCTCCCCGTAAAACCGACTAGGGTCATTTTTTAGAGTCCACGCTAAGAAATCAAGTGCAGCATTAACTGCATGCGAACGGTCTTTGAATACCCTACGAGTAATCATTTCATCTATTAAGTCATAGATAGGCCGGTCTAATGTAACAGAAACAGGAACTTTACGAGACATATCTCGCTCGACCTGTCGTCGGCTCAAAATGCTCCACCCATGTTAAGCGGAGTATCTTCTCAGTTAAGACCATTCTGTATGACAAGAACATATACGCCAACGACTGCCTTATATGATAGAGGTAGTTCAGACTGGTTGAGCACCATGCCGTTATCTGAGGTAGTAATCTTGAATCCTCGCAGACCTGCTAAGCGACGAGCCTCGAAAAGAAAGGCTGCGAGTCGCAAGAAAACCAGCAGACGCAAGGCAAGTGCTCGCTCTAAAGGAGGAAAAACTATGGCTAGAAGAAAAGCATCAACAAGACGCAGAAAGACGTCCGCTCGTCGCAAATCGACGACTAGACGCCGTGCTCCAGCACGAAGAAGAAAAACAACAAGACGCAGAAAGTCTACTACTCGTCGAAGAAAGTCACCTGCAAGACGCAGAAAGACTACTCGAAGAAGAAAGTCTACAACCCGTAGAAGAAAGTCTCCTGCACGTAGAAGAAAGACTACTCGCAGAAGAAAGTCTACAACCCGTAGAAGAAAGTCTCCTGCACGCAGAAGAAAGACCACTCGAAGAAGAAAGTCTCCTGCACGCAGAAGAACTACTCGCAGAAGAACTGCTCGCAGAAGACCTGTTCGCAGAGCAACTGCAAAGCGCCGAAGAACCACTCGCAGAAGAAAGACTGCATCCCGCAGAAGAACTGCTTCTATGAGAGGACTTGGTGGCTTCAAGAAGTTCATGGGCAAAATCTTAGACCCAATGGCTATGGGTGTGCTAGCACTTGGTGCAGTACTACCTGCTGCTGGTACATATCTTTACAACAAGATTACAATGTCCACTATGGTTCCTCAAGGAGTCAGCAACTTCATGTCCGGTACTTACACCAAACCAGCAGTCCTAATCGGATTGTCTAGCGGACTTGCATACATGGCATCTCGCTACGGACTAATCAGCAACCAAACCGCAGTCGCTGCAGCAACCTTGTCAACATTCCTATATGTTGCTGGTGCAGTAAAGAACTCCGGTCTGCTTGACTCAGTCCCAGTAGTCAGAGACACACTACCTTCCCTTAACGGAATCGGCGGTGGCGGCTATCTAGGCGGTTACAGTGGCGGATACCTAGGATACCTAGGCGGTGCACACAACCCTAACGGAATGGGTGGCGAGCACGCAGGTATGCTATACGGAGATGCTGCAGCAGGTACTGACCAAGCACAACTCTTCGGAGTTGGCTCAGCACCTCAAGTAAACGTCTTCTGAAGTTACTAAGAGTACGCAATCAAAGAACCATCTCTCTGAGATGAACCACCGTGGCGACACGGGCAGAAAGAACGGTCTTGCCGACCCCTGCAGAGAGGGTCGATAAGATGTCAGTATTGACCCCATCGGGGTCTCCTTCGGGGGACTCTGGTGGGGTCTTTTTTATTTACAGGAACATAATCGGTTAAATCACTCGGGATACCTTCCCGGGTCGATAGGTATCCCGAGTCAGCAAGGGGTTGCTGGTATCTCACCTATCGGCCCATCTCTTCTAGAGCCTCTTTTCGAATCTTTGCTAACTTGTAAAAAGCAATAACACCAAGCCACCAAATGACTTCAAGAACAATAAGTATACCAATAGACCCTATAGTCCAATAAAGAAGTTCATCAATAGATAATACCATAGACATACCTCATAGTTGTCTACGATTACCTAACATATCATCGCGGTCTCTTTGCTTAATGTAAGCATCAATACCACGAACATCTACCAGTGTCCCATTAAGTCTCTTAAGCACAGTGCTACGAATAAACTGAACAGGCTTAATGCCCTCAGCCTCTGCCTCTTGTAATACTTGTATCCAATCGGTCAAATCAAATCGAACAGTTATCTGCTTAGTAGGACTCTTGGTCATAATACGACGACACTAACCGCATACAAAAAAGATTCGCTGGAGATTCAAGCGAATCAACTTCTTCATATAGTAGGCTTGTATCGGAAGGAATGCGAACAACCCTTCGGGGAAGTAAGCAACCTGAAAAAAAGGAGAAAACAAGCATGGAGTTAAGACCATATTACGACCGCCCGACTGGACAGATTAAATCCTATCTGTCCCTTATCGAAAGCAAAATCGCCTCGAACTTCCCTCACTGGGGACGTGGTTCGCAAGGCGTATGGCCAAAAGGTGACTACGGAAAAGGTATCCTACGTGCTGACCAGTTCAGTATCTTGGGAACCTTTGGACAGTGGCTCATCCCTTCATCTGGAAGCACAGGTAACCCTAACTCAGTTAGCGTTGACTCTTTCGGATGGGCTAGCAAGACACTATCGTTCAAGTCTTTGGAGGAGTTTTTCTACTTGATTATGGGTATCCAATACCCTGTCACACCTCTGCTCATCACTGAGCACCAGTGGCAAATCAGTGGTATCGAGACTCCAGTCTTGGACCAACAAATCTTTGAAGTTCTCGAAGAGCCTTTCGTCTGGTACGAATCGCCTATCGTTATCGAACCTGAAAAGAACATCGTCTGCAACCACCGTGTCGTTGGCGGCGCTGCAACTTTCGGTAACTCGACCATCTCTGGTGCAGAGAAGTGGAGAGTTATCGGTAGCGTAGTCGGACAACACCACGAACTCATCCAGTTGACTCAAAACATCGGAGAGTTGAGTTGAGACCCCACGGGGACTTAACTAGTAACAATGGAGGTGACTAAATATGGTATCTCTTGGAGGACTTGACGTCGCTTACGGTTCGCAACTTCAACTCGTTCGAACGAACGTGTTGATTATCGAGACCGATGGTACAACTACAAAGGCTATGGCCGAAAATGTCCACTCAGTGGCATCTCGAAAATACCCTGCTGCGGTTCGCCCAGACTTCACTGCATTCGTCGCAGACAGTGCATTGACCGAAGGCTACGCAACTGTGCTAACTGACCAAGTTGAAGGCAACATTTTGAAAGACATTACCGCAGTCCCTATGGCTGGCTCTCAGTACGACGCTACTGACAGCAACAACCGTGGCATGGCTTACGAGGGTATCCTCAACGTCGGTATTGCTCAAATCAACGCTAACGACACTATGACTGCAGACGACTTGTTTTCGGACGCTTCGCCTGTCGGAATTGAGGTTGATGAAACCTTCTTGGCTCATCAACTACAAGGCCAACTCATGGCTGCTCAGTTTGCTTCTGACCAAACAACCCTTGCCGGTAACCACGGCGTGAGAACCCTTAATCTCACTGCTCTTTTGACCCAGTCCGCCGTCCTCGGTGGAACTGCTGTTACTACTGGCCTAGATGCAATCACTGAGTCCAGCACTGCTGCTGAACTCAACGATGGTATCGCAGGTGCTGGCGCTCTCGTCAGCATCTTGGCTGTTGGCAGAATCTATTGATTCGGTAGACGACCACTACTCAAAGACCCATCTCTCTGAGATGAACGAGCATGGCGACATGCTGACAAAGAACGGTTCCACACTGCTCCTGCAGAGAGTGCAGTGAGGAGCGACAGTTTCCCGCAACAGTGGGGGCTTCGGCCCCCATTGTTGCACTTTTTTCTTATACGGGATGAAACCTGTAATCACTAATGAAGTTTCTTCCCTGCCACATATCGAGCGAACAGATGCTTAGCGAAGAGGTCTGTAAAGACTTGATAGAACAATACGATGCTAAGGCACTGCCAGCAAAAATTACAACTAAAGCACTAAAGAATCCTATAGTAAGAAAGGCATTCTCTAGAAGTGTATCATTAGAAGATAGTATAGATGTTAATGACTGTATAGCAGAGTGCTATCTTACGAACAACAAATACTGGCAATACGAGACACTCGGAAAGCCAGAGATTATGTTTCTCAAATACAACACAGGCGGTCACTACGATTGGCACATAGACATAGGCTCACACAGACATAACAACAGAAAGTTAGCATTTGTCATTCCACTATCAAAGCCAGAAGATTATGAAGGCGGAGAACTCATTATCAAAACCAGTTCGAGAGACTCAAACATCCCACTTGAGCAGGGTAAGATTATCATGTTCCCTGCATTCCTATTGCATAAGGTAACTCCTGTTACCCACGGTAAACGATATGTTATCGCTGGATGGCTAAATGGTAAGGAACACTTTTGCTAAGCAAAGCCGTTATATGATGCTGCTACATCGGAATGTTGAGAGCAGCGCTCTCACACCCAAAAGAAAGACACAAAGGTGATTAAGAATGGCAAACGCAAACCAAGGATTTAGAAGCGGAAACGCTTTCGGAAGATTAGCAGACATCGGTAACGAAGCAATTTACTCTCAAGGTATCAAACTTGAGCCGGGGTATCTTATCAGACTCCGAAGCAGAATGCACCTCGTTACTGCAGTTGAACCAATGGTCGTCGACCTTTTCTTTACAGATACAGTCAATGTCGGTAACGCATCAGCAGGAACCCTAAACGGAACAGACGCAACACCTCTTATGCAATACGGTGGACAATCCATCCAAGCATACTACGACATTACTGACTCGGATTCAGCAGCGAACTTGAAAGGAAACATCCTCAAGCCAGACTTTGACTCTGGATACATCACCTTCGATGACTTAGAGCCTTTCAAGGGGAACTTGTATCAACTCTGCCCAACCCTCCCACTACAACCTAAGTTTATGGTTGGAGACACTGGCGACTGGCACAGTCTATCTGACGACTCTCCAAACGAAGGTGGAACACCTATCGGCTTCAAAGGTGATGGAACACCCGCTAACCTCTTCAAAATGGGAACCGTCTCTGGTCGTCTTTACGTAAAACACCCTGCGGGGGTCCCCAAGTTCACGCTCGATGAAGCACCTGAGGGAGAATCAGGAACTGCAAGAACCGAAGGCAAAATCGAAGGAATCAACGGTTTCATCGACGGTAGCCTGTCTTCTCAAGAAGCACCTAACTGGGACTACTCTCTGTTCATTGAACACGGCGAAAATAACCTCCCATCTCTAAAGTACGTTAACGACTCGGATGAATACATCCTTGATGGTCGCGTTAGAATGATTGGTTGGAAATACAGAATCCTTGAACTAACTCCAGAGCAAGTTAACTTGTTCAAGGCTCGTTCCGGTGGCAGACTGAGATTCAAAATCATTAACACTACGGGACTACCTGTCGAGGGCTCTATGCTTGCAGACTACTTCCCGAAGTGATTCGGGAGGCAGTTAAATGAGTAGAAGAGACGCAGTTCCTTACTACGATGATGAAGGCTTGATGGAGATTGTAGACTACTCTACACCTCGTCGTGGAGAAGACTTGACAAGCCCCAACGCGCCAAGACAAGTAAACACTACTCAGCCAAGAGACACGGTTATCGTCCCTGCTACACCAGCACACACAACAACCCGAGTAATCGATGATGAGTTCTTTATCACGGAACGATTTGACCGAATGGAACTAAACTCTGGAGAACTCGTTGATGTATTAGACCTTAGCGGAGAAGCAGGAGAAATAGTATCTATAGAAGTAGTAACTGATAATCCATATACAGGGGTCTATCTCGAAATGGATGACTACAAAAATTCGGGAAGCGCATCAGGCGTAACAGCAGCAGAACTCATTATGCGAAACAAGACTGAACCAGCAGAGCGCGAGTTCTACGCATCAGATATGAGAGAAGACGGTAAATTCGTTATCCGCTATTCACCAGCCGAAGGAGACCCATACTCAGATAAAATCCGAGTGCAAGTTAGAAATGATATTGTAGGAACAAACACGGTTTACAATAAAGTGCCAAATAACAGATTAACTATGCGTCAAGGAATACCAGCGCCTAGACTGCTTTCTCACAGTGCTGGCTGGTATGTCAAACATCAAGACTTTGCAAGTATCCGCGCAATGGACGCAGGAAAACTGATGAGAACACTAGGCCCATATCGATATCAATGTCCAATTAGAAATCTCGCACCACTAGATGACCCAAATATGCGAGTTGGTTCTTACAATCCTTACATGAATACAGCAGCAGAAATAGTGCTGGCTGAGGGTAGAATCCTTCTAGAAAACGCAAGAGTCGTCTGGGGAGAGCCGGGGAAACCAGTAACTGCCACAGCAGGTCTTGTGGCACCAAATACTACAGCGTGGCCGGGAGAATTTGTAGGAGACACTTTTACGCCATCTGAACAACAATTCATCGTTTACGCTAGTAGAACAGAAAGCGAGTCACAAGCGAACGCTGCCCTCGAAGCGGACCTCGCGGCCAGAATGAAGGAACCACAATACGTTAAGAATGGAGACACTATCTACTTCCCCGGAGAGGTAACAAAAGTTCAGTATTATGATGCAGGAACCAGTCAGTTTCAAACTCATGAGTTAGATGATGTTCATCACTATGAACCGGGAGATGGAGCAGTCGTTATAACAGTAAGTCCCGGGTTGCCATTCAAGCCAAAGAAGTTAACTATCGATGCTGCCGATGCTACTGCCAAAAACACTTTTGGTACATTGACATTTGAAGGAAACTTAACTCCTAAAACTGCATCAAGCAGAATACGCATTGAAGAAATCATTGTAAGAAGAAAGCGAAAGAAAACCCTACTGTTGTGATAAGATGAGTCGAAGAGCCCCAGTTGCCTACTATGAAGACGAAAGTCTCATGCAGATAGTAGACTACTCTACGCCTCGTCGCGGAGAAGACTTAACGAGTCCAAACGCTCCAAGACAAGTAAACACTACCCAACCAAGAGATACGGTTATCGTTCCTGCTACACCAGCACACACAACAACCCGAGTAATCGACGATGAGTTCTTTATCACGGAGCGATTCGATGCCTTCACGCTTAACTCTGGAGAAATTATTGATATTCTCAATCTAAGTGGCGAAGCAGGAGAAATTATCTCTATTGAGATGGTAACCGACAATCCATACACAGGTATCTATCTCGAAATGGACGACTACAAAAACTCAGCAGGTGCAGCAGGCGTAACAGCAGCAGAACTCATTATGCGAAATAAGACCGAGCCAGCAGAGCGTGAGTTCTATGCCGAAGATATGCGAGAAGATGGCAAATTCCTTGTCCGATACTCTCCAACCAAAGGAGACCCTTACACAGACAAAATCAAGATTCAAGTTAGAAATGATGTTCAAGGAACAAGCGATGTTTTCAGACAAGTAAAGAACCATCGACTCAAACTAAGAAACGGACTTCCTTCACCTAAATACTTAGGCCACGGTGGAGGATGGTATATTAAGCATCAAGACTTAGCAGGGGTAAAAGTCGTTAATGCACACAAAATGATTAGACGTCTCGGCCCATATCGATACGAAGCACCAATAAGAAACATGCAGCACATCGATGACCCAGCAACACCTATAGGCCCATACAGCCCTTACATGAACACTGCCGCCGAGGTTAGACTGGCAGCAGTTGCAAATAACATACAAAACTCTAGAATCGTCTGGGGAGAACCCGGACAACCAGTCGTAGGAACTACTGGGCTAACTGCACCAAATACAGTTGAGTGGCCCGGACAGTTTGTGGGAGACACGTTCGTCGCATCCGAGCAACAGTTCATCGTTTACTTGGACAGAACAGAAGATGTAACCTCAACACATGTAACTTTCCTTGAGAATATGTTTGGAACAAACTTACCCGTGTTCATCAAAAATGAAGACACGCTTTACTTCCCGGGTCAAGTAATCAGAACTGAGTTCTATGACGCAGGAGACAGCGAATTCAAAAACCCAGTAGACGACCATCCTTACACCCCGGGAACAGATGGCGCATTTGTGATAACAGTAAGTCCCGGGTTGCCATTCAAGCCAAAGAAGTTAACTACTGACACTGCTGATGCCACAACCATGAAGAATGGATATGGAACTGTCATCTATGAAGGAAATCTCAATGCTAAGCAAGCATCAAGCAGAATGCGAATTGAAGAAGTCATTGTGAGAAGAAAAAGAAAGAAAACCCTACTGTTGTGATAAAATGAGTAAATATAACAATCCTATACTGAACTTTGCAGAAAGATACCCCATGGCTGGATTCTTTGTCCTTCCAGTCGCTATTCACTATGGCGCAGTCTGGGTTTCGGCCATTGTTCGCAAAGGTAAAACAGGCAGTTACTTGGGCAATCTCTTTGGTGAAACCCATCAAGAAAGCCCTCTTGCTGGAAGAGGCATCAGAACAGAAGGAGGAGATGCAGACGACTTGATGTTCAGAGCAACAGCAAGCACCGCCCCTACTCAACCCGGAACAAGAGTGGGTGATGAAATTCAGCCACGACCCGAAGGCGGACACATCAGATACGATAGAAACTACCACGACTCTGTCTTCTTCCCCAACCTCAACTATAGTGATAATAATGAACAACCTATCCATCAATCCTATAGTCCTAGAGTAACAGACTCATATGTCTTTGCAGGAATAGGTGGTATGAACAAACTGAGATGATACTATGGCGAGAGGCACACTGGAGTTCATCAATATCGTTCCTTATGCGCTTCTCTTTACAGGTATCACCTACGTCGCAACCAAAAACCCTAAAGTAGCCACCACTGTGGGAACAATGGGAGTAGTAGTTCCTAACCTAATCAACTTACTCGAATTAAGATTCTAAAGTGATACTATGATTCAAGAAAACATTATGCCAATCTCTGCAGCCACAGTAGGTGGTGCAGTTCTCTTTGGTCTAGTAAATCATCTTGAACAAGGTATGGCTAAGAACTACCGCAGCACACTCGTCTATGCAGCACTGGGCGGTCTAGCAGGATTTACCGCAAGTGTCGGTGGAATCTACGCTACAAAGATATCAAAGGGAGAACTAACCACAAACTGGGCCATCATTGGCGGTAGCATGGGTGTGGCACTTCCGTTAATTTACTCTACTTACGAGAAATATGTTCAAAGAAAAGCAATCTCTAACAAAGCACTCTTAAAGAGAACCGTAATAGGAGCACTAACCGCAGGTGGTATCGGAACCGCAGCAACTTACATCCAAAGGTCATTCTAGGTGATACAATGCTAAACGAATACATGAAGTTCACTAAAAAGAGACCACTTACAGGTGCAGTTATTGGTATCTCAATCATTTACGGAGCGAACATGATTCGCAAAGCCTTCACTGCCGAAGCAGGAGGTTTCTGGGGCATTGGCGCTAGCACGTCCACTACTTCATCCACTTCATCCTCGCACTCTATGATGACGAGAACACCAGCAGGCGACATGATGAAGCACCCGACTGCACTATTTGGCTACAAGAACATCGGTCACTGCAACTGTGCAGTTCCTACCTGCCCTTCTTGTGCTAACATGGGGCTCGCAGGAGGAATGAGCACGACAACTTCCACCTCTTCTGCACACGGACACAAGAGAACCTCCAACTACGGAGAAGATGTTTACAAGTCCCCACTAACACTCATGGGCGTTCCATCGAACATCAAGCGAAGAGTTGGCAACGCAGAAGACACCGAGTCTTACCAACCAACGAACCCCGTCGTCCCAGAGGTTGAGACAGTCGAGTCTGCTCTGGGGTGGATTTGATGGCAGAACGCGGTTGGGGATTTATTGAGTTCGTTGTAGTCGCCGTTTCGTTGACTGTCATGACTAAACTCTTGGAAGAATCAAAAGAGACTCTAGAATCCATCGACGAAAAGATGCACACTCACGCTGCTGATGGTTCAATTAACGGTATCAGAGGCTGGTATTGATGGCTAAACTAAGCAAAGCAGAAGCAGCAAACTATCGAACCTTCGGTAGCACTGCGAGTCTCTTTGCTGGTCTGATTAAACTAACTCCTGTCGGTGGCGCTCAGTTTGAAGGAACACGAAATGCTCTCGCTGCCTACGCTATTCTTATCGGACTAGGTTCAGTGATTGCCGGATGGAGAAAGCAAAGCAACATTATATCTGACTACTTAGTGCCAAACATCATCAAGGAGTGGTAATCATGAAGCACGGACAAAGTAACTTGGCTTCTAAGCGACCACGCTATCACCCTGTTATTGCATGGGAGAATCAAAACCTAACCAACGACTTCGTTGATATCAGCAGAGTTGCTTTAGACAATCGTTATGGAAAGAACGGCGCTTCGCTATACAAGAGACGAAACGGTAGCGGACCCACAGATGGTAAAACACAGGGGCTGTTTGGTTTGGTAGACTACGATAGCCAAACCAACGCATTCTTCGGCGGAGCAGCCACCGCAGTTGCGATTTATGTTCTATCAGACTGGTATCTCAACAAAGGATACCAATTGAAAGGATGGAGAAGAAGATTCGCTCGCTCACCTATGACGTTTGGTTTAGGAATACTTGCGTTCTACGCAGTTACGCCTAAGAACTGATTACTTCATCAAGTTCAAGTGTAGTCTGGCTACACTCTAAGCAAATGATAACTCTGCCTTGCGGCACATCGTTAACAATAGTATCGTTGCTCTCACAATGAGAGCACCGCATTACTATCACTCGTTAAGATTCGCTGCGAGCAGCATTACGGAGTTAAGAAGAGCAGTAGTGCCTTCTTGAAGTTCGTGGTTGTTAACCTGTTGCTGGAAAGTAACGGATTGTCCAGCGATTTCTACAGTAATGCTTACGTTTGTTGTCTTGTCTTCTCTCATGTTGTTCACCTTGAGTGCCTTTTGGCAATCTATAGGAAGTTTCATCCCCTTCTTATAAGTTACCCAATCAGTCCTTCTTGAACTTAGGTAACTTACGCTCCTCTTTAGTGGGCTTCCACTCGACTTTGCTGGTGCCATCCTTACTTTTCTGGGTCTCAATCTTACGCTTGGCACGATGACCACGACCCAACAGTTTAGCGTCCCGGGAATACTTCGCGTTACTTCCACGCAACCCAACAGCCTCTTCATTAGACCACTTGATAGCATGTTCTTGATGCTCACTTTGGTCTAACTT
>Ga0160423_10003607_pt1 | contig 12853 bp, 6 predicted proteins | sample CRUFie14St8metaG_FD_108191 | JGI IMG/M metagenome (GOLD analysis project Ga0160423, IMG submission 108191) | Marine microbial communities from the Costa Rica Dome - CRUD Field 142mm St8 metaG | ecosystem: Environmental > Aquatic > Marine > Oceanic > Photic zone | place: Costa Rica: the Eastern... | reverse complement strand
GAAAATTTTTGAGGTCTATCAATCTTTAAGTATCCGGTGAATTTATCTATTTCGTATTTACAGGTATCTGTAGGAACCATTTCAATAAATGCAGTTAATTTTCCAGGCGCTCCTTTACCAACTGGAACACCATGCCATGGATGTGGTTTGAAAATTAATTTCTCGCTCATGGTTTGATTGATTGTATCCTAAAGGTGCGAATATTTCCTTTACCAAGCAATGTTGAATTCTTCGACATTTTTATTTTACTTTACTTAAATGCATTTAATACTCCCACAAATCCTGTTCATGGGTAAATATTTTTTTCTCGATTCTTTTACTCTCCAGCAATCCAGCTAAATCTTGCTTATACCTGGAAATAGTTCTTCCGAAAACGTTAGATTCTTTCATAACATAACTACTGAATTTTCTTTTATTCAATAAGTCGTCATAGGTCCTTCTCTCAACATCACTATGCGGATTAGGAGCAGGTGCGTTTGCAATTGTATGTCTTAATTCAGGTAAGTACATCCAGTACAATAATCGATCTCCTTTGTATTCTCCCATTTCGTCAAACATCTCTTCAATAGGACATATGCCTATTATTGTTACATCCATAACGCTTCTTTTTGAATTAAAGTACCAATCTTCTTTTATTCTAAACCGTCTTATATTCTGAGTTGGAAATGGATCTTGTATTGGTATTAAGTTAGGGTTTCCATCCTCATCAAATTCAGTAATAGTATCTAACTTTTCACCAATCGCACAAGCCTCTTTTGGTAAAAGGGCGTAATCAAACTCATCACTAATTGGATCGTAGGGAGTTAACTCCCCAGAGCAAATACCATCGCGAATTACAGTAACTAGGTTCCTCATAGAATGTGTCGGTTCGATAGGGTAATAAAAAGGGTGATTCATTTTTTCTTTTAAGTCAATTACACGCCAAACCCTCTTACTCCACATCATATAAGATTCTATCTCGTAATTATGCTGAATAGGAACCTTATTAAAGTTGTTTTCTCGAATAAAAACGCCGTCTAATACTGATACTGAGCTAGACTGTGCATTTACAAAAGAAATTGAAGTAATCGTCAGAAAGAAGAAAAATAATTTGTTCATATTTACGTTTTTCTAGCATAACGAAGTAAGAAAATAACGTAACAACTTTTGTTCATTTGTGCGTTTTTAAAAGAGATAAAAACTGATGTATTTTCAGCACACTATTTAACTTTCGTGTTGATAATTCAAATTGCTTTGTTAAAAGATTCCTGAAAAAAATAACAATGAACATCATTTTATGCATTTAATTTATACAAAATTCACAGTTATGAAACTTTCATTGTTTACAATTTTATGCATTGGCCAAGTATATTCCTTTGCACAAACAAAAACGGACGAAAAAGCTGCCATTGAATATTTCATTAACAAATATCCCAATGGACAAAAAGAAGCAGAAGGAAAATATATAAATGGTAAAGAACATGACAAATGGATGTACTGGCATTCAAATGGCAAACTCAAACAGGTAGCTAATTTTAACGTAGGTCGACTTCATGGAAATGTCACATACTACTACCCCAATGGAGATAAAAAAGATGAAGGTTTTTTTGTGGCGGGAAAGCAACATGGAAACTACACGAGCTGGTACTCCAACAAAAACGTAAAACTCCAGGGAGAATATACAAAAGACAATAAAAGTGGTCACTGGATTAGCTACTATGAGAATGGAAACAAAGAATGGGAAGGAAATTACAAATACAATCAAAAGGATAGTGTTTTTACGTATTGGTACCCAACGGGACAGATCTTTAAAAGGGTATACTACAATAAAGGCTATGATAATGTTCTAGCAGGCTGGGATAAAAGTGGTAACCAAACTGTTGTAAATGGAAAAGGAGAGTTAATGGAGTTTTATGATAATGGCGCACCAAAAGGAAAACTAGTTTACAACAAAGGAAAAATACATGGAAAAATAATGAAATGGTATGAAAACGGTAATATTTGGTATGCATCAGTATTTAGAAACGGAATCAAAAACGGAATACATAAAGTGTATTATGTAAATGGTCAGATTAAAGATTCAACACAATTTGTAGATGGGAAGGAACACGGGAAATTCTATTCCTTTGCACCAAACGGGATGAAAGAATCAGAGGGCTTTTTTAAAATGGGAGTTGAGGATAGCACTTGGATATGGTTCAACAAAGGCTTTGTAAGAATTGAAGGAACATTTAAAAACGGCTTAAGAAATGGAAGATGGATGTTTAATTACCCGGGAAGCAACAAAAAAGAACACATTGCTTTTTTCAAAAATGGCTTAAAGGAAGGAAAGTGGAAATATTTTTATGAATCAGGTGGTAAATTAAGAGTTGCTAATTTTAAAAATGACAAAAGAAATGGAAAATGGTCAGTCTATTTTGAAAATGGAAAACTTGATCATGAAGGAAAATTTAAAGACGATAAAGAACATGGCATTTGGACATCGTGGCACGAAAAAAACGAACGTATAAACGAAAAAGGAACTTTTAATATGGGTATAATGGATGGAAAATGGGAAGGATTCTATGATAATGGGAACCAGAAATTTATTGCTAATTATAAGAACGGAATTAAACATGGTGAATACATAAAATATTATTCCAATGGCAGAATTGGAATAAAAGAAACCTATGATAATGGCCTTTTAGAAGGGAAATATGAAGTTTATTATGACAAAGGATTTTTCTTGAGAGAAAAAGGTCAATACAAATTGGCAAAACCAGCTCTGGATAAAATACGCAATTCACTGGATACGATTATTGTAAAATCAAATGGCGATACCCTTAAAGTAGAAAAAGACCCACTAATTAAATTCCGTGGAAAGCAAAGAAAATCTGTAAAAGATGGCTTATGGATTGTTTATTTTGATGGAACAAACATTCCATTTCAAAAATTAAATTATGCAAACGGGAGATTATCAGGATCTTTCTCAACATACTACAGCAATGGAAACATCCAAAGTAAAATCATGTACAAAAATGGCAGAAAAAATGGTTTATCAAAATTTTACGATAAGGATGGAAAACTGGTAAAGAAAACAAAATACATACTCGATAATATAGTCAATTAACCATTCATTTGAATTACTTTTCTATTGAGCACAAACCAATTATGCATTAGCAGATAAATCTATAATGGATCGCATCAATCCCGTAATTTAAATAGGCCATCTTTACCTAATATTTTGTATCAGCGTCAAATCGCAGTTTTGTAATTGCAACTCCATTCTTAAAATAATAGGTAGTTCCCCAGCTATACATCACCATTTTATAAATGGTAACTTCACCTCCTTTACTAACAATGTACTTTTTTATAGTTCGGTTATCCTGATATAAAACCTCTTCATGTATACCCTCAGGTAATTTAACATACAATTGGTTCATTTTTTTCTGAATTGAAGCTTTAACTGCTCCCGATTTTGAATTTTCATACTGTTGCTTTAAAGAGTCTATTCTTGCCGAAACCTCTTCTGGAGTTAATTGTCTATCAATAGATTCAATTGAATCTTTTATTTCTTTGTTTCTTGCAGAATCTGCTAACATTAAATCCATATTGTACTCCTCTTCTTTATTTTCAATATCGATAATAATCTGCTCCATTTCTTTTTCAGTAGCCTTTAACGCTTTTTCAATTTGACCATATTGAATTAGCAATATTTTATTGATTTCATCTGCATTTACATCAGCAGTATCCAAGTTTCTTAATCTCTCATTTAGAATTGCTAATTTTTGCCGATATATGTTCATCTGTCGGTCTTTTCCCAACCTCTCTAAATAATTTTCCTTTACTTTTAATTTTACCTCTAAACCTTCTTTCTGGGTTTTCATAGCTTCGGCTCTCTTCTCGATTTTATGTTCACCTACTAGATTTTTAGCCTGAAAAAGAAGACTTTTACCTTTCTGATTAATTTGTAAATAATCTCTTAAAAGCGGTAATTCCTGCGATTTTAAACGCGATATTTGAACTTTCAATTCCGAAATTTTTGACTCCTTTGAGTTTTTATCGGCTTGGAGAGGCGCCAATTTCTCTGCTAACAATTTTTCTTCTATTAAAAGTGAGTCATTAAGCCTACTTTTTGCATTTCTTTTTGACAACAATTCTTTTTTGATTTCATCAGCCGCCTTTCGTTTTTCCTCTTTCAACATAGAAGCTCTCTTTGCTGCTTCTATTTTTCTTTCTAAAGTCTTCTTTTCTCTTAATCTTTCCTTTAACTCTAAAGTTGCCTCAGCTAACTGTTTTTTCTTTTCTGAATCTATTTTTCGTTGCTCTTTTAATTTTCTGCGCTCTTCTTTGTTTGCTATCTCAATTTCTTTTTGTTTTTCGCGATCTTTTTGAGCATCAATTTTATATTTTATCAATTCATCCTTTTGTTTTTCAACAATTTCACCTAAACTATCTGCAATTTCTTTTCTTCTTTTAGCTTCTTTACTAATGTATCGCTCATCATCTTTGGTTAATGAGCTTTGAATCTTTTTAATTTTTTTTGCTTCAACCTCTTGAAGCTGTTTTGCCTCCAAATATTTTCTTTCTCTTCTTCTTTTTTCATCTGCTTTTTTCTTTTCTTCAAGTTCTTTTATTTTCTGTTTTTCTAGCTCTTCATTTTCTTGTTCTTTAATTTCCAGTTTAATCATTTGCTTTAATAATTTATTCTGGGCCTTCTCAAGATCTTTTTTCCTTCTTTTTTCGAGTTCCTCTAATTCGTCCTCCATAGCCTCACGCTCTGCCAAAGCATCTAACTCAGCCTCCATTTGCTTCTGTTTGATTTTAAACGCTTCTTTTTTGGCTTTAATAGCCTCTTTTTCTGCTCTCACTTTTTCTTTTATCTCCTCCCTTTCCGCCTCTAAAACTCTATTTTCAAATGCAATTCTTTCGGATTTTTCCTTTTTTGCCTTTTCCTTTTTTGCCTTTTCCGTAACCGCAATATTCTTTGCGCGTTCTTTTCTTCTCTGTTCTATTTCCTTTCTTTTGGCTTTTGCTTGAAGCTCTCTGAGAAATTCTTCACTTGCATTTACAGGAGTTGTTTGACCTTTTTGATTGTTTACACCTAAAAGATTATCGAGTTCTACCTTTTTTTTCTTAATATCTGCTGAAATCGTTTTTGCCTCTGCTTTGTACTTACTAATTCTTCTTTGCAATACATTTTGCTTTATTGCATCACTTATATCCCCTTTTGCTTTTAACACTTTCAACTCTTCCTGAGCCATACTTAAATCATCTCTTTTTCTTCTCACATCGATTCCCAACACTCTTATTTCGTCTTTCAATTGAAGAATTCGTAATTCTTTCTTGCTTAACTTTGCGGTATTCAAGCTAGAAGACTTTTCAGCTTTTTTTGCTTCAGCTTTTTTTGCGGCAAGCCTCAATGCCTTTTTCTTTGCCTTCTCTTCTAATTTCTTTTCTTTTATTTTGGCATTGACTTCACTAATTTTTGTTTTAGTTTCCAAATCCTCATTCGCCATTTGAATTGCCTTTTCTTGGTCCAGCTCCTGTTGCGCAATTCTTTCCTTTGCAGATTTAAGCTTATCTTCCTCGGTAACTACGCGTTTTTTCTCACCGATTCTTTTTACAACTTCCTTCTTTGTTTTGAGTTTTTCTCTTTGTAATTTGATTTGAGCTTTTAATTCCTTCCTTCTCTGATCATAAAGTTCCCAGTCTTTTTTAGATCGCTTTTCAAGAACCAGCTGCATTGAATCTTCATAAGCTCTCGCTTTACTTACATTTCTTTTATATCTATTTGCTTTTTGATTATCTCTTTTTTTCTTTTTAGCAGCTTCATTTTGAATTTTATTGAGTGATTCAATTTCTTTATTGAGCTTAGACTTTTGTTTTAAAAGTTCCTCTTTGTTTTCCTTTGACAACCTTTCATTGTTCAATTGCAAATCAATTTCAGCACGCTTTACTTTTTTTTCTAATGCATCAATTCTTGCTTTCTCTTCTTTTTCTTTCCGTTTTTCAGCAAGAATCAACTTATTTGCTCGTCTTATACTGTCTTTCCTAAATTGAGCAAGATCTCGGTTTCTTAATAACTCTCTTGCTGCTTCGTCCTTGGCAATTTGCTCTTGTCTTTCTTTTGTCTTTCTTAGAATAATAGATTTTTCCCTAAGTAAGTTTTCTTTTTCAGCTAATTTTGCAGCCTCCAAACGATTTTGATACGCCTGTTTCTTTTTTTCAGCCTTTAATCTCGCTTTTCGTTTTTTAGCCATTAGTTTTCTTTTGGCTTTATCTCTTTTAAACCTTGCCGCCCTCTCTTCAGGAGTTTCTAAATCAGCATATTTCTTGGCTAATCGAGCTGCTTCAAGCTTTTCTTTAGCATTAGCTACATCTTCTTCACCCATACGCTTTGCCTTTGCTTTACTTGAATAATATTTGCCTTTGGCTCGCTCGTATTGAATTTTTAAGCTTTCTAGCTCTTCCTCTATTTTCTTAATTTCCTCATCACGTCTTTTTATGTTTGCCTCCTTCTCGTTTCTCTCAACTGTAACGGCAAGTCCTGTAAGGCCAGATTCATTTAAGTCTTTTAAATCGGCTTTAATTATCGCGTTTGCCTCCCTTTCCACCTTTAACTTTTCTTTCAACTCTTTGATTCTTTTCGAAAGCCTCCACATACTTGCCTTAGCTAAGGACGAATTTTTCGCCTTTTGCTTTTGCTGAATCGCTTTCTCTTCCGCTGCCTTGACTTCATTTTCGGCTTTTTTCAAATTTGTTTCTAGACGCTTCTTTTCATTTTTTTGATATTCTTCTATGATGTATAATTTCTCTTTCTTTTTAGGCCCTTTTATAGGCTTTCCTGCGAGGTATTCACGTATAACTTGTTCTTGAAATGTTTCGTTTTTGTTCCTAGATGAAGAATTTTTAATTGAAAGTAGTAAGGCACTTTCCCGCTTTGCTTTCGCCTCTTTTAATCGTTCAAGCTTTGCAAGTTCTTTTTTCGTTTTTGCATTTTCCTCAGCCTCTGACTCTGCATTAGCCTTTGCAAGCTTATTGGCCACTTCGTCATATTTATTTGGTTGCGTCTTCTTTTCAACAACGTTTTCCTTATTCTTTTTTTCTCTTGAAAAATTCTCGTTAATAACCTTCTCTTTTACCTTATTTTCTTTCTCACGCTCACGTTCCTGAATTCGTGCAAGCATCTCTTGACTCTCTTTTTTTTCAGCAGCTCTTAATTCCTTTTGCTGTTTTCTTATTTCTTGTCGCTTTCTTTTTTCTTCTTCTTTCTTTTCTTTATACCTTTTAGCAGCATTAAATTTTAACTTTTTAAGCTCTAAATCACGTTGAGATTTAGTTGATTTATCACGCTCTACTGCAAGCTCTTTACCTTGCTGATTTTTTCTTTTATCAGCACGTTCCTTAATTTTTTCTTGTTCAATTTCTAAGGCCGTTTTAGGCACTAAAGGATTACTTGTTTTATCAGTCGTTTCATCTCTCTCGGTTACTTTTTTAACCTCCTTGACTTTAATTTTCTTTGCATTGATTGCTTTCTTAGCCTGCAAATATTGTGCTTTCTTAGCTTTTTCAGCTTCTCTTTCTTTTTTCGAAAGCTTTTTAAACTCATCCTCTTTTTGTTTTACAGAAACTTGTATTTCCTCTAATATTTTTTGTTGCTCTTCTTTTTCTTTGGCAATTTGTTTTGCTTCCTCTGCGCGCAAAGCTTTTATCTTGGCTTTCTCTTCAAGTTTAGCAGCCAATTCTTCGGCTTTTTTTAACTTCTCTTCAGCATTTAAGGAATCCTTTTTTTGAGCCTCTCTAAATTTTATTTGATTTAGGGAATCACGAGTGGCTAAATTGGATAATCTCTTTTTTTCTTTTTTATCTTCATTTTCTTTTTTGACTTTTCTTTTGAATTCTAATTCCTTTTCAAGAGCCTCCTTTTTTTGTTTCCTTAAAGCCTCTTTTTCTAGTAATAATTTTCTTTTTCCCGCTAATTTTTTCTCCTCGTATTTTACTTTTTCCGATTCAGCCCTTTGTACCGATTCCAAATCATCTTTAGTTGCATCCACTTCCTGCTTCATTTTTTCCTGAAGTTTAGCCAAAGAACGCTCTTTTTTCTCCAGCGCTTTTTGATGCTTTAAAACCTCTTTTCTAGCTAGTTTCTGCAATTCCAACTGGCGTTTCTGTTCATCCGTTAATTCTTTGCTGTTTGCATTTTTTTCAGCCAATTCTTTCTTTAATTTCCGTTCGTTAAAATCATCCAAATCTTTCTGCTCTCGTTTATTAATTTCATCCTGAGTTCCTTCTTGCTGGACAGATAGCTTTAAGGAATCGACTTCTTTCGAATAATCGATATTTAAGTTATATCGGCTCTTTTTACCTTCTTTTTTACTTTCCTTTATTTTATCCCTTAGTTCAGCTGCTTCATCTTTCAGCTGTTCGACTTTCTTTGCCCTTTCCTTCATTTTATCAGCAAACTCAGCATCTTTTCTAGCTTTTTCGGCAGCAATTTTTGCTTTGTTTTGGGCAATTTTTTCTTTTTCTACCTTTTTCTTTTCAATCGCTTTTTTCTTAGCCAATTCATATGCTTCTTTTTTTCGTTCTTGCTCTTGTTTTTTCTTCACAGCAATTTCCATTTTTTCTTGCTCCTTAGCTGTTCGATCTTCTGCCTTTTTCTTTTTTGCCAATTCACTATTCTTAAACTTTTCCAGCTTTTTTAATAATTTCTCATTTTCATTGTCGCGTCTATCAGATTCTTTCCTTTGATCCTGCGCTAACAATCTTTCTGCTTTAGCAAGTTTTTTGTGTTCTTTCGCTAATAATTTATTTCTTTTTGCTTCTTGTGCTGCACGTTCTCGCGCACGCTTTCTTTCGGCCTGCGTTCTTTGCTCTTCAACTTCAGCTTGTTGTCTTTGCTTAGCGGCAATAGCAGCTTGTTTTTGAATATTTCTCTTTTCTAGTTTGTTTTGATATTGTGACTGAATCTTTTGTTGCTTTTCCAAAGCACTTTTTTTAAACTTTTCAATATCACGTTTTTCCCCAATTTCTTTTTTTAGTTTTTCAATCTCTCTATCAAATCGTTGTTTTTCAAATTTTCTCCTCTTAGCAGATTCCTCCTGAAGTTTTTTTCGATTTCTTTCAGCAGCAGCAGTCCTTTTTCTCACCTCCATCAACTGTTTTCTTTGAAGCTCCTTCTGCTTTCGCATTTCAACACGACGCCTTTCAGCCTCTCTTTGCTCTTGAATTTTTTCTATTTTTCTCTGAGCTTCTGATTGAGCCTGTTTCTGAGCCTTTTCTGCATTCTTTGCAAGTTCTACCTTGTCGGCTTTCTCTTGTGACTTTTCCTTTGTTTTTTCATATTCCTGTTGTTTTTTCTTTGCAAGGAGTGCCTTTTCTTCTATTCTTTTTTGCTCTAATTTTATTTGCTCTTCTTTTTCTTGTAAATATTTTTTCTTTTCTGCTGCCTTTTTATCTTTCTTATCTTCCTCTTCCTTATACCTTTTTTCTAAGGCATCAAGCTCTTTTTGTGCCCTTCTTTCTTCCTCCAACTTTTTAGCTTCTTTCTGCCTTCTTTTTTCATCTTCTTTTGCCTCTATAGCTAATCTTTTCTGCTCCTCAGCTTGTTGGTCTGCCAATCGCTGCTGCTTATCTCTTTCGGCTTTTTTTTGCTCAGCAAGTTTCTTTGCTCGCTGCGCTTCGGCTTTAGCTTGATATTCTCGTGCTAACGCGGCCTCTTTTTTCAATTGCTCCCTTCGATACCGTTTGGCTTGTTCTTTTTGTCTGAGTAGTTTTCGATACTCAACCTCATCTTTTTTGCGCTCTTTTTGACGCTGCTTTTGCAAACGCTTTAGTTCTTCTTTTCTTTTCTTAACCTTTTTCTTGACGTCTTGCTGAGAATCTTGAGCATAGGAGTTTGACAATGAAAAAATAATCATTGCCACAAATAAGATTTTAGGCAGGTATTTAAAACAAAATTTACTCACGTACGTAACTCACACATGCGTTCCTAAGTCATTATGCAACAGAGCCTTAATTGGCAGTTGATTCGTTTTACGAAAAATATAAATAAAAGTTTTGCTACAATAAACATTTATTGCAAAACGTTGTGCTTCATTCAATTTTTATTCGTAATATTGCACTCCCTTTTTTTAGGGGCATTTTTTATTACACAGAAAGTACTATCAAAATGGATTTACTTAGAGAAGTATCAAACGAATTAGTAGAGAAGAAAGAGTGGCCTGAATTTCAATCGGGAGACACCATCACTGTTTACTATGAAATAAAAGAAGGTGAAAAGACAAGAACGCAGTTCTTTCAAGGTGTTGTTCTACAGAGAAGAGGTTCAGGTTCTACCGAAACTTTTACCATCCGTAAAATATCTGGAGGAGTTGGTGTTGAAAGAATATTCCCTTTTAACTCACCTTTCCTAACTAAAATTGAAGTAAACAAAAGAGGTAAAGTCAGAAGATCTAGAATCTTTTACTTACGAGAAAGAACAGGAAAGTCTGCAAGAATTAAAGAGAAAATCACATTTAAAAAATAGATTTGTCAAAAGAATAATAAACTTTAAGCCGTTTGACATTCAAACGGCTTTTTTGTTCCAATTTATTGGGTAGATTGGTTTAATGATTACTTTTACCTAGTGAACACAATACTTCCCATATTATGCTTCTTATTTTTTTTATGGGGAGTTTATCGTTGGAAATTTTTCAATATTCAAGGTTTATCACGTAAATTTTTACTTTCCGCGTTCATCACAAAAGTTATCGCTGGCATTATCCTTACCACAATTTACACGCACTACTACAATGTACGTATTGAAGCAGATACATTTAGATATTTCGACGATAGCTATCACCTTCACAGAGCTGCTTTTGAAAATCCAAAGGCATACATACGAATGTTATTCGGTATTGATGATGGCAAAGATTTAATGCCTTACCTAGACTCAATGAATAATTGGTTCCCAGCAGAAAGAACAACTTTTTATAATGACAATAGAACCGTAATTAGAATAAACGCTCTGATTCGTTGGTTTTCGTTTGGAAGTTACTATGTTCATTTATTAATCTTTACTTTTTTCGCTTTTTATGGATTGACTTTTATTTACAAAGCATTTCATAGATACTTTCCAGGAAAAAAAATTTGGCTAGGTTTTATACTATTTTTCACACCCTCAATTGTTTTTTGGAGTTCGGGTATTTTAAAAGAAGGTCCTTTGTTTTTTGTTTTGGGAATAGCACTCAATGTTTTAAATAAAATATTCATAAAGAGGGCGTATTGGCAACACTATGTACTTCTTTTTTTCTGTTTTTTATTTCTATTCCATTTGAAATTTTATGTTGGACTTCTTTTAGTTCCAGCAACAACGGGCTACTTATGGATTATTCATCAAAAAGGACCTCACCCTCTTATTAAAACCATTCTAAATATTGTAAGCTACTTCGTAATCGCTGTAATCTGGCACCTGTACAATTGGAACTGGAGTTTATTCACCGTATTAAAATGGAAAAGACAGGACTTTTTAGGATTAGCAAAATCGATGAATGCCAAAAGCCTTATTGAAACAGGAAATCTTGAGGATACTCCAGTTAGCTTTTTAGAAAACTTAAGCTGGGGTTTACTTAATGCAATTGTACGACCTCTACCATGGGAGGCATATTCGATTGTTCTTCTTCCAAATGCAATAGAAAACTGTTTAATTATCCTTTTCATTTTTGTTTGTTTAGTATTTGGAAAAAGAAAAAATTTTCAATCAATAGGATACTTTTTCCTAATGTATGCTTTTGCTTTATTGACCATTGTAGGAATGGTTACTCCAATTATGGGAAGTTTAGTGAGGTATAAAATACCAGCAATCCCTTTCCTTTTAATGTTTTTCTTATTGTTCATGGAAAAAGAAAAAGGCAAAAAATTAATCTCTTTATTCAATAAAAGAACTGCCTAGTCCGTTGTTTTTTTATGAAAGCATTGATCATACCGATTCTAATCTTAAGTTTTTTTGTCGAATGGACACCTGAGGAGAGACAACAGGCGAAATCAAATATCGATGATTCACAAATGTCTCCCGATGAAAAAGATGTTTTGTACTATATCAATCTTGTTAGAATAAATCCTAAAAAATTTGAATCTGAAGTTCTTAATCCATTTTTAAAAGAAAACAAAAAGTACTCCAGGAAATATATTAAATCGCTACGAAAAGATTTAAAAAACACCAACAAACTAACTCCATTGAATTACACGGATGAATTATTCAAATTCGCCAAACACCATGCCAAAACCACGGGAAAAAAAGGCAAAACTGGACATCAATCTGTTTTTCTAAAAGGATACAAAACCAGAACCAAAAAATTACTTAAAAACTACTCAGTTGTTGGAGAGAACATACATTATGGCCAAAAACAGCCAAAAAAAATCGTTTTAGAATTGCTTATAGACGACGGAATAAAGGGAGTAGGACACCGCAAAAACATTTTGAGTAGTCAATATAAATATGCTTCTGTATCCATACAACCGCATAAAAAATATACATTCAATACTGTTATAGAGTTTGGGGGAGCTCTTAATCAATGAAAATCACAACACAAATTTTACTTTTGATTGTCCTGATGGGTTGTTCACCAACAAACCCCAAAGGCAAAGGTGTTTGCATCTCAAAAGGAACTGTTAAAGATGGAGAACTAATTAATGGAAGAAGATTCCCAAAAAAAGGAAGTAATTACAAATACTTTTCAAAAATCACCTACTTTCTAAAAAATAGAGCTTGGGTAAATGCTAAGGTATTAGATATTGCGATTGAAGCTTACAAAGAATGTGAAATAACAATGCCGAAAAGAAAATTTTTATTAATGGAATGCTCTCATAAAAAAGGAGGTAGAATGTGGCCACACAGAACCCACCAGAACGG
>Ga0160423_10003606_pt1 | contig 12858 bp, 9 predicted proteins | sample CRUFie14St8metaG_FD_108191 | JGI IMG/M metagenome (GOLD analysis project Ga0160423, IMG submission 108191) | Marine microbial communities from the Costa Rica Dome - CRUD Field 142mm St8 metaG | ecosystem: Environmental > Aquatic > Marine > Oceanic > Photic zone | place: Costa Rica: the Eastern... | reverse complement strand
GAGTGGGCGATGATAGTGTTCGCTTTTGTCATTTGCAACTCACACGCCAACCCGCACCGCTGTGATCTGGTTTTCTTACTTGATAGCACCCCCGCCGGGGGTGTGGGGTTAAAGTGAGCTCATAACGGAATCGCCTCACTGTATTGGAGTACACACATGGGGTGTCTTTCATGCTGGCTTTCGTTGTGACGCAGTTTGTTTCAAAGCATGAGGAAATTTTAACCATAAGAACACTGCGAAGCCTCACAGAGCCTCTGAGCATGCAGAATTGGAAAACTACATGTCCACCTGACGACACGTCGTCCTCAGGGTGACAGGTATTGGTTGTTTAGAACACAGCAAAGCTATGCGCGACGAACGAGATACGGAATAAGACACCGATACCCGTCCCTGCTGTTGGATACTCATGGGCGGGTTTTTTGTGGCCGGATTAGTGCGAATTACATTGGTTGATGAGATGCTTTGTTTTGACCGCTTTGAGCATACCGTAGACCAGCACTGCGTAAATGCCTTCAACAATTGAGTAATTAAACGCTTTGGAAGGCTCTGAAACGAGTGGCACGAAGTATGCTAATATGACAAAAAAAAGACCGAGTGGTTTAAATATTTTCATAACGACACCCGACATCGCGACACCTGAGGAACCAAGCCCCACTAGCAACACGTTGCATTGCTAGTGGGGCTTTTTCGTTCCTAGTTACGGCTCTGGAAGTCCTGTGCTTTCTCCACTGAGCTGAACACAAGGCTTATGCGCTTGCCTCGGCCTGAGTAGACTCCTGCTGTTGGATACTCAGAGACGGGTTTTTTCGTGGCATGATTAGAGCTAGTTACCCTGGGTAATGAGATGTTTTGTTTTAACCACTTTGAGCATTGTGTGGACCAAAACTGTGCAAATAACCCCAGTAATTGATCAATTAAACGCTTTGGGTGGCTCTGAAACGTGTGGCACATACTATGCTGATCACAGGCGGCTAGTCCGGGTGGACTAGTTCGCATACATACGATAAGTGGATCTGGAACTAAACCCCATCAGTAATACCATGTGTTGCTGGTGGGGTTTTTCTATGGCGGAATTTATCGTTCTATGGCGTGTGTTATGTATGAAAGCAGGTCAGGGTAAGTCGATGCGGGTTCTGGGAATTATCGGAATTGTTGCTTTTATTGGGCTCTTCATTATGAGATACGAGATGTTCGTAGATATCATGAATAATCCTGGGAATTTCGTTAATGGTTTTTTGGATGATCCCTTGGAATTCACTGTTTTGGTGATTTTATACTTATTGACAGGAGGTCCTGTTGCTGGTGCCTAACCCTACCGCCTCCTCAAGTAGTCCGGCACTTTCTCCGCAGAACTCAACACAGGACCAATGCGTTTCGCCTGTCTGAGTAGACGGTGACTCCGACACCCGCTCCTGCTGTTGGATACTCAGGGGCGGGTTTTTTCATGTATTCAAGTGATTGGATTTAGCAAGTCGTCAACTGCGGACAGGAAGCCTGTTTTGGCATAGTGAGAACGTTTGGTTCGATGGCATAACCACTCCCAGCAGTCGTCGCACCATATGAGTTCAAACTAAAAAACCCCACTAGCTTCGAGTGAAACCGACTGGTGTGGTATTTTTGTGCCCAGTTGCGGCTGAGGAAGTCCTGTGCTTTCTCCACTGAGCTGAACACAGGGCCGATTCGTTTGCCACGGTCTGAGTAGACCCTGACGCCTGACCTCCTGGAGAGCTTGATGGCTCGGTCTCCTCGTTCGTTGGTGTAGATGATGCGTCCTCGTGGTTGGGGGCATATATGGACCTAAATCGCTCCTAGTTTGTCCTGTGACCGGCTTTGTTAACTGAGGCGGATGATGTGCCAGCACGAACCCGCCCGCATGTCATAGGACCTCTCAGGTTCCAAAATTGGATAACTCATACGTGGGAGATTCTTGATAGGTCGCAGATGTATTACACCTGTCAACATCTCAGGCGAGATTTTTTTGGCGCGGTGATTTGGTTTGATATGTGTAAATACAGTTATGGTTAAAGTAATCGTTGGTTGGGGAGTAATGATTGTCACTACCGTAGCTGTATTACTTGGGGCCATATTTAGTGCAACGTTTTCCGAGGAGAATGGCGCGCCAAACGCTAGTCCTATATTTTTCTGGTTTATCATATTTGGATCTAGCTTTACCGGCTACTGGGTATCAGTCCGCTTTATAATTCAATCTCGAGCTGATGACCCAGCCTCCTTGAACAACTCCACAAACTCCGAGTGCAAATCCTGAATCGCTGACAACCTGCCAGCACAGAAATGCCGCTCTGAGTCAGTTGCCTGAGGCTCTGTCACATACGCAACATCCGCCTGAGCTGCTTCGTCTAGCAGCGCCAGGACGTCGTTAAGAACCAAACCTGTGGCTTAGTTGTAGTTTTTGTCATTCAGCATGCGCAATGAGACGGATAGACTCATCACTAGCTGGGAAAGCCCCAGCCTAGCTCCTAAATCATGCAGCCAAGCAGTTTAGTGTTTTCTAGGGTGTTTGCCTGAATCCCTCAATCCTTGAGCAGGTATCTCCAGCGATTGGTCTTCTTTCGGGAATTACTTCGTTCAACCAATTCCAGAACACCCATTTGCACGAGCAAGCAGGACTATTCTGAGGATGAAAACACTGCCAACTCCTATGAACTGTATTGCAGAATCATCGATGGCGTTGGCAGGAAGTTGAACATACCAAGAGGCAAGGCTGGGGAGATCTTGCAATCCTCAGACGGACTGCCTTGGAGGGAGTATCTCAACAAGATCAAGTAGCCTGTCCTTCGGAGGCGCAAGCGGATCTGCATTGAAATAAAATCAGTTGCAATTTGGTTAAATGAGGAAAACTTGGCGTTGTAAGGAATCATTATTATGAACATCACCAAAACCTATACGACTGTTTTCACAGCACTCGCCACTTTGATGATTTTGCTGAGTCTCACTGCCATGCAAGCGGATCACCACAACGAAAAGAACGCTTTGAGCTTCAAAATGAAGTCTATAGAAGACAAGGAAGTCAACCTGAAGGAATGGAAGGGTAAGGTGCTGCTCATGGTCAACGTGGCCAGCAAGTGTGGCTACACGCCTCAATATGAGGGGCTGCAGAAACTGCACAATGAGCTCAAGAATGAGGGATTTGCAGTGGTGGGGTTTCCCTGCAACAATTTTGGTGGCGAGGAGCCTGGCTCCCATGCTCAAATCTTAAGCTTTTGTAAGGATAATTATGGAGTCACCTTCCCCATGATGGGCAAGATTGATGTGAAGGGAGACAAGCAGGCCCCTCTGTATAAGTATCTCACCACTCACCCAGAGCACGGAGGAGATGTGCGATGGAACTTTGAAAAGTTTCTGGTAGACAAATCTGGCAATGTGATTGGCCACTACCGCTCTGAAACACGCCCTGACGACACCAAGATGAGAGCGGCCATCGATCAGGCGCTCAATGCACAGTAGTGGAAGGATATGAGGCAGCGTCGTCTTGGTAGGAGTGGTTTGGTGGTCTCCGAGATCTGTCTTCATTCAGTTACTTTGATTAGTTAGTGCTACTGATCAGTAGTGGGTCAGAGGCCCCAAAACACATCAACCCCGAATCAGTGTCACCTTATCCGGGGTTGTTTCGTATCCACCTTGATGAGTAGCTCAGATCACTTCCACAGTTTAAAGAACTTCTCGGACTCCTTCTCAGTGACCAGAGCTTTGTAGTGACGATGAAGCATGGTAGGTGAGTTGCCTAAGTGGAGAGCAGCTTTGCCTTCATCCTGATAGTAATTGAGCCAATGCGAAGCTGCTGTATGACGCATAGCGTTGTTTGGCCACTTCTTAACACCGGCATCAGACCGGACCTTCTCAAAGCGCTCTCGCAGGCTTTTGAGGGGCTTTACGCGGCTCCACCATCGCTTGTGCTTAGGCAGCATTTTGATAACCCTACGAGTGCGTGTCTTCGCTGCATTTGCACCGACGATGAGGTAGCCATCTCGTTGGCTGAGTTCCTCAACTTGAGATGCTTCGCTGCCCCGGAGACCCATGCATAGCCGGAGCCAGAGATGACCCTGGAGTTCGTCTGGACAGGTGTTGATCAGGGCTTCGACCTCATCGTTTTCCAAGGTGCCGATCTGCTTGCCTGCGGTCTTTATTTTGTCGCCGGTTAGGTCGACTGGTTTGCCCATGTAATTGTGCTTGTGAGCCCACTGATAAAACGACGCAATGCGGCCTTTCTTGTAGTCTGAATTGCTGGTTTTACGGAGTTCACACTCAACGGCGAAAGTAGTGTGATGCGGAAGCATCGAATCTGGACCCATCCTGCCGAGGAATTCGTTCAGGACCCAACCCATCTGTTTGATGTATTGGTCACAGAGCTTTCGGTTTTTGAGGTGATCGAGGTAGCGAGTTGCAGCTTCTTTAAAGGTCAGGCTATCAACTAGATGAGCTTACTTGTATGCTTTCCAAACCTCTAGTAGGGAGAGGTCGTTGTCCCATATGGACTGGATGACTGCGTCATCCTGAATGCTTGTCTTCATTGTTTGGGGAAGATGGGACAGATTGGTGCGGCTAAAAGGATTCGAACCTTCACGGGATTATCTCCCACTACGACCTCAACGTAGCGCGTCTGCCAATTCCGCCATAGCCGCCCAGAGGGATGAGATTCGTAACGGATTGTCCTCCGATGGGCAAGCAGAATCATGAAACTAAGCGTCCAGGACGAATAAGTGATTTAAAAGGTTTAGGAAAAGGACCTTTCCCTCATTGAAATATGGAAGTCATATCAACGCACACATTTGCACGAGACTGTGTCATGGGATCAAGCAATCGATGAATACCTTGAGCATTCGGCATCAAACAAGCGCTCCAGGGGTTATGTCAATTCCATGCGCTGGGTGCTCAAGGAAATGAGAAGGTGCATGGGAGTTCGTTTGCCAGCCTGTGCGCACACTACCCAAAAAGTGCAGTCGATTTTGGACCGTTTGAGAATGCCGGCCTCAAGCAAAGCCGTTTGAGTTCGTTTTACGATTGGGCATTCAAGAAAAGATATTTGTGCGAGCCAGTGCTACTGGATACTGGAAGAAGGCGAAGCAATGACCACCAAATTGGTACGCTATCAAATACCGAAGTAGCAGCTCTGCTTCAAAGCTGTTCCGATGAGCTGATTGGGTATCTCTGGCTTTCCCTCGGTCTCGGCCTTCGCGTGGCGGAGGCGAATCGGGTCCATGAGCCTGAATGTCGTGATGGTACTTGATTATATGCGCCGGTGCATCCAAAACGCTAACACGGCGAATCATCGAGCTGCTTCCAAGGCATGTACAGTATTGGGACTCAATACACCCTGTTCGCTATGTCCGAGGCCAGATGGCTAGATTACCCAGCGAAGTCTGCATCTTCACCTAGCCACGCAACTGCATGCGTCACACTGCCGCCAGCCACTGGCTCAATTTTTACCAGGATGAGGCCAATGCGGCCCTGCACCAAGGTCATTCCTCAACCATGCTCCACCAGCACTAGAAGGCGATTGTGACACGAAGACAGCCGAACTTCCTGGTTGATCGCCATGAAACCATGGGTCTACCCGGGTATTTGCGCATTCACCGCATCCCGGCCTGGGAATCCACGGATGTAGCCGGGTTCGATTGATGGGCTATGGCTCAGAGGAAGCTCCTCTTGATGATCAGAGACCATGAGATAGGTTGGTGGCCATGAAGAAGGTGCATCTCCCTACCAAGATCTGTCCTGTATGCCAGCGGCCCTTTAGCTGGCGCAAGAAATGGGAAAGGGACTGGGAGCAGGTGCGCTACTGCTCCAAACGGTGTTCCGGACAGGGTCGCTCCAAGGCCTCCTAAACATAGCTGTCGCCATCAGCGCCGTGTTTTGCTTTTCAGGCAGCACGGACATCCCTCATAGTGCGGTCATGTCGCAGGTCATTGCCATTGTCGGACGCCCCAATGTGGGAAAGTCCGCCCTCTTCAATCGCATCGTTCGCAAGCGAATCGCCATCGTTCACGACGAACCGGGTGTTACGCGCGATCGCATGCTGATCGAGGCAGAATGGCAAGGGCGCCCCTTCACACTGGTCGATACCGGGGGGATTGGTCTGCGCCGAGGAGAAAAATCCGAAGACGTGATTACGTTGGCAGCCATGGATCAAGTGTCCCTGGCGCTGGAGTCCGCCTTGGTCCTGTTGTTTGTGGTCAACGTGCAGGAGGGGCTCCTGCCCCTCGATCAGGAGGTCGCCAGCCGACTGCACGCCTCGGGCAAAACCATCCTGGTGGTGGCCAACAAGGCCGATCATGCCGGCTACGATGGCGATGCTGAGCCCCTGGCAGCTCTGGGCTTTGATCGCATCTTTCCGGTTTCAGCCATTCATGGCCGCGGCATCGAGAACCTCATGCGGGCGGCGATGGCAAGGCTGCCCGAAAGCCTCGAGACCAACGAATGTGAGGAGCCGACACCGGAAGAAAACGCTGCCTTGAAGCTAGCGATCGTTGGGCGCCCCAACGTCGGAAAGTCGAGCATCATCAATGCCTTCGCTCAGTCCGAACGCGTGATTGTCAGCCCCATTGCCGGAACCACGCGCGACTCGGTGGACGTGCCCATCGAAATCGAGAATGAGGGGCAACGGCATGGCTATGTATTAATCGACACCGCCGGTATCCGCAAGAAAAGACGGGTGGCGGACTCGGTGGAGTTTTTCAGTGTCAAGCGGGCCGAAGATTCCATTGAGCGCTGCGACATCGCCATCCATGTGATGGATGCCCAGTGTGGGGTGACGGTGCAGGACAAGAAAATCGCCGGCAAGATCGTCGAGGCCAAGAAAGCCTGCATCCTGGTGGTCAACAAGTGGGATCTTTACGAAAAGTCCATCGCCGAGGCCCGCGACGAAATTCAGGGTTCGGTGAACAAGAAGCGCAGTACCAGCAAGTGGCTGACGTCCCTCTCGGACTTCGGCCAGTGGGTTCAGGAGCAGCTGTTTTTCATGGACTACGCACCAGTGATTTTCACCAGCGCCGAATCAGGTTTCCATCTCGATCGTCTCCTGGAGGCGATTCGTTTCGTCGCTGACCAGCTCAAGCAGCAAATTCCCACCTCTTTGCTCAATCGTACCCTGCACGACGCGGTCAATCATCGACAGCCCGTCTCCAAAAAGGGAACACGGCTGAAATTCTATTACGCCACTCAGGTCCGACAAGTCCCTCCCACCTTTCGCATGTTCATCAACCGGCGTGACCTGTTTTCCGACCAATACACGAAGTATCTGGCAGGTCAGATGCGAAAGGCTTTTGGTTACGAGGGATGCCCAGTGATCTTCGAACCGCGCAGTCGACCCAAGGCCGTTGAATCCATTCGGTCGCGCAAACCCCTCCAGAAGAAAACCGTCAAAAAACGTGTTGGGTCAGAGGCGCAAACACCCGCACGCGGCCAGACCAAGGCAGCAGCAAAACCCGGTTCTGCAGCGCCATCGCGATTCAAGAAGGCATCTCGCACAAAGAGTCGAACCGCTGGGGGCCGTTCCAAGGCCGGAGGCCGAAAAAAACGGTAGAGATATTCTACTGGCCCGGGAGCCGGCGCTGATGCGTTCCCCCGACAGCCCTTACTCGGGCTGATCGGGCTGATACCCCCGCCACATCCAGACCAGGGTATCGGCCAGGGTATGCTCGAACACCCTTCGGTCGCAGTGTCGGGAGTCACGGCTGAAAAGATAACGGTAGTGGTAACCCTTGGCCTTGAGTGCGGCCGCAGTGCGCTGATTGGCCATTACCCAATTGTGGTAGGTCTCTTCGGGGTCCTTGGCTCGATTGTCGAATTCGGAAACATGGGTAAAGATGCGCAGAGGCTTGGCTTCCGTAGTTTCAATTAACCGCATGCTGGAATGGTATTCCCAGGCTCCCAGTGGGTAGTCGGCCTCCTCCGGGGCATCATCATCCTGCTGATCGACAAAAGTGCCTGAGTAGGTGATCAAACGACGAAAAAGATCCGGGCGAAACCAACCCATGGTCAGAGCGGCCGCCCCCCCCGAACTGCACCCCATCACTCCCCGCCCCCAAGGGTCTTCGGTCAGAGCAAAGTTAGGATAAGCCTCTCGAAGGGCAGGCTGACGCAGTACTGCTGGCAACACTTCATGATGGATGAAAAGGGCCAGACGATCGCTCATGGTATCGTATTCCAGCCCTCGCTGACTGTTCTTGCCGTCGTTCCCACCGTTTTGAACGGAAATCGCAACAAAGGCTGGGAGTCGTCGCTCGGCATCCTTGGAAAGGGTAAGATTATCGAGCGCATAGCGCACCAGGTCGAGGCGGCTTGGCCCGTCATGCATCACCAGAAAGGGTGCCTTATCTCCATCCTTATAGGCTGCCGGAACATACACGAAAATGCGGCGCTCCTTTCGTACCGGCTTGCGATCCGGTTCTAAGGTAGCATCATCTCCCTTGAAGTAACGACTTTCGGCCAAGGGCATGGTGAATTCGAACAGACGTCCCTTGGGATTGCCTCGATCGGTCAGATCAGGGTCGAAGGTGTATTCCGGACCAATGACATAATCGCCATCACCTTCACTGGAAACTGTCTCACTTTGAGCGCTTGAAGCTGCCCCCCCTTCGTCTTGGGTAGAGTCACTGCTGGCATCCTGATCCAAGTGGTCCTGGATCCATCGAGCCAAGGTCGAGCTTCCTCGACCATAACCCCCAGGCAAAGGGCGCAAATCGCGTGTCTGAAGAGCAGGAGGTTCGCCCCAGTGATTTGGAAAAGGCTTCAACACCTGCGCATGCACGCCAACTGAGAAGGTCAGCCCACACATCAGATATCCCATCAGCAGCCAGGGAAGAAAGGTGTTCGAGCGCCTTCGGGACAAGCCAAAACGGTGGGAGGCAGCCTTCGAGTCCAGCGCCGCAGCAGTCGCCACTAGAGGGGTTTCACAAAGGGATGATTCCATGTGTGAGAGCATGTCTTAGAGCACGTCTTGAGGGCAAGCCAAACCCTTACATGCAAGGGCGCGAGGCACGAGTCCATGATCGACCTTACATCAAAATCACTCTAGTATGACTCAATGGATGACTCGCAAATCGAAGCCTTGAAGGTAAAAGTTCAATCCATGCTGAGGGAACTGGAGGCAGAGCTGCATGCATCCGCTGGAGACGAGGCGGTGGTCACTCTGGATACCTCGATCGGCAGGCTCTCACGAATGGATGCCATGCAGCAGCAACAAATGGCTCTCGAATTGAAACGTCGAAAGGAGCAATACCGCCTGCGTCTGGAAAATGCCCTTAAACGCATAGATCAGGGGACCTATGGCCGGTGTGGACGTTGCAAAGGCCCCATCACCGCTGAGCGGCTGGAGATTCAGCCCGACGCAGTGCTTTGTGTTCGTTGCGCGGCGCCGAAATAGCGCTCGCTCATCCGAGCGTTGAACGATCCGAAGGCAGTCCTTAAAATGTTTTTACATACGGGCTTGTCAGCTCACTGCCGACGCTTAGGAGACAACGCAGGCCTTTAATAAATAGAACCATGACGACTTAGGTATTGTCATTCCAAATGGGTAGAATTAATTTGAAAGAATGGTTCCCCAAAACTCCTTCTGTAAGCGCTATCACTCCCTTGCCTTCACACTCATCGAATTGCTGGTGGTGATTGCGATCATTGCGATTCTGGCAGGAATGCTCTTACCAGCCCTCAGCAAGGCCAAGGGCCAAGCACAGACAACACTTTGTCGCAGCAATCTGAAACAAATGGGAATGGCTGTCTTCATGTATGCCGACGACAATAACGACAAGCTCCCCTATGCCTGGGGAGCAGGCAAAGACACCTACATTCACAATGCCAATATCAATAATTTTGAAGCACTTTTATTTTCTTATTATGGCCGCGCTTCATTTGATGCCAGCCGGGAGGGACAGAACTTCACTAACGGGATTTCCCAATGCCCCATTCGACTGAAAGAACCACTGGAAGGGGGCAATCCATGGAGAATCAGCTATGGCATGAATCAGTACACCTCGAAGAATTTCCCCAATACAAGAGGCAAGTTCCCCTCAGCAGACACAGCCAAATTGGGTAGCGTGAACAACCCCTCTCAGACCCTGCTCATCGCCGACTTGGCCTTCGTGAGAAATCACCCTCCCATCGTTAACCTTTCAACCAACAACCTTGGGTTTCGCCATGGAGAAAAGCACCCCAATGGAAAGGCGCTTATCTTGTTCATGGATGCGCACGTCGATTCAATTCGTCATCCCCAAACCAACAATATAATCCTTGATTTCAAGGAACTTTAGACTAGCGAACTAATTATTGCAGTAGCATTTCACTTCCAATACCTCCACTCAGGTTAAAGACCAATAATCTATAGCTTGCCAAGCTTTTCCGAACCACAGAATCAGCTTGACAGCAACGGATTACAGTAAGATAATCCTTCCAATCCCAAAATATTTAACTAGTGCAGTATCCTTCCGGGAATCACTGAATCGACTCCTTTTGTTCTGAAAGGCCTCTACCATTAAGGCCAAAATGTAAGAACATACGGAGCTTTACGGGATTGTCGTGCCCTACCAGCAAAAAAACTGTATATTATAATGAACAAAATAAGTTTAATCCCACCGAAGTTAAGGAAATATTCCTTAAGCAAACCTCTTTGGCAACTGATTAGGCCTTATGCGCTTTGCGCAGTCCTTTCTTTACTTTGCCAAATGATGATTCAGGCTCAAGTCAGCACTGTCGTTTTTGAGGATGACTTTTCCTCCAACGCCATTGATCCAGCAACTTATGAACAAGCCACACCCTTCTTCGAGGGCGGAGAAGGTGACATACATGCGGAACCAGGCGCCGGAGTCATACGTTTTGTCGGAACCACCACCCAGCAGTGGTGGTCGGGTGGCACGCTCAAATTAAAACAATCATTTAAGGCCACAGCAGACACTCCAGTTACCGTCTCAATTGATCGCGTTGCCGAAGCTGGCCAGGGTTCAGCTTCACGAAGCGCCCTCTGGATTTTCAATGAAACGGAAACGAGTTACGTTCTCTTTGCAGATGTGCGAGGAGAGGGCGGTTGGCGTTACAATCGCAAAATTGGTGAGGACGGGGATGTTCCAACCGGGGGAGGAAACAACATAGCTGCCTTCGATGGAGATTCGTTTGACGATGGCGGGCTGCGTAATATGTCCATTGTTGCCAATGGGTCCACTGTCAAACTCCTATTGGATGGCGTCGAGGGTGCTGAAGTGGCTTTTCCTTTTGAAAACGTTCACTATCATTTCGGATCATTTGCTAGGGCAAATGACGATACTGCCGACACAACTTGGGACAATCTAAAAGTCGAAACGGTTTTGGGGCTCTCTGTAGTCTTTGAGGATGATTTTTCATCTAATGAAATCGACCCTGCGCGATATGGAGAATCAACACCGTTTTTTGAAGGTGGCATAGGAGATATTCATGCTGAAGCGGGCGATGGAGTCATGCGCTTTGTAGGCACGACCACTCAGCAATGGTGGTCGGGTAGCACATTAAAGATCAAAGACAGCTTTAACGCAGGTCAAGATTCTCCGGTTACTATTTCCATCGACCGAGTTGCCGAAGCAGGCCAGGGCTCCGCTTCAAGAAGTGCCCTTTGGATCTTCGATGAAACCGAAACTAATTATGTTCTTTTCGCAGATGTGCGAGGAGAGGGCGGCTGGCGTTACAACCGTAAAATTGGAGAAGATGGCGACGTTCCCACAGGCGGTGGAAATAACATGGCCGCCTTTGATGGAGATGCTTTTGATGATGGGGGCCTGCATACCATGTCCATCGTTGCCAATGGCTCCACCGTCAAACTCCTTTTGGACGGTATCGAGGGTACCGAAGTCGCTTTCCCATTCTCGAAGGTCAGCTTCCAGTTTGGTTCTTTTGCAAGAGCCAATGACGATACGGCCGACACCACGTGGGACAACCTGCAAATCAAAGCCGTACCCCAACAGAGCAATGTTGTCTTCTCCGATGACTTTTCCAGTGACACCATTGATCCGAATCGGTTTGCTGTCGACTCACCTTTCTTTGAAGGAGGCGTTGGCGATATCCACGCAGAGGCAGGGGATGGAGTCATGCGCTTTGTGGGAACCACCACCCAGCAATGGTGGTCGGGTGGTACTCTGCGAGTGGTTCCTACCTTTGCTCCTTCCGAATCCGAAACCATTACCCTGTCCATTGATCGTGTAGCCGAAGCAGGTCTGGGTTCGGCCTCAAGGAGTGCTTTATGGATCCTGGATGAAACCCAAACCAATTACATTCTCTTTGCTGATGTGAGAGGAGAAGGTGGCTGGCGCTATAATCGCAAGATCGGACAGGATGGCGACGTTCCCACCGGCGGTGGGAATAACATGGCCGTCTTTGATGGTGATGCTTTTGATGACGGAGGCCTGCATACCATGTCCATGGTGGCGGATGGTCAAACCGTTAAGCTTCTATTGGATGGCATTGAAGGCGCCGAAGTTCAATTCCCCTTCTCGCCTGTCATCTTCCAATTTGGTTCCTATGCGCGTGCCAATGATGACACCGCAGATACCACTTGGGACAACCTGGTCATTGAGTCCGAAGGCGGAGCAACCTTCGACCCCGGTGCAGTCAGCGTCACTGAGGGAGGGCTGAGTCAGCCCGTAAATGTCAGGATTCCTCAAGGCTTGAATTCGCAGCGTGACATCACCCTGACCGTCAGTAGCGCCGACACATCTATCGCCACACCCGTCGGCGGCAGCAATGGTAAATTGTCCCTTACCTTTCCTGCAGGGGGAGACAACTCCCAGAGTTTCCGAGTGCAAGGGGGAGCTTTGGGTGGCACAGAACTCAGCATCCAAGGAGATCTTGCTGGAGGCAATCGCCTTTCCGTCGCAGTGATTT
>Ga0160423_10003605_pt1 | contig 12858 bp, 12 predicted proteins | sample CRUFie14St8metaG_FD_108191 | JGI IMG/M metagenome (GOLD analysis project Ga0160423, IMG submission 108191) | Marine microbial communities from the Costa Rica Dome - CRUD Field 142mm St8 metaG | ecosystem: Environmental > Aquatic > Marine > Oceanic > Photic zone | place: Costa Rica: the Eastern... | reverse complement strand
TTCAGTCAGTACTCCTCAGACGCATTCAACGACCACATCTGCCCAAACCTCGCGGACTTGCCGCTTGCCTTGCCTGGCGCGTACTTCCCCAATGAAACGACGACAGCGCAGTCAATCGTGCCTCCCGTCTGGCACGAGCGCGACCGTCTGTGCATATGGCACGGGAGTTTCACCGGCATCGGCACAACGGCCCGCGATAACATGCGCATGAAATTCGTAGACATCGCTTTGTCTCGCAGGGACCTGTTTCGCGTCGGCGTGACGTCTCTTGGACACAAACGCGTAAAGCGCACAGGGGACGGCAAAATCGGAAAGATAAATCCCAGAGACTTTGCCCACGTCAACGCAGGTGCACACAATTTCAAGTCAGTGGCCGAACAGGCAGCCGCAGCAAAGATGACAGTGTGCTTGAACGGAAACTCGGGTTGCAATCGGCTCACCTCGCTCTTTGCAGCGGGTTTTTGTTCTATTGTGCCACAGACCCACTTGTTTCCACAGCCAGAAAGTTTTTACCTGGCGGAAGGCCACAACGTTTACGTTCCAACTGCGCCGGACCTGTCACAGATTGTGTCGAACGTGGAATATCTACAAAGCCACGACGCCGACGCGCTGGAGATAGCAAGGAATGCTCGAGTGTTTTTCGAAACCAATTATGAACTCGACTGTATTTTGTCCCGCTGGAGATCGACGCTGCTCGCAAAGACGGTGAAGCCGCTACAAGAGCACGCTTGTAAACAGGCCCTGTCGTACCTCTTTGACACAAAAAGATCCTTCATTTACGCCATGGTCGATTTAAACAGCAACAGGCTTTTGATGTTTTGCCCAGTGGTGAACAGAGAATTCCGTAACACTTGGCAGCAACCGCTGTCCTTTGCTTGTCCGAAGCGGCTTGTTTTTGGCGAGCGAGGTTGTATCCAGGACCCAGCGCGCTGGTGGGACAACGGTCCGGCACTCATTTGCAACGTGCAGCCCAACAACTATTTTTCCACTGCACTGTTGCCAAGGTTTGTCTACATGACGCAACAGGCGCTTGAACTTTCTTTCTGACTTTTTTTGTATAATAAATGCCCGATCCTGTCACTGTCGAACTATTATCCTATCAAAAGCCAGCATTTGAATTCACTAAGAAACATGCACGCTCGTGTTTGGTGATGCCAACCGGATCGGGGAAAACAATTGTCGCGCTCTACGCAGCTTTTGACTTTTTCCTAAAAGACAAAGAAAATAACAAGATAATTTTCATAGGACCAAAAGTCGCGGAAAATCTCTTCAGGAACGAGCTTCAAGACGACAGAAAAATATTCCCTGAGCCCATTCGCGAAAACAAAGACTCGTTTTTGCAAAACCTCAGAACTTTTACCGACCCAATGTTTACACAAACTTACCTACTGCCCCAAAAAGGTCTTGTTCAAAACGAAGAGATAAACCAGAACACAATGCTGATCATCGACGAAGCTCACCACTTGAAAACCCCCACATCAAAATATTTTACAGTGATTGCTCGACACTGTGGACTTGTCGGTCGCCTCCTTTTGCTGACCGCCACGCCCGTCACGGCTCATTATGAGGACCTGTACACATTACAGTTCTTGCTTGCGTTGCACACAATCAAGATGGATGACGGTAAATACAGGTTTGGCCTGAAGATGAAGGACGGTGATCATGCAAACTTGAGCTCATTGATCATTGACTTCAAAAAAGCACCAAGCAGTGACACTTGGGTGTATGACAAATCCGGTGATTATCATTATCTACATACTCCTTTTTATGTGGTCGATCGAGAAGTTGTGTATCCAAAGCTAAGGGTGGAAGACCAGCTCATCGAAAAGTGTGAAATTTCAGAGGATAAAGGCGGCCCTTTCAATCGACAACTAATTAATAGGATGGAGCAATTTCAGACTCAAACGCTTAAACATGGCGACGAACAAAGTAAAAAATATAAACAGGTCATTAAGAAAACACATGAATTGTTTCAACAGAACAAAAGAATTTTTGTGTACTTTCCATATGTGGACAAGTCAAGGGTGACTGTACATACAATATGCGAAGACTTGCGTAAAGAAGGTGTCACCAAAATTTTCACTTTTTCCGGTCAACTGTCAGAGTCTGACTTTGAAAGGAAGATATATGAAATTAATGAGAATTACCCCAATCAACCTTTGGTGGTTGTAGCTTCGGACGTGCTTGCCGAGTCAGCGAGCCTTAAATGCTTTGACTATGTGATATTTCTGGGTCCAGACAATGTCTACTCACGCGTACTCCAAATCATTGGCCGGACAATCCGTCACACGTCCCATACAAACTGTAGTGATCCACAAAAGAAATATGAGAATGTCAAAGTATTGATGTATTACAGTAACATGGACACAGGTCGGTGCGGAAGAATGCGGCGCACCAAAGAAATTGCACAGAGTTCTATAAAATTCATGAAGAAGCAAAAGCTTGCAGAATCGCCTGTGACAGTTTTTTTCGAACAAATCCCAAATGTACAGAAGCATCATTTGGCTAATATCCTGACAATCGAGGATGCGAAGAAAAAAAAATGAAGAAACATGTAGTTGGCATTCTCGATTTTAAGCCTTATAAATGACTAGCAGAGAGGAAGTGCGAGAGAAGTCGCGCCGATTCATTCCATTGGTCCCCAAGTACACTGGACCGGACGTGTGGAAAGAGGTGGGCAGCACAGAAGAAGGCATCATGGAGAATGTAAAAAGATCTGATAATCAAATACTGATAGATGCAGATGCCCTGCGCAGTGACCGGACACAACATAACGTAACCAACTATATGGAAAATCACAAAATCAAACTTGGCGAAAAATATGAACGTATAAACCTGACCCTATTTTACGTTTTCACAGTTGCCAAAGAGTACATCGACGAAAGACTGTTTGACAATTCGCCGGAACAGTATGAACAGGAATTAAAGAGATATTTAACGTGGTTGACGCCATCTCAGATTGGCAAAGGAAAGGCAGGAGCCAGAGACACTCCGCAGCTGAAAATAGAGCGATTCGCAAGAGACGACGCAAAAAATTACTTTGAGCAGGAAAAACACAGGGATCTGTGCCAGTACACTGTAAACGGGTATAGAGCCCACAGATTTTTGTGCAATTCAAATAATGCAAACTGTTCGTGGTTTGTCGCTGAGCATGTGAATCCTTGGTTTCAGGACGGTACATTGGTCGTTGTTGTGAAGCGGGCATTGTTAGAAGAAGGGAAACTCCCGAAAAAAACATTCAAAGCGCAAGGTGAAATGGCAATGTACTTGGAGACACCATTTCTGTTCACCCGGACAACCGCAGTAAATCCGGAATGCAATTCTGGTTACTATCTCGAAAAACAAGAACATGAATTAAAAACTAAGAATTTTGTGACGGTCACACGTTTGCTTCTGGATGTGTTTAATGTTTTGTATAAAGTTTATCAACCAGATTACGAATGGGAAGCATACGAGGCGCATAAAGAAGATTTCAGAGACTTCGTGAAATATTTTTGCGGACAAAAAGATGAGCAGCTTGAACGGTTGGATAACGATATGATCAGGTTTTTCAATCATTTTTTCGGAAATGTATGGTTGGACTATGGAAAGGCACCGCCGGTTGCCGCGGGAGAGAAGTATGATATCTCGCAAGACATTTACTGGTCTGAGCCCTCCTCTCTATCGCCAAATCCCCCGCGCGTTCCATCCTTTTCTCGACGCGCTCCACCGTCCGTTTTCCGCCCGGAGCCGGTTCCTCTCCCGCAGGTTCCACCGGAGGTTCCACAGGAGGTTCCACCGGAGGTTTTACCGCAGGTTGCCCCGCAGGTTCCACCGGAGGTTCCACAAGACCCGGTTGTGGCCCCGCGGAAAAACTACAAACCAAATAATGTGATTATTTATCGCGAAAATGTAGAGGCTCCCGCAAAAATAGCTATAATCAAAACAAAGATCAAAACGATCAACCCTTGGCAAGAAATTGAGTTTAATGCCTGGGACAAGAAATATAATCCAAAAGATCATTATTATTTTGTGAAAGAGAATGACATATTCTCGGCGGAAGGGGATAGAGTAGTTACATATCTGGACACAAATAACGATTTAAAGAGCAAAAGAACCAATCCAAGTACATTGGAAGCTGTGCGCAGCGCCGCAGGGAGCTTGGTGAGAAATGCGATAAACTGGTTTGGAAAATAAAAGGGAATAAAATATGCCAGACAAGAAGCCCCCCAGGGTGCCCAAGAGCCCGCCTGCTTGGCTAAACCAGCTTTGCGTATTTTTCGAGACGCAGGGCAACAGCACAAACCATGCAGCGGTCAAGAAGGCGTGTACGTTGATCAAGAAGCATTGGTCCGACTTCCACAAGGCGAACATGCCCACGGAGGGAGAGGCCGCGGAGGCGAAGCCAAAGCGATCGCACGAGGAGGTGTTTGGCAAGAGCGTGCAGAGACTTGTGAAGGCAAAGCAAAAGGGCGAGAGCGTGGACCCCGACCGTCTCCGCGCAGAGATGTGCAAGTCTGTGAATGGGCTTGACGAGGACGCAATCAACGAAATAGACGGCGCATTCCGCACCTGGCACAAAGTTGAGGATGGGCGCGCGGACGCAACCAGCTTCTACGAAGAGTTTGTGGCCGCATCGAGGGTCCATGGCCTCACCACAGACATCACAGACCCAGTAGAGAAACTTTACGAAGTCGCCCTACAATAAATTTTTTAATTTATAAAAATGCCCACCAATTCATTACACCGATTCATGCTTTTTCCTGTGCAGCGCACAGAATTGTTCAACTTGTACGAGAAAATGATCCATTTGTTCTGGACCCCGTTCGAAATCGACACCACAAAGGACAAGGCATGCTTCGACAAGCTTCCCACAGAAGTACAAGATTTCATCGCACACACGCTCATGTTTTTTGCGTCCAGCGACACGCTGGTGATGGAGAACATCTCCTGCAACCTGGCCGAGCGCATCGAGTGGCCCGAGGCGCGCCAGTGCTTTGCGCTCCAGACCCAACAGGAGGCGATCCACACGCACACATACTGCAAGCTCATCGAGTCCCTGATCGACCAAGACAAGCAACACACATTCTTCACTGCACTCGAAAACAACCCGGTGATTCAGCAAAAATGTGCATTTGTGTTGAAATATTTGCAAGGCAGCAACACAGACGTGAAAACCGCGACACTCATCGTCAGCCAGGCATGCTTTGAGGGCATCTCTTTTTCCAGCGCCTTCGCGTCCATTTTCTGGCTCAAGACATTGGACGATGCAAAGAACATGCAGGGGCTCTACGAGGCAAATCATTTCATCAGTAGGGACGAGGGGGTACATCTGCACATCGCGGCAGCAATTTACAAGGAATTGCCAGAAGAAGAGAAACTTACCAACGAGGAAATTGAGGCAATCATCAGAGATGCGGTGGGAGTGGAACATGCTTTTGCGGACAATACAATGCCACTGCAACAGATGGGGATGAGCAAGGACGTGATAAAGCGTTATGTGAATACGTGCGCAAACTATGTGGCTCAGTTGTTTGGTCTGAGTCCATTGTTTAGTGATACAGAAGTTCCAGACTTTTGCAGAATGATTGGCCTTGCCACAAAAGCAAACTTCTTTGAGGTGCGAGAAACGAGTTATCAAACAGGTTTTGAGAAAAAATTTTCATTAGACGACGATTTTTAAACTTGTGCGAGCAGAGGAGTCTCGCCCTCACCACCCGGAGTAAGCTCATTAACCGGAGCAAAGCCAGCTTTTCTTGCCTTTCTGTTTTTCAGATAACTACTGATCATTCGCCATAAGGTCGTGCCATAGAAGAGCAGACCCCACGTGGCCGCGGTGGCGAGCGCAGGCACATACGCCTGGTGCCCGGCTGTCAAATCAAAGATATTGTAGTAGAAAAGTGCAAGGGCTACTCCAATCACAAGTTTAAAACCTGTCAAGCGATCAAGGCAATACCGGCTTTGCTGGCCAATAGCATATTTAAGGAAGCTTTGGTCTGGATCCATTTTTACTTACAACAAAATCTCAAGTTCGAGTGACAACGTATCGATATTCTGTCGGGACCAAACATATGCCACAGTATGGATTGATCTCCCCGCTCAGTTCGGCCCCGGGACCATACTCGAAACCCACCACACAGCCTGCACACAGGGCAAAGTGACGTGCCAGCGGGTCGCACGTATCAATGACTGGCAAAATGTCAGGTTTTTTGATCGATTTTGGCTTTTCCTCATTTTTTCTATAAATTGTGTATTTTTCTGGATTCAGACTCTTGACTTCTGTCATGGCAACTCCACACATCGCGTTGAAATGGAAAAACTTGTTGTCCTTCGGTGACGCAGACATCAGCTGGATCGCAATGCCGTACTTGGCCTCTGCCGCCGTGATCGTCGCTTGCGTGGGCGAAATCTTCTCCTTGCACACAATCAGCACCGTCGGCTTGGCACACTCGTTGCAACACTCGCTTCTGTGCAGAGTAAATTTGTGATCGTCATGCTTCACCAACAGCTTGGACTGCGTTCCAAGCAGCGCGTTCCGGGATATCTGATTGACGATGACCACAACGGTGGGAGGGGTGCACGTGCCAGCATTGCACCACACCTTTGTGTGCCCATGCTCGCCCGTGGTGGTGTGGTGCTCGCAGTCCTCGCCGCCTCTGTCCATGAGCAGCCGCTTCGCCATGCAGATCATCAGTCGATCTCCAGCACGGGGCGCTCCGCGGGGGCCTCCTTGAGTTCCGTGGGAATAGACGGGGGGAGGTAGTCTGTGTTCACCCGCGTGGCGTCCGCGCCCCCTCCTGGAACGCCCCCGCTGGAACCCGCCATCTTACCCTTCACAGACTTGCTCAACCTGTTCATCTCCTTCTGGGCGGCGCGCAGGTTGGTTGCCTTCTCGCCCCCCATCGTGCCCAAGAGCTGGTTGGCTTGGCGCAGCTGTCCGCCGGAGGAACGCGCATTTCGCTTGGCCGCCAGCATCCGGCGCAAACGCGCTCGCGGGTCATCTGTGTTCTTCTGGTTTAAAAACTGTGGGACTTCATCTCCTGCCATATTTATAAGATTTTTTTTAAGAAGATGCAGGACGCAATCGGAACTGTTGTGACTGAGCAGCCGAAAATCGACCTCTTGTACGACACCCTGCGGCAATGGTGCCCAGGCATGAAGCACCCACGCTTTGCCGGAGGACACCCGGTCGGCATCACGGCGGCAAATCTCGGCCTGCTCCAACAGCACAGGCACATGGTGTCCATCAAGGCCGACGGCACTCGCTGCATGGCCATGTTCCTGCGTGTGCACGGGAAGCCAGTCGCAGTCATGCACTACCGAAACGGCGAGTTCAGACGGCTCAACATCCGTGTTGCAGACAGCGACTCTCTACTGTTTGACGGAACACTCCTCGACATTGAACAAATGCCAGACAGGCTCCTGGTCTTCGACGTGCTGGTGCTGCGCGGGCGGCTGGTGGTGCAACAGCGGTACTCGCAGCGCGTGCGCATCGCCGAGGACCTGCTCGACTACATATGCGACGACGTGGTGCAGCTCAAGCCGGTGTACAAGCCGTCCCAGATGCAGGACATTGTGGACGATTTCGACTCGTTGAAGAATGACGGACTGATTTTTACTAGGGACGAGCCAGGCACAGGTGAATACGACTGGCTGTGGAAAAGAACAAACTGCATATTGAAGTGGAAACCGGTCGTCACCATCGACCTGTACGTGGGCACTGGCGGCGTGTACTGGGGCGACAGAGGCCAGCTTGCCCCCGTCCGCAGCCTGTTTGGCTACACATGGCCAGCGCAGGGGGACGTGGGAGGGACCAAGGGCATAGCAAAGGGCATCCACGAATTCGAGGTCGGCATCCACGACAAGCAGATCACACTTGTGCACCAGCGGCACAGGCCGGACGTGACACACCCGAACGACGTGTCCACGGTCACATCAAACATGGAGAGTGTGATAGATAACATAGACTTTGTGACGCTCCAGGCGATGATGGGCCAGATCCGCGTCGGCAAAAGGGTCAAGTACCGATGACAAGAAACGGAGATTTCTTATGAGGATAGATGAAGAGCGCAGACCCGTCCTGCGTCAACACCTTTAATCCCGCATTTCCCAGTAAATTTTCCTTTCCGGTTGCACTTTGCGCATGGCGAGTAGGCACACGCATACACACTTGCTCGCAAGAGTTCCCCTCACAGGCCCGGGAACACAGGTTGCTCGTGCTCTCGATCGTGGTGATCTTCTTGCCCTCAAAGTTGCTCATGTGCGTCTTGTGGCCCCGCTTTTCGGTGTGCTTCCCGCTGTTGTCGATCACACAGCACGCACCGGTGTCGATCACGTACGGCTCATCCTTGCCGTCCAGTATCATCTCTATCTTCAAAAAGTCGGCGGTCCTGCCGTTACGTTTGAGGTACGCGCGGTTTCCGAGTCCGTTTCGTGGGGTCACCCACTGAAGCTTGACCTTCTTATGTCTAACTCCCTTCTTCGGGTGGAAGCCCCAGCCACACACACTGTTTGCGTAGTCGACCACGAGCGGCGCCGGTACCGAGTACGTCAGGAAGTTCATGCCCAGGATGAGCGGCGAGTACTCAAAGACCGAGGAGGGGTCCTTGTACGTCTGGTCACTCATCTGGCACTGCACCGGCGGCAGCTCCACGTCGCCCACACGCAGCCCGGTGAGCGAGAAGAAGTTTGTCGACACACGCTCGAGCTCAACGCCCTTGGGACGGTGCGTGGACGCACAGAAAATGGACGTTTCTGCGGCCGTGTCATAGATGATTGGCCACGGATAAGCCTCCATGACAAGCATCCCGCCTTTGCGACTCATTATTTTTGCAAGTACTTTGTCGCTCATGTACATTTTATTTATTGTTGAAAAAAGCAGCGCGTAGATAGTCGAGCGTTTGTTCCGCCTTTGCGCCCCTGTGGCGCATGGAAACCACGAGCATTGCGCGGTCCGCCATGCGCTTCATCTCCTCCCGCGACGGCCACGCGCTCATGACCGTGAACACGACCCCGCCCAGGCTCTGCATGAATGGAGCAAAAGCCGGATATTTAGTGACAACCTTGTGTGCCACTGTCGCACAGTCATCTCCGGAAACCCCCAACTCAAAGCTCTTTGCCAGCAAGAAGTCGAGCCCCTCCTGCACGTTCGCCACGCTCACGTTCTTGAGCGATCCGTAGTCCGCGGTGCCGTCGCCGTGCACGTCCGGGCTGTCCTTCAAGCCGTGTGCAATCACGCGCTCGCCGCGCGACAGCTTCTCCTCGACCTCTTTGATTTTATCCTCGCGCATCTCACTCATCGATGTCTGTGTTTTTATCTAGTTGCAAAAAACAAAAAAGTGAAATCTCATGGTATAAACATGTTTGAGTATAGCAGTGCAAGCATTTTGCCTGTCATGAACATGAACAATGAACTACATTTTCTGCTCGGTCGCGAGGAGGGCACGCGTGCTCGCATCACCAAGCGGTGGTGTGCGTTCGGCGGCCGAAAGAAGCAGTCGGACAACAACGACCCGTGCATGACGGCGGCGCGCGAATTTGTAGAGGAAAGCACCAACTGTGTGAAACTGTACAAAAATAACGCCACGTTTTTAGATTATCAACAGCACATTCACGATATAAGAAACCAGCTGGCCAACGGCGAGTACATTCTCCGCCTGAAACTGCACAGACGCTCGTCCAAGCGACAGCCGCACGTGCTGTTCATGGTGCTCGTCGACTTTGACGCGTCCTGCGTCCACAACTTCAACGTCGTGCGCGCGGCACAGGACGCGTGTGCGCACATCCTCATGGACAAGGCGAAGCGCGCGTTCCTGCGCACAGAGATCCAGAACGGCACCGCGCTCAACTGTGCGCTGCCCGGCTTTGTGCGGCTGTCCAACGGCCACGTGGTGACGCGGCCCGACTGGGCGGAGAAGCGCGAGCTGCGCATGTGGAGCTCGCAGGAGCTGAAGGAAGTGCTGCAAGCGTACTCGCAGTGCGGCGAGGGCAAGTGTACCAGAGTGAGCAACTATTTTTTTCGGCACGACATGATCACTGTACTGATTCTGTTTCGTGACATCTTGTGGCATGGTATTTCAAGCATGTCCGAACATTCGGGACAGATGTCTCCTGAGAAGGCAATTTTGAAGTTATAAAAACCATGGAGAAAAATATTCTCGGATTTGCAACTGCTCAGGAAACGATGAAGTTCACACTCATCTGTCTCGGTATGTTCGTCGCCGGTCACTTCTTCTTCTCCGTGTGGGACGTCATGGGCCTGGCAGCCATGATCACCCGCGGGGCGGAATGCGTGAAGAACCAGTTTAAGAACATCAAGAGCTCATACATGAAGGAGAAGAACATGCAGTTCGCCGGCCAGCTGTTGATCGCCGGCGGTATCTTCTACTTTGGCATGCGTACCCTCGCAGGCTTCTACTGCGTGGACAACAAGGTAGAGTTTGGCGTGGCATACATGCCCTTCGAGTATGCTGATGCGGACGAGGCTGGTGCTGGTGCTGGTGCTGGTGCAAGTGTGGAGGCGCACATGGACACGGCAGGCGTGAACGCGGCCGCGGACTACCGCTCCGCCCTCAACAGCTACCTAGACAACAACTTCTAATTAATAAACAACCTTTTGTATTAAATTCTCAACTCGGACCCGACGGGGGTCTTGTGTGTGTCACGGAACGACGCCGCAACCGTAAACATACGGGACGCGTTCGCGGTCCTGTCAACCAGTTCTGGTCTCGGGGTTTTGGCGCGGGTGCGTAGCTGGTACTCCAGACTCGGGACCAGCATCTGCTCGCGCGCCCTCACGTTGCCCCCCTTTCTCTTCCCCGCCGCGCATGACGAGGAATTGTTCCAGTTATAAGCAATCACGATCACAATAACAATACCGACAATCCACATCGTGTTTATGCGACTCTGACCTTCTGCCATTTAGTGATTTTAAAAATCCATATTAGTGGACGAGTCATATCTTGGCAATACCTTGGGCGAGCTCAGCCCCTGGTCACACAGAATGTGCGAGTCGTCGTGAATCAGAGGCGAGCACATCCCGTTGATCGCAAGGAATGTCTCCTCGCTCTTCTCAATCGTCAGACTCTCCTTGAACACGTCGGCGTGCTTGCACATGATCTCACTCATCTTACTCGCTTCGCCGCCGGTCAACATCTGTGAAACAATATTTTCAAGCATGTCGGACTGGCACCGCACACCAGACTTGAAAAGGGTCGTCAAAATCTGCTCAAAGGTGGAGCGCAGCAAGAACGCGTCTACGTTGTGCAGCCCGGTGCGGTTGAAGGACGCAAGCGATCCGCTGCGGCTGCTTATATCCATCAGAGTCGCAATGTGCCGAGTGTGGATGTCGACATTGGACATCTTGAACACATCATCCAAATGCCGAGTGCCAACAAACTTGGCAGCAACAACGCCAAACAGACGCTCCGTGTCCACGACATGCGTAATCTCCATGCTGGATATGTCGATCACGTCAACAAGACTGCCCAGCGCAGTCGCAGGCATCCCAAGCTTCACCCACTGCTCCCCGTCGCGCTCAAACTTGGACGCAGACACGATGCCAGACACACCCGCCAAACGCCACGCAGGAAGCTTTTGCACAAACAGTCCAGCGTCGTCCTCAGTCTCGAAAAACATGGAGATCGTGCGACGATACGGAAACACAGCCACGAGCTTGGACGCGCACGACAACTTGTTGCAAATGTCATAGATCGACAGAGAAAGGCCAGTGCGCAGAGTAATGCGGACACACCACGTCTCGTCGACGCTGAAACCCCAGATACTCTCCATCACACGTATCTCCGAATTCAACAACGGATGCTTGGCCGTGCTAAAGTCAGTTGTGTACTGGATCACATCCGACATGCGAATGGTCACCAGTGTCTGCACATCAATGTCCGGATTCAGCAAGCGGGCGCTGATGCTGGACCCAGGCTGCTTCTTCCGCACATGCGTGATCGCAAACAGGGTATCAAACAAGTTGGGGCCATCATCGCCCCCCTTGCTCCCCACCGAGTGCGTGGCATCAAGCAGCTTTTGCGACAGAGGCTGCCCAATCGCAGCACTCGCTACCAGACCCACAGTGGTCTCCGGAATCACAAACGCGCGCTTGAACCGGTCCAGCACGTCGCGAAGCAGCGCATCAAACTGCGGCTGCGTCCACTTCTTGCACAGGATGGACGGGCGGCAGTGGCACCACACAGCCACCACAACCCAGCGGCTGCGATACACGGGACGGAAGGTGCGCTTCATAAGGCGCTCAAAGTCCACAATGCCCTGCACCAGATACCGCAAGGACACGCGCTCCGCGCCGTCGCTGGCCCCGTACCGCTTGGAAGACAGCACAAGTCGCTCGACGCTCACGGGAACAGGCACGCGCGCACCCTTGCAGAAGCAGTACGGCACCCGGTTGCGCTCATACGCGCGGGCAACAAACTGCTTCCAACTGGCGGGCTCCGCGCTTTGGCACACGCACGGCAGGCGCTCCATCTCGACCAGCTCCGGGCGCAGCCCGTCGCCGCCGTAGCACTCCTGGATCAGCTGCTTGTGGTCGTTGCCCTCGTAGGTGCCATAGTCCCACGCCGTCTTGAACAAGGAAGTGTGAAAATCCAACTTGCGTTTCATGTATCCAGCCTGCCCGGTGCCCTTGGCCTGGATCACGAGCGACCTTCTGGCAAACGCAAAGTAGTGCATGAGCTCAGCATGCGTGAGCCCCTCCGTGAGACTGTGGCTGCCAAACCCCCACGACTGCGGATGGAACGACTTTGGACCGAAATTGCACGGACGGAAGTCACTGTCGCCCAGATTCAATTTCCCAGTCGAATGCATTCCCGCTTGCGCATACACGTTCCCAAGGTTGTTCATGGACCCCTTTGACCC
>Ga0160423_10003604_pt1 | contig 12859 bp, 26 predicted proteins | sample CRUFie14St8metaG_FD_108191 | JGI IMG/M metagenome (GOLD analysis project Ga0160423, IMG submission 108191) | Marine microbial communities from the Costa Rica Dome - CRUD Field 142mm St8 metaG | ecosystem: Environmental > Aquatic > Marine > Oceanic > Photic zone | place: Costa Rica: the Eastern... | reverse complement strand
TTTACTTCTTCTATCTTTATATCCATTACTCCTCCTCTTGTAATAACTTATTTAAAATAATTATTAGATTGTCCATGATTTGTCTTAAATCACTAATCTGAAGATTTTGACTAGCTTGAAATTGCCTTAACCTTCTTTCATTATCTCTGTTGGTGCTTTCAATCTTAAAGTCAATTAATTTAATAATTGATTCTAAGTATTCTTTAGTATCTCCCATCAGTCGTAATACATCCATGATGGGTGCTGTTGTTGAAACGTCCCACCGTACTCTGCTTTGTGAGTATCAAACTGTATGTTTGGGTCGTCTTCAGGTAACTCAGTTAACTCTCCTAAGTTTTCTGTGATTGACCAACCACACTCAACCAAACGTATTTGGTGCATGTTTGTACCACCATTTGTTGTGAACTCATTAATAAAGTCGTATGCCTCGTCTGCGTTGTTTGCCTCGACAAAGACTTCATTTCTTTGTTCATACTCCAATTTGTATAGCGTCATATTCCTCTCCTCCTGTATTTTCCTTGATTTGTTGTTCCATGTCTTCTAAGGTTAAACCTCCTAGAAAACATGTTGTCTTGAGCTTGCTTGTACGCTTTATCAATTAGTCTGTCCCTTTTTTCTCCCTCGGGAAGTCCATCAATATATTTAAGGTACTCAACTCCTTGCCTTTGTCTTTTGATATTGGCTTCTTGCTCACGAATACAACAACCACAGTGACCAAATGTTTTTACCATTATTCCTCCTCCAAACAACTTCTAATATCTTTATCATCTAATTCGTGTATATATTCTATTGCTTGTTCCATGTCCATAGCTGAAAATGATACAAACATTGTATATATTTTTGGTTTAGCCATTATTCCTCCTCTAGTATTAGTTTTATTGCTTCTTCAACATCTTGCTCGAGTTGAACTTTGTCAAGCTCTATCGATTCTATGTTGTCGAACTCTTTGCCTTCGGGTACATCATCTAGGGATAAATAAATATCCATAGGTATGTCTATGCAGAAGTCTTCATCTGCAAGTTGATACGTAACATTTGTTACTCTATCTTTCAACATCGCTATCCAATACGTACGCATGTACGCAGCAATAGGTTTGTTGTTTCTATAGAACTTAGGAAACGCAACACTGAGAATGATTGGTACCTCATCTGAGATAGAATACCAACGCATAGTCCTGTCAAGTTTGTCAAGTTCTGATTGTGGTAACTCGTGCAAGAACCAAGCAGGGTGTATGTTCTTATCATACTTCATCACAAGTGATGTATCGTTCAATGCTTGTAGTTGTGCAAGAGTCACAGCTATGTGTCTTGGTTTATATAAATCTACGTTAACCGTCATAAAATCCTCTCTGACTTACCTGTTCTAGTATGTAGACAAGCTCGTCTTTTGTTTTTGGATACACTGTAAATATCTCGTCAAGGTCAGTCTCGTTGCCTGATGCTTTCCAAGTCTCTCTCAAACTCTGCAAGTAAGTTTTGCTTACATGAAAGATTGAGTGTGTATCACCGTCTTCTTCGTAAGTGAGACAATATATCTTTAGTCTTTCCATTATTCCTCCTCCATTGTGCTTACTATTTGTATATTTCCTTCACTGTATGAATCCTCTAGATTTCCTGATTCTATCATGCTTAGATATTGAGATTGCGTGTGTTCATCATTTATTAAATCCCATACTTCGTTGCGTTGCAATCCTTCTATGACATAGGTTTTAGTTATTGCTACTTCTACTGATACCTTACCCATTATTCCTCCTCGAGTACGTCACCGTAGCATTTGATATGACAATCGTTACCGTACTCTGTACCTCTGTACTGCATTGATATCAGATATGGATTACTTCTCATTAGTTCATCAACACCCTCTTGTAGTGACGACTCACCAATGAGTAATTCTATCTCTTCTCTTGTGAGTTGTTGCTCAGAATTTATCACATGAGTTCTTACATCAACAGAGCTGTCTTGCACTACGTATTCGTAACTCATATCTTTACACCTTTGTTTATCTCATCAAGTATCTCGTCCATACGGTCTACGAAACTTGCAAACTCTATTGTGTCCTTGAACACAAGGTTTATCATGTCTCCTCGTTCACCGTGTATGTTTAAGAACACACGGTCGTTGATTCTACCGATTTGGTCTAGTGATACCCATGCATTACTTTCCTTGTTGTAATCAGCTTGTATAAACATGCTTATCCTTTCTTTGACGTGTAACGTTACGCCAACTTCCTACTTGTTTGAATAGTTCCCAACACATCTCGCATTTGCCATCGCCAATGAAGTAACCCCACAGGGAGTCACCATATTGACAAATCTCACATTTATATGATATCGAGTTCATTGAGTCTGTCCTTGATTGCTTTGAGCAATGCTCTGTTTCTTGTACCTCTGCCCATGACACTATCAGCGATAGTGGTATCAGCTTCGATAAAGAGAGCAAAGTCTCTGTATACACGGTGAGCTAATTCTAAATTACCTGCACCGTGTACTTCTTTGAGTTTGTTACCCATGTTCACCTCCTCGTATATAGATAACTTGATAGACGCAAGGAAACAGAAAGGGACTGTCATTAGCTACGTACACACCCCACGTCTATCAAGCTACCTACAACGGTTATCCTAGTTCTCTCTTGTGAGAGAAAAAGGTTTTCTCGTAAGTAGCTTCTGATGATGTCATTAGACAACTCAGTCGTATAGATATTTACTTTTCTTTATTGTCTAATACATTGCTATCATAGATAGCTTGTAGCACATAGTTTGGGGCTTACGCTCTGTTAAGGTCATCTAGTCTATACCCAAATCAATCAATTAAGTTTGAGATTACTCTCGCACACCACGACCAATGGCTTTATGTTTCCTATGTACTACAAGCTACCTACGGCTCAGGCAAAGGTTGAAACTAAGCACCTGAGCCATGGTACTGAACTATTGCTAGTACAGTGTAGATAGCTTGTAACCTACAAGTGATATCTCTATGCTCGTGGTGTCAGACTCCGTATCGTCACACCACAAGACAATTGATACGGTACTCTCACATAGCTCATAGATTACAAGCTACCTACAGAACTTGGATACTACCAACACACCTAAGTATTGGGCAAGGTTCAGTAAGTTCAAATTTCCCCTCGCTTATCCCTTATAGATAGCTTGAAACACACACATTGGCTCATAGAGTTACTGTTTTTTACTTTCTGCAGAAAGCGTATGTGCTTCAAGCTACCTACGTTCAGTCGTTTGGAAACAGGGCAGTAAACAAACGCATACTAGTAGATAGCTAATTGCTTTGGCTATCAGCTTATCACTTGCTTCTCACGTATTGAAGCAACTTAAAAATCGTCATGTCTCGTTATTTTTCACAGGCACAGGTCCGTTTTTAGTCCAATGATATTTCCTTTTTTCTTCTTTACACATTGTGCAAAGTTCATCGAAATATTCCTCTACTCTGTACATTCCCCAATAAGCCCAACAATAGTCACACATGTTGTCTATGGGACTTACATAATCATGCATTAGAAATCCTCCCATAATGTCTCTGATTGCTCATCGTATTTCCAATTCTCGTTTATCCACGGGGAGTCGAGCTTGTAGAGTTTACCGTGTTGGTCTTCTACAATCACGTCCCATATCGTGAACTCTAATTTTTCTTTACTCATATACATACCTCACATTCTTGTAATCCACTAGGTATCGCCATACCACATGGGCAGTAACTCGCAAAGAGTTCTGCATGTGAAGGGCAACAACCTTTCTCAATATTATGGTCGAAGCCTTTCACGTATTGATGGCTACCATTTCTAACATAGTTAGATACATCATCTTGCAATAAAGCTCTACGTTTTTCTAACTCTTGTACGTTACGAGTCTCTTTGCAATCTCTACACATACCGTATCGACTAAGGTGTTTACCACATAGCGAACAGCACGGTACTTCTTTTGCACCTATGTCTACGTGTTCTATTCTCATACCTGATAGGTTTGGAATATCTGTACGAGTAATTGTTTTACTTGCACGTATAGTTCTGCTATCCGATTGTATGAAGTCTACGTCTACGGCAACTTTCATACGAGGGATAGTACTTGTGCGTTTTGGTTTACTCATGACTTATCCTTTCTCTTGTACGTTATCCACATCTGCAAAGCCAAAGCAAATGTTTCCAACAACATTAATCAGCTAGCTTCACGTATTGAATCTTATATTTAAAATATTTATTTATAAATATTTTATGGTTATTGGTTTTATGGTTTGGTTTCAACAGTGAGTGTGGTAACCGTGTGCGTGTGTGTGTAAGAAATGGTGTGGTCGTGTGGTTATTCATAAGTGATTGTGGTACTCGTGTGGGGATTTGTAGGATTAAAAAAAATACCTAGTGAGCCGAAACTCACTAGGTAAATTATTAGATACCATATACTATTGAATAGTATTCTGTATCGATACAGTAAGTACAATCAGCGACATTTGTAAAGTCATCGCAGTATGTACAATCGAACTCATCTACTTCTTCTGTTTGGGAAGAGTACCTGTGTCCAAGTATGTCTGAAAGTCTACGCTCGACAACTTCTGTATAGTTTTGAACAAGTTGCTGTTGTTCTTGTCTGCTATCGAGCTTTTGACTTTTCCCGAGTTGAGTGTCTCCAATGTGGTTCTATTTTGTAGAACCATGTTGATGATTTTGTCAGGAGTAGCTGAATTACTAATCACGTTCCATTTGAAAAGGAAGTGTTCGTTTCCGTCTGCATCAACATACGCTACGTTGTAGCGTCTCTTGAAGTCATTGTCTTTCATTTGAGACATGTACTTGACTAAGTGTCCGTCATAGTCACTTAGTTGTTTGTTCTTTGATTTAGATAAGTCTTGTGCCTTACCTATTCTTGTAGGAGCTATTGGAACTCCTGTTGGATATTTAGCCATTTTGACTAGTCCTTTCTGTTATGTATGTACGTTGTATACATACTTCGTACTCTTGTATGAAGTATGTATTTGTTTTAATTCTAACTACATAGATAAATTATTCAATGAATAGTGCGTACTCTCTCGTTTCGGGAAGAGCGATTAGGCTCGACTAATCGGCACGACTGAATAATAATTTATATCTACGAATTACTGAAAGACGGTAGATATATTCTTTATATATCTATTAGTACGAATATAAATTAGGAAGGAGCTAGCGAACTAGGAGAGCGTATGACTGAGTAATTTGGTATGAGTACTTAAGACTTGATGTAATGAGTAGTGTAGTTGTGGGGAAAGTGTGTGATGTTTATAGACGGGGGGATGTTTTTAGAAAGAGAAGTATAGTCTATTACGTATATGTGTGGTACAGCTCATACGTATGCATATCAGTACTAGTTAGTTATATATAATGGTATACGGGGATGTTACATAGTCGCGCACATGTAACCTGCGTTTAATGTAGGTACGGGGTGTATATGTACTGTAAGTCCCAGTAATATTAATGGTAATTCTTGGTAAAACTTAGGGCTAGTTACAGGTTGTTTATGGGATTTGTACTAATTAGGGGTAATTAATACACTGTTGAGACATACTAGCCCTGCTAGTAGCTTAACAGATATTGACAGTAAAAGGTAGTTTATTTTGTTATTATTTATTGTTCTTTTTAATGGAGTGTTGTTCGTGTTCTTGCGAGCGTGCGGGCATCTATGCTTGTTATAAAAAAAAGCTCTAAAACGCTCTTACAAAGTTCTTCCGTGGTCCTTGGGTACTGCTTTTTGAGGTAATCCCTATCCTGACCTAAGAGTCAGTAAGCAGCTTTCGTACGCCCGATATCCGCTTTACCTGTAACCACATCTCAACATTGTGTTTGTTGATTTTTATAATAACATACTTTAAATATAAAGTAGGGTATTATTTATTACATTATGGGAACTATACATGAATTTCAAGACGATTACAACATTGGTAAAAAAGGTGAAGACCTTATTAGAGATTACTACCGCTCCAGGCGTACAACAGAAGGTAAAGATATATATATTGTGCGACCTGCACAAGCGTGGGAGCAACAACAAGGTGCAGATTTTTTTGTAGTTAACCATGAGTTAGGTACAAAATACTTTGAGGTCAAAACAGATACTCAAAGCAGAGATACAGGGAATGTAGCACTTGAAATACAAATAGTGTATGGGGATACAAAGTATGGTATTGGATGTGCGATGAAAACATTCCCTGACTATCTCTTCTATTGGATTTACCCAACGAGCGAGGTACTGTACTGGAATCCACAAAAAATAAATCCGTTTATTATTGACTGGTTACAAGACAATCCACGCATAGTAGAAACACAAAATAAAAATTTTTTTTCACGCTCTTTGCTCGTAAGCGTAGACGCAATGAAAGCCACGGGTGTCGTGCAAACGCTCGAAGTACCACTCGATATATTACAACAACATATTGTTGACAGAGAAGAGATTGCGTAATACAATATAAGAACTTTATTCATGAAGCCTCCTTTGTGTTTAATGTACGGATTAAGCCTCTAGCAATAGAGGCTTTTTCATTTACACAACAGTAAGATAAAAACAATGAAGAAGATACTCAAGTGCAAAACTTGTAACAAAGATTTTGTAATACGAGGTGGATTCAGAAAATGTGCTAACCTAGGTTGTACAGAGTATAATAAAAGATTCGGAGCAAAAATTGTACGGCAAAAAAACAAAGAAGAAGAAGAAGAGTAAGTCAAGAAGATATACAAAGATGTAATTAATCTTTGTAAGAGTGGAGGTTACTGTGGCTAAAATTAAAAATAAAAGAAATATCTTTTCTACACCACAAGATTTAAAAGAATGGTCAATGGACCTAGCAGAGGCTTGTGGTAGTATTATTACTAACAAAAAACCAAATATCAGCAAGATAGATACTTTGGTAGAAAAGTTTGTAAACGATTACAACGTAAATATGGAGAAGGTAAATGCCACCAAAGAAGAAGAGTAGTTCAAGAAAAAAACCTGCTAGAAAACCTATTAATGCTAAAACTAAAGCAACGCTTCAAAAGAAAGCTAAGAATAGTAAATATACGTATGGGCAACTGGCGGCAGTATATAGGCGTGGACAAGGTGCGTATCTTAGCTCAGGAAGTAAGTCAGCTTCTATGGCAGCTTGGGCTATGGGTCGAGTTAACTCTTTTATTAGGGGTGGTCATTCTCAAGATAATGATTTGAAAAAAAGAGGTAAGTCTCGTGCAAAAAAGAAGTAGACGTAAAGTCAAATACGAAAAAGGCGTACCTGCTAAATATTTAAAAAATAAAAAGAATCCTAAATCTAAAGTTGCAGCAGAAATAAAAAGAACTGCTAAAGCATATAAAGAAGGTAGATACATAGATTTGAAAGCTGTACAGAAATCAAGAGCGACAACTAAGAGGAGAAAAAAAATATGAAGATAAAAGGTGTTGATGCAAGTAAGTTAACTAAAAGACAACAAACTGCACTAAAAAAACATTCTAAACATCATACAAAAAAACATATCCAATATATGGTAAACTCAATGAAACGTGGTTCTAGTTTTTCTAAATCACATGTAAACGCACAGAAGAAGGTAGGTAAATAATGCCAAAAGGTAACGGACAGTATTCTGAAGCTCAGAAAAAAATTGCTGCTGTAGCACCACCGTATGACAAAATTACAGGAGCTGATTTTAAAAAGCTACGTCAAAACGGTAATAGAAAACCAAAAATGAGCTAATGGCTAAAGTTAGTTGGATGTGGAAAGGTAAGAGGTATTACGGAACTCTTATCAGAGAAACCAAAACTCATAAGTTTGCAAGAACTAAAAATGGAAAAATTAAAAAAATTAAAAAAAAGTGATAAAAGAAAAAAAGATTATGCGGGTAATCCCAACTGGGCAGGTGATGATTGATGCCTCATAATACAGCAAGAAAAAAAAACTTATTAAAAAAACATAATTTATCAGGAGTCAATAAACCTAAGAGAACTCCTAAGCACCCTACTAAGTCACACATTGTATTAGCACAAGAGGGACATCAACTTAAATTAATTAGATTTGGACAACAAGGTGCAAAAACTGCAGGTAAAAAACAAGATGCAAAGTCTAAGGCTAAAAGAAAATCTTTTAAAGCTAGACATGCAAAAAATATTAAAAAAGGAAAAATGTCTGCTGCTTACTGGGCAAACAAAACTAAATGGTAGACATTGAAAAAAATTTAATTTGTCAACATCCTACATGTAAAACAATTCTCAAAGGTAGGCAAAGAAGGTATTGTTCTGAAACATGTAAAAGGTATGTACAAAACCAAAGAGCGTTACATGGTGATAAAACATTAGGCGTACCTAAGCCACAAAAAAAGAATGCTACGTCACGTAAAGGTGAGTTTTATGACCAATTCTTAGAAGATGGTTATGCATTAGAAATGTTAAAAGGAGAACTTAGTGCAAGAGAAGTAGCAGACTTATATCAGATATCACCTGCACAAGTATCAAGAATGTATGCAGCATTTATAGAAGATAAAGAACTAGAAACAAAAAGAGAAGATTGGACTGTACCTAAAGAAGCAATAAAATCTTTGGAAGACTTCAAAAGATTTAGAGATAGATATTTTAAAACAGAAACAGGACAAAAGTATGAAACACCTGACTTTCAAGAGAAGTGGGTAAATTCTATAGCAAATAATATTGCTGAGGGTGGTAATTTAATGATACTTAGCCCACCACGTCATGGAAAGACAGAACTACTTATACATTTTGCTATATGGCAGATTTGTAGAAATCCTAACGTAAGAATTATGTGGGTAGGCGGAAACGAAGATATTGCAAAAAATGCAGTAGGTTCAGTGCTTGACCATTTAGATTCTAACGATAAGTTAATAGAAGAGTTTTGTGGACCAGGACAAACCTTTAGACCTAAGAGTAGGTCAGGTAAGAACTGGTCACAGACAGCATTTTCAGTAGCAACAAGAAACGTTACTGGTATAAAATCACCAACGATGGTTGCTGTAGGTAAGGGTGGAAAGATTCTATCTCGTGACTGCGACTTAATAATTGCAGATGATATAGAAGATTTTGGTTCTACAGCACAACCATCAGGTAGAGCTGCAACTAAAAGATGGTGGACAACAACTTTGTCATCTCGTGTAGAGGCACATACTGCTGTAGTAGTTATAGGTTCAAGACAGCATTCAGATGATTTATATAATTCTTTATTAGACAACAATGCTTGGGACAATATTGTAGAGCAAGCACATTCAGATGATTGTGAAATACCTGAGCAAGATTTAGATGAGCATATAGATTGTATGTTATGGAAAGGCAAAAGAGATTACAAATGGTTAAATACACAAAAAGAAGCATCTGCAACTACAGGTGGTGTGCATGTATTTGAAATGGTTTATCTAAATAGAGCAAATCCAGTAGGTACAACAATATTTAATCCTGAAGTTATAACAAAATGTTTTGATGACACAGTAGATATTGGAGAAGTAAAAGAATCTGCATACTTAGTTGCAGGACTAGACCCTGCTGCTACAGGATATCAAGCAGCATTCTTATGGGCTATCTATGATAGTTCTCCGTTAAAACTACAAATGGTTGATATAGAAAATAACAAAGGTGGAGGAATCAAAGAAGCACTTAGAATTATGAAAGAATGGAAAGAGATACATGGCTGTTATCACTGGGTAATAGAAGAAAATGCTTTCCAAAAAGCAATTAGGCAAGATACTGAACTTAAAGAGTACTGTGCTACTCATGGAATAATACATGAAGGTCATCAAACACAAGCAAAAAACAAATGGGACACAAGATATGGTGTAACATCAATGACATCTTTGTTTGCAGAACAAAACATTATACTTCCATATAAATCTGTTGACGCAAAAATAAAATCAGATTTGTATAAAAAACAATTATCTTTCTTTGCTAGCAAAGGTAGAGGGTATAAATCAGACATAGTTATGGCTAGTTGGTTTCCAATGAAAGTTATTAGAAGATTACAAACTGCAAGATTTGATGATATGATGGTAGAATATAGTCCGAGTTTTAGCGGAATAGAAATGGCATCCTGGAATGATGCCCCTTGGAGTTAAATGTTAGTTGAAGATATTTTAAACAGAAGTGTCCATCTTAAAAATATGCATGAAAATGCACTAGTCGATAGACATAGATTTAGAGCAATAATGAATGGTGGAGCTGATGGAATTAGAGCTTTACTTGGAACTCAAATGGATATGATGGATGAATCCATACTACCTGCTCCAAACTTACTTATGTCAGGTTTAGATAGACTTGCACAGAAACTAGGACGTGTACCTAACCTTAGAGTAGATTTAACAAACCCAAGAGATTCAGAAAGGTCAAAAAGAAAAAAAGAAAAACTCGAAAGAATAATAACTTCATTTGACCAAATGCAGAATCTTAAGGGTCAGTTACCACAAGTAGCTAGATGGTTACCTGGTTATGGTTTTGCTGTATGGATAATTACGACAAGACAAGACGCAGACGGTAATTCATATCCTGTAGCAGAACTAAGAGACCCTTATGATTGCTTTCCTGGATATTATGGTGCTAATCAAACACCTGATGAATTAGTTACAATACGTAAAGTTCCTATTGCTGAACTAATAGAAATGTATCCTGAACTTAAAAGTTACTTTAACAATGCAGATAAATCTAGTAGTGGTAGTGGAAACATAAGAAAACTCAATAACAATATTGGAGTAGAAAATGGTTCATGGGAAAACTCAGATGATAATGGCGACAATATAGTCGAGTACATGAACGAAGAGGGAACTTACATAGTACACCCTGCTTCAGGAAAGATTGTAGACTTTGTACCTAACCCATTACAATCAGGTCCTGCATTCGTAGTAGCAAAAAGATTTAGCTTTGACCAACTACAAGGACAGTTTGACCAAACAATAGGACTTATGGCATCTATGGCAAAGATAAATATTATGTCTGTTATAGCTATGGAAGACGCTGTATTTACAGAAACTAATGTAGTTGGTGAAATAGAGTCAGGTCAATACCGTAAAGGTAGATTTGCTGTTAACTATCTAACACCAGGTTCACAAGTAGTAAAACCAGTAAACAACTTACCATATCAATTATTTGAACAAGTAGGAAGAATAGAAAGACATCTTAGAGTTGTAGCAGGATATCCTGTACAAGATGATGCAATATCTCCTAATTCTTTTGTAACAGGTAGAGGTTTAGAAGAACTTCAAAGTGGTGTTTCTCTTATGGTTAGAGAATATCAACAAGTATTATCAAAAGCATTAGAAGATGTTGATTACAAGAGATTAGAACTTGATGAAGTATTATTTTCACAAAAAAGAAAACCACTATCAGGTTATATCAGAGGAGCTGCTTTTTCAGAAAACTATACTCCTGGAACTGATATTAATAAAAATTACAAAACTACAAGAGTTTATGGAACTATGGCAGGTTTTGATGAGCCACAAAAGATTATTACAGGGTTGCAATTACTTCAAGCAGGTATTATAGATAGACAAACTATGCAAGAAGAAATGGATGGCTTACAAGACTTAACAAAGATTAATGACAGAATTACAAAAGAACGTGCAGAACGTGTTATGTTTGAATCATTGTTAGCTAGGTCACAAGGAGGAGATATGCAGGCAATGGCAGCTATCACAGAAATATACAGAAATCCTAATAAGATAGATGACATTTTAGAAAACTTTTTCTCAGAACAAGTTGAACAACATCAGCTACAACAAGCAGCGGCTATTGCAAAACAACGAGTAGCACCAGGACAAAGACAATATTTAGTACAAGATATATTTGCACAGATTGCTGCAGGTCAGTAATGGACGACTTCGTAAACGAGAAATTCATAGATATGATTTTAGAAGAATATCCTGACGTAGCAGAAAATGTATTGTTTCAAGATGAAGAGTTTGCAGACGGAATTATGTTTAATGCTGTAACTATTGCACAGTTTCCAGGAATAAGAATAGACTTGTTAATTATTAGAGGTGAAAATGACTCGAGGTAGTAAAGATAGATTAAATTATGACCCAGGTAAAGATAAAATAAGTCCATCAGATTTAGTTGGTGGTGGAGCAGATTTACAACGAGCAAGAAATCAGGAACTTGTTAGAAGTTTTCCTGTAGCACAGGAAGAACCAATACAAGTACCACCTTCTCAAGTTGAACCAATAGACAGGGTGAGGGCTACTGGAGCATCAGTTACTCCATTATCACAGCCAACACAGAGACCAAATGTATCAGCCATAGAAGATTCAGCAGTAGCTCAACAACAAAGACCAGTAGATAAACTAGCAGTACTAAGAAGTCTATATAGTGTCTATCCTGATGTTGATATACTAGCTTTGATGGAAAGTGAGTTAGGAAAACAACAAAAAACTTACGGTGCATAGGGAGCTAACATGACTAGATTTTCACAATATTGGGTAGACCCTGATGCAGAGTTACAACAGATATTTGACCAAGAAAGAGAAATAAAAGAAACTCAAATAATTAAAAACCAAATATCTAAATCTCAAGGTTTTTCTACTTCACAACTTGCAGGACAATATGGAAACGTAATGCCCAGTGGTGCAATTATTGCATCAGGTTTATCAGAACTTGCAATACAAGCTCCTGAAATAAAACAAGTTGTTGATTCATATTTAGAACAAGAATCTAAATTATCTAAAAGAATAAGAGATGCAGGAAGAAGTTTTGTAAGAACAGCTTTTGTTGCTGCTGATTCATTAGCAGAGGCTGTTATTAAAAGACCTTTTCAAGCTGCTGCAGCTACACATGTGCAAAGAGGAGATAATCCTATTCTTGCATTAGGTGGACCATTGCTTGGTTTTCTTACAGACCCATTTACAAGAGATGAGGGTGAAGAATCTTTTTATAAGAAATA
>Ga0160423_10003603_pt1 | contig 12859 bp, 16 predicted proteins | sample CRUFie14St8metaG_FD_108191 | JGI IMG/M metagenome (GOLD analysis project Ga0160423, IMG submission 108191) | Marine microbial communities from the Costa Rica Dome - CRUD Field 142mm St8 metaG | ecosystem: Environmental > Aquatic > Marine > Oceanic > Photic zone | place: Costa Rica: the Eastern... | reverse complement strand
GACGAGAAGGCGCCTCCCGAAAGGGATTTACTCCGCATTGCTTCAGTTGTGGGTTATATGAGCAGTCAGTCGCTTTGATGACTGTTGACGCATGAACTGCGCCTCGAGGAGTATAACGCGAGCTTCAGCCCGATTTCGTGCGTTTTCGGCCTCTTTCAATAATTCAACATAAGTCATGCTCATTCGATAGAAGAAATACCTCAAGGCATTGCTTCTTTCTATACTTTGTAATTACAAGTTTAACTTATACTTAACCTGCCATCATTTGCTCAATGGTGTTACCAGTCGCACCACCCACTGAGCCAAGGATTAGCGGAAGGGTCATATAAGTCAGTAATCCACCAGCAAGTTTGCCGCGCTGTCCCATGTTCGCCCGCATACCGCTGGTGTTCATAAGGTTCAGTGCGTTCTTAGTAGCCATAACCTCATCTGTAATTTGAGGTGCATTAAGTGCAGCAGCAAGTCCAAGCTGTACACCTAGGTCATCTTCACCCTCAATCAAGGCAGCAGCTGCACCAGGTCCAATGAGAGATGCAACCAACAGTGCGTTGTTGAGTGCAGCATTGTCACGGATCTGGGCAGCCGCCTTGCCAATGTTCAGTATGTCCTGATTGCCACCTTGCTTTGAGGCAATATGTCCTAGTTCATGGGCATAGATCGCTCGGTCAGCATTGGGGTTGATATTGATGTCATAGTCAGCGCCCCCTGTGCTTGGTCCGTGGGCCGCGAACTTATTTGGATTGCGTATCACCTCGAGGGCAGCTTGCAAACCACCCTGAGTCGGTACAGCAGGATTATTGGGACCAACGCCCTTGTTAGCTACGTAGACAGGTGACTTCTTGTTGCTCTCCAGATAGTTATCAAGAGCAAGTACCAACTTGTCCCGTGCCTGCTTATCCGAAGGGAGAGCGGCTGGCTTGGTACGCATTAGTTCACGTACGGTCGGAACCAGAGTGGGGGCAGACGCGCCAATAGACGCTAATACAGATGCAGGAACCACAATCTTATAACTATCAGTATTACTATTGTGTCAAATAAATATCTGCGTATTTAGAGACTCTTCTATATTTGCACCTACTTCCAATAGTGGGCCAGTCCAGACGCAGTACGGTTCTATCGGCATGCAACCCTTCTCCGTCATACACATCGGAGCGAACCGAATAACTGGGGGGACCGCTGAACTGGCCAACCTTTTTAAAACCCCCCGTAAGGGGGGGATAAGAACTACCAACTGGAGTGGTACGTGAAGTATTCATACCGCTCCTCATCAAGGACCAATTTGAGAACCTTGTAAGTGGATTCGAGATCTTCCCAGTAGTACTGATCGATGTCAGTTGAACCGAAGAAGAAACCACTTTGAGGGGGGAGAATGGTTGAATCCTTATGATCCAGTGCAGCCTTAATCTCTACGACTAACTCTTGTAGTTTGTGAGCAGACAGCTCTGCATACTGGCAGTCATCAACGCCACCTTGGCATTCATCAACAAACCACTTGTGAATTTGATTGGCCTTACGCCACTGCATCACAGGAAACTGGACTTTGATCATGCCGTAATTGTCAAGATCAACCGTCTGTCCGCAAAGATTGGCAATCTCTGCATACTTCGGGTTAGCAGTCCGAATGAACTCACCATTTTCACGGTGGTAGTCGTATGAAGTGATGAGGGTGCTACCCCACAGATACATGTCGAGACCCATGTTGTAAAGGGTGAAGAACACACATGAAAAAACCCCCCGTAAGGGGGGAATAGCCTCAGCACCAAACGATTCGGCATGACACGTTGTCGTTATCAACAACGGAGTCAGCTGCATAGAGAGAGTTGTTGAGAAGTTCAACGTAATCGTTAAGGTTCACGTACTCTTCGTATAGTGAATCCCAATTACTCATATCCCGCTTCCCCCAGAAATAAATCAACTCTAACTCGTCACCAAGTTCCTGAACTCGGTTGCGATGACGATCACGCATGGACTTGACTACTTGATAAGCATCCTGTCCAGGACTAAAAGGAAACTCACCTTGACTTGGTATGCATCCTCGATCGTCCTTGGTCATATAAGGAGCTAGTTCTTTCCTGATCTCAGCATTACCAAGGCAAGGTAGTCCAACAATTGTTGGTTTCTCATCGGTCGGGTGCTTAATCAGAAGTTGAACGTGGAATTCAAGACTCATGTTGTAACAGGTGAAGAACACACATGAAAAAATCCCCCGTAAGGGGGATGGAGAGCAGTGCTTTCAATGAGGGAGTTATCACCAGATGCCTGGAATGATCTGTCCTGTGAGAGCGTATGCCCCGAAGGCTGCGACGATGCCGATCATTGCGGCAATTCCATTGATGCGTTCTGCGTTTTCAGACATGGTTTTAAAGGAGTTAAGGATGTGTAAGATTTCAGGCAAGTCCAAAATATAGATTACCTGTAAGTGAGTATGAAATAAGTGCAAAGATAAAGCCAACCATAGCGGCTCGGCCATTCAATTTCTCTGCTCTTTCAGCATATGTTTCGTAGCCGTATCTGTCAACATATGTTTGGTCTACATACATTTTCGGCTCACGAGCGAAGAGGTTTTGAACTCCTCGCTCATTAGTTGTCACAGTCATATTGATTAACTTATGTAACACACATACTCTATCAGAGAATGAGTTGTCCATGAGGAACATAAAAAAACCCCCGCCGTTAGGCAGGGGTGGAGGGGTCAGAAGGGGATCTCTTCGCCTGAAGTGGCATCAGCCATCTCTTCATTCGATTCGAGCTCCAGCTGTTCAGGAGTGAATGATCTGCCGGGGAGGTTGCTAATAGATTCAACCATCCAGCTATCTAAGGTCACATTCTCTGAGGGACTCTTCTGCCAGATCCGGGTGCGGAACTTGCAGGTAACTTGAACACGTCGTTCACCTACTTGCAGCCGATCCCAGAACTCTTTGGCAAGGTGATCACCGAAAGTCAGTGAGTACTGACGTCCATAGGCATCACCAATCATGAACGCACACTTGGCATTCACATAAGGCACGTTCTCGTAAACGTACTCCTTGATGGCCGGATAGCCATTGATGAGTTCGTTCTCTTCAGGAAGCTCAACAACGATGTTGAGTTCACCTAGGGATGGCGACTGCTGCTCTTTAGCTGCGGCAAGTTGTGCCTCAAGCTGTTCGAGTTGGGTTGCCAGTTCAGCCTTGGTGAAAGTGGATGTGGTCATGTGTCAGATCCTTGGATCTAAAGGACACAAATGAAAAAACCCCCCGTAAGGGGGGTGATTCTTAGAAGTAAGTAGGGACGGTGTCCATGAGGTACTGCATGTCGTAGTACAGCCTTTCAGCCTCTGCTTGTCGAACGGCGTCGGCGTCAGGGGGTGGACCCCCTTCCAACCACGCTTCTTCGTCTTCAGTCAGAGCGTTTTGCCGCTCCAGCAGGTAGTTCTTGATTGCAGACATGGTGATCCATGTAAAGGACACCAAACGAAAAACCCCGCGTAAGCGGGGTGAGTAACTAACGGTTTGCACGGATGTAGGACATTGGAACCTCACGCTTGTGTTCAAGGCAGAGCTTCCGGTGCTGTCGGTCCAGGTGGGCGGGCCAGTCAGCGGTGGCGCATTGAGTAGTCAGTGCAGCCTCGAGCCTGTTGCTCATGCCAATGATCGTCAGGTTGGCGACGATGAAGGTAGTCAGTCCTGTTAGGACGGCAAAGCCCAGGGCGGATTTGCTTGGCATGGGTCAGGACCACTGAAGGGTGGGGACCCGCTTGGAGAAATCGCACCTACCCCGTTGCCAGGGTTCGAGTGACAGGTAGAAGTTGATCGCCTCAATGTTGTTGGCGAATGTCTCCTCGGCATCCACGAGAAACTGTTGACCACAGGTAGTCACACACTCGCGGTAGTGAACGATGAACATCTGGTGTGTCCAGATAAACAACACACGAAAAAAACCCCCGCGTAAGCGGGGGAATAGATATCAGACAGCGGTGACAACTGCCTCTACGGCAGGCTTCTGCTTCTTGGAGTTAATACCCTTGAGCAGGATGCGCTTGTCTTCACTGACAAGCATCTCGCCACCGGCCCAGCAACCCACAGCTGCAGCAGCGAGCCCAAGAGCTTGAGTGGGTAGGGCGGCGGCAGCGACGACTGCACCACCGGATGCACCTACGGCACCCACGCAAAGACCTGCGGTGCAGAGAGCGTGGGGGGTAGAGATGAAGCCAGAGTTAGCAGATGTGCTGATTTCGTCGATGTCAATGGAAGGCATGGTCGTTATGCGAAGGACGCTCATTGAGATAGAGCACACCGCAAAAAAGGCCCCGAAAGGGGCCGAGGGGCGGTCAGGCAGGTTGAAGCGAGGTTGTTCTCTCCTTCTTGCGAAGTCGAGTAGCCCTCTGCTTCTGATATGTGCGCCACTTAGCGATCACTTTCTGCATGTGAGCGGTAGCACTTGCCAAGTCAGTCCTAAACTGTTGCACTTCACCCTTCTTGGGGGCGTAGGTCAACACAGCGGTGTTGTCACCACCGTTCAGAACGTAGGTGTAGCACTTGCCAGCCCAAGCAACGCGGTGAGTTGTGGACATCTGGAAACCAGATAAAGAACAAACGGCAAAACCCCCCGCGTAAGCGGGGAGGTAAGGATCAACCAACGAAGACAGAACATCCGCGAGGCAGCAAACGCAGCCACCAGAAGGCAAAAACAAACGGGAGCACGAACGGATGCAAGCGCGAGGCACAAACCCCAGGCTCACCAGCCGGGGACTCGCAATACACCGAGAGCTTCGGAGCGAAGGAGGCAGCGAAGCCAACGCAGAAGGAACAGAAGAACAGCACGAGCATGAGACACGAGCAAAGAACTCCCGCATAAACACCAGGCGAAAGCCTGGCGGTGGGCGTGGTAGGCGCAGACATCTACCGGGTAGAGATATAAGCAATCTCTGCTTCTTACAGACGCACGCAAATCAACGAAGCAGATCTGGGGGGCGTGGTAGGTTCTAGTATCTTGAGGTACAACAAACGTAGAAACTTACGAAGCGCCAGAGTATGCATTGGTATAAACATACATGTAATGCAAAAGGCAATAACTGTAGTTATCTAGAGAGATACCTTTGTGATTACAGTAGTAAGCTCTAGGGTAGAGCATACGTATCGCGAGGATACGTGAGAGAAACGAAAGCGAAGCTTGAGTTGAACGAACGGAAAACAAAAGCAAACACGAATGTGAAACATTCGTTTGCATCAGTTTCATTCACACAAGTTGCTTCCGCTTAACTTACTTAAAAACAAAAGCAAATAACTTTCGCGAACTAAAGTATTTACAAACGAAGCAGGCAACTGAAGAGTTTAACAACGAAGCAAGCAACTGTTGCCTACTATTTTTTTTGTTCGACCAATCAGTCGGGATAGTAAGTTACTAAACCCCTCAAAAATTTCATATCAAATTTGAGGTGCTATAGCGACTTTTTTGTGGTGAGATAAGTATTTTTAATAGTAATTTAATGCCCACTATCTCTTATGGCTGTGTTCCCGAAATTAATTGATCAAGGACCTGCCTCTAAAAAAGACGATAAAAAGAATCAACAAGATAGATACAATAAAAACAAAAGATAGTTAAGAAGATGCCAAACGGTCAGACTATTTACCCTTTCTACATGCCACGCCCTATAGGTCCCTTGGAAGGCGATCGAAAGGATGGTGGCAGACTGACATACAAAGATGGAAAGTTTGTCAAGACATATAAGGTCCACGAAGGACAAGAAGCAGTGCTTAATGGAGAGAAAGTATATGCCGATGGCAAGGGCAATTGGATTAGATATACAAAAGATCGGCGAACTGGGGACGTCAATGGTGAAAAAGTTGGTGAATACAGCCAAGAAACGCGGTACGGAGAAAATTCAGCGCAAGCATCAAGTCCTAAATCGGAAATTCAAAGCAAAAACGTCCGGAGATCCCCAATTACCTACCGAGGTGTGGAATATGACGTAAATAATCCTGCAGAAATGGGCGAATACTTGAAAGTAATGCGGGCGAATACCAGTGGACAAATGTCTGACATCCGTGGCGGCCAGCGTGCAGACGAAATAAGTCAGCAAGGGACGCTTCAACCGGCTTTCACCCCCGAATATCAAGAGCTTTTGGACTTTGGAAATGCCAATAAGCAGAAAATGAAGGAGTATTTTGAGGGAAAAGGCCGCGCAGACCTAGGGGAATGGGCTGCTGCAAACCCCGCCCTGGGCGCAAAACAGTTTTTGAAGGAATCAGGGGAAGATTTAGCCCAAGATTTCCTGATGAGAAAGATGTTTGAGCAGGTTGAAGGTGAATTCAGCGTTGCTTCTGACGCTCAAGTCCCTGATTTCTCGCCGGAATCAGTAAATCTAAGATTTGACATGGATCGAAACGACTTATTAAGCAAAGAAAGTATTGAAAGCATTGATTTCACTCGAAACAACATCACGCCGATGGAAGTTGTTCCGCTGAATGAGCAATTTAGATATTAATAGAATATATCTAGGACCTTAAAGCAGAATAGTGAATATTAATATTGGAAATCGCTCATTATCCCAGGCATCATTGGCTGATGCCCTGATTTCAAGCGAGAAGGTTATTGAACACTTCCGAAATCAAGGGCGGCCTCTAGATTCCGCAGAGGTTGTACAGATTATTACCAATCCAAAGTTTGCTCGAGAGGCCATACAGTCTGGTCAGATTACAAAGAAGGAAAGGAACGCTTTAGTACGACAGGCTCGTGAGAATTTAGCCAAAAGAGAGAATAAATCTGAATTAAAAGGTATTGGTTTCTATGACAATCCTGATTTAACCGTTGATGCAGCTCTTCAGAACGATATTGATGCTTTATTAGAAAAAAGAAAGACTGATAGTCAAAGATATAGAGCACAAGAGGATTATTTAACTCGAGAACCCACTACTCCGCTAATTACAGGAGGTGTAAAAGACGCAGATGTACTAGTGAGGGAAGCTAGGCAAAAAATCAAAGAAAAACCAAAGGATATAGGTGCTTATGGTGAAGGAGGTGCCACTCGAATCCTGCGTGAGCCTGCCGGTTTGTACGAAGGTGGGGATTATCGTGATATTGCCGTTGCTCCTCAAGGTTCAGTACGAAACAGGGGTCTAATTGGTGGCATTCAAGGCGCATTGAGCGCTGACTCGTCTGCGAGAGAAGAATTAGAGCGAATGAGGTCCTTGTCCAGGAAAATGATCGAAGCAGACGAGGCTCGAATCACACCAGCTGGTCGTGGGTTGCGCCAGTTGAACAATTTACTGGAAGCAAAGCGTCGTGAAGAAGTTGCACTAAAAGGGCCGTTAACATCTGGCACTTATCCACTAACTCTCAAAGAAGTTATTACTCAAGCCATCCCTGTACAAGGTCCAACTGGTCCAATTACGTTTGGAGGTCCAGCTGGTTACACTGATCCAGCTCAAACCCGACTATTAGGCAATGAGCAAGATCTAATAAACCGCGAATTGGGTTTACGCACTAGGGCTCAGCAAGCAGCAATGACGGATGCTGCTTACCTCTCTGCTTATGGAGGGATGGGTGCTCAGCAGTTCATTGATAACTATGCAATGCCAGGTGAGTTCTCAAAACAGATGCCAAATATAGACATCACTTTAGAAACAACAAATCTGGTAAATAAATTACGAGAAAGAGGTGATCTAGGGTTTGATGTTGTTGGTTCTGGCGTTACCAACGTTCGATCAGCATCAGAGCTAGATACAATTATTTCTCGATTGCGTCAAGCAGCTGCAGAGGACAAACTCAGGACAAAAGGAAATAAAAAACGCACTATTCGCCTTGATAAGCCAACTAACGAAGGTAGAAGTCCAAAAAGAAATCTAGTCGCCGACCAAAAAGCTTTTGGTGTATTAGAACTTCTAAACGAGCTGGATTATGGAGAAGGTGAGAAGCGCAAACTTGCTATGGCACTGGACGTCATGCAGCAAGCACGCATGAATAAAGTAAATGCCTCTTCAAAACAAGCATATTTCACACGTCGCCCGGATGCACGATTGGATGTTGGTGGACGATTGCAAGGTCCAGTTGATAACCGCCAAGGTCAGATGATATTTGATTCAGCTGAAGCTATTGATGGCCGATTTGTAAGTATCCCTCTTCAACAGGCTGAAAGAAAGTTTGCTGTTGGGGGTGATGATGCTTCAATTGGTGCATTAAAAGGCCAAGGAAATGCACAAACTCAAGCAGCTTTGTCAGGTAGAGTATATAAGGGCAGAGACCGTGATGCAATTGTTGCCAACGCTATAGAACGGGCAATCACTGCTCGTGGCAAAGCAATTGCACAGAATGTACCTGACCTTGGGAGAAGGGAAATTGAAGATAAAATGTCAGATATGGAAAGGATGATTGGTATTACAGAACGGACTCAGGGTCGTGCTGATGCAGATCTAAGACGTCGTGCACAAGCTGCTTCTGAAATCATCGCCACACTGCCTCCTGTTGGGCGCAGATCTAATTTCCCTAGGAGATAGTCATGAACTTACGCCCAGAAGAAATCCGCCAAGGAACACAAAAGAAACGGGAGCTTAGAGAAACTCCCTTAACTTTTCACGGTCCCAAAAAACGTATGGCCGGAGAAATGGGAGAGTTCGCTCTCCGAATGATGAATGATCCAGTTGCCATTAAACAAAATCAAATGTGGATGAATGCCTTTGGTATGAGTAACCAAGGTATGCAATGGAATCAAGCTAAAATGATGATGATGGGTGGTGGACAAGCACCACAAGATAAGGGTAATTAAAATGTTAGGTGCAGTACGAATTCTCCCTTATATCCAGGGCTTGCTTCGGGGCAAGAAAGGAGTTGATGCAGTTCTAAAGGCTAAGCAAGTCACTGATGCAGCTAAAGGTGCTGTAGCTGCTGGAGCTAAGTCTCGTAAGGGTCTACGTAAGGCTGCTGACTTCTTGGTAGGTAAAGAGCTGATGGACAACAAAAAGGCTCTCGCGTATCGGCTTGGACCAGATGCCTTGATGGCAGGATTGAATGCAGGATTTGCTCCAGGAGACCCGATCGATAAAGGTATTACATTTGCGACTGACTTTGCCCTGAGTGGACTGGGTGGTCTTGGAGCTGGTCGCCTCACTCGTGAATTGGGTGGAGGTCAGGATTCTCAGATGATAGCTGACTTTATGGGAAGTATTGCTGGCGGTTACAGCTCTTTGCCTGCTAGCGACGCATTGCTTCGTATGAAAGGTGGAGGATTAACTCCTTACGAAAAGATGGCTATGGAGCAACAAGAACTTCTCGAGCAACAGATCCGTGAACAGGTGATGAGAGAGATGGGATACACGTCTGACAGTGGAACTGATCCATTCATGTACGAACTGGGGCTTGCAAGCTGATGAAACAAACGGGAGGCGCACAAGGGGCTCTGGACGACTTCCTTGCAGGATTCGGTCATATGTATGGAATCGGTCGAGAAGACCGAAACCTCGCCTTTTACAGAGGGCGTGAGCTGGCTGAGAAAGATCAAAACGCTGTACGCCTGTCAACCACGCTTGGAACGATTCCTACGTTCACGACTACTCGTGAGTTATTAGGCATTGCAGACAAAAATCAAGTAGAAGCTCGAAGAGAACGTGGGTTTGACATTGATAGTTCAACTCGTGGTCGGGTGGGCGCTAACAGAGCCGAGAAGATTGGCAAGGTTATGGGTGCCTTGGGTGCAGACCTCACTCAGGACAGCGTGCGTAGTCTGTGGTGGCTTCTGAACGCGCCACAAGCAACAGCGAACATCATTAACGAGATAGCGCTAAATAAAGCTGCTCCTGAGCTCTACGAAGCCGAGCAGGTTAAGTACAGAGGCAAGCCCATACCGGTACTTAAAACAGATGATCAAGGTAACCCCATAACAAGAGGGGAGGGCTACCAAGCCGCTGTGAACAAAGGGCTGATTAACAAAGAAGGCAATATGCAGGCGGGCGTGGGGCAAGTGAAGGGCAAGTATGTACGCCGCAAGTTCGCCCCTGGTCATGTAGCTGCTCTGGGAATCCTGCCGGGTGCAGCAATCAATCAAGGCCTGGGACTTATGAGCCCCTTTGGTGGGACCGGTGGTTATGAGGCTGTCATCCCCTCACAAGAAGATCCAACAAAGAGCGCCAACGTACTTGGAGAGATTGCTACCAAGTACTTCTTAGGACGGACAGGAAATCTGCTTCCCTATGAGGAGTTCCGTAAAGTCCGGCCTGATGTAAGCAAGGCTGAATACAACGCGTACAAGGCATACAAGTGGGATAAGAAAGGAGATTTGGATATCACAGATGGCGACTTCAATTTGCCTGGAGGTATTTTGAAAGGAACCACCGATGGCATACACGGTGCGGAGATTAATTTCTTGGGTAAAAGCCTGCCTGTAAACACTGCGTTGATGCCATTCGCTACGACAGTCGGTGGAACCGTTGCAGGCCTGCGCTTAGGCCAACGTGGTGGGCGTGCCAACGTAATGCGTGGTGGCCTTGGGGGAGCAGCACTTGGGTATATCGGAGGTCAAGCTGCAGGCATTGCATTAGAAGCAATGCGCAGAAACCGTAATATGGAAATGAGTGCTCCAGTTACTTCACCTTTAGATCCTGAATCCACATCAATAGGCCTATAAAATGAAACCACTTAATATTCCAAACATCCAGGATTTCTACCCTGATTCGCCAGACTATGGAGAACTAAGTGAAAGAGCAGTTCAGCAAGAAGTCTTGCGTCGCATTAGTGCTGAACAAAATAAAGGATTAAAAGATCGTGCGGAGATAGAAGCAGAATTGGCAATGTACAAAGCGCAGAATCAAGTAGATCAAATGAAATCCGCAGCCAACCGATCATTTATGAATGATATTGGGAGTGCTGTGCTTAGTACTGGGCTTAGCTTTATTCCGTCTGGTGGTGGTGGCTTTGCACCATTTAATACTGGGATAACTGCAGATCAATCGGGATTCAGTGTTGATGACTATAGAGCTATGGGTGGCGATGAATTTTCTGGTGACATTATTGCTGGTGGAGGCAGTGTCTACTGGGATACGGATATGACACCATAAAAATCTATACAATAAAAAGAGCATAAAAAACTATGTCTACACGATTTAATTCACGTTTTAAACAACCAAGCTTCAGCCTATCTGGAAGCGGCGGAGAAGGCATTGCAGCTGCAGCTGGTCTAAGCACGTTGAGTGAAACCTTTGGTGGAGTAAAAGAAAGGTCTCAAGACTGGGAAGAATTTAATCGTAATCATTTGATTATTAAATCCACTGAAGAACGTGAAATTGAAAAGGAAAGAGCAAGGACTGAAGCTGCTCAAATAGAAGCTCAAGGAATCATGGATGCAAACGATGCGTTAATCGCCGGAAGAGATGCTGCTGCAAGCAAAGCAAATAAAGGCAAATTGATTTCATCAGGAATTAAAGCTGCTGGAATGCTTGCTTTGAAGTTTCTTCCCCTTAGTGATGAACGCACAAAGAATACAGTTGAGAATATTGAAGACGCATTAAATCTGTTACGTAAATTGCGTCCAGTGAGCTTCTACTACAACGATGATTTTAGTGAAAGCCCTGAGCGAATGCATTATGGATTTATCGCACAGGAATATGCACATCCAATGCCTGATCATACTTACTACGATGAGAGCATTGATAAACTATGTATAGATACCGGAGAACTTGTTGCAGTGCTTGTACGTGCTTGCCAACAACTTGAAAACCGTGTTCAACGCCTGGAACTATCCAATTCAGTCTTAGGAGCTAAATAATGTCATTGGCAATAGTACAATCTGTCAACCGAATGCCACCAGGTCGGGGGAGGTCAGCTCGATTGATTGACGGCATTAGATCAATTTTGAGCAGAGCTGCTAATGAAATTGAAGATGTAGATTACCAGCGTGGTGCAAGAATTTTGCTAGGACGTGATGGAGATACCCAAATGGGTTTGCGCCGTGGAAGCGCAAAAGTGATGGAGGATGTTATGAATGCTGCAACAAAATTAGGAGTCACAAAAGGAACTCCAGCAGAAAACAAGATGCGTGCTTACAAAGCGGCACTGAGCCCTGCTTATAGCAACCTGATGCGTGCAGTACCGGCAACAGCAGCACTAGGAACACTTGGCGTGGCTAGTGCTGTGAAGGATGCGGCTTTTGAGTCTGAGGATGAGCGCAAACTTCGTGAAGTGCTCGAATATTTGAGCTATTTTTCATAATTAAAATCCATTCATTAATCAGGAGATAAATCATGGTAGTACCTTTGGCTGCACCAGCAGCAGGCGCACTTGTTCCCGCACTCCCAGTAGCTAAAGCTGCAGCGGGAGTTGGTGTAGCAAAACTACTAAAAGCAGCTGGTGTTCTGAGTACGTTAGGTCTTGGATTTCCATTGGTTGACTATTTCAGTGAGGATTCTCTTGCTGAAGATCTTGCATCAAAAACGCCAGGTAAGTTTACTGGCAAGGTAAAAATAAATCCCTTGGATCGTCTTCGGTTTGCAATATCGGGTGCAGGGGGAGAAGAGAACTTGAATATCCGGGAATTCAGAAAACAAGTTGTAGATGAAGCCAAAGAAAGACAAGAGAAACAAATAATCAAAGATAGAAAGAGAGAAAATAGAATAAAAGACCAGACGATGACAGAAGCAGAGAGGTTTGAACAAAACGCAAATTTGCTTAATTACAATCGTTTGATTCAACAGGATGCAGATAAAGTAAAAGGTGATCTAGCTAGGTTAGGACTTGAAAAGCAGGGTTTGAGTAACAGTCTCGCGGTTAACTTAGCTGAACTCGATCTGCGGGAACAAGCTCAAAAACGGGAAATGGAAAGGTTCTATGAGATGCAAAGGATTGCTAGGGAAGATAAACAATATGAGAGGCGTAAGGCGATGATCTACGCCTT
>Ga0160423_10003602_pt1 | contig 12863 bp, 4 predicted proteins | sample CRUFie14St8metaG_FD_108191 | JGI IMG/M metagenome (GOLD analysis project Ga0160423, IMG submission 108191) | Marine microbial communities from the Costa Rica Dome - CRUD Field 142mm St8 metaG | ecosystem: Environmental > Aquatic > Marine > Oceanic > Photic zone | place: Costa Rica: the Eastern... | reverse complement strand
TCTGATCCGATCAGAGCCTTAGCAAACACTAAAATTGGATTTGGCCCAACTTATGGCGTTAGTGCTAATACTGACAAGGTAAGAGCAAGTGCAAACCTAGAAGCATCCAATGCAAACACTGCACTGAGTTCGGCTTTGAGAGTTTTAAACACTGTTGTAGGGTCTATCAACTCAATTAGCGTCACACCAGGTAGTTATGTTGTTAACCTTCCGGAAGTTAAAGCTATCGATAATGATATTGCTATACTTGAGTTGGGTGATGGTTCTGGCGGCAAGAAAGGTAAAAACGCAAGAATCAATCCTAGGTTTATTCCAGGTGGTATTACTGACATCGAAGTAACTACTCCTGGGTTAAGTTATAGCGCTGTCTTCCCGGTTACATTAACAAACCAAACTAGAAGCGGCACTACCAATGCTATCGGTACACCTAAAATTTCTGGCGTGTTAACTGATCCTGGTAGGTTTACCGACTCTAAAGGATTTTTATCTTGGGATATGAAGCTTCAGGATAATTATTACTACCAAGAGTATAGTTATGTTCTTGATAGTGATAAAGGTCTTCAAGTTTATAGAGATATAGTTCGTGATGTATTGCACCCTGCAGGTACTAAATTATTTGGTCAGGTAGATATTCAAAATGATATAGACTTTACTAATGTATTTGATATTGATTCTACTGTTGGTCTAGACCTTATTTCCGATCCAGAACCACTGGGTGATGAGCTGACTATTACTTCTACGCTAGCATTCGGCATAGCAGAAGTGTCTAGAGCCTTTGATATTCCGTCTATTGGATCAATTACTACAGTAGGCTCGTTTGCTGTTGGCCAGGTAATTGAGCAATTTGTTATATCGACTACTACTGCATTTGGTTCACCTAGCTTAACATTTGATATCAATCCAACAACGTTCACCAGTGAGCTTGAACAATCGTTCATTAACATTCCTGGCGTAAATGATATCGAAATTATTTTGGCGGGTATTGATGTTCCAACGTTTGGCAATATTACAACAGTAACTTCTAGCGGCCTGAGAGCATACTTGGATGGTGAAGGTACCGTCAACGTATCTAACAATAACATTGCTAGTACCTATCTTGGCGATGTAATTAGTACTGTTCTCGATAACCCAGTTGGTACATTCGGTACTCCGTTCCAGGTACTTGGTGTTAATACGTTGTTTGATAGAAGAGTTAAGGGTGGGTCAGCTATTGAGATACAGGCTCTGTCACCAACAACAACTGGCAACACGACATATATAGTTAACACGGTATTCAGCAACACTGTACTGACTATCAACACTGCGTTTGGTGGTGGTGGAGGGGTTGCACTTGCCAATGGCGTTTACAGATACACGTACGATGGTAATATCTAACCATGTCTAAATTAGTAACAAGAAATTTTGGAATTCATGTTGCGGACGTTTTCAAGAAGAACGTAACAAATGGAGACGACCAGTTCTACGTGTTCTATTCCAAAATAGACTCGTGGCCTTCAGAATCATCTCCTCCTACTCCAAATAGTTCTATTCAATTTACTGAATATGATATTTGGAGAAATATGTTGAGTATGAAGAAAGTTTCTAATAACGATGTCTCGTTTGCTACCAACCGGTACGATTGGTCTACTAACACAGTATACTCAGAGTATAATAATCTAGATGGTGATTTGTTTACAAGAACTTATTTTGTTTATACGGATGATAATAATGTATACAAGTGTTTGTTTAATAATCAAGGCGGCAAGTCGACTGTAAAGCCAACTGGTCAATCTACTTCTATTTTAAGTACTGCTGATGGGTACCGGTGGAAGTTTATGTACAACGTTTCGACCGCTGAGCAAAATAAGTTTCAAAGTACAGGCTTTATACCAGTAAAAACTCTTACTAGTGATGATACTAGCGTACAATGGGATGTTCAGCAAGCAGCAGCTAACGGTTCAGTTGATATTATTGATGTAGCTCCTGGTGGTGGATCAAATTATTTGGTTCACAAAGGTACAATTGCTGGTGTTACTAATACTTCTGTTCTATTCTTAGCAAATACTGCCAGCGGTGTTGATAATGCATATAAAGATTATACGTTGTTTATTTCATCTGGAGCTGGTACTGGTCAGATACAATCTATTAAAAGTTACTCTGGTCCGGAACAAAAAATTACATTAAACAGTCCATTTACTGTTTCTCCCAACACATCAAGTACATACCATGTTAGTCCAGCCATAAATATATTCGGTGATGGTTCAGGAGCAAAGGCATATGCTAATGTTGCGTCAGGATCGCTTACCAAAATTAATGTAATTGATGGGGGATCTAGTTACTCTCACGTTTCTGCAAATGTGACTCACTATGGTACATTTGGACTGGGTGCAAACCTAACACCATATTTGTCACCGCCCGGAGGACATGGCTCCGATCCGGTAAGTGAGCTAAATGGAAGAAATGTAGTACTTAATGTAAAGATTGACGGAGAAGAGAATAAAAAGTTTGTTGCCAACAATGATTTTAGAATATTTGGAGTGCTCAAAAATCCTGTTGTCAAATCTACTGGTTCGATAGCAACAGACTTACGTTACAGACAGACTACCAGACTTAACTTAGCCAATACTACTTCTGGTACGTTTTTAGAAGATGAATTTGTTACAGGGAGCAGTACTTCAGCTAAGGGAAGAGTTGTAACGTTTGATGGTGGATTACTGCATTTAACTAATGTAACTGGTTCGTTTAATGCTTTAGAAACTATAACAGCAAACACAAGTGGAGCAACTGCTACTATTAATACAAATGGGATAGCAGAACCACAGATTGCTCCTTACAGGGGAGATGTGTTGTATATTGTAACACAATCTCCAATAAGTAGAGATATAGATCAATCAGAGAACATCACCTTAACGGTGAAGTTTTAATTAGGAGAATACGATGGCGAAGTTAGAGACAGATTTAAACCGGTCTCCTTACTTTGACGATTACGTAGACGTTGCTGAAGGCAAGAACTATCACCGGGTACTTTTCAAACCTGGTCTTGCTGTACAGACACGTGAGCTTAATACCTTGCAAGCAATGTTGCAAGAGCAGGTAGCTAGGTTCGGCGAAAATATTTTCAAGGAAGGCACAATTATTGATGGGTGCTCTTTCCAGTATGATGACAACGTCAAGTTTGTAAAACTTCGTGACAGGGATCCTGGTGGCAATACTGTAACTGCTTCAGTTTTTGCTAACGGTATTGTGCAGGGTCTTTCTTCTGGTGTTAGAGCTAAAGTAGTAGCTACGGCTGCAGGAACAGAGGCTGGTGCTCCTAATACCAATACTTTGCTTGTCAAATATCTTAACGGTGGCACAACTAAAACTGCTAAAACCTTTTCAGCAGGAGAAACTTTAAGTTTCTTATCTGCTGACGGTGGTGCGGGTCAACAAGCTAATACACTTAACTCAGGTGCGTTTGGTAACGGATCAGTATTTTCTGTTGGAGAGGGGGTTATTTTTGGTAAGGGTCATTTTGTAAACGTAGACCCACAAACTATAATCTTAGAAAAGTACAACACCACTCCTTCATATAAAGTTGGATTTAAAGTAGCTGAAAGTACTGTCGACAGCGATACTGACGATACATTGCTTGATAATGCTAGAGGCTCTTATAACAACACTGCTCCAGGAGCAGATAGATTAAAGCTAACCAGTACACTGACCAAAAAAGAGCTTACGTTTTCTTCTAATACTGAATCGTTTGTACCAATCTTTGAAGTTGATGCTGGTAACATCCGTACAATCAGGTCTCGTTCCATCTATAATGAGCTTGGTGATCAGATGGCTGAGCGTACTTATGACGAATCAGGCAACTATGAAATTAAAAAAATGCAGGTTGCTGTCAAAGAACACTACGACACTGGTACGAACTTTGGTCGATGGGCTCCGTCAAATGTAAATCCAGTAGCTAATACTCAACGTCTTGCTATTGGTGTAGAGCCAGGAGAGGCATATGTTCAGGGTTATCATAACGAACATCTAGCTACAGTTTGGATTGATACTGATAAGGGTATTGATACCAAAGAACAGCTAGCGGTAGATGTTAATGTCAATTATGCAAACTATGTTGATTGTGCCAATGTAGTTGGACGATTTGATGCAACTAACTACGCCAAAGTCTCATTGAGAAGTGCAAACGCTGCTGTATCAGGGCACAACGACACCTTCGGTGCAGAGTCTGCTCCAGGTAACGAACTTGGTACTGCTAGAATTAAGTATTGGGATTATGTTTCTGGTACACCCGGACAAAACAATGCTGTATATCGCTTTTATTTGTTTGATGTTGAAATGGCTAATGGGTCATTTACTGAAGTTAAATCTCTACACACAAACGATGGTGTAACTAGCGGCTTTGCTAATATTCGAACTAGCGACAACCAAGCTGCTCTAACTGAACCATCATTCAACCGAGGTGTATTCCAATCAGGTATCAGCGCAGTCAAGCAATGGAAAAATGCTGGTGGAACCGTTAATGCTCAGTACAGGTACAGGGCTGCAGAAAATGCTACTATTCAAACGAATGGACAACAGACGGTAACTGTAGCTCCAGGACATTCAAGTGGACAGGAAGAACTTGGATACGGTACTGGTACATTAAATAATACTCAAAAGCAAAGTATTATTTTGGTAAATGGTAGTACAGTAGCTAAGGCTAACATCGGTACTTCAGCTATTTTCCCCGGCGACAATTCTAAAACTGTTTTCATAGGTGGCTCTCCAGCACCAACTAATTTGGTAGCAGGTGATTTGATTGAGATTAGTAATACATCATCAACTCAAGTAAGAGAAGTAGCCAGTGTTGCTGGAACTCGTATTAATGTAACTACTGCAATTACGGTTGCGAATACTGGCGGCAGCTTAGCTGCAAAACGTGTATATCCAGCTGGATATATTTTTGATCTGACCGGTAAGGGACTTGGTGGTAATAGATCAGTAACTGTAAACAGCTCTACTCAGTTTGCAATTAATCTTAACGAAACCTTTAACAGTACTTTTGCTACTAGGGTCTTCTTTAATAAAGATCGAGAGCTTGGTACTCCAGCCAACAAGATTGTTCGTAAAAATAGATTTGTAAAAATAAACCTCAGTGGTAATCCTAGTGGTACGGCTGGTCCATGGTCTCTCGGTTTACCAGACGTGTTTAATATTCGAAAAGTTTACTTAGGTACAACTTATAGTACGTCTAACCGAAACGTTACCAGTGACTTCTCACTAGTTGTAAATGCTACTGATTCTGTATACAAAAATTCAAAGATAGCAATCAGACCAAACAGTATACTTAACTTAAAATCTACCGATAGGTTGCTTGTTGAGCTGGATTACTTCCACCATGATAGAACCAGTGGTATTGGATTCTTTAACGTAGACTCATATCCAATTGATCCAAACGAATCAACCTCAAACACAACTGCTATTGTTACAGGTCAAATTCCTCTTTATAGTTCACAAATAAGTGGCGAGGTATTTGATTTAAGAGATAGTATTGACTTTAGACCAAGATATCGTCCAACTGCAGCTGATGCAACTACCGTTGGTGCTGCAACAGAAGATCCTGTATCTTCTAATACTACTTCAACTTATGATATCCAAGCTAGTGGTAGCTATGTACCTACACCCAATCTCCTATGGGAGTCTGATGTAGTAAGATACCTTCCTAGAGTAGATAGGGTTGTTATTGGTAAGGATGGAAAGAAAAGAGTTGTAAAAGGCATTTCTGACGATAATCCATTTCCACCGCCGCAGCCAGCGGAAAGCATGTCTCTTGCACTGCTTACAATCCCTCCATTCCCATCTCTCTCACAGCAAAATGCTAGGAATTTTGGAGTTGGAAGGCTAAACTATGCGGTAACAATGCGGCCAATCTACAACAGGCGATATAGAATGAAAGATATCGCTGCTATAGATAAGCGAGTTGGTAATCTTGAATACTATATGTCTCTTTCTCTTCTAGAGAAAGCAGCGTCAGATCTACAAATTACAGATGCTGCTGGTCTTAACAGGTTTAAGAACGGTATCTTTGTTGATCAGTTCCACGGTCACGATAACGCTGATACTACTAATATAGCATACAGTATTGCAATTGATGGTAAAAAAGGAGAAATCAGACCTAAGTTCGAACAGTTTAATGTTGATCTAGAGTTACTTAATGTAAATGCCAACGTAGCAAGAAAAGGCAAACATAAGCGTATTGATATTACAAACGCTAATGCATATACTGTTGGTGCTACTATTACAGCTGCTAGTGGTGGGCAAGGTACAGTTAGAGCTGCGGTACTTACTGGTGGTAACCCTGCTGCTGGTTCAGGTCAATATCGTTTATACCTCCACAATACCAATACTGGTACTTTTGCTGTAAACGATAACATCTCTGGTGGCGGTGGTGGAAAAGTGTCAGCTGTACAAGATGCTACAACTACTGATGCATTGATGATGAGTTATACTCATTCAAGCTACATTAGACAGCAATGGGCAACTAATCTAATTAATCCAGTCGGGGAACTTTTGTTTGAGTGGACTGGTGAAATTACATTGACTCCTGAAGCTGATCACTGGAAAGATGTTACTACTCTGCCAGAGGTCTCATTTGAGATAGACATTGCTTCTCCATTTGAAGATTTTGTCAACGCGCAAGGTACTAATTGGGGTGATTGGAATACAACACAAACTGTTGATAGAGATGTAAGTGTCGAAATTGGTGAATGGAATCTTACAGGTCGAAATGCTTGGCAGGCTTGGCGTAACGAAATAACAACTACAACAACCACAACGACTACAACTGATACTCGTGAAGGTATAAGGGTTAATGTAGATCCATTTGAATCTACTCAAAGTGTTGGTAGCTTTATAACTGACGTAGGCACGGTTCCATTTATTAGAAGTAGAAGAATTACTTTCGTAGCAACGGGTATGAGACCGGATACTAGGGTATTTCCTTTCTTCGAAGATGTTGCTGTTTCAAGTTTTGTTAGGCCTCACACTGAAGCTGGTGTTATAGGTAACGCTGGTGAGGCCATAATTACTGACTCAAACGGGATCGCACGTGGTGACTTCTTGATTCCAAATGACGATTCACTTAAGTTTCGAGTTGGCGAAAGAACCTTTAAACTTATTGATATACAAGACTTAGTGGTAGAAGCAGGTACTTCAACTACAATTGCTACAGCAAAATATAATGCAAGTGGGTTAACTGTTTCTGAAAGAGGTCTGTCTGTTTCAACTAGAGAGCCAGTTATAACCACTGTACCTGTAACGGAAGTAGTTACAGATGTTACAACAACATCCTCGGTTGATACAGATAGAAGATGGCGTGATCCAGTTGCTCAATCATTTGTAGTAGGTGAATTCGAATACAGTAATCCAAGCACATCACAAGATGCTGCTGGTCTTAGTAATAATCTTGGTATTGGAGCTGATGGTATTTTTGTAAGTGCTATTGACCTTTTCTTCGAGCGTAAGCCTGGTACTAATAGCAACAGCGGTATTGCTGTTGAAATCCGTGAAATGATCAATGGTCAAATTACAAATATCCGAGTGCCTCTTGGAAACAAACGAATTGAAAAGGCAGATGTTAACGTAAGTAGCGATGGCCAGGCTGTAACACCTTTCTACTTTGATGCGCCAGTTTATTTAAGAGGCGGCAAAGAGTATGCATTTATTGTCAAACCTGATGGTAACGATCCAGGTTATCGGTTGTGGACTGCAAGGTTAGGGGGCAATGATATTAGTTCCAATGCTTTAGTAGATCAGCAGCCTGCGGCTGGAATGTTATTTACTTCAGCTAATGACAGAACTTATTCACCTCGTCAAAACGAGGACGTGAAGTTTGAGATTTGGAGATCAAGTTTCAGTACCAATGTTAACGGTGTAGTTAATATGGTTAACCAGGCAGATGAGTATCTTCGTGCAACTCAAATTTCTGGTGCATTCCAAATTGACGAGAGAGTGATCGGAGAGAGTCTCATCAAGCTCTCAGCTAATACTGGGTTACCAGCCGTTGGTGATACTGTTCAGCATGGTACAGCTACAGCCACATTTAACAATAGTGGTGTCGTAAGACAGATAGTATCTAACACAGCTGGAGCATTCACGTTTAGAGCAGATGTTCCAAATCCAGAAGACATTGCTGCTTCTCAAACTCTTACATTTAAAAGAAAGGGTGCTTTGGGTAAAACTTACACTGGTACGGTTCATGGAACTAACGGCATTAAGGTAAGTTCAGCAAACGGAGCTGTTCAATACTATAATGGAACAACTGGTGACTTTATCATTGACAGTTCTGGTGGTGCTTTTGAGGCTAATACTACTCCTAACAATGGCTTCTTTAGAGGTGAAACCTCAAATAACGTTGCTCAAGTTTTTGATGTTAGAGATCTCAAATACAACGTTGTTGCACCAAGATTGTCTATTGCTCAATATGTAGACACTAATGTTTCCGTTGGAATAAAAACTACCTCTAATGCTAATTCTATCGATAGTAGCTTTACTGCAATTAGACCAGATTCAGACTTTACCTTTATCGATGCAGAAAAGATAGTTGCTGGAGCAACTAAGACAGCTAATACTCACAGTGGTAATAAGACGTTATCGTTACAGACTACTATGAGTACCAATAACGATAGAGTATCTCCAATTTTAGACCTTGGTAGAGCTAAGTCTTTAGTATTAGTTAAAAACATTGTTAACAATACTGCTAACAATGAGTTTGGAAATTATGGTAAAGCAAATGCTAAGTACATCTCTAAGAAAGTAGTACTTGCTGATGGACAAGATGCTGAAGATATAAGAGTAATTTTGGATGCGTATAAGCCAGCAGGTACAGATGTACAAGTTTGGGTAAGGGTGCAAAATGAATATGACGAAGAGGATTATGAAGATAAGCACTATACTAAACTAACACCTGCAACTACTGAAAAGCGGGATTCAAGTATTACTGATCTAGAAGATTTTGTAGAGATGGAGTTTAACTTCCCGACCAGCAATGATTCTACCACACAATTCAGTGCATTTGCAAACACTAACAACAGTAGTATAGTAGAGTATAGGTCAAGAGAAGGTAAAGCTCGATTCACAACATACAAGTACTATTCTGTTAAAGTAGTTCTTACTTCATCCGGATCTCACTTAGTACCTCGAGTACGAGGTTTGAGAGCAATTGCGTTGCAACGATGAGTTATGCTAAGATACAAGATAGGCCAAACTTAGTTAGAGATACTTCAACTAATGCTGTTTTGTCTGTAGACCATGAAGGTCTTGCTGCTTATAGAAAAGCAAAAAGTAAGATGCAAGCAATTGATGATTTGCAAGAGGAAAATGAACAGATTCGCAATAAGATGGAATCTATAGAAGGTAAGCTAGATCGTTTGTTAGCGATGTTAGAGTACAAATAAATAAAAGAAATATCAGAGGCATGCAATGACTCTTCCATTAGCAAATGTTGACGCTACAGACACGTTTCAGACGTGGTTGCTTCGTACCAACCAAATAAACGAAAAGATATCGGTTTTTGGAGCTGTACACGGTAGCAACGCTAATCCTATTGTTTACAACGTTACAGTTGGTACAAAAACATCTGATCATCCTTATCACGGCATTGCTGGCGGATCTTCCTCGGCTTATTTTATTAATGGCATTGAATCTCCAATCTTGAGACTGAAAGGATTGAATCCTGGGCGGCCAAGTTACTACAAATTTGATCAATCGGATTCCACGAATGGTAGCCATCCATTAAGGTTCTATCTTGATAAAGATAAAAGTATACCTTATACGGGTGGAGTAACTGTAATGGGATCATCTCCAGGTAACGCTGGAGCTGCTACTTGGATTACTGTTGATAAAGACACACCAAGTGTTCTGTATTACCAATGTGGTAGCCATAACCTTATGGGTTACTACGCTCAGGCCGATGCGAGCACTAATTTCATTAATGAAACAGTTAACGCTAATACAGTCACAGCTAATGCGGTAACTGGTACCACTGTGACTGGAACTACTGTAGTAGTAGGTTCATCAACTGGAGTAACTGCAGTTGATACTGATTTATCTAGTGTTTCAGGTTCTGATGATACTTTAGCCTCAGCTAAAGCTATTAAGGCTTATGTAGACGCTCAAGTAACTGCTCAGGATCTAGACTTCCAAGGAGATACCGGTGGTGCTCTAAATATAGATTTAGACAGTGAGTCACTTACCTTCACTGGCGGAACTGGTATTGATACATCAGGGTCTGGTAATGCAATTACATTTGCTATAGACGCTACTGTAGCAACGCTAACTGGTACTCAAACATTAACAAACAAAACTCTTACCAATCCTGTTTTAACTCCTACTGCAACTACTGCTGGTAAGATTGAATTTTTGGAAGGTACTAACAACGGTACAAATAAGGCTACTTTGATTGGTCCTGCAAGTACTGCTGATGTTACTTTAACATTACCATCTGCTACTGATACTTTAGTTGGTAAAGATACAACCGATACGCTTACTAACAAAACGCTTACAACGCCTGACATTAACACGCCTGACATTGATGGCGGCACCATTGATGGTGCCAACGTTACGATTGGTTCAAGTAGATTTTTGGATGTATCATCAGGTACACTTACACTTGCTGCTAATCAAATCTCAGGTGACAAAATTGATGGCGGTACTATTAGTAACTTTACTTCTACCGGTATTGACGATAACGCGGGCAGTACTGCACTGACTTTAGCCTCAAATACAGTTGCAACTTTTGCAGATAAAGTTATAGCAGGAAGTTTTGGCTTTTCTGGCGGCGGGTCGCAACTAACAAGTCTTAATGCTTCACAGTTGTCATCAGGTACGGTTCCGGATGGTAGATTCCCAGCAACACTACCTGCACTCAATGGTTCAGCTTTAACTTCACTTAATGCTTCTAATCTTGGTTCAGGTACAGTTCCGGATGCTAGATTACCAGCAACACTACCTGCACTTAATGGTTCGGCTTTAACGGACCTTAATGCTTCTAATCTTGGTTCAGGTACAGTTCCAGATGCTAGATTCCCAGCAACTTTGCCAGCACTCAATGGTTCGGCTTTAACAGACCTTAATGCTTCTAATCTTGGTTCTGGCACAGTACCATCAGCTAGACTGTCATTGTCAGCATCAGATATTCCTAGTTTAGCAACATCAAAAGTTAATTCTGGTACATTTGCTGATGCTCGAATAAGTGAATCAAGCGTAACACAGCATGAAGCAGCTCTGTCTGTAGCAGGGTCACAATTAACTGGAACAATTAGTGTAGACCGATTACCTGATGATCGTCGATCCAGTGCATCTAGTGATGATGTCTATCATGGTAATCAACACGATTATATGTTTTCCGATGCATCACACGGACTAAGGTTCTATACAAATAATGCTGAAGATATGAGACTTGAAAACGATGGTGATCTTCATGTTGATGGAGACGTGGTTGCATTTTCAACTACAGTGTCAGATTTAAGATTAAAGGATGATGTAATTACTATCGAAGGTGCTCTTGATAAGGTTCTTGCTCTAAGAGGTGTCGAATATACGTGGAACAATGGATCAAGAGTAGGTAAACGTGATTTGGGTGTGATAGCTCAAGAAGTAGAAAAAGTTGTACCAGCTATTATTCGTGATCATACCATGCCTTTGATCGACAAAGAAAATCCTGACAACGGTGAGTTGTATAAGACTGTAGATTATGAAAAGTTAACAGCTCTACTTATAGAAGCTGTAAAAGAACAACAAGCTCAGATTAATGAGCTGAAGGCGGGGTTAGAGGAATAAGAAATGGCACTACCATTTGCAAACGTAGAACTCGCCGATACTTTTAATACTTGGAGAGTACGTACAAACAATATACTGGGAGAGGCTGTTCCTTCTTCTGGAGCAGCTCCTATTTCTGCTAACGTAACTATTACTGGAATACAAAACTCTATTGGTGGTCGGACCTTAACCGTAAGTGCTAATACAACTATTTCCGGTCATACAACTATTACGGCTAATGCTACAATTCAAAACGATGTTACTGTTGCTGATTTAAAGGATGTTAGATTTGGAACAGACGGAGACGTAAGACTACAGTACAACTCATCCAGTAACCTCATGGAGTTTAACTCTCTCAAAGACGGAGCGTTATTCAAATTCCAGGGTCACGATAACAATGGTAGTAACAAAGTATTACTCGATATGGGTGATGTGGCTACTGGTCAGAGTCAGGTAAGACTTTATCACAATAGCGCACAAAAATTCAATACTTACAATCAAGGCGTTGCTATAACTGGACATTATACGGCAAACACCGGAGCAGTAGCTCAAACGCTTACTGCTGGTCTGTTTAGTGGTAATGGAGCTAGTCTTACATCACTCAATGCAACTCAGCTTACTAGCGGAACAATACCTACAGCCAGGATTAGTGCTGCTGGAGTAACTCAACATCAAACAAGTTTAACTCTCACAGCTTCTCAAATATCAAATTTAAGCAGTAATGTTGTAACAGCTGCAACCGGTGGTACTGGAATTGATGTTAGTTCTAACAGGGGTGATGTAACTTTCACGTTAGATTTAAGTGAGCTAACAGATATGACTGCTGCTGTAAACAGCTCGCAGGATGAACTAATTATACTCGATAATGGAAGTGACAGAAGAAAGCTGATTAGTGAAATACCGTTAAGTGCCTTCAATAATGATTCAGGATTTACTACCACAAGTGGTGATATTACAGGTGTTACAGCAGGTAACGGACTGACTGGTGGTGGGTCTTCAGGTGATGTTACGTTAAATGTTGTTGCTGGTAATGGTATCAATGTATCATCTGACGAAGTAAGTGTTGAAACAGATTTGAGAGGTGATGTATTTTA
>Ga0160423_10003601_pt1 | contig 12863 bp, 26 predicted proteins | sample CRUFie14St8metaG_FD_108191 | JGI IMG/M metagenome (GOLD analysis project Ga0160423, IMG submission 108191) | Marine microbial communities from the Costa Rica Dome - CRUD Field 142mm St8 metaG | ecosystem: Environmental > Aquatic > Marine > Oceanic > Photic zone | place: Costa Rica: the Eastern... | reverse complement strand
ATTTCACAAAGTTCGGAGCTTGTGATTTTTTTTTCACAAAGTCGTTTGGTTGTGAAATTTATGGGGTACCCCCCTTCTTGTAACAATAATTTAATATTGATAAGTTGATAGGGGGTATGGGTTTGTAGTATTATTAATGACTTATGGATTATTTTTTAGGATTTATATTTGGATACTTTGTCAAAGAAGTAATTGCGTTGCTTAAAAAATTAAGCGATTGGGATTACGACAATAGACAAGGTTATTATTTTGATTTAGAGCCTCTTACTGAGGACGACTTACCTTAATTTTTCTCTGTGGTAAGTAAGTAATTCATTAGCAAAAATTAAATTTCTTCTTGCATTTTTTACATAATCACGATTTCTTATTGTCTTTTTCTCTTTACTAAGTGCCCACATTGACCAAAAGAAAGTCCAAAATATTGTTTGTGGTTGCAGTAGCTCTTGAGGTAAATCTAAATTTCTTATGTATCCATCTACTTCTGTGTTGTAAAAATACATTGAATAAAAATTAGATATATCAGATAGGTGTGGTGCCATACCACTAAATTCAAAATCAATAAGCTGACCTGTTACTGTAAAGTTAGTTACATCAGGATCATTATGGCTTGGCTCTAATTTTTCTGATTGCAAGACTTGTCTGTTGTAATAATCAATTAACCAATCCATATTTTGTTTTGTTGTGAGTTCTTTACTCCTAAACATGGCGAGTGCGTCATTATAATCAAAAGCTTCTTGCAAAACTAAACCTGATCCATTGAATCTGTTCATAATTTGTATGACACTATCTGTTGTGTCGAAGTTTAAAAACTTTCTTTCATAATATATTTCTGGCGAAGTATATCTATTTACCATAACACCAGTTTCTACATTGAAATATAAAGGTTCATTAGTCATTTCTAATTGCTTAGAGGTTTCTTTTATGTTGGATATTTCAGCACTTCTATTAAAAAATCTTTGTATTGAGGGTTCTGGAAGTCTTACAACATAGTTAAACATTTTAAAATTTGTATTGGTAATACTATTTAGTCGTGTGGTGTTAACTACTATTTCTAATTTTTGGTCTTTCTCGAACAAATGTTCTACTTCAAAAAAAACTTCTTTTAACTTTTTTAAATCTTCACTATCTAGCATTGTATCTTTTATTTTCTTTTGCAACAAGATATTTAGTGAAGGAGGCAATAGGGTGCCTAATGGTCAGGAAAATGTTAGTAAACCTAACCATTAGACTATCTCCCATCGTGTTAGATTTGCCCTGTAAAGTAATAACCTTCTTCATCTTTATAATTAAAGATGTCAGCCACTTCATCCCAGTTTGTATCTGGGACAGAATAGTTTTCCCATGTTCCAGGGTAAATATTCCACGCAAGTAATCTAAAAACTGATCTAGGTGGTTTTTTACCTCTTCTAGTATATTTTTCACACTCATCAATAATCTTCTCTAAGTGTAATAAAGTATTGTAGCCAACTCTACCTGTTCTTCTGTTTTTTTGATTTATTTCTCTTTCTTCAATATAAGTATTTAGATCAGACCTACTTTGTTCTGTAAGCCAATACTTATCTCTTTGTGCTGCGTATTCTCCACCATTTTCTGGCATAACTGAGAATAAATCGTGAGTAAGCTTTACTTCTATTGTTTCTTCTGTAGCTTTAAACGAAACCCAAACTGGTGTTCCATTTGCATTAACACCTAAGAATCTTTTGCCACCATAATATCCATACTTGTCAACGAGTTCTTGTGCATTATCTTTCTTCATTTGTCTAGCTTCTCTTTTTCTTGAGTTAGCTACTTCGTATAATTTACTACCTTGATAAACGACATGTGCGTTACCACTAGGTTTTGTTTTGTTATTTTGCATATATCTCCTTTGTAATTTTCATAACAAACTTATTTTTGTTTCTTTCTTTTACTAGCTCATAACCTCTTACTCTCCAGTAAAAGTAATGTCTAGTAATAATCTCTATCTCTTCAGCTCCTAAAGTAAAAAAAGCATAATCTTGTGCTAATTTTAAAGCTTCAGAGCCATAACCTTTGTTTCTATAATCGGAACAAACATAATGAGACTTCATTCTTACCTTAGATCCACTAAGTATAAGCAAACCTAAACAGCCTTGAGCTTGGCCTGTTTCGCCAAATAAACCCCACCAGACTGTATTTTTGCTAGGTTTTACTGTATTTTTGGTAGATTTTGCTACTTTTTCTAAGTGCGAAATACTATCCCAATCAGTTATTTTCCAATCCATACACTTATTTGACTACATTAGTTACAAAAAGGTTACAGGTTTTTTTCTTTTTTTTCTTCCATATAAGACATTAGATCTTCAGTTGAATATCCATACTCAAGCATTGCTTTTTTTACAGATTTCATTTGTGTATCTAAAACAGTTTTACGATTTTCCCACTCTAAATACGCAGCATTGTTTTGTGCAAGTTTGTTTGGCTTGTACATTTCATGCTGAAATAACATTGTTTCTAACTGTCTACCTTGATCTAACAGTATTAGTTTTATATCTTCTTCTGTTAAAAATTTATATTTATCCATTGCTACCTCCTAAATGGGTGTTCTTCTGGCAGTAAATCATAGTCTAAATGGCTTTGATTATCTGTCATATCTACTTTAATACTATTCTCTCTTATTATCCTAAAATACTTTTTTAATCTCCATACTTGATTATCTAATACATCTTTAAATCTTATCTCATCTATATGAGCTTGCTTTACCCAATCTTCAGCACGATTAATTATCTTAATCACATTACCCATATCAACTTGTTTAGCTTTACCAAATCTTTTGTTGTGATAATAAAGTCTAGCTAAAGACCAAGAGTAAATATTACTTGGACGCTTTGCCATATTTCTTCCCATCTTCTACTGGATACCAGGCTTTGTTGTACTTCCAATCTTTTGAATTTCTTGCAGTTAAAACTGAATCACTTAGTAAAAGATCAACTTCAGTACTAGACATACCTAATTCATATTCTAATTCTTCTTTGGTCATGTTGTAATCATTAACTAAAATTTTAGCTACTGACTGCATACCATTAGAAGAGTGAACACCTTTGGCTCTATTCATTCGTATTGTAAAAATCATTGCTTGTTTATCTATAACATCAAGCATTACTACAGGCACTTTGTTTTCATACTTCTCTCTAATAAAATCGTTTTCTATTGATATTCTCCACCTATGGAAACCATCTATGATTACATAATTAGTGTTTATCAATATTGGTTGAACCCAACCAAGTTGTTGTATGTTGTAAACTAAAAGTTCGTGTTCTGCTTTTAATATTCTGTTTGGGTTCCAATGATTAGCTTTTAACTTAGAATTATCTACCCACTGAACATTATCTATCGGTTCAATCCCCATCATATTTAAATACTTCCTCTGTTCTTTGATCCTGTGCTTCTTGATCTAAAGCTTGAATAAGTTTTGGTAAGTGTATAGCTATAGGTGTATTTTCTCCACTGTCCCAAGGTTCAATTAATTCTGCAGTTCTTTTATTACCTTCTATAAAAGCTAACCTATACATTGCTTTTTGTAAGTCATTTACTTTTACTTTCCCATCTAAATCTTTTAAAGTCTTGTTAATCCACTCTTCATCATTCATAAATACATCTTCTGAAACTATTCCTTCAAGTACATTTATGTCGTAACAGGCAACCCATTTGTTGTTTTTTAAAGCAAAGCCTAGGTAGGCTCGTGTATATTCTGTGTAAACAACAGCATTGGGATTTAAGTCAGCTAAATCCCAATACAGGTCGTCATTAAAATCAGGTTCTTCCATCTATATTTGCCATTATACTAACAATCTGGTCGTTCTTACAGCTATCACACAAAATTTCTTGTTCTTGCTGTGAGAACAATTCATTACATAAATGACAATGTGTTGCTCCTATTATCTCTTTAGAAACAACACGACCTTTGTCATCATAAGTAAATTCGTAATCAATCACTAGGTTTACTCATTCTTCCTATTTGTGTTTGTCGGTTCCTGTCTAAACCAAGATACCTACCACCTTTTTTACTTTTAGCTTTTCTTCTTTCGTGTCTATTCATTAAAATGGTTTCCAATCTGGATCTACAGGTGCAGGTGGATAGACTTCATCAATATCTCTCTCCCTTACTCTGATAGCCATTTGAAAATCAAATGCGTCAACACCTTGTTCTTTCAATTTCTTGTCAATCTTTTGCATAACGATTTTACGATTAACACTCTCTTTATTTGGTGCCTCGTGATCTTCTGCCATAAGATTAACAATATATTCTCCTGTAATGGAGAAGTTTGCTTTTATTTCTCTCATTTGTCTCCTTCTATAAACCAATCGCCATTTTGTACGAAATCTTCGTACTCAGCTATTGATATACCATATTCTTCTTTGAACTCTTGGTCTGTCATTTTTCTCCTTTATTACTTAGACTACACAACCTTTAAAAAGGTTACATAGAAAATAAGAAAGCCTAGGTGTCGTACATATACAATCATTATCTAAATAACGAGTTTCTCCTAGGCTCTCTAGTGGACCTGGAGGGAATCGAACCCTCGTTTACTTACTACAACAGGGTACGAAATAGTAAGTACTAAACCTTTCAAGCCCAATAATTAGACTAACATGTAAAAAAAAGGTTACATGATTTTTTGAAAATCTTTAGATAAATTAATAACTTTAACTCCTGGAAGATACTTCATAGGTAATCTAAGTATCGATTTTGTTTCTCTATCAAGCCATTGCTCCCATACTTTTTTCTGTTTTAAGTTATAAAGTATGTGGTGTTTAAGAGTGGCACCCTCCCAGTATATAAGTCTTCCTTTGTCCTGAAAAGAAAACTGAAAACCAAAATCATAATCGTTCATAACATGATCAACAGGAATATTTACTGTATGATTGTTTTCTGCTTCTTGATAATAAACATAGTAAAGTTGTGCTTCGTCAGTTACAACTTTCATATTGACATGCAGCAAGTCTTTATCGGTATTAACAGTTGCTATACAGAACCCTCTAGCAACTTCAAAGTATTGTGTTATGACACCTTCAAGTTCATAACCAACCTGCAGTGGTTTGTAAACCTTGTTACGCAAAATATTTTTTATTGAATATGACATTTTGTCTGTAGGATTTAAAGTTGGTTTGCCTCCTGGAAAATCTATTTTGATAGTATTTTTATTACCAAACTTTTCTTCTGGCGAAAAAGGCCTGCCCTGTAAGGATTCTGTCATTTGCATTGTAAAATATTTTTGTTGCTTTACATTTATACCCAGGACTATAGTTCTGTCAGTCTTGCTTTTCATTTTAAGATTTTTGAGTTTGTAGTCTCTTAAGTCGAAATAACCTTCTTCTTCCCAAAAGCTGTCGTAATTTTTAGTTGGGAAGTTGGCTATAACTTCTACCCATAACTTATAACCATCTTGTTTTACTAATAGATCTGGTTCTCCACTTGCTAAATGACCTTTTAGTAATTTTCTACCACTGTCATTACCAGTTCTTTGAATATCTAAACCTTGTTTTTTTAAATGCCAGTACACAAAGTCTTCAAGCAACCAACCGATAATTAAGTTTCTTGCAAACTCTAAATCATTTCTAAAGTCTTTGTGGTGTTCGTTACCTTGAAGTTTTTCTGATAGCTCTTTATAATCTTCGTCAGTCATAGGTTCTACAGTAAAGCCTAAGACTTTGTTTATCATTTCTTTATCTTCATAAGTTGCAATCAACTTGTGAATATTTATATTGTGTTCATTTAATAATGCAATTACTAAATCTAATTTATAATTGTGTCTCTCCATTGTTCGGCAAGTCTAGTCGAGATACAAAATCTTGCCAAGCTTCATCATCAGAAAAAGGATATTCATATTCTTCCCATAAAACAAATTCTTTCTCGTAAACTGTAGGATTCTTATAGTAGTCTATAATTTCAGTTTGAGTTTGTACAATACCTAATTCATAAAGAACTTCTGCAAACTCTGTAATAACACTCCAGTTGTTAAATACCTCTTCCATTTTTTGTAATGTTGTTTTATTTGCCCAGTCTTTCTGTGCTTTGATTACCTGATCCGCAGCCATCATTAATTGTTTACCAACATCTTTTGCATAATCTTCGTCAGTTCTAAAATCTTCGTACATGTGTGTCCATAGACTTATGGCACCTTCGTGAACTGAAACCATATTGGAGGGACAAGAACTCATGTGGCTACCTTCATATACTTTGCCACAAAAAAGACAATCGTCTGTATTAGGTTCTACACCTATCCATATCCAATCATCTTGATTAAATTGTTCCATACTCTATTTTAACAATATTATTTTCTGTATTTAGATTTGGCATATTATTCTTAATGTGTAATAATACATTACAAAGATAAAGGAGAACAATGACACTAGAAAAAGTAGGCGATTCTTTGCCTCAAATTAGTCGTGATGGTTCTGGTCGTAAAAGCGAGTTCTTTACAGAAGAAGTACTCGAAATGCTAAGAACAAATAAGGGAGAGTGGTACAAAGTAGGTATCAGTCCATGGATAACAATATTCCCTGATTCTGAATACGATCAAAAACAACACCTAAAGCAAACTAGATTGCAATACTATATGAGAGGTAGATACATTTCTCAAAAGGAAGAAGACATAGAAACTTCAGTTCGCACTGAAAAGGGACTTCCTGACGAGAATAAAAGAATTGTTTTGTATGCGAGATCTGTATGAAAAGCCATAGAGAAAGAGCATTAGAACTAGAAAAATTAGTTGAAGAACAAATACAAACTTTTGGTACTGAGGAAGACATAGTACTGGAAGATATGGAAAATTATACTAACCAAGATTTGTATGAACTTATTAAGGGTGTCGATAGTGTTACCTCAAACATGCGTAAATTAAAAAAGGCATTGGGGAACGCACTATCAGGCAACCTATATAACTCTGCAAAGAGAATCGGAGATGATATAATAATCGGCAAGCCAAAGTTTACTTGGAAGCCATACGACAAGAAAAAAGTTATTGACTACTTAGGAGATGACTGGGAGCTTGTTGTCAATCCTAGCTTTAGAGTTACAGGTATAAAAGCCCTAGCACAAAAGAGAGGACAAGATCCTTGGGTAATACTTGAATCATTATTTGAGCAAGTAGAAACTCCTGGAGTAAATATACTTCCTGCTTTTAAGGCACCGAAGTATATGCAGGAGCTTGAGGATGGAGAAGTAATAGACTTATCAAACAAAGGAGAACAAACTGATGAGTGAGAAAAGAACACAAATCTTAAGATTGGCTAAAAAGTTTCCTAGTCAATTAATTAAGACAATTAAAAAAGGAAACAGAGAAGAAGACTACATTAATCACGCAGTAATTAATCAAAGATTATTGCAGGTTCTTGGTGCTTCTGGTTGGGATTTTGAACCTATATTTGAAGAGGGGAAAATCGTAGCAGTACATGGTAGACTTACTTGTACAGTAGATGGAAAAGAAGTTACAGTATCAGGTGTAGGAACTGAAACATTTTCAGGAGACGCTACTGGAGAAAAGCTAAAGAAAATGGAATCAGACGCTTTTAAAAGATGTGCTTCCAAACTTGGTGTTGGATTACACTTGTGGGCTCAAGACCAGTACTTCTTAGATGTACAATTAGCAAAAGATTTAGGCGAAGACTTACAGGAAATTTCGTAAATGACAAAAGAAAATTTTAGTATAGAACAACCAACTAAATTTTCTATGGTACCAGAGTGGCTCTTGGATATAGATTTAACTCCAGGAGCCTACATGGTATATGGCACTTTGGCTAAGTATGCAAATAATCAAACCAAAGAAACATTTATATCACACACAACTATTGCAGAAAGACTTGGAATAACAAGAGCTACTGTAATTAGAAGAATGACTGAACTTGAACAAAAGGGCTGTATTGTTGTTCAGAGACGCTACGAAGATGGGCATCAAAAAAGTAACAACTATATACTTCAGTGGACACCTCCTAGTTATTATGTAAATAATACGATTAGTCAAGAAGTAGAAGTTGAAAAATCTTTTGAAGATAACTCTTTTTCATTAGATGTTGATATAAAGAAAAAGAAAACAACAGTTGTAGAGCCATTGTGGAGACCTATGATAGAGATTTGTGGCTACGATCCGACAGAAAATCAGGAAATGATTGGTGCTTGGAGAGTAGGTATAAAACAACTTAATGACAAGAAAGCAACTCCTGAACAGTTATGGGAAAAAGCAAAGGCTTATAAGATAAGATTTCCAAATGCAGAACTAACACCTAAAGCTTTAGCTAAATGGTGGGAAGCATTAGATAGTCAACAACCAAACTCAACTGCTTACGCTGTTACTGAATTAGAAAAAAGAAAGCAACAGATAAGAGCTAAGAACAAGACAAACTCTTAATTATCCTGTAATATAAGATTACTATGGCAGGATATATTCAGAAACCAAGCAATGAAAAGACTACTTGGGATGTAGAAAACGAAACCTACGAAGAATTTAAAGCAAGAAGAGACTATGGTACAAAAAGCATATCGCAGCCTAATAGTGTAAAAAGGCAACAAGGCGATTGTAAAGTTACAGGTGTTCCTAAAAGAAAATGTGAGTGCAGAACTTGTATAAACAGAAGGAACAGGTCTAAAGGTAGAACCAAGCAAAATACTGTAAGAAAAAAGCTAAAGATACCTTCAAGAAAGTTTCATGGTGCAGACGCACACGAAGAGAACTGGGATAGTTCTGTGAGAATAGAAGTAAAGAGTGGTAAACAAGTTGGACCTATCTATACTAGATTTCAAAAAGCAGAAGCTCAATCTTGGGAAAATGTGAAAGATTCTATCGGTGGTAACAAGTCAAAGCCATTTATGATGGTGGCTATGCCTGAGGGAACTAGCGATGGGATATGCTTAATTAGATTAAGTGAATTAGAAAAAGTAATGGATGCGATACAAGATAATTGGGATCGCTTTGACGAGGAGAAATAATGGCAGTTACGCAAGGAACCTTTATGGGTAACTTAACTAATGTGGAATTGAAATACTCTAACAATGGTAACGCATATTGCAGAGCCAGGTTAGCTGTTTCAAAAGGACCTGATGAAGAATCAATGTGGTTTGACTTAGTCGCATTTGGCGATTTAGCACAAAACATTGACGAAACATTTAAATCAGCAGGTGGAGGTAAATCTTTTAGAGCTGTTGTAACTGGTAAGGTTGAGATCAACTCTTACGAAAGTGGCACAGACAGTAGTGGACAAGCTATAAAAAGATATTCAACACAAATTGTTGCTGAAGATGTCGGTGTATCTTTGAAATACGCACAAGTTGGTGCTGTAGACAGAGGATATTCTTCTGATAGTAATGACGCAGTTGAAGTTTCAACACCAGTAGCTAATACTCAAATGGAAGAGCCTGTTGCTAGACCACTTGAAGAGCTTACTGAAAATGATGCTCCATTTTAAAAATGGAAAATATTATATCTACAACTGAGGTTGCAGAGTTGTTAGCTGTGAAGCCTAATCTTATATCAGTGTGGCTTCACAGAAAGCAAATGCCTGTACCTGTTAAGTACCTAAACAATAACAAGACACCTCTTTGGTATAGAGAGGATATTTTGAAATGGGCAAAAGCAACTGGTAAAATGCCTATTACAACATTTAGATAAGGAGAGTTATGGCAAATCCTAAAAATTTAGAAGATGTAAATGTTACTGAAGATTTAAATGCTCAAGAGGAGGAATAATGCCTTACAGAATAGTTAAGGATAAAGAAGAATATTGCGTTCAGAAGACAACTGACGAACAAATCATGGGCTGTCATGGGACAGAAGACGAGGCTATTGCACAAATGAGGGCTTTATATGCAGCCGAAGATCAAGAAACTTAAAGTATTAAAGTTAGAATCTATAGTTGATGTAGGTAATTCTTTATTAGAAGAAGAACTTTACATAAGCCACAATAAAGAAATTGGCAAGCTACCTGCTTCTAAACTTTATCATTTAACTCGTGGTAGTACAGAAAATCCAAATATATCAAGTGTTATACAATTAACAGAGGCATTAGAAAAAGTTGTTATAGAAAGATACCCACATTTAACTTTTAAGTTAAACTATCTACACTTGTACGATCCTGACGATTGGGGTTTAGCTTGGGAATATTATGGCTGTGAGTTTACAGAGTTCCAGGATTTTGTAAAAGATTATGATTTTAAAGCTTCTACTGTTTATAACTTTGTTACAAGCAAAAAAATAAAGCACCCACCTAGATTACAAACAATTATGTTAGTTTCTGCTTACTTCTTATTTGTAGAACAGAGCCAAGTGGAGAGAACTAAATATAGAGTTTTAAAACCTGTAAACTTTAACACGCAAGGAGCAAAGCTACAGTTAAAAGAATTAAGAGCACAAAAATTTTGGAAGGATAAAAATGGAGCCTAAAATAAAATACTTTAGATTAGATGAGATAGTTGGTGCAGATCTAAATCCAAAAGACCACGACATTGGCATGATAATACAATCAATTAAAAGATTTGGGTTTACTTCCCCATTGCTTAGAAATGAAACTACAGAAAAATTAGTTGCAGGGCATGGAAGACTTGAAGCACTAATTAACATGTTTAAAAATAAATACTCAGCTCCAAAGGGAATACTTATTGATACAGAAGACAATATGTGGTTAGTTCCTGTTCTAACTGGTTTAGAGTTTGAAAATGAAGAAGAAGCACTGACATATTTAATAGCTGATAATAAATTGACAGAGTTAGGTGGTTGGAACGAGCACAACTTGTTAGCCTCGCTATCAACAATAGACAAGATGTTGGAAGGTGTAGGTTTTGACGAAAGCGACATACAAGCATTGTTTGAAAGAGTAAACAGTGATTGGGAAGAAGATAACACTGACAGAGGACTTGGAGATCCAAGAATAAAATTCAGATTAATATTTGATGACGACAAACAACAACATAACTTTTTTAAATTTTTAGAGTATCTAAATAAAAATTCTGACATAGAAAATGTAGCAGGTAGATTAACTGAGCATTGTAAGGGGTATTTAAATGAGTGAGATAAGTATTGATTGGGTAAAGTTAAGTGAATTAAATATAGAACCAACTAATCCAAAAGAACATGATGTAGAGAAGATTATGTTATCTATAGAAAGATTTGGTTTTATAAATCCATTTATAAAGAATATGGAAACAGGAAAGCTTTTAGCAGGACATGGTAGAAAAAAAGCATTAGAACTTATGCGTAGAAAAGAACTAACAATACCAGATAGATTAAAAGAAGAAGATGGAGATTGGTTAGTTCCTGTAGTTTCTGGTGTACAGTTTGACACAGAAGAAGAAGCTATGGCTTATATTATTGCAGACAATAGATTAGTTGAGCTTGGTGGTTGGAATACACCAGAATTATTAGAAGCTATTGCTGAGATACAAGAATCATCTCCTGATCTTGACGATATAGGGTTTAGTGAAAGAGAATTAGATATATTGTATGAAGATACTGAAGGACCTATAGACTTTGATACTGGAGAACCAGAACCAACTGTTGAGTTTGAAGACAATAAATACTTTGACATTATGTTTGAGGAAGAATACCAACAGCAAGTGTTCTACCAATTTCTGGACTTTGTTAAAAGAAAATATCCAGGAGAGACTATTGCTGCAAAGCTAAACAATCACATATTAGATCTATTGAGTGATGGCTAGGCAAAGAAAGTTTATAGACACAAATGTCTACGAAGAAGCCAAAAAAAGAATACACCATATTTATGACTTACATGATAATGTTGTTTGCTCTTTTTCAGGTGGCAAAGATTCTGGGGTACTTATAAACATAGCTTGGGAAGTTGCCCAGGAGCGTGGACTAGATACAGTAGATGTAATCTTTAGAGACGAGGAGTTAGTACCACAAGCAGTATTAGACAATGTTTTTTACTACAGACAACAGCCTTGGACTAATTTTATATGGTATGCAGTCCCACTCAGAAGTAATAAATACATACTTGGAGAAACCTCGACTATAGTTTTCTGGGATCCGAGTGGCGATAGGCAATGGCTAAGACCTAAACCAGAGTGGGCAGAAACGCTTGAAGACACAAAAGATATACTTACTCAATACACTATGGACAATGTAATAGCTAAAAATTATAAAGGTTCGGTAGCGATAATGACTGGAGTTAGGGCTTCTGAAAGCCTTGTTAGGTATAGATCAGTAGTAAATGCTTTGTATGACAACTATATTTCTCAAAGTCCTGCCAATACAAGAGTTAAATTATGCAAACCAATTTATGACTGGGAGGTAGACGATGTATTCAAATACTTCAGCGATACAGGCCACAGATACACAAGTTGGTATGAGGCACAGCTTTGGGCTGACGATACATTTAGAGTTGCCACACCCCTTAACACAGAGAACTCAAAGAAGCTAGATAAATGGGCTAAAGAAGATCCAGAGTTTTATGACAGACTATCTAGTATTTTTCCTGAAGTTAGAGCACAAGAGAGATATATAAATGATATTGATAAATCACACATTGTTAAAAAATATGGCAAAGATTTAGATGGTGTAGAGATTTGGATAAAGAAAAACATTGCAGAGGGAACTAATGCTTATAGAAAAGCAATGGCTGAGTTACAAAGAATTAAAAGAAGAGCTAAAACTCAACCTGCGATTTGGCTACCACATGGCAACGCAGAATATGTATTAAAAGAATTTATGAAGGGTAGTTACAAGAGACAGATCATGCCAGTCAAGTTTAAAGATAGAAACAGACCAACTCGTTAACCCATACCCCCTATCAACTTATCAATATTAAATTATTGTTACAAGAAGGGGGGTACCCCATAAATTTCACAACCAAACGACTTTGTGAAAAAAAAATCACAAGCTCCGAACTTTGTGAAAT
>Ga0160423_10003600_pt1 | contig 12864 bp, 10 predicted proteins | sample CRUFie14St8metaG_FD_108191 | JGI IMG/M metagenome (GOLD analysis project Ga0160423, IMG submission 108191) | Marine microbial communities from the Costa Rica Dome - CRUD Field 142mm St8 metaG | ecosystem: Environmental > Aquatic > Marine > Oceanic > Photic zone | place: Costa Rica: the Eastern... | reverse complement strand
TTGTTTAGACCAGAGACAATTGCTTGAAAAGAAGCCTTTATCGTATTACCGTCAATACCTGCACCCCATTCGTTTTTACCATCCATAGAAAGCTCAATAAATGCTGCAGCTTTTGCGTCAGCACCAGAAGTAACTGATTGCTGGTGATAGTCTGAAACAGAGATGGATGTTGAAAAATAATTATTTATTGAAGATACAAAAGCCTCAATGGGTCCTCCACCGATACCACTAAGATTGACCTTATTATTTTTATCTTCTAAAGATATTTCAATCTGATCAGAAGTATTACCAGAAGAGTCTTCAGTTGATGATAGGGTATAATTTAACAGCTTGAGTCTGCCAGAAACTAAAATATAGTTTTCTTCAAATACTTTCCATATGTCTCTGGACATAACTTCCTTGCCAGTGTCATCAGCTACTTTTTGAACTTTTTGACTTAGGTTAATTTGCAGTCTTCTAGGAAGAGATACGCCATGATCCTTCTCAAGGATAAAAGACACTCCACCTTTTCCTGATTGTGAATTTATTCTTACAACAGCTTCATATGATCTCCCAAGATCTGCAGGATCAATAGGGAGATATGGTACTTCCCATTCTGGTTGATTTGACTTTTCTAGAGCACTAAGACCTTTTTTAATAGCATCTTGATGAGATCCTGAAAAGGCAGTGAAAACTAAGTCACCAGCATATGGATGTCTTGGATGAACAGGCAGTTGATTGCAATACTCAACTTCCCTAATCACAGAATTAATGTCTGAAAAATCAAGTTTTGGATCAATTCCTTGGGTAAGCAGGTTAAGAGCAATAGTAACAATGTCAACGTTGCCAGTTCTTTCACCATTGCCAAACAATGTACCTTCAATTCTGTCAGCACCAGCCATCAATCCAAATTCAGATGCTGCAACTGCAGTTCCACGATCATTATGCGGATGTAACGAGAGACAAATACTTTCACGATTTTCTAAATTTTCATTCATCCATTCGATTTGATCACCGTAGATATTTGGCGTTGCCATTTCAACTGTCGCTGGGAGATTGATAATGATTTTTTCAGATGAAGCATCTTTTAAAATATTCACCACAGCATCACAAACATCTGCAGCGTAATCAAGCTCAGTACCTGTAAAGCTTTCTGGAGAGTATTCAAAAGCCCATTTTGTTTCGCTTTGAGCTAAAGCAAGTTTTTTTACAAGCTTTGCACCATTGGTTGCTATTTTTTTTATTCCAGATTTATCTTGATCAAAAACTACTTTTCTTTGCAGCGTGGATGTTGAATTATAAAAATGAACTATGGCCTGCGAAGCTCCAATAAGCGACTCAAAAGTTCTTTCTATAATATGATCTCTTGCTTGAGTCAAAACTTGTATTGTTACATCTGATGGAATTTGTTTTTCTTCAATTAACCATCTTACAAATTCAAAATCAGTTTCAGATGCAGCCGGAAAACCTACTTCAATTTCTTTAAATCCAAGATCACAAAGAAGTTTAAACATTCTTTTTTTTCTTTCATGACCCATGGGTTCGATAAGAGCTTGATTTCCATCACGAAGATCAACAGAACACCAACGAGGCGCTGCTTTAATTACCTTATTCGGCCAATGTCTTCCTTTTATTGGAATAGGCTCAAAAGGTTTGTATTTTTTAATTAAATCTTTCATGATTGCTTTTGTGATGCTATCAAATAAATCTCAATATATTTTATCTAAAATTGGTATTCCTCTTTTTAGAGATGCAAATAAACCCCATGTTAATGATGAAACAAGAATCTTCTTCTTTCAAAAGGACAATATTCTAACACTACATGCTAATTCTGTAGATGATTACTCTGAAAAAGAAATGAAGTTACTTGAAGCTATAATTGACTCTATTCATGGGCCAAATACTTCAGCAAGTTTGGGCTCTTTGTTTGCCTCCAATACGCAACCTTTAGAAATTCATCAGTTTTCTGAGGGCCAAAAGCTAAAAGCAGTCATAATATTTTCCAGTTCAATAGAATCCTACATAAAAATTAACGCAATATCTTCTCCATCCTTAGAAGAGATGCTCAGCGACAAAAGTTTAAAAAAAACGCTTTGGCAAAAACTTAAATCTTTGCACACAATTTAATGCGAACCAAAATAAGACCTGCTAGTTCAGGAGATATTGATTCTATAGTAGAGATTGAAAATTCTACTAACCTTATGCCTTGGACTAAAGCTCAATTCATATCATCCATGGAGGTTGGACATTATTCGACAGTGCTTGAGTATGATGAGGCAATAATAGGATTTGCTATCTATTCACCAGTCATTCCAGAATCTCATCTATTAAATATTGCCATTGATCCCGCATATCATCGAAAAGGTCTGGGAGATAAACTTTTAAAACATGTAATTCTTCAAAACAAAGTTATTGGAGTAAAAGTTATTACCCTTGAAGTAAGAGTTTCCAATTTAATTGCTATTAATTTGTATGAAAAAAATGGATTTTATAAAGATGCTATTCGTCAAAACTACTACAGCGGACCTGAAAAGGAAGATGCTCTTTTGATGAGTTTAAAGATTTAATTTATAAGATTTTTTGTAACTCAGATTCAATTTCTGACTCGCCGTCTTTGGGTGCGAATCTCTTAACTACCTGACCATCTTTGTTGACAAGAAATTTAGTAAAATTCCATTTCACTGCCTCGGTACCCATGATTCCAGGAGATTCGTGTTTGAGATATTTAAATAAAGGACTAGCATTTGAACCATTTACATCAATTTTATCGAACATCTTGAATGAAACATTGTAATTAAGATCACAAAATGATTTAACTTCTTCATTCGTACCAGGTTCTTGAGCGCCAAATTGATTGCAAGGGAAACCTAAGACCTCTAATCCTTGATCTTGATATTTTTCATAAAGGCTTTGAAGATCTTTATATTGCGGGGTAAAGCCACACTTACTAGCTACATTAACTATTAATAATGTTTTGCCTTCATAAGCACTTAAGTCAACTGAATTCATGTCTATGTCTTTTACACTTATGTTGTATAACTCACTCATATTAATCTCCTCTTTTGAGTTTAGATTATACGCAATAAAACCAATATAATCACAGCATGGAATTTAAATGGAAATCATTTTCTGCTCTTACAAAACAAGAGCTCTATGAACTATTAAATCTTCGCCAAGAAGTTTTTGTTGTTGAGCAAGATTGTCCTTTTATTGATGCAGATTTCAAAGATCAAGATTGTGATCATCTGCTTGCATACCAAGACTCTCAATTAGTTGGCTATTTAAGGGTTGGAAAGCCAGGCCAAAGATATGAAGGTCCAGAAATTGGCAGGGTGCTAACTAAAGAAAGCATAAGAAGAGAGGGAATTGGAAAAATTCTCACAAAAAAAGCTATTGATTTTTGTGCAAATAAATATCCTAACTTTGACATAAGTCTTTCTGCGCAACATAGATTATTAAATTTTTATAAAGAATTTGGATTTGAACCAGTTGGAGAAGTTTATTTAGAGGATGACATAGATCACATAAAGATGACTTTGGAGCCAGCAGAAAAAACTAAACATTCTTTTCAATGGAAATTTGATGTTCATCCTCTAATTCTTGTTGGTGGAATTATATCTATCTTAATAATTGGATCGAGCTTCATTAAAGAGATTGATGTTTCTCAATTAAATTGGGTAGCTAAGATTGATGAGAGGGCAATTTCAAAAGATAGGTATGAGACATATCTAGAATCAATAGCACAATCAAGAAAAACAGGCTTGATAGATTCTGATCCTGAAAATATCCTTGAGAGAATGATAGACGAGGAGCTTCTTATTCAAAGGGGTATTGATCTTGGGTTGATTGAGAATGATTCAGAAATTCGAAGCATCATTATTCAGAAGATGATCACTTCAATTATTTCTGACACGAATGATTTAACAGTTTCTCAGACAGATTTAGAAAAATTTTACTCATTAAACAAAGATCTTTTCACTCCAAGTCCCAAGCTTCACCTTATAAAGTTAAGTTTTAATGCAAATAATAAGGATCATGCAATCAAGGCAAGAGATTTTTTGATTGAAGGAGATTTAGTAAAAGCAAGGTCTCTTGCTGAAAATGAAGTGATCAGCCTGCCAAATACTTTGTTGCCAGCTATGAAAATAAGAGAATACATAGGACCATTTCTAACTCAGACTGCTTTAAGTCTTGAAGAGGGAGAAGTCAGTCAATTGATCGAGCTTGATAAACAATTTCATATTTTGATATCTATAAGAAAGATGATTTCAAGTGCTCCTCCACTCAGTGAAGTAATTCGGGAGGTTGAATCTGAATATATCCGATTTAAGGGCGAAGAAATGCTCGATGAGTACTTAGAAGATTTAAGAAATTGGTATGATGTTGTTAAGGCAAATGAATATTAAAAACATACTTGTTGTTTTTTCTTTTTTTTTGATCGTTCAGCTTGATGCCCATAATCGAAGTGAGTCCTATTCTAAATTTCATTTTCTTAATGTTGAAGATGGAGTTGAAGTAAAAGTTACTGGAACAATTAAGCAAGGTATTTTCAGGCTTTTGAGACCTGAAACGAAATATAGATCCTATCCAGAATTTATAAATTATCTTCAAAATTCAATTGATTTAGGAGATCAGTGCAAGATTCAAGAGTCAGTAACATTCAATGAAAACAATGCGGCAGGCGTTTTAAAATTTTTTTGGAATTTTAAATGTCTTGAAATGCCAAACCAGGTATCCATTTCACTGTTTCAAGATTTAGGTTCAACTCATACACATATCGCAAGAGGCTCAATTGATAATGACAATATTCCTGAATTTATGTTTGCCAGCCCATCTGACGTATGGCTTATTAACTCTTCAAGAGAACCAAATAGGAATCAAAGTTCATATTTAAGCTATTTATTGTCTGGAATTGAACATATTTTGGGAGGTTGGGACCATTTAGTTTTTTTGCTGGGACTGCTTTTATTATTTCAAGGCAAATTCTTAATTATTGCAATTACTGGATTTACTATTGGGCACAGTTTGACTCTGGGATTTGGCGCTATGAATATTTTAAGAGTTGATTCAATATTGGTAGAAATATTAATTGGATTTTCAATCTTACTTTTAGCCTTAGAAAAGTTTTTTAAACAATATTATGAATTTGATAGGCTCTTGAAAAACTTTTTCTTTGCAATTTTGGCGTTTTCTCCTTTAGGAATTTTTGGAATTTTAGAACCCATATTAATTTTTGGTTTAGCCTTATTTTTAACTATCTACCTTAGCATTACTCAACATTATATTTCTTCATGGATACCACTGCTGATTACTGTATTTTTTGGATTAATACATGGGCTAGGATTCGCATCTTCGATATCTGAGGTTGGATTGCCTCAAGACAAATTATTGCCAATTATTTTAAGCTTTAATTTAGGCGTTGAGATTGGTCAACTTGCAGTTGCATTTGGAATTTTGGCTATTTTAGCATTGGCAAAAAGGCATCTCTTACATGTTTATTTTAATTCTATTCATAATGTTGCTGGTGTTGTAGTATTCTCTATGGGAACTTTTTGGTTTGTAACTAGGGCAATAGGAATATGAAATTTGCGATACCATTATCAATGCTGCCGACGGATGAGATAAGGCCATTGGCTATTGCTGCAGATGAAATTGGTTATAATTTTCTTGCAGTTTCAGATCATTTGATCCATCCAGAAACCTTTTCTGTTCCTTATCCTTATACAGATGACGGAAGCGTTAGATGGGAGCAAGGCACTGATTGGCCCGATCCTGTAAACACTTTATCCTTTCTAGCTGGAGCAACAAAAAAAATAAGATTTTATACCAGCGTGTATGTTCTTCCTGCAAGGAACCCACTGAGAGTTGCAAAAGAAGTTTCAACTCTCGATGTAGTCTCTAATGGCAGATTTGATTTAGGTATCGGTATGGGTTGGATGCCTGAAGAGTTTGAGGCAGGCGGACAAGAATTTAAGCGAAGAGGTGCTAGAGCAGATGAAATGCTTGAGATCATGAAATTATTATGGTCTGGCAAAATGGTAGATTTCGATGGAAAATTTTTTAATTTTAAAAAATTAGAGATGCTGCCAGCTCCTAAAAATAATATACCTATTTATGTAGGTGGCTTTTCAGAGCCTGCATTACAAAGAGCGGCCAGACATGACGGCTGGATATCAGATATGCACAGCTTAGAAGAACTAGAAGCATTAATTAAAAAAGTAAATCTAAAAAGATCAGATTTTCCAGAGAATGAAAATTATGAATATATATGTTTTACCTGCTGGGATGCATTTAGCATGGAGGGATTTAAGAAAATGAAAAAAATCGGTGTAACTACGATGACAACTTATCCTTGGATGCTTTACGGAACAATGAATGATGCTCCCTTGGAGCAAAAGATTGAAGGAATGCAAAAATTTTATAACGAAATTATTTGTGAGCTTGAAAATTAATCTCCTAAAACGTCAATAAATATTTCTCAAATCTATTATTGTTATAATTAGCGCATGAAGTGCGTTAGACTTGTAAAGAGTTCAGATTTAAAAAACGTTGAGCATTTAATTAACAATTCAGGTGCAGGCATGACAACCATGCCAAAAACCAGCCAAGAAATTAAAAAAAGAGTAATTTGGTCTGAAAAATCTCAGAAAAAAAATATAAAGAAACCTAACCAAGATAGCTACTTATTTGTGCTCGAGGACAATGGCCGCATAGTTGGACTTTCAGCTATATATACCTCCGTTTCTCTTAAAAAGCCCTCAGTTTTTTTTAAGAAGTCTACTTCACAGCTTGAATCAAAGTCTTTAAATTTTACCAAGGATTTAGATGTGCTTTCTTTGCACTTATGTAAACAACCCTATTCTGAGCTAGGAACTTTATTTCTTAAGCCAGCTTTTCGAGGAAAAGGGCGAGGCACACTTCTATCTTTCGCAAGATTTATTTTTATGTCTGCATATCCAGAAAGGTTTGATTCAAAGATATTTGTAGAAATCAGGGGATTTAAAAATGCTAAGGGAGTATCCTATTTTTGGGATTCATTCAGTAAAACTTTCTTTAATTTAGATTTTTTTAAAGCAGATGAAATTAGTTATATAGATAATCATTTTATTATGGAATCAATTCCTAAATATCCTTTCATTATTGAGCATATGCCAAAAAAAGTTCAAAGAGTCATAGGGAAACCTCATCCAAATGCTATGCCTGCATATTCACTGCTAACAAAACAAAAATTTCGACCAAATGGCTTAATAGACGTACTAGATGGAGGGCCTTGCCTTGAGGCAAAAATTAAAGACATTCCATTGGTTCAATCTGCAAAGTTATATCCTATTGTGGTTAGAAGAAATATTAACTTCGATCGTTTTGGCTTTATAGCAAATCCATCTATGGATGCTTTTGCCGTTGTAAAAGAAAACTATGCTTTTGATACAAATAAGAAGAAGCTTTTCATTTCAGCTAAAGTAGCAAAAGCTTTGAATTTAAGGTCAGGTTCTTTAGCACAGGTCAACTAATGCTTTACATAAAAAATCAATGGTCCATGGGTAAAGGCAAGTCATTTAGGTCCATAAAACCTTTGACTGGTGAAATTTTTTGGAAGGGTAATTTTGCTAATCAATCTCAATTAAATATTGCAATGAATGCTGCTCACAATAGTCATGATGGATGGTCAGCTGAATCGATGAAAACAAGAATAAAAATCATACGAAAATTTTATGCTTTACTTGAAAAAAATAAGTTGACAATGACTAACCTAATTTCAACAGAAACTGGCAAAACTTTTACTGATGCTGCTTCTGAGGTTGCTGCCACTTTAGCTAAGCTCAATAATTCGATTCTTGCATATAAAAAACGTACAGGTTTTGAGAAAAGTTCCCTTGGTGCAATGCAGACAAGTCTCGAACATTCATCTCACGGAGTCTTGTCAGTTGTGGGACCATTTAATTTCCCATTACATCTTCCCAATGGGCACATAACTCCGGCCCTTATTGCTGGAAATACTATTGTGTATAAGCCAAGTGAGTCGACTCCTATGGTTGCTGAATACATGATGGTGCTGTGGGAAAAAGCAGGATTGCCTGGTGGTGTAATTAATATGATTCATGGAGGCAAAGAAATAGTGCAAGGTCTTTGCAAGCATCCTTTGAATAAAGGGTTACTTTTCACTGGAAGCTACAAAGTGGGCAAACAAATCAATAAAATCATGGCTGATTATCCAGAGAAAATAATTGCTTTAGAATTAGGTGGCAATAATCCATTGGTTGTTTGGTCTACTCAAAAAATTAATGCCGCAGTAAATCTTATTTTTGAATCTGCATTTATTTCTTCAGGTCAACGTTGTACTTGTGCTCGTCGTTTGATTCTTCCTAATACTACTAGTGGTAAGAAAATTTTAGCGAAATTGAAACAGAGGGCTCAATCACTTTCCTTTTCAAATAAATCAGACCTTTACTATGGCCCATTAATTTCACCTAAAGCGACCGAGAGATTTTTAAGATTTCAAGATAAGCTTATTACCAAGGGAGCTAAGTTTATTCTAAAGGCAAGAAAAGTTAGAGGGTCATATAATTTAGTGACACCTAGTCTGATTAATATCACAGGTATGAAAAAGTCATTTGATGAAGAAAATTTTGGTCCCATGCTGCAGGTATATTTTGCAGACACTTTTGATGATGCTCTCGCAGAAGCAAATAATACTAAATATGGATTGGCAGCAGGACTCATTTCGGATAATAAGAAATTGTTCGAAATGTTTACACAAAGAATTAATGCAGGTGTGATCAATTTTAATTCGACTACAACGGGCGCATCTGGAGCCTTCCCATTTGGGGGAATAGGGAGAAGTGGCAACCTCAGACCTGCGGGTTTTTATGCTGCAGACTATTGTGCATGGCCGAAGGCATCAATTATCAAGAAACTATAGATGACTTTTTCAGGGGAGATAAATTTTGATGGTCTAATTGGACCAACTCACAACTATGCTGGCTTATCTCAAGGTAATTTAGCATCACAAAAACATTTCAATAAAACATCAAATCCTCAAGCTGCAGCATTGCAGGGCCTAGATAAAATGCGACTTATTATGGATCAAGGGATTCCACAGGGATTTTTCTTGCCTCATGAGCGTCCGCACTTAAAAACTCTTAGAGTCCTTGGTTTTGACGGAACAGATGAAGAGATAATTAATAGAGCAGCGAAACAAAATCCTATTTTATTAAAAAATGTTTATTCTGCCTCATCAATGTGGGCAGCTAATGCAGCAACATTTTCTCCCAGTATTGATAGCTATGATCAAAATATTCATATTACTCCAGCTAATTTAAATACTATGTTCCACCGTTCCATTGAGCATGAATTTACAAAGGCTCAATTAGAACTTATTTTTGGAGATGTTGCTGAAGTGCATGATCCATTTATAAATATTTCAGGGTATGGTGACGAGGGTGCTGCAAATCATCTGAGGTTATGTGAGCAGCATCTCAAACCAGGCTTTCAGATTTTTGTCTATGGAAGCTCTGCATTCGAAGTTCACCAAGGCATGATCGCTCGTCAAGCAGAAGAAATTTCTAAAGCAATTTCAGTCACGCATCAACTTGATCCTGATAGAGCACTATTTTTAAAACAAAATGAACAAGCTATTAGTGCAGGCAGTTTTCATAATGACATTGTTAGCCTTGCCAATGAAGAGGTTTTTATTTTTCATCAAGAAGCATTTGCAGACAGGATTGAATTAGAAAGAATATTGCATCATCTTAAGGACCATGTGAAAGGCTTTCATCCCATTGAAATTTTCTCTGAAGATATTTCTCTTGATGATCTTGTATCCAGTTATTTACTTAACTCGCAATTAATTACCGTAAAGAATAATGAGATGATGATGTTGCTACCAAAAGAAGTTCAAAATCACTCTAACTGTATGCGATGGCTAGAAGAAATAAAATCTTCCTCACCCATAAAGCATATTGAATTTGTTGATATCCTTCAAAGCATGATGAATGGAGGAGGGCCAGCATGCTTACGGTTTAAAACCACAGTCAATAATGATGAGTTGAATCAGATCAATGAAAAATTTTTGCTTACACCAAAAAAACTTATGGATTTAAGAGCGCTTGTGACCAAACATTATCGGGACAAACTGAATCCAGCAGACTTGCTAGATAATAATCTAGTTCAAGAGTCTTATAGATTTTTGGATGAGTTAACTCAATTATTAGATTTGGGTAATGTCTATGATTTTCAAAAGCTTTAATCTAGTTTGAAGATGGAAAGCTTTGATTTTTGCGGGGGACTCTTCGCATTAGGAATATCATAAAAGGAATTGTTACTGGAGCTGCCAATAGAATTGAAAATACCCCTAAAAAAAAGATTAATTGCTGAATAATATCAGTAGATTTGGGAGGTGACTTATGGGGTTCAAAAAATTTACCAGAGTATAAATGAGGATAATCCTCAAATCTTTTTTGCATTATCCCAATCCAATTTCTTATACTTTCTAATCTGTCATCATTTTCAAGAGAAAATAGGGGCGGCACAGGAATGCTAGAGTGACATTGGATAACTCCAAATAAAAGCATATCCCTGATACCAGGTTCTTCTCCGTCAATGAATTGTTCTTTTGAGGTTTTGAGTTTTTCCTCCCAACATATGAATTGATCACCATGACTTTTTGGATCTTTTGGATTTAGTTTAAATTTTGCAAAATTTATTAATAAAAACATGTAACAAGCTATAAAACTTAAAATGAAATTATTTGCAGAACGTAACATTAAAGATGATGATGAATCTCCAGCTTTTGAAAAGGCTGAAAAAAAACGCATTGGATTATTTGGTCTGTGTTGAACACCCAACCAGGTATCTTGAATTGCCTTTAGGTCATTTGAAGAAATTGGCTTAAGGCCAATTTTTACCATGATCTCTGATGATTCGGTTTCCCATGCCTCATCATTTATAGAAACCGCTGGCATGTATACTCCCCACTTTTTGAAAATCTCAAGCGGGGGGCTTCTGTATAAAGTATGCTCAATTTTTTTATCATGCAGTGTAAGTAAAACAGCTTGAACCCAGGGTGAGTGATTGAAGCCATAAACTTTTACATTCATTTGATTTGAGAAATAATTTCAAAGTTGAATTTGATAATAAGAATACCTTTATATTAAATCAATATATTTCTGCACTCCGATAATTCTTTTAGCAAGTTAGTCATAAGTAAATTCTTAATTTATGACTAATAATCTTCTTATTTGATAGAATCTTAGTTCTGATTTTATCTAACTTATAGATTAAATGTTTGGGGGAGGGATAATTTTGCTAAAAAGAGTTATAGAGTTTTTTAGAGTTTTAGGCGAACTGAGATATTTAATTCCAGTTATGCGTTACAAATTCCCAGATCCAGATGACCCAGCTTCCCTAGCTCATACTTTTCAAGACACAACAAATAGATTTGCTGAAAGACCATTTTTATATTTTGAAGATGAGATGTGGACTTATGCTGATACTAATAAAGCAGCAAACATTTTAGCAACTTATCTCACTTCAACTGGAGTAAAGCATGGCGATAGAATTGTTCTATTTATGGAAAATCGTCCCAGTTTTGTTATTTCTTTATTGGCATTAAATAAGATAGGTGCAATAGCTGTTCTAATTAATACAAGCTTAACCGGAGACCCATTAATTCACTGTATCAATTCATCAGATTCTGTTAAATGTATTGTAGGAGCAGAGCAAGCTGATGCATTAGAGGATGTGTTAGACCAAATTAATATAACAAAACAAGAGGATTTTTTATGGTCAAAGGATACCGATCAGTATTCTCTTCCAGATTGGGCTATTGATTTGCAAGCTCAGCTTGATAATTCTAATGATAAAAACTTAGATGAGACTAATTCAGTTAAAGCTAAGGATGTCGCTTGCTATATTTTTACATCTGGAACTACAGGTGTTCCTAAGGCAGCAATATGTCCCAATCAGAAGCTAATCGCGGCTTCAATTAACATAAAGATGGCAGGGTATAGAATTAATGAAAAAGATTGTATGCATAATAGCCTTCCCTTATATCACTCAACTGGATTAATGCTTGGTCTTTGTGCTGTAGTTCAAGCCGGAGCTTCTACCTTTATTAAAAGAAAATTTTCAGCAACTTCTTTCTGGGATGAAGTGCAGAAATATAATACTACTGCACTTGTTTATATTGGCGAACTTTGCAGATATTTAGCCAACTCAGAGCCGAGACAGGCTGAGCAAAATAATCCTTTAAAAGTAATGGTTGGCAATGGCTTGAGGCCAGATGTATGGGATACATTTAAAGATAGATTTCAGGTCAATAGAATTGTCGAAATATATGGCGCGAGTGAGGGCAATGCTCTATTTATGAATTTGTTAAATAAAAACAAAACAATTGGCATGACAAATGCTGATGTCGCTCTCATTGAGTATGATGTTGCTGAGGATGAAGTTTTAAAAACTGATGATGGCTTTTGTAAAAGAATATTGAATCATGATCCAGGTCTTTTGATTGTTAGAATTGGTCCGAATGCCGTTTTTAATGGATACACTGATGCGCAAGCTACAGAAAAGAAGATTTTAAGGAATGTTTTTGATGAGGGAGACGCATGGTTTAACACTGGAGATTTAATCAAAACAGTTGATGTGGGCTATTCTCTTGGTAAAACGCACTATCAATTTGTTGACCGAATAGGAGATACGTTTAGATGGAAATCAGAAAATGTTTCAACCAATGAGGTTGGTGAAATATTAAATGGATATAAGGATGTAAATATGTCAAATGTATATGGTGTTCAAATTCCAGGTTGTGAGGGTAGAGCGGGAATGGCTGCATTTAGCCTGGAAGATGCCGAGACTTTTGATTGGCAAGCCTTCTCAGATTATGTT
>Ga0160423_10003599_pt1 | contig 12865 bp, 12 predicted proteins | sample CRUFie14St8metaG_FD_108191 | JGI IMG/M metagenome (GOLD analysis project Ga0160423, IMG submission 108191) | Marine microbial communities from the Costa Rica Dome - CRUD Field 142mm St8 metaG | ecosystem: Environmental > Aquatic > Marine > Oceanic > Photic zone | place: Costa Rica: the Eastern... | reverse complement strand
TTTTGACTGAATTCATGATCTTCATTAGAGGTACATATAAAATCTTTTATTCTATGGTAAAAACTAGATTTTAACATTTTTTTATAAGAACCACCAAAAAATAAGTCTTTATACATATAAATGTAATCACTATCAAAATTACTTTCTAAAAAGTATTTTAAATTTTTATAATTTTTTATAAAATTTACTATATACCTATTATGCTTTCCGTTCACTTTAGAATAATCTGTACGCCATTTAAAAACAACATCATAATCTTTTAAGTCAAAATTATGTAAACTTTCTTCTAATCTTACCCATTGAGGTATTCTTTCAAAATTATCTGTAAAATGATGAATATCGTAAAATACTTTTTTCTTTTCTCCGTTTTCGGTTTTTATTATAGCACTATGCTTTAAAGCTTTTCTATTTTCAGGACGTAATTTTAGTATTTCACTCTTATAAACTTTTTTATAAGTTTTAACTAAACAATCATATTGGTTATTTTCAGTTAAAATTACGTTTACAGGTTTTAATTCAGCTGCTTGCAATTTATACTTTTTATCGGAATGTATAAATACATCACATCCTTTTAGAAGAGAAAGATTAGTTTCTTTTTGTGTACCGTATTCTAATCTTCCTATTATTATAACTGCTATTTTCATTATATAAAAAAACCCGGAAGAACCGGGTTTAATTTTTTAAATGTGTGCCTGCTATTAGTAATTTAATATACAGTAATCCATTGCTACAGTGATTGATACTTCAACTGTTTCGTCAGAAGTCCAGTCATATTGACCAAAATCACCGTTAGTTAAGAATGCTCCTTTGATTACCCATTCTCCAATGATATCACCAACAGGTCCTAAAATATTTAATGTAATATCTTTCTTATAAAAATCAGAATACCCAGCTCTACCTGTAACAGACTCATATGAATTTCTAGCCCATTCCATTACTGCTTGTGCACCTGAAGGAGTAATTGGATCATATAATGTCATAGTTATATCTTCCCATTCTCTCTTTCCTCTAATCTTTCTATAGGAATTGATATGATCTAATTTAATAACATTATCAGTAAATGTAGGTGCTTTTACATTCTTTACCATGAATGAAGGAATGTTATCGATAAGCATTACGAATCTATTTGATACTTTAGGTTCGAAAGCTTTAAACATTATATCGTTTGCGTCTAGTATTGCCATGTTCTTATTTTATTATAAATATCTACTTTTCAAATTAATTTCCAAATGAAGCTCCAGTAGGCTCTACTACGAAGTCAAGTACAATAAATTCTGCTGTTCTAGCTGGTTGAATAAATATCTGACCAACTAATTGATTTCTATCAACTACATCAGCTGTATTATTAGTATCGTCCATTACTACTCTGTAAGCAAAAAGACCTTGTCTTTGGATTACTGATTCTAAGTAAGGATTAACTGCTGATAAGAATTTATTTCTTGTAGCAACAGTATTTTGCTCGAATACTAAATTGTTAGCTTGATTTCCAATAAACTCTTTAAGAGCTATTAACAATCTTCTTACATTAACTCTATCTAATGCAGAAGCTTTTGTTTGTAAAGTTTTTTGCCCAAATACTGCTAAACCAGTTCCTGGGAATGTAGCAATTGGGTTAACTTTAGATTTATATAAATCATCTCTTTGAGTACGAGATAATCTTCTTTCTGCTTGAATTACTCCAACTAATCCACCTCTAATTAAACCAGCAGGTGCAAACCATGGTGCGTTAGCTCCGTCTGTGAATGCATATACTCCTGGTATTACTGTTGATGATGGTACCCATACATTTTGACCAGTTGCAGAAGGCATTTGTAACCAAGGCCAGTAAGTTGCAGCATATGAACTATTTAATTCGTCTGCTTCTCCTGTTACCTGAGATACTGTTGCTCCGTATCCACGTAAGTCTGCAACATAAATTGCATCTCCTCTGCTCTCACAAAGATCGATTACAGCACTTACTACATTACTTTGATACTGTTGTGTAGCACCTGGTACTGAAATTACATTAAACTTATAATCATCAGTGTTAGTTAATAAAGTAGTTAATCTATCTGTAAAGCATGCTTCTGTTAATCCTTGGTTATTAGCATTAATATCTCCAAAGTAATTTGCTGCTACTACGTTAGTTCCTGTTGCACCATGGAATGAACCTGATTGTGCAAGTGGTAAAGAAGCTGAATAGCTTGCTTCAGCTGAGTCTGTATTGACTGTAATTCCATCAGTACTTAAATAATTTAAAGTCTTTGAGTTTACTGATGCGACTCTTACGTAGTTTGATCTATTTACATAATCCCCAGTTGTAGTAATATTATCTCCAGCGGCAGAAATAGCTTTTACTTGATCACCAATAGCTGATGCAATATAGTTAGGGTTACTTGGATCTAAACTTAAATTGTTAAATGTTTCTAAGATAGTTTTTTGTTTTAATCTATCATCTCCTTTTCTGATTGATAAAGTAAAAGTACCTAAAGCATTGTTAATGTTTGATATTTCCCATCTAAGGTTATCTTTAGACCCACTTACTAATGAGCCATCACTGTTATGTCCTCCTGGGTCTCCAGATCCTGTTGAATTATTATATATGACTCCTTTACCTATTGTTTCTAGAGTAAAAGGTTCAGTATCGATAATATTAGCTACAGTTAAAGTAACTTGTAAATCAGTACCATCTGGTTTATCACTACCTAACGATTCTGAAGTGAAAGTTACTGTGTCTCCTGCTACATATCCAGTACCTCCGGCTAAAGTAATAGTTGCTAAACTTTCAGAAGTTGAAAAACTTGCTGTTATTTCTAATCCGGCTCCTGTTCCTCCTGATCCTACAGCAGTTTGTGTACCTGATGGTCCATTACCAGCACTTGATGTAATATTAAAGCTATTAAGTGATAATGAACTAGTAGCTGTAATACTATCAACTACTCCTGATTCTTTATCTAATGAGTTTATTCTTGTTGATGTAGCTGCTGTATACGAACCTGTAACTGCTCTAGCTACTAATAAAGTATTTCCTCCTTGAGAAAAATAATTTTTTGCTGCAATAGAAGTTAAAAATTCTTGTTGAACTGAACCAGAATCAAAAGTATCTCCAAAAACTCTTACGTACTCATTATATGATGTTACGGTAGTAGGAATCTCTACAGGCCCTTTGACAGTTGGTCCAATAATACAAGCTCCTACTTCTACTGGAGCTGGATTAATAAAAGAAATATCGTTCTCTCTTTGAAATACACCTGGTGAGATGATTTGTTCTGCCATGTTTGCTATTGTTAATATTTAGTCTATTATAAATATATGCGTAAAATGTAAACCAATGGTGACCAAATGGTCTTTATTTACTTATATAAATATACAAAAGTAGATGTAAAAATATTTTATTTAGGATTTTTACGAATAAATTCTAAAGTATCCGGATTTATAGTCACATCTCCGTAATCTTTATAAATTTTTTGACCTATCTCTTTTTCTAATTTAGAGACATGCTCATAAAATATAGAAAGATTTTTTTCTCTCTTTTCTATAGATAGCTTTAATAAACCTAAACTAAGTACTTCTGCATTAACTTGTGCTTTCTTTTGATTTAAATCTTTTAATGCTTCTTTGTGTGATTCTGTTAATTGTTCTGCCATAATATTATTTATATATAATCCATTATATAATCGCTACAAATACCTATGTAGTTTGTTAATTTTTCTTTAGGTAATTCCGGCATTACTGTAATAGCATTTTCGCATTCTATGCCTGGGTAAGCCCAAATATACCCTTTTGATGTTAAAGTTACTTTGTCATTTTCATGCCAAAAATAATTTAAGTATACTCCTCCTCTATCTATTTCAACTAATTTATTTATTGCATCTAAATTTTTACAATGTATCCATAACTTATTATGAATATTTTGAAACCATTCAAAAGGTACATCATATTGAGGTTCGTCATGACCTAAATAAAATTTTTTATTAACAAACCAAAAATCTACTTCTACTTGAAATCCTGTTCTAATAGCATTAGTAATAAAAGAAGGTTTATTTTCTTTATCAGGCTCTGGACCGTTTAAATTGCCTCTGTGTGAAATAAGAATCATTCTTTTACAGTAGTTTCAAAAATATCTATAAATTTTTTATAGTTGTTTAAACTCAGCAACCAATCTACACCTTTATCTCTTAATATCTTTTTAAACTGATACGGTGAAGGATGTTTAGTAGGCCAACCAGAATCAGTATGTGCTCCAACAGGATCAAATCTCATAGGTTCTCTTATCAGTAATCCTTGAAAATGACAACCGTCTTGAAAAACTCCACAATTGTAGATTCTTCTATAATTTAAGTATTCAGCTTGCATAGTATGCATTAATATTTTATCAGGTGTAAATATACCTTTAGTAAATATATCTACGAACATTTCGCTAAATTTATCAAAAGCTTTAGGGTGACCGAAAAAAAAGTAGTCTCCTGTCCATAAATTACCATTATGTACATCTGAGCCGTGACCTGAAAAAATAATATTCGGTATTACCTTTTTACCTTTTGTTAAACTTACCAAGCAGTCTAAAAGTTCTCTTGAAAAAAGATAATCACTTCTTGTTTGAATAATAGAATCGTAGTCTTTACCTGTACTATTTTTTAATTGGTTAACTCTATATAAAGTATAACTATAATGTGGTTGATGACGCCTAGGTGGATGTTTTTTAAGATTATATGGACATTCATCTTCTTTTAATCTTTCGTATTTAGTAATCCATTTAAAATTAGAATAGTCGATACTATCTTCCCAAGTGCTTAAATAAAAATCGAAATTTATATCGTCATATAATTTATTCCAATGTTCAAATAAGTTGTAAGTAAGATCTAAATACTTACTGCTACCATTAATTAATACTGCGATATTTTTCATTTATAGTTTTCTAAAAAATTTTTAAGGTCTTCTGGTGTGCCTAGTCCCCACATTTTGCCAATATTATAAGTTCTGATTTTTTTATTACCTTTGATTGCTTGATTAAAAACCGGGCATACATAAAATTCATTATTTACTCTAATATTTTCATTAATCATCTCTTCTGCATATTTAACGAAATCAGAACCTTTTTTCCAATAGTAATACCCAACAGTAGCAATATCAGAAATAGGATTTTTTTCTGCTACTTCGGTAACTAATCCATCTTCATTAACTTTAGCAAAAGACCATTTTGGGTGAGTAGCTTTAAATGTAACTATACCTCCGTCAGAATTAGTTTCATTCATTCTATATAAAAATTCTGTTGAATCCCATTCTACAAATTGATCAGAATTAGCAAAAAATAGAGCTTCATTATTATTTATATATTCTTTAGCAAGTAACGCAGTACAAGCAGCTCCTTCTGTTATACCGTCTGTTTCAACTATTTTACAACCTGGAGTTATTAAATTTAATAAGGTATCTAAATTATATTTTTCTCTATGCTCTTTTTGTACCACATAGATATAGTTAGCTTTAATATTTAAATTTTCAACTACAACTTGAATCATAGGTCTTCCTTTAACATCTATCAATGGTTTTGGAAAAGTATAACCAGCTTGTTCAAATCTCTTACCAGCACCAGCCATAGGAATAAGAATATTTAGTTTTTCATCTCTCCATGCTGGTTTAAGTTGCTTTTCTCCAAAATCTATGCTGTTTATTTTATTCATAATATTATTTATTCTTACTTCAGAAGGATTTTTTACTCTAAGAATATAGGACTTACTTCTAGCTGCTGCTAATAAACCATAAGGTGAATCTTCAATTATTAAAGTTTCTTCTGGTAAGCAGCTCATCTTAGATATAGCTTTCCAGTACATTTCTGGATGTGGTTTACCGTTTTTTACATCTTCATTTGATATAATAAGATCTAAAAACTCTATCAACCCTAATTTAGAAAGTACAGTCAAACATGTTCTTCTAATAGAGTTAGAGCAAACTGCTAATTTGAATCCTTTATTATAGAGATCTACAAAAGTAGAAACTAAATTATCGTCAATACCTATAGTACTTAATTTACCTAGAGTAAGTTGTTGTTTTCTTTCCCATACTTGATTATGTATTTCTTTTGGTAATCCTTTTTCCTTAGTAAGTAAGTCTAATTTTTGATAAGTTTTTAACCCATCGTATTTATTAAGATGATCTGACCAGTCTATTTTAAAACCAGGATTAATTTCAGATAAAGCTTCATTTAAAGCATCAAAATGCATATTTTTAGCTTCAACTAAAACTCCGTCTAAATCAAATATTATTAACTTAATTGAGCTCATAATTACTTTTAATATAACCTGTCAAAAATTCTCCCCATGCTATATGAGATATATCAGTCGGATGTCCTTCTGCCATATATTCACTATCTTCAGGATTTTTTAAATTAAATTTTTCAAAAATATAATCATTAAAATGAGCACTGTGTGTATCGCTGTTTATCCAGTACTGTTTTTTAATTAAATACCTAAAATTACTTTCTTCTATTTCAAACCTATCGAAAGCATTAAAAAATAAAAACTTTATATTATTATTCTCTAAATAACTTTGTAATAAATATATATTTAAAGCAAATTTATCTTCGTACATAACTGGGGAGGGTAAAGTTTTACGGTAATAATCATCAGGTCTAGCTTGTGATAAGGTAATTTTGTCATTTTCATCTTTTTCAAAAATATCCTCTCTAAGAGAAGATGACCATCCTATGACAACTAAAAAATTACTTATATCATTACTAGGAATTTGTTTTTTAAATTTTTCTAATATATTAATGGTTCTTCTTACTATTCCTGCATTATCGTCTCCGTTTCTACCAGCATTATATGTCTTAAAATTTAAATTTCTTCCTAGAGTTTTAGGCCACAGCTCGGAATCATAAAATTTATATACTGTACTTTTAGTAAACTTATGGTAATCTCCAAAGTATTTAGGTATATCGTACCAACTTAAATTATTAGTAGCATTCCAATTTACTTTTTGTGCTGGTCTATCTCCTTGTGTCCAGCTATCTCCATTACAAAATAATATCATTTAAACCTTCCTCTATAATAATCGTGATTAAAAATTTGCTGGTCGTTAAATTTGTTTAACTCTTTATACTGCTCTTCTTTGCTAATAGTACTAAATCTCTTAAGTTCTTTTAACATTTCAGGAGTAATTGAAACTTTACCATCTCTAGTTTTATCTTTATCTAAAATAGTAAAATGTCTTTCTAATACTTCAGCCCCTTGAAATATTGCTAATTTAGTAGTTAACAGATTATCTTCATAAGGATTAGAATGATCACTGTAACCAACATTCTTGAAAGAAAAACGTTCTTTAAAAAATGAAATATTCTGTATATTAGCTTTTTCTAAAGGAGTAGGGTAGACACAAATACAGTGCATCATATAAAAATTAATCTTTAACCTACGTAAATTTTTAACTGTTTTATCTATTTCTTCTAACGTTAAACTAGAAGTAGAAAAAAATAAAGTCTTAAATTTAAAACTTGTTAATGCTAATCCATAGTGAAAGTACGGTATAGAATAACCAGATAGCTTTAAATTGTCATATCCTAAATTATTAAAATAATCTTTATGTTTAGGAGTAAAGACTGTCGTCATAGATTCGACATTATTTTCTTTACATTTATCTATAAAAAACTTTTCGGCTTTTTCAGTAAGCTCTATGTTTTTAAATCTTTCATACTCGTCTTTGTACCTTCTAAATTTTTCATACTCTTCTCTGTATGAAAGTGTATCTGCTTTTATAGATTGTATTTTTAATATATCACTATCTTTAGCTGATGCTTTAATCATAGACTCAAGAATTTCCAGGTCTCCGTTATGATTTTGACAAAGTTCAGTAATTATTTTCATATTATTTTTTTTATAACAGCTTTATATGCTTTTTCTTGTGCTTGTATAGCTGTCCCCCCTATATGAGAAGTAATTAGTATACGAGGATCGATCAAACATTTTAATAATGTAGCCTTAGGTGTATGTTCTTCTTTAACTACATCAGTAGCATATCCTAAAACTTTACCATCGTAAATTAAATCTAGTACTTCATCTTCATTTACTACTTCACCTCTAGCTGTATTTATAATATAGATATTTTTTTTGAATTTTCCAATAAATTCCTTGTTTATTAAATCTTTATTTCTATCTTCTAGTGTAATGTTTATACTTAAAAAGTCAGTTTTCTTAAAAAAATCTTCATCTATATAACTGTCATCATAAATTTTTATATCTTTAAAAATATTCAACCCAATTAAATTTAACATTTTACCTAATCTACCAAACCCCATTATACCTAAAGTTTTAGTACTTAATTCTTCAATAGTTCCTATCTGTCTCATTATACTTAAAATTAAGAATAAATTATGTTCAGCAGTGGATGTAATACTATCTAGCACATCTTCATTTTTTATATCTATTACAGGTACAGAGTTAACTTCTATATGATTTGTTCCTGTGGAAGGAGAAAGTATTCCTTTTAAGTTTATTCCTTTTATAAAATCTTCTGTAATTTTATAATTTAAGTAATTAGGAGCAACAAATAAGTAAACTACGTCTTTAGTTATTTCTTCTTTTGATTTTACTTCTATACAGGTAAATTTTTTTTCTACATACTTTTTAAATTTACTTAAATGTTTATATGGAGTTAAAAAAGCTATTTTCATGTCTTAAAAAAATTATCAGTTAATACGTATTCTTTCATATTCTCACCAGTCTTCCAGTATTCATGTTCACAATTAATTATACAAAGACTATTATCGTTATTTCTAGTTAAGGTATATGTATCTGGGATGCAAAATAATAATTCAAATATATTTCTTTCAAAAACTCTCAAATTTGATTTCATTACTACACATATACCTTTATTATTATTTAATGTTACTATTTTTTTATAGTCTTCTATATTATCTATTTCAATTAATTTAAAATTAAAACTAGAATTATTAGGTTTTTTAGATAAGGTAAATAATTTTAAGTAGTAATTTAGGTATGTTAATTCATCATTAGTTAAATTATCTTTAAACATTCGATAATTTGTCTCAATAGTATAATTATACCCATCACAAGGACGTATAGAAAAGTTATCTGCTAATAAAGTCCTAGATAATTTTTTACTATTATTAGTTGTAAATGCTTTATAAAGTATTTTACTTTCACCATTAACTATATATTTGTTTGCAACCTCTTTTTTATCAGTATAAATGTTAAAATGATTATTAAAAAATATCTTACAAAAATTATTCATAGAAAAAAAAGTATCAGGTAAGTAAAAAGTACTTGCATGAAAACTAGTTTTAAGTTTAAGTTCTGAGGTTTTCTTATCCTGTATGTTATTTACTTTTAAAATATAAGTATCATGTTCAGCATGGTATTTCATATTATTATCTAAATAAGGCATTTTAAAATCATAAACAGGTAATTTTTTTTCATCTGGTTTAAAAGTTCTATAAAATTTTACTAATTCATCTACTGATAGTATTGGGGTAATATAACTATCTTTTTTTATATCAATAGTTTGCATATTCTTTTTCGAAATGTAAAGAATAACATTTTTTAAAGGATCTCTTAAAAAAATACTACCTTGTACTCTAGTTTGACCTGGATGAGCAATAAAACTAAAATTATTTAACAGTTTTCTATCTTGTAAATCTAGTGTTACTTTTTTATCGGTTCTATTCATTACACTAATATGAACTGGTAAATTGCTATTCATGTCACATTTAATCATTTCATGAATAATATTTATCCTTTGTCTTAATGTTTTAAGGTAATCACCATGATCAGTGAACTCAGTTAATCTTTTATGAAATGTATTATAATTTTCAAACGTACTGAAAAAACCATATCTGTCGTATAACCATTGTCCGCTTAAACTAGCTATTTCTTTTTCTATACAACCTCCATCTTGCAGTGCAGCTTCTATTGGAAAACTGTTGATGTGAAAAAGATAATTACGTTCTAAATTATCGTTAATAACCTTTATAGATTCATCAGTTAAGCTGTACATTCAACAGATCGTTTATTAAGTTATTATTTTTTAAAACTAAATCGTAATTAAGCTTGATATAGGTACTATTATCTGAGGGATGTTTTATAGTTCTAAAAGAAACTAAATTTTTTTTAAAAATATTTTCTATATCTTGAGTATGTTTAAGAAAAAACCATGACGATGATGTATCAATTAATTTTAATCCTTTTTCATTTAATTTTTTTACTGTCTTTTTTTTACCAAGCAAAGTTTTTTCAATATACCTATTAAAATAATTAATATTATCTAAGATAAATTCACAATACTTTATAGATATTCCGGAAAGTTCATACATAAATTTGAACTTACCGTACATTTCTATATTATTTTCATGACTAACTAAATAACCTACTCTACAACCTGCAGCTCCATACCCTTTAGAAAAAGTTCTTAGTATAGTTAAATTTTTATATTCATATATTTTATCAACTAAACTTTTTTTATCAGTCAGCTCTATATATGCTTCATCTATAATAACGTGAATTCCTGTATTTAACAGTTTTTTTATCTCGGTAAATGTATAATAGTCACCTAAAGGAGAGTTAGGGTTAGCCAGTATGATAAACTGTGTGTTATTATTAATTTTATCTAAGATCTTTCTTATATTGAAACCATTTTTCGAGTATCTAATCTTTTGTAATGAGGTTTCATAAAGATCAGCGTACACACTATACATAGGAAAAGCATAATTAGAACTAATAATATTATTGTCTTTTAAATTAAAAGTTTCGAAAATAGTTTTTATACCAATATCAGATCCAGGGGTAAGTAAAATATTATTAGTTTCTATATTTAGGTATTTAGATAATTTTTGTTTCAATCTAGTAGTACTAGGGTAAAAAAATATATCTTTTTGATTTATAGTTTTAATAAAAGACTCAAAAAAACTATCTGGTAGTTTATAGTTTCTTTCGTTCTGAGATAAAACTGCTTTAAATTTAGTTTTATCTTCTATGGTTTCCTTTCGAACTACTTTTTTAAGATAGTTTTTCATTAAATTAACGTTTTTAATTCTTTTTCTCCTTTATCATTAATCATTTCTATTCTTTCAACAAGTTCTACTTTAGGAAGCTTAGTATTTAAAGCTGCTTTAACACATTGAGCTAGAGCATAATTACCTTCTTCATTATAATGATCATCACCCGGTAAAGTACCGTCAGTTGATAATGTCCATTTTTTAGGATCTGCCATATACTTATTTCTAAATTCTGGCAATTCCGAAGTATCAATTAAATTTATATCATTTATTAAATCTTCGTATTTTAAAGGATGATGTAATTCGTTATATAATCCTACATTAATCCAATCATCAATAGACTTTTCATATTTTTTTGCTAACATAGTATCATTAATAGCTAACTGCATAAACGGGTGAACAAACATTCTTACATGTGCTTTTCTCGCTTCTAAGTATTTCTGTAAAGCATGTAACTCTATCATTAACTCTGCTTCTGAAACATGTATGTCGTAGTACTTAGTTAATAACTCAACAACAACCGGGTTAGGAGGTACAAATCCCCATGGGTCTCCTGCTGCTCCTTTTGCAATATGTGTAATAAACTGTTTAGACACATCATTTCTTTCATCAATGTATATTTGCTCTTTTCTTATAGAACTGGGTATTTGTATTACAAATAAATGATTACTAATATCTTCGGTTTTATAACAGTAGTTTCTAATTCCTCTAATAACACTTTCTATACCATAGCCTCCAAAACCTAAATTAAAAAACTTATCTGTCCTAAGTAATTTTGCTAACATGCCTCCCCAGGTTAATTCTTCGGCTAGGTTTTTTGCTGAGATGAGTTCTTTTTTATACTTCTTTTTTAATTGATCACTAGCTAATTCATAATACTTAGCTTTACCTTGCATGATAGGTTCATTAATTTTTTTTACATATGCAGTACCTTGAGTATGTGAACAACCACTAACTACTAAAACTTTTTCTTGATTTCTTAAAAACTTTATTTTTTTCATTTAATCTCTAATTAAGCTTAACATAGGAGTAAGTTCTTTATATGAACAGTTTTTACAGTGAGATGTAGGATTATTTGTACTACATCCTTCTCTTACTGCAGTATAATCTTTTGACGTCCTGATTTCTTCTATAGAATTTTCAAATAGGTTACCAAAAGGTTCTGCACCTGTGTTTAAGCAGCACATTTTTACATTCCCTTCTACTGTTGTATATATTCCATTTTGTACCCAAAAACAGTCAGGAAAATTCCATTTGTCTTTTCCTTTGATATTCTCTCGCCAGTTAGCCTTAAGGTACTTTATATCTTTTTGAGTATATCCACCAGGCATAGATTTATCTTCCGACCAATCTTGAGCTATATTTAATCTTAATTCCTCTAAATCATATACTTTTACTATTTCATCATTTATAATAGGTATATCATAAACGTTAGCTGGGTTAACAACATAATTACAGGTAACTCTGCATTTATCACGATCCATATTTTTAAAATCTTCTAAAAAAGATATTAATTTAGGCCATTTTGCAGGAGATCTATCTCTTTCGTAAGATTCTTTATATCCATCGATACTAAAATAAAGAAGATCAATATACTTCATGCACCTTTCAAACTTATCTCCCATTTTTGTATTAGGTCTTATGGGATACTGACAGTTAGTAGCTACTATAAGAAAAGCATCAGGAAAAAAATCTTTAAAAGTCTTACATATTTCATCAAATTGAGGATGAAGCATCGGTTCACCCATACCCATAAGCTTAGCTTCATTTATAGGGTGATGTTTAATACGTTCTAACATATCTTTAAATTTAGAAACTGGCATATGCTGTAATGCTCCTATAACTTCATTTCTATTACAAAACGAACATTGTAAGTTACAG
>Ga0160423_10003598_pt1 | contig 12866 bp, 7 predicted proteins | sample CRUFie14St8metaG_FD_108191 | JGI IMG/M metagenome (GOLD analysis project Ga0160423, IMG submission 108191) | Marine microbial communities from the Costa Rica Dome - CRUD Field 142mm St8 metaG | ecosystem: Environmental > Aquatic > Marine > Oceanic > Photic zone | place: Costa Rica: the Eastern... | reverse complement strand
GATGTGCCCTCCACCCCCCCACCCCACTGTAGGGGAAGCGGAACTAGGGCCCGGGGGGCCTCCCCCTTGGGGTGGTTCTGATCGTCTTGCGGGTTTCCCTTTTTTTTTTTTTTTTTTTTACTGACACGAGGGATCTTTGTCCACTGTTTTGTAAGGTCTTTGTAAGTGTAGTTGTACTTTAATTATAGTTTTCCTTCTCAAAATTCCTGAGGTGCTTGGCAATTTCCGCAAAGTTCATATCGTCACCCCCGCCCATGCCTCCCATGCCTCCCATGCCGGGCATTCCACCCATGCCTCCCATGCCGGGCATTCCGCCCATGCCAGCCCCCCCTCCGCCTGGTCTCTTCACCTTGTTGAATTGGTAGAAGACGCCAATGCCAATCATCGCCAAAAAGATGGGCTGGCTCCACAGCTTTGTGGAGATCTGGGGCGGCGCCCTGACAGGCAGGTCGCTCTGGTACATCCCCAGCACGCTGGTGCCGATCTCGACCGCGCACATGTTGTTCCGCGCCGCAAGGTGCGCATTTGGGGTCTCGGACTCGACGTGGACCCCAATCTGCCTTCCCAGCTCGTGGGACCCCTCGAAGAGGATCTCCCGTGGGGGCCTCCTGGCCGGGCCGGTCGTGTTGAAGATTGCCGTGCCCTGAGGGATGGAAACGAAGAGGTAGTTCTTGATGGTCCTCATCTTCATCTCGCGCCTCTCCTCAAAGTGGGTGGGGAGGCCGAGGGGCTTGCTGGTCTTCATGATGCATCGCACCGTGTGCTTGTTGCTGTTGACATGCATGGTCACCAGGTCCCCTGCCTCCGTCACGAAGTAGGCCAAGCTGTTCTTCTCGGAGTTGAAGGCCGCTGAGTAGAACCGGACGTCGGCGGGAAGGTCCTCGCACTCAATGGGGGCGGTCTTCCTCGGCCTCCTCAGGTCGAGCATCCTCAGACCCCCCGCTGTGACCAGCGTCACCGTCTGTTGCAGACCCGGGCGCATCGCGACGAGGGGATCCTCCAGCTGCTCCGTGTAGAGCAAAGTGCCGTTCTCGTGGATGAGGAAGAGCTCGTCCCTCCTGTTGGCGGCCACGTAGAACCTCTTCAGGCCCTGCTTGAAGCTCTCCAAGTGGGTGATGGCGGCACCCTCAGGCCCGCATTCCTCCTTGTGCTGGATTTCAACCCCGGCCTCGCCCGAACCGCCGTCCGACGACCCCTCGGCCTCCACCGGCCGCCTAAGTATCCTCACGGGCGCCTCCTTCAGCCTGAACTCCACCCGCTCCTCGGGGTAGTACGTAGACTTGATGAGCTTCTCCGTGAAGTGGTAGGCATACACGTCGCCGTTCGCATGGCCCACCAGGAGCTTGGACTCGTTCCTCCGGACCTGAAGGGCTACCGAGGCGGTGGCCTCCGAGAGCAGGTCGGGGTAGACGGAATCCTCCGGCGAGATCTCCTCGCCGTCCTCGCCCGCCAACGCCAGCTTCCGCTCCAGAACGATCTCGCCGCTCACCGGGTGGAAGACCTGCAGTGCGCCGGCCCTCGTCGTCGTGGCGAAGTAGCCGGACCTCTTGCCCGGAATGCTGCACAGGCTCGTGATCTCCCCTTGCGTCATCACGGCGGCGTTCAGGTTCATATAGTCCGTCCACCTCTTCTGGCCGGATGCCACGACGTGGGCGAGGCGCCCGCGGTTGGAGTGGCTCAGCACTTGGGGTGGCTGGGCCGCCTCGTCCCCGTTGCCCCGGGCTGAGGCCGCTACATCGGTCGGCGCGGCTCTCTGGCTTTCCTTCTTGCTCGATCCGAACCACCAGCTCCTCGACTTGGCCTCGGCGCCGGTCCCACGGGAAGCCTTGGCCTGGGCTTCTAACTGGAAAACCCGGCTCTCAAGATACGCAACGCGCTCCATGAGCAGCTCGGTCTCGCTCCGCGGCTCGCGGGGGACGTCCACCGCGGCGGACGCCGGTCCCAGGCAGCAGAGGGCGGCCACGGCCGCCAGCACGACCGCCAGCAGAAGCGATCTCATGGTCTCAGCTGCTGGCGTGTTGGTTTTGAACCACCCCCCTTCCAAGTCCGCGACGAGGCACAGCGGGGAAAAGTGTGTGAATTTTCCAGAAGAAGTCCAGAAGTCTGTGGGGCGGCGCCAGGCACAGCAGCAGCCACTGGAGAAGGTGCTGGGACCGGGCCAGAAGGCGTTATGGCGGGCCGCAGGGCGACGAAGAGGAAGGAGGCGAGCGATACGGTGGAGCAGGACGAGGTGGACGTGAGGGCGGTCGAGCGGTCGCCCTCCATCTCGTCCGGAACCGACGAGTCGGACTCGGAGGACATTGAGCTCGCCATAGACTCCGGCAGCGACGGGGATGATGACAGGTCGGAAGACACCAGGCAGAGCGTGGGGGCCGAGGAGGAAGACGAGGACGACGTCCCGAAGCGGAGGTGGGCCGCAGTGATGGACGACGATGAAGAGGGCGACGAAGAAGACAGCGAGGAAGACGACGAGGGCAGTGAGGAGGTTGAGTTCGGCTCCGAGTCCGAAGATGAAGACGAAGTCGTGGGGAGCGAAGAGGAGGACCTCGCGAGCGACTCCTCAGAGGAGGAACGCGAGCATGTCAATACCATCGGGGAGGGTATTCCCTTGAAGTGGTACGAGCACGAGAGGCACATTGGCTACGACGTGGAGGGGAAGCGCATCCAGAAGCAGGCCGGGGAGAACAAGGCGTCCACGGTGGACTTCTTCCTCGACAAGCAGGACGGCACCCTCGGGTCCAAGTCCAACAAGGTGTGGGACGAGTACAACCAGCGGGTGGTGGAGCTGACCAAGGAGGAAATGAGGGCGATCAGGAGGATAAGGAAGGGTATGTTCCCGCACCTCAGCGTGGACCCCTTCCCCGACCTACTGCCTTGGGCAACAAAGGACAAGCTCCACGAGCCGATGGTCGACCTGCCGGAGCCCAAGGCGAGGTTCCTGCCCTCCAAGTGGGAGGCCGCCAAGGTCGTCAAGCTGGTCAGGGCGATGAGGAAGGGCTGGATCAAGCCGCCCAGCGAGCTGGAGCGGGAGCGGAAGGAGAAGGAAGAGGAGGAGAGCAAGGTGTACATGCTGTGGTCGGACGACAACAAAGAGGCCTCGTGGAAGGCCGCGAACGGCCTTTCGTACGTACCCGCGACCAAGGTCAAGCTCCCTGGCCACGCGGGAAGCTATAACCCACCCAAGGAGTACATGGAGGACGAGAACGAGGACGACAAGGACATGCAGATTTCCTCAAAACAGTCCTTCGACTGCCTCAGGAAGGTCCCCGCGTACGACAGGTTCGTGAACGAGCAGTTCGAGAGGTGCCTCGACCTTTACCTGTGCCCAAGAATGAGGAGCCGAAAGGGAAACAGGACAGCTGAGAACCTGCAGAGGAGGATGGCCGAGCAGAGGGCCAAGCTGCCTAAGCCGAGCGAGCTGAAGCCGTACCCGAGGAAGCTCGCGATGGAATACGAGCACGATGACGGGGTCTGCGTGAACTCCGTTTCTGTGGACCCCGCAGGACGCTGGCTAGCGACCGGATCTGATGACGGAATCGTGAGGGTGTTCGAGGTCTCCACCACCCGGTGCCTCAGGAAGTGGATCCTTCCGGCGAGCGACAAGAGGGAGAGGAAGGTGACCTCGGTGTCTTGGTGCCCAGCCGGAAAGGACGTCCTGCTGGCTGTCAGGGGCTACCAGGTCTTCCTCCTGCCCGCCATGGCAAGCAGTGCAAAGGGCGCGGAGGACACGCCGGGCCAGCTCCTGATCTCCCAGAGCCTGGGACTCCTCGCTGGAGCGGAGGGCAGCCCCAAGGCGAAGTGGTCCAAGGCGACCGCGAAGGAGGGGCTCGGGGGAGGCAAGCACGACGGCCTGTGCGTGGACCTCGGCAAGAAGGCCACGCAGTGCTCGTGGCACCACAAGGGCGACTACTTTTCGACCGTGTGCCCGAGTGGCAACAACATGGCCGTGCTCGTGCACCAGCTCTCCAAGTGCGCGACACAGACCCCGCTCAGCAAGAGCAAGGGCAACAAGGTCGTGAGCTGCAAGTTCCACCCTTCCAAACCGATCCTTTTCGTGGCAAGCGAAAACCACGTCAGGGCCTTCCACCTCGTCAAGCAGGAGCTCGTGGCCAAGCTGATCAGTGGCTCTGGCTCCATCATCTCCATGGCCATCCACCCGCAGGGCGACAACATCATCGTGGGCACGACCGCGTCCAGGGTGGAGTGGTTTGATCTGGACCTCTCTGGCAAGGCCTACAAGGTGATCAGGAACCACACAAACACTGTGCAGGACGTGGACTTCCACGCCAGGTACCCCCTGTTCGCCTCGGCCAGCGACGACGGCCAGGTCCACGTCTTCCACGGGATGGTCTACAATGACTTTGAGACCAACCCGCTAATCGTGCCCGTTAAGATCCTCAAGAACGCGCATGCGATCACGGGCCACCTGGGGGCGCAGAGCTGCTGCTTCCACCCCCAGCAGCCATGGATCTTCACCTCTGGAGCAGATGGAAAGGTAAAGCTTTACATTAATTGAGCAATAGTTACTTGTAATGCAAAGTCTACTACAAGTTACCCTGATCCCTGACCACGATCACTGGACAGGTCGCGTTCTGGATGAAGTAGGATGACACCGACCCGAGGAGGCGGGACAACCCCGTTTTTGTGGATCCGCAGATCAAGAAGCTTACTGCCCCCGCCGCCGCCACCGCCGTCGCGATAGCACTGCCAGCGAACTCACCGATGAGCACCTGGGGAACGAGGGGCTCTACGTTCGGCTGAAACTTCGCTTTGTGCGCTGTCACCGCCTCGCAGCACGCCACGAGCGCGCTCCTTGCCTTGGCCTTCTGGCTGGTGTGTTTGACTGCCGAAACTATCACCACGTCGTCGCTCGTGAGCAGGATCCCGTTCGTTATAGCCCACGTCACAATCTTCATGCTCTCCCCGGGCGTCTGGTATGCGAGAGCAATAACGATGGACCGCCGCCCGGGGTGGGCCGGCTTGGGTGGTGGCTGGACCGCGAAGAAGGGTCGCCGGATCACCATGACAGGGCACGATGACAGGCGCACCACCTCGCTTGTCGTGCTTCCGCAGAGGAGCCTGGCCGCTATGGACAGGTCCCTGGAGGCCATGACCACAAGGTCGATCGAAAACTCTTCGATGTACCTCAGGATTGCCTGCTCGACGGTGACTCCCGGCCCCGACTTCAGTAGCAGGACCCTGTGGTCCTTGAAAGGTGTCAGGTCACAGAATGAAGGTAGCCACTTCCTCCTCGGCTCCTTCCTGTCGTTGAAAACGGGGAAAACGACTCCACCGCGATGGGACGAGACCTCGACGCTCTCGGCGGTCTCCACATGAACGACGTGCAGGCTGTCGTCCTTGTGCAGGACGGCCGAAAGGCGCGCCCACGCGTACTCAGTCTCCTTCAGCAGCATGAGGTCCCCCACGGTGAAGAGCACGCGGCGCGCTTCGGACGGTCCCTCGTTCTCGAGAACGGGAGACAAACCCATGTGGGGGCGAGGTCTGGCGACAGAGTTCCGGGTTATGTCGCACTCACAGTCCGACATGATGGCAAGACCACTCACCCCCGTCGCGCACGCCTCCAAAAAAAAAACGAGGCCTTATCAATGGGGCCAAGGCCCAGCTCTGAAACTGGCATGCGTTACGTCAGCATTTTTTGGGAGACAAGCTACAACACTGGGGTGGTACAAAGACACGGGAGGAGAAAGAGGAGGAGAGAGTGAGAAGCAAGCCAAAAAAAAAGAGAGTGTGGAACAGTAATTAGAAGAGAAATTAGAATAATCAAAAAGGAGGAATGGTGCTCTAGAGCAAACCCGCAAACGCACGGACTCACGGGGGTCTCTCGTCACAGCTTCGACTTCTTGGCTTTTCCGAGGCTGGACATGTACCTCTCCATGGGCCCCGTGATCATCGGGCTGGTCAGGATGTCCCAAGTCACCTTGACCTCCTCCTCGCAGTAGTCCTCCATCTGCTTCGCGAGCTCCTCCTTCATGAAGTGCTTTGTGGCCTGAACCCCGAAGCTCGGGATCTTGACCCACTTGGACAAGACGGCCTCTGCCGTAGCCAGGAGCCGGTCCTCCGGCACGACCTGATCCACGAGCCCGACTGCGAGGGCCTCCTTGGGCTTGAACATCTTTCCCGTCATCAGCGCCGTGTGAGCGTGCCTTGCCCCGATGATCCTCTCCATGGACTTGCACCAGTACCTGGGGACGGGGACCCCGATGAGGACCTCGTTCAGCCCGATGTAGCCCTTCTCCGTCATGACCCTGTAGTCGCAGCCCATGGCTGTGATGCACCCGCCCGCCGGGCAAGCCCCCTTAATCGCGGCAACGACCACGAGCTTGGTGCGGTTCAGTTGGACGAGGAAGCCGGTCTGGGCGCGCCAGAAGTCCGAGAAGCGAGACTTGCTGGTAGTCTTCGCGTAGAGCTCCTTGAGGTCGTTCCCCGCCGTGAAAATCGGTCGCTTCAGGCCGCTTGTCAGCACGAAACCCTTGCACCAGTCCTGACTCTCGAGGTATTCGAGGCAGCGAGAGAGATCGGCCCAGAGGTCCAAGTTCATGGAGTTCACGGGCTCCTTGCACATGCGTACCACCGCATAGTTGTCGCGTCTATCAATTTTGAGGTAGCGGAACTCCATCGTCGGCCCCGGCGTAGTCTCCGTCTCCATCAGGTCAATCCTCGCCGCAAGGGTATAGGGAGGATATTTTTGCGCTTTTTCCTCGCTGCTGAGTTGGCCCGATATCGCATCGATGCGATGGGAGGAAGGAGACTGAGGGAAAGAGGCTGAGAGAGAGGATGATGGTGGGATGAATTACACAGCCGATCCGATGGGGGCGAGGCAGGAGAGCCCCGGGTTTATTTCCTGGGCGGCGGAGGGGGTGGCCTCCTTCTGGGGGGTGGCCTCCTCCTTGGAGGGGGCGCGGGCGCCCCACCGTTCGTGGCCGCGGCGGCGGCCGGGTACTCTCCCTTTGTCCTCTCCGAGCTCCTGAGGGCTTGAGGGGTGTAGGGCCCCACAGGAAGCGACTTCGCCTTCCCTGCCCCCGCTCCCGCCTCGGACTCCATGCCAGCAAGCTCCAGGAGATACACGGGGACGGGGCAGGTCTCCTTCTCGTCAAGGAGGCCGGACACCGAGCTTATGAGCCCGCCGCAGATCTGCAGCCCCACCTCGATGTCCCTCTTGGCGTTGATGAGTGCTGCCCTCCTCTGGGTCACCTCCGAGCCCTCGAAGGTCATGGACTCAAGCTGCTGGCTGGAGAGCTCGTTGACGTCCGCGTAGAGGCACTCAAGCATCTCCGTCTCCGCGCGCTTCACCTGGCAGTGCACAATGGCCTTTGGAATCGTCCGGCAGAGGGACTCCACGACCATCTGGGTGTAAAGGCTGAGGTCGTTCCCGAGGGTGTCGTAAAAGTCACCGTCCTTCCCCGGCTTCCCTTTTAGGGTCTGCTTGAAGTACGCACTGAATGGGGATCCCCTCTTTTTGCTTTGCGAGTTCTCGTTGTTCAGCATGTCGCCCCAAACGGACTTGATGGGGCTCACCTCCGCAGCGGCGGAGGCGGACGAGGTCTTCCTCGGGACGCCCGAAGCCGCAGAAGTCGGGGCGGAGGAGGTCTCCATGAAGGAGAAGGGCTTCCCAACAACGTCCTTGCCCACCACGGCCTGCCTCAGGCGCGCCAGCCACTCGTACTTGGAGGCCGGGCTATCTGCCCTCAGAATGAGCCTCTCGTGGTCCTTCAGGATGGGCTGGCCGGGCACGGCGGACGACAAGCAGATCATCAGCGAGAATGAGTCCGAGTTCGACCCGTTCCGCCTTATTGTGTTGAAGAGCTGCTTGGACGTGGCTCTTTCTGACCCAAGGTCCTCCACGACACAGCTCGTCATGTCGATGGCGCCGCGGTAGTGGGGGAGCTCGTCTGGGTCTTTGAAGTAATAAAGCTTGCTCTTTGCCTCGCTCAGCACGAACCAGCGCTTCTGCCACTTGAGGGACTCCAGAGGGATCACCCCGTGCGTGTCACTGTTCTTGTCCAGATAACCCATCATGTAGTCCTTTGCGTTGCCGGCCAGACCAGAGATTCCACCCTTTAGACCCTCGTCCACCTGGCCCGACCTCTGCACCGGCGTCTCGGCCTCGGAGTCCGAGTCTTCATCCGCCTCCATCTCCGCGACCGCCCTGCTCTCCGCGAGGCGCCTGAAGAACTGGGAGGTGATGTAGTCCCCCTCCATGCTCACCAGCTTTGCGGTCATATCCTTGGCCTCGTCACTCCACACGTCGATCGCCCGCTCGCAGATCTCCAGAAGCATCTGCTGCGACGTGGGCCTCAGGTTCCTCGTCTCGGAAGCAAATGTGTGCTTTGAGAGGTCCTGCGCGGAGTTCTGGATCGTGGTGATCAACGTGAGCTTCACATCGTCCACACACCTCTCCGCGGGGAGCAGGACGTACCCCATGGCCTCCTTGACCAGGAGCTTCAGGCCCTTCTCGGGCGACACAAGGTGGGGTTGGTACCCGTCCGCCTGCCTGCATATCTGCTTGACGTAGGTCTCGTTGAAGAAGGTGTCCAGCTTCAGGTTTTCAATGTTGGCCCTGAGGCCCGCGTCGCCCAAGAAAGCCTCCCGGATCATCGTCGTCGTGTGGGTCTCGTTCAGCTTCTTCCTAAACACGCCGTCAAAGACTCGGCACTGGTTAAAGATGGCATGCGTCGTGCTCTTGGGCTGGAAGCCTACCGACCTCAGCTCGTCTCGAACCTTCCTCTCTTTCGTCTCCAGCTCGTGCTTTATTTTGGGGAGGAGGCCCGCGGCGACGTCCACGCGCTTCTCCAGGACGTGAGAGGGCCACAGCTGGTGCTTTTCCGCCTGAAACGGCGACGACGCCATGTTGGTCGAGCTTCTTTTTGCTTAGCGAGCGTGACGTTTGGCTCACCTCACGGCAAAAGAAGGAGGAAAAACCAAAAACCAAAAAAAAAACAAAAAAAAAGAGGCGCGATCCGGTGATCTCGCGAGCGCGCGGGCGGGCGCGTTCCCCTCCACGAGCTCTCGCGACCCTACCGCGAGACCTCTTCGCTCCCCGGCCTAGCCCCTTGCTTGGGAGTGCCTTCCCGGTCGGGCTGGGCGCTGGCGGGGGTTACTTCGTCTCCGCCTCAACGCCTGCTGATTCCGTAGTCTCCTCAGTGAGAAGATCGGAATTTTCGGAATTTTCAAGCGCATTGAACCCTACGACGAGAAGCCGAGCCCAACAAAGCGCCCAACAAAGGGTTTTCTACACGATCGGGTTTTTGAGACTTGCCCGGCCCCCGCGCGGCGCGCAGCAGGCCAGCGACACAGCGAACAGGGAAGAGCAAGTTGGCGACGATCGAGCATGGCGGGCCGACCGCCATTCCAGAACCAGCCAGGTGAGGAGGAGAGGCCGCGGAATGCCACCGGACTCCCCGCGAGTCGCGCGTTCGGCCGTTGGAGGGCGCCGTTGTCCTTCCCACCCTACCCCGGCCGCAGCGGTTTGATCGCTCTTTTCTGAAAAGCCGCTCAAGCTGACCTCGCGCTTTCGCACTCTCGCCACCTTAACGTCGTCCCGCGACGCTCGAACCGAACCTTCCTAACCGGTCACCGCAGGGCGCCCTCCCGTCCCGGGAATGCAGCCTGGCCCACCGGGAGCGCCAGTGGGAAACGGGATGCCTCCCCAACCCTACGGAGCAGGTAAGGCGTCGCTCTGTCTCTGTCTCCGTCTCTCCTGCCCCCCAAATCTTCGACTAACCCGAAACGACGGCGTTATCTTCTTACGCAGGCGCTCCTGGCGGCTTCGTGCCTCCGCAGGCGGGTCAGCCGGGCCAGATGGGGGGCATGCGACCCCCCATGCAGCCCCAGGGTGGGGCCCAGTTCGGCGGACCCAGGCCAGGTATAGGCGGCCCACCCCCTCCAGGGCCAGGCATGATGGGCGGACAGCAGCCGCAGAGGTTCGCCCCCCCAACGGCAATGGGGGGAGCTGGGGGTGCGGGGCCGAACGTTAACGGGGGACCGTGCTCCGTCCAGCCTCCGATTCCCACGATGGGTAAGCCGCCGGGCCAGGGGCCCGTGCCGGGAGGGCCAACCCCACCCATGGCTTCCGCGGGAAGGCCAGGGCCGCCGCCCCCTCAGCAGGCGGGTGCCCCGATGATGCCCTCGAGGCCGCCCGCTGCGGGGGCTCCTCCTCCGGCCATGGGAATGCAGAGGGGCCCCGCCCCAGGGCAGGCGCCCCCCGCGCCCCAGGGTTACGGTCAGGGACCCGGAGCGGGCTTCCAGCAGCAGGTGCAGCAGGGAGGCTTCGCCCCACCCTCGAGCCAGCCGGCCCCCCCCGCCTTTGGGGGCGCCGGGGGGGCCTTTGGAGGGCAGATGCCCCGCGCTGGGGGAACGGAGGCCATCCTCGGCCAGTTCCAGTCCCTCACCATGTCCGCCGGGCCTGTCGCGCCGGGCCAGCCCGCCGACGTCGGCGTGGACGCCGCCAGCTTCCCAAGGCCCGTGGGCCCCGACAGGGAGAGCATGCTGGAGCCGCCGCAAAAGTACCAGACCGGCCCCGTTGCCACTTCTTTGGCCCGAAAATACAGTGCGAGCAGCAAGTTCGTGAGGCTGGCCACCAACGCCATCCCGAACTCGGTCGAGCTCAAGAAGCAGTGGTGCCTCCCGTCTGCGGCCATCATCCAGCCCTTGGCTGACGTTGATGAGCCTGTGCCTGTGGTCAACTTTGGCGTTGCAGGCATCATCCGCTGCAGGCAGTGCAGGACGTACGTCAACCCCTTCGTCCAGTTCGTGGACGGGGGAAGGAGGTGGAAGTGCAACGTGTGCGGCTCCTTCAACGAGGTTCCCGTGGAGTACTTTTGCACCACGGACGCCTCGGGGGTTAGGCGCGACATTGCCGATAGGCCCGAGCTCAACTGCGGCTCAGTGGAGTACCTCGCGCCCGAGGAGTACATGGTCCGCCCACCTATGCCGCCTACTTTCGTCTTCGCATTTGACGTGTCCTACCCGGCTATCGCCAGCGGGCTCCTGGCTACTGCCATCGACTCGGTCAGGTCCTGCTTGGACTCTTTGCCCGGGGCGGAGAGGACCCAGGTGGGAATCCTCACCTACGATAGCAATGTACACTTTTACAACATGCGGGCGGACCAGTCTTCGCCGCAGATGCTGGTGATCCCGGACGCCACCCACCCTTACCTGCCGCAGCCGGAGGACCTCCTGGTGAACCTGCAGGAGTGCCGTCACCAGATTGATGCCGCGCTGGACGTGATCTCCAAGGCCTTTGGGAAGACCCAGGACGTGGAGGGTAGCATCAGCGGGGCAATCCAGGCGACCTACCTCGTCATGCAGCACGTCGGGGGAAAGATGGTATGCTTCCAGTCTTCGGTGCCAGTCACGGGGGAGGGAAAGCTCAGGCCCAAGGAGGACCTTGCGTCCTACAACACGGAGAGAGAGTACAAGCTGAGGAAGGCGGAGGACCCCTTCTTCAAGCGGTTCGGCGGGGAGTGCAACAGGATCCAGATGTGCATCGACATCTTCTGCTGCCCGCCCAAGTTCACTGACGTGGCCTCGCTGTCTGTGTTCAGCTCTGCCACTGGCGGCCAGTTCTACTTTTACCCGGCCTTCTTTGCGAGGAAGGACGGATTGAAGCTCAAGGCCGAGGTTACGAGAAATCTGACTAGGGAGACGGGTTGGGAGGCTGTGATGAGGGTGAGGATGGGCAAGGGCCTCAAGTGCACCAACTTCCACGGTCACTTCATGATCCGATCAAATGACCTCATGGCGCTACCGACTGTGGACGCCGACAAGTCCATGCATGTGGACATCGGATACGAGGACCAGCTAGTCCCTCACCAAACCACGTACCTCCAGTGTGCCCTTCTGTACACTACTTCGCTCGGGGAAAGGAGGATTAGGGTTCACACGGCTGCGATACCTGTGGTCTCTGACATTGGGGAATTATTTAAGGCGTGCGACAGCTGCGCGACCGGGACAGTGTTGGCCAAGCTGGCGGCGGAGAAGATTCGCACGACGACCATCAAGGAGACGGTGCATATCCTGAACAAGAAGGTCATCGACATCCTCAAGGAGTACAGGCAGCTGTACTCCACGCATCTGCACCCGCACAACAAGCTCATCCTGCCAGAGACGATGAAGATGCTCCCACTCCTGATGCTCTGCATGCAGAAGAGCGCACTGCTGAAGAGCCCCAACGAGGTCACCACAGACGAGAGGTCCAACACCATCTACCAGCTCCTGTCCATGCCGTTCGACAACGTCATGAAGTTCTTCTACCCGAAGATGTATCCGCTCCACGACCTGAATCAAATAGTCATGGAGAAGGACGACTCGGTGAAGCTGCCCCAGACCCTGCCGCTCACTCTGAACAGCATCAAGGATAGCGGCATCTACCTGCTGGACAATGGCATGGCTTGCTACATCTGGATCGGCAGGGGAATCTCCCCTCAGTGGCTGGTGGACGTCTTTGGGCTGCAGAACCCCACCCCGCAGGACCTCATGAACCTGCAGGTGGGCGCGGCCCTGGACAACCCGACCAGCAAGAAGGTCATTGGGGCCGTCAACAGCATCAGAAAGGGCAACATGTATTACCAGCAGTGCTACGTAGTGCGCCAGGGAGACCCCGCGGAGGCCATGATCCTGCCGTGGCTCGTGGAGGACAAGTTCCAGACATCGTACTCGTACACGAACTACCTGGGGTTCATTCACAAGGGGATTTTGACGAGGTGAACGCAAGAAGTGTGCTTGTAGAGACTGCTCTCCTAAGAATTGAAAACGTATTATTCAAGGACAGGTTTTCCAGTTTTTTTTTTTTTTTTTTTTTTTTTTTTTTGTTCTCCCCTCCTTCCTTTCTTTTCTTTTTTCTTTTT
>Ga0160423_10003597_pt1 | contig 12868 bp, 10 predicted proteins | sample CRUFie14St8metaG_FD_108191 | JGI IMG/M metagenome (GOLD analysis project Ga0160423, IMG submission 108191) | Marine microbial communities from the Costa Rica Dome - CRUD Field 142mm St8 metaG | ecosystem: Environmental > Aquatic > Marine > Oceanic > Photic zone | place: Costa Rica: the Eastern... | reverse complement strand
ATCGAAGCCGTTGTTGCGAAGATAGCCCGAATTCCGCCAAAGACTGTTACCAGCGACGACAAAGAACTACTTGAGAAACTTGAGAGCAATCTGTCTCTCGTCGTCTTTGGTCAGAACAAAGCGGTCAGCCAATTAGTGAGTGCCATAAAGTTAGCGCGGGCAGGTCTAAGGTCAGGTGATAAGCCGATTGGGAGCTTCTTGCTGGCCGGTCCGACGGGTGTAGGTAAAACCGAGGTAACAAAACAACTGGCGATGCAGCTGGGGCTAGAGTTACTCCGTTTTGATATGTCCGAGTATATGGAGCGGCATACCGTTTCGCGTCTGATTGGCGCGCCCCCAGGCTACGTAGGCTATGACCAGGGCGGGTTGCTAACCGATGCGGTAACAAAACACCCCCACTCAGTGGTCTTGCTCGATGAAATTGAGAAGGCGCACCCAGAAGTCTTTAACCTGTTGTTACAGGTCATGGATCACGGCACGCTCACCGACAACAATGGGCGCAAGGCTGATTTCCGCAATGTCATTGTTGTCATGACCACGAACGCCGGTGCAGAGAGCATTTCTAAGCGCTCTATTGGGTTCTCTCTTCAGGACAACAGTACCGATGCGATGGAAGCCATCAACAAGCTATTTACCCCTGAGTTCCGAAACCGTTTGGATGCGGTGGTGCCGTTTGAGCCACTGAGTCCAGAAGTTATCTTGACCGTGGCCGACAAATTCCTCACTGCACTGCAAACCCAACTTGATGAGAAACAGGTACAGTTGCAGGTCGATGATGCAGCGCGCGAATGGCTTGTTGAGGAGGGTTACGACCGTAATATGGGCGCTCGTCCCATGGAACGTGTCATCCAAGAGCACATTAAAAAGCCGCTTGCCGATATGGTCTTGTTTGGCGCACTGAGCAAAGGCGGTATCGCCAAGGTTACGGTAGATATCGAGGGCGAGGGACTCAGCGTTGAAGCGGTAATAGAGAAGGCTGAAGAGGCGGTTCCCGCCTAAGCGACGCTTTTTGCAAACACATCCCTATTTTCCTAAAGCGCACTTTCCTATAGAGTGCGCGCCATTCATTTGTTTACTAGGTAGTTTTAATGGCTAAAGAAGACCAGATCGAAATGGAAGGAGAGATTATCGATACACTCCCGAACACCACTTTTCGTGTGCGTTTGGAAAACGGACACGTTGTCACGGCTCACATTTCAGGGAAGATGCGAAAAAACTACATCCGTATCCTGACCGGTGACAAAGTCCGTGTCGAGGTGACTCCATACGATTTGACCAAAGGCAGAATTACCTACCGCGAGCGTTAATCGAGCGTATCCCCTGATACGTTTACAACTGGAATTTTCGACAGACCACTCGTGGACGAATCTCCATCCCCATGCCACCGACCGTTGGACAGCATCTCCAGGGGTTTGAAGCGAGTCTTGTAGCTCATCTTCCTGCAACCGTCGATCCAATAACCTAGATACACGTACGGCAGGCCTAGCTTTTTCGCGTGCGATATTTGGAGTAATACAGCAAAGGTGCCGAGGCTACGCTTATCGAAGTCTGGGTCATAGAAGGTATAGATAGCGGCTAGTCCGTCGAGCATCTGATCCGAGACAGCTACACAGACCAGCCCGTCTCTGTCGTACAATCTGAAGTATTGCGTACACCCTAAACTATTGTTTAGAAACGATTCGTACTGTTCTCTGTCCGGCGGAAACATGTCGCCGTCAGCATGTTTTCCTATGATATATCGTTCGTAAAGCTCATATGCCTCATCATCGGTGACCGACTCCGTGATTTGTAATCGCAGATCTGCATTGGCGTTAATCACCCGCCGCTGACTGCGCGATGGCACAAAGTCATCGGCAACTACTCTCGCTGCGGTACAGGCATTGCAACTATGGCAATGTGGCCGATAGAGATGATCTCCACTACGTCTGAACCCCATTAATGACAACTCGGTGTATAGCTCAGATGTGATCTTTTGTCGTGGATCAACGAACAGTGTGGTCGCTTCCTTTTTTGGAAGATACGAACAACGGTGGGGAAACGTTGTGAAGACCCTAATTTCTCTAAGATTTGCGGTCATAGCGCGTTACATCTACTCCCTAACAGCTTTTAGCTGCACATCGAGCGGTGAAGACACATAGTCTGACGTGAGCATCGAATCACTACCAATATCGTTGAGGGTGATACTGTTTTTCAACTCCATTTCAAAGTTTTCGCGAGAAATGAGGGTCATTCCCAGTGACGCCAGATGCTCATTCGGCATCTGACAGTCAATCAAACTCAAGCCGCCGGGCGCACCCAATTCGCACAAGGCTTTCAAAGCTACTTTCGATGCGTTGGTTATCACTGAAAACATCGATTCACCGAAAAATATCTTTCCAAGTTTGACGCCATAAAGGCCACCGATGAGTCCATGGTTATCAATGACCTCAACACTGTGTGCATAGCCTAGGCGGTGCAACTCAAGATAGGCGGCTTTCATATCGTCACTTATCCAGGTTTTCTCACGTCCTGGAGAGGGCGCCGCGCAGGCATCAACGACCTGCTCGAATCTCTGGTCGCATTCGACGCACCACTCATTGGTTTTTAGAAATTTGCGAAGTGATCTTGACTCATGAAATTCGGTGGGCCTAAGCACGGCACGAGGTTGAGGCGTCCACCAAAGGATGGGTTCGCCCGGCTCATACCAGGGAAATATTCCGCGCTGATAAGCCTCCAGTAACCTCGCTGCACTTAAGTCCCCCCCGACGGCCAATAAACCGTTAGGGTCTTCTAGTGCGGAGCTTGTTGGAGGAAAGACCTCCATTCTTCCGTTTATATTTCTCGATTACTGCGCATCCAGAAACTTTTCTGCGTCAAGCGCAGCCATACAGCCAAAACCAGCAGACGTGATGGCCTGGCGGTATACATGGTCAGACACGTCGCCCGCGGCAAAAACACCCTCTACAGAAGTCAAAGTGGCGTTGCCGTTCAGTCCAGAGCTGGTGTGAATGTAGCCATCCGACATATCAAGCTGGCCCAAGAAGATCTCGGTATTTGGCTTGTGACCGATGGCAATGAAGACACCATCGACTGCAATATCCATGTCATGGGCACCGACTGTCGAAATCAGTCGAACTCCGGTTACGCCCGATTCATCACCCAACACCTCGTCAAGCTGTCGATGCCAGTTCAATGTGATGCGACCTTCTTCCGCGCGCGAGAATAATCGGTCTTGTAATACTTTTTCTGCCCGAAGTGCGTCGCGACGGTGTACCAGATGCACCTTACTGCAAAGATTTGACAAATACAGCGCTTCCTCGACAGCAGTATTGCCTCCGCCGACAACTACAACTTCTTTATTTCGGTAGAAAAAACCATCGCAGGTGGCGCAAGCGCTAACACCCTTACCCATAAAAGCGGATTCGCTGGGTAAGCCTAAATATTGCGCTGAAGCACCTGTCGCAATAATAAGTGAGTCACAGGTGTACTCACCTGATCCTCGCAGGGTGAACGGACGTGTCTCGAGGTCTACCGAGTCAATATGATCAAAAACAATCGACGCTTCGTAACGCTCTACATGTTCCTGCATTTGTTGCATTAGCGCGGGTCCCTGTAAGCCCTCAGGGCCTCCTGGCCAATTTTCGACCTCGGTTGTTGTGGTGAGCTGACCACCTTGTTGCATACCTGTAATGACGACGGGGCACAGGTTCGCCCTCGCTGCATATACTGCGGCCGTATAGCCGGCAGGGCCAGACCCCAGAATAACTAACCGATGGTGTTGCAATGTACTCATTCGCGTGGATTTTCCATAAAGAATCAAAGCGGTGGGTGAGGGTAGCGCATTCTGTAGCGTTTCGAAATGGGAAAGCCCTAGGTTGCTGCGAGAACATAGGCCTAAGTGACTGAAAAGTAGCAGAAATTTTATAAAAATTGATTTTTTCTTTGTGCTACTATGCCATAAACCGGTAGGGGGAAATGCATTGCCGTCTAAGAATGTACCTTCAAAAACAGCGAAGGGAGAACCAGAGGTCGCAACATCGGGCACTATCGCAACGATCGGCTTTTTTACTGGCGTCGCGGCGGCCTGTTTTGCTGTGTTGAGCCTTACAACCTTCGATTTAGCGGACCCAGGATGGAGCTCCAGTGGTAATGCCGGTGAACTTATCAATCAAGGTGGTATCGTCGGAGCTTATCTAGCTGATATCAGTTATTCGCTTATAGGAGTTTTGGCTGGCTTAATCCCGATTGCGCTTTTATTTTGGTCTTACCGTTGCGTTAAACCACTTTCCGCAATTGATGTAACACGCTCAAGCCTTGCTATAGCGATATTTGGTTGGTTGGCCTTCATAGGTGCAAGTTCGGGTCTGGCTACCATGGCACTTCCTATCAGCGAGACGCTTCCGCAGGGCAGCGGGGGTATTGTAGGGATGGCCGTAGCTCATTGGTTCACCACCGCGTTTTCCGATTTAGGTGCAAGGCTTTTACTCAGCTTTTGCGCTCTGCTTGGTGGGACACTTGCCCTCGATGTTGACTGGATCAAGGTTGCAGAGAAGACTGGCACGTGGACACTCGCCGTAGCGGCGAGTGTTCGGGGGAAGCTGGATGATCTTAATGATCGACGTAAGCTTCGCAAAGAAAAAAACAAGCGTGGTATTCAAATTGCGGCGCATGTGGATAAAGAAAAGCGTCGCTCACCGCCCAATATCAAACCGCCTAAGTTGCTAGAGTCCTCGAGCAAAAGGGCCGCGAAAGAAAAACAACAGCATTTGTTCGACTTGCCAGAGCTTATGCCCATGCCGTCCCTGGAGTTGCTCGACCCACGGACCAGCGGTGGACCGAGAGGCTATTCAAACTCCGAACTGGAATCTCTGTCACGCTTACTTGAACTTAAGCTGGCGGACTTTGGTATCACAGCAGAGGTTATGTCCGTCTATCCCGGACCCGTAGTAACGCGCTTTGAAATTCAGCCAGCGGCTGGCGTCAAGGTCAGTCGTATTTCAAATTTGGCCAAGGATTTGGCCCGTTCGCTCGCGGTTAACTCTGTTCGCGTGGTCGAGGTCATTCAAGGCAAAAGCGTTGTTGGGGTTGAAATACCTAATGCTGATCGTCAGACCGTGAATTTCAGGGATGTACTGAGCTCGAATGCTTTTGATGAGGCGAAGTCGCCGCTGACGCTGGCCTTGGGACACGATATTGCAGGAAGTCCGGTCGTTGCGGATCTTGGCAAGATGCCCCACGTCTTAGTGGCTGGTACGACGGGCTCCGGTAAATCCGTCGGTGTGAACTGCATGCTGGTCAGCCTACTTTACAAGGCAACACCTGATGACCTCCGTTTAATCCTCGTCGATCCGAAGATGCTAGAACTCTCTGTCTATGACGGCATTCCACATCTGCTGACGCCAGTGATTACGGATATGAAAGACGCCGCAAATGGCCTGAGATGGTGTGTAGCGGAGATGGAACGCCGCTACAAGCTCATGTCGTTACTCGGCGTTCGGAACCTTGCGGGCTACAACCGCAAGGTCAAAGACGCCGAAAAGGCGGGCGCGCCGATAGAAGATCCACTTTGGATCCCAGACCCCGTACTCGAAATTACCGGTGAGGATCAGTCACCACCAGTGCTTACAACACTACCGAGCATCGTAGTGGTCATCGACGAATTCGCTGACATGATGATGATAGTTGGTAAGAAAGTTGAAGAGTTGATTGCGCGGATCGCTCAAAAGGCGAGGGCGGCAGGAATTCATCTGGTGCTTGCGACGCAACGGCCGTCGGTCGATGTCATCACGGGTCTCATTAAGGCCAATATTCCTTCAAGGATGGCCTTTTCAGTTTCTTCGAAAATCGACTCTCGCACCATTCTTGATCAGGGTGGAGCGGAGCAATTACTCGGTTATGGCGATATGTTGTATCTGCCCTCAGGCTCTAGTACGCCAACTCGAGTACACGGTGCCTTCTGTTCAGATGATGAGGTGCACCGTGTCGTAGCTGATTGGCGGCGCAGAGGCACACCGGACTACATCGATGGGCTTTTGGATGAAGGAGGTCAGACTCCGGTAACGGCGCAAGAACTGCAGTCCGCTACATCTTTAGAGGGGGATCCTGAAAGCGATGCCTTATATGATGAGGCTGTGCATTACGTCTGCAGTAGCCGTCGCGCATCCATCTCATCGGTCCAGCGAAAACTGAGAATCGGCTATAACCGAGCGGCGCGTCTCATCGAAACGATGGAAGCCGCAGGTGTCGTCTCTGCGATGGGAACAAATGGTCAGCGAGAGGTGCTGGCCCCACCGCCACCAGGTGGTGAGGAGTGAGCAGAATACCGAGCCTTTGGCTCATTTTACTGGCTCTGGTTCCCTTTGCGCAGGCTGGTGACGTCACCTGGCCTCTCGATGGTAAAAATACGGCCAGTGGTACATTTTACCAAACAGTGAAAGATATCAATGGCAGGTTGTCGTTTTCCAGCAGTGGACGATTCGCTGCCCTGAAACCAAGTCATTTTCGCTGGGAAATAGAGTCACCCGACAGGCAGTTACTGGTAGCGACGCCCGAACTTTTCTGGCAGTGGGACAAAGATTTGAACGTCGTCATTTTGCGGGATACACCCGAGATTAGAGACCTACCCATATCCGCTATCTGGACTGGCCGTCTGGAGGCCCGTCCGAAGGGTGAAATTGGGAGGGGTAAGTTGGTTGACGAGCTACAGAATCTGTCCGTTCGCTCACCCGATGAAAATACCATCATAGTTGTGTTTGAGGATTCATTAGGACAAAAGACGCGGTTCGAGTTCAATTTAGAGGCGCAGGGTGTTGTAACCTCATCAGCGTTCGAGCTAAGTGTGCCAAACGGTGTCGACTTATACGATGAGACCAGTCCGCCTCTGAGGCGCTCTGGAGCGACAGAATGATCTATTTTGCCGTGGCCCTGGGTGGCGCACTCGGGGCCTTGTCACGATTTGGCGTAGGCCAATGGCTGACTGATTCGGGTTACGCTTATATCCATCCGGCCACATTCCTGGTTAATGTGGCCGGATCACTGTTTATTGGACTCCTATATGTTGGTGCAGAGCGCTATACACTATCTGAACCAGCGAGACTCGGAATGTCCGCAGGATTTCTTGGCGCATTCACCACCTTTTCTGCGTTTTCATTTCAACTTCTCACGGATATTCAGGAAGGTCAGGTGCTTAGTGCCGTGCTATATGCCTCGGCTACAGTGCTTTTCTGCCTCATAAGTTGTTTGTTTGGCATGGAGTTGGGTAGATCTGTCTTCGATTAAATATCATTTGGCGTTAAACTAACATCCCACGCACGCTGTTACTGATCACCATCATGCTCGATATCAAGCAGGTCCGAAGGGACCCCCAATCTATTGCTGAGGCGCTTCAGAAAAAGCGCTTTGATTTCCCGATAGATGAGTTTGTTCGCCTCGACTCAGAGCGCAAAGAGGCGGATGCTAGGTCCCAGGATCTGTTAGCTGAGCGAAAAAAAGTCTCTAAGCAGATTGGCGCCTTGATTGCTCAAGGCAAAAGCGTCGACGATGCCAAAGCAGAGGTTGGCGAGTCTCTTGACCGGCTCTCAGCGGAGTTGGATGTGGCGGTTGAAGAAGCAAAAATGATCCAGCAAGTCTTAAACGAATTGCTCATGGGGACACCTAACCTTCCAGATACAGCCGTGCCCGATGGTGTTGACGAGAACGATAACGAAGAAATTCTGCGCTGGGGAACGCCCCCCGCGCTGCCTTTTGAAGCCAAAGGCCACGCGGATATTGGCGAGGCGCTCGGCCAGCTTGATTTCGAGTTGGCAGGTAAAATAACCGGCAGTCGGTTTAGTATCATGCGAGGGCAACTCGCCAAGTTACAGCGAGCCTTGGCGCACTTCATGCTCGATTTACACACGACTCAGCATGGATACATCGAGGTCTATGTCCCGTTTATTGTCAACAGCGATTCTTTATACGGAACCGGCCAGTTACCCAAGTTTGCGGAAGACTCTTTCAAGCTCGAGGGCGATTCTGGCTACTACCTGATTCCCACAGCGGAAGTACCGCTTACCAATATGATTCGTGATCGTATCATCGAAGACGGGGAGCTAGGTCACGGGGGATTGAAATTCACTGCTCACACACCTTGCTTTCGAAGCGAGGCAGGTAGTTATGGCAGAGATACGCGGGGTTTGATTCGACAGCACCAGTTCGAGAAGGTCGAGCTTGTTCAGGCAGTCAGACCATCTCAGTCAGATGCCGCGCTCGAGGAGTTAACAGGACACGCAGAGGCAGTATTACAAGCGTTGGAGCTTCCCTATCGCAAAGTCCGACTTTGTGGGGGCGATCTCGGCTTTAGCGCAGCTATGACGTATGATCTGGAAGTGTGGCTGCCCGGTCAGAATGCGTATCGTGAAATATCAAGCTGCTCTAATTTCAGAGACTATCAAGCGCGCCGTATGCAGGCTCGTTGGAGAAACCCAGAGACAGGTAAACCTGAGTTACTGCACACGTTGAATGGATCAGGTTTGGCGGTAGGGCGAACGCTGGTTGCTGTTATTGAAAATGGGCAGCAAAACGATGGCTCTATCACCGTGCCTACAGCGCTTGTCCCGTACTTTGGGGGCGACACCATCACAAGCCAGTAGCTAGGCTCTAGCGATTATCTGCTCGCGCCATCACAGGACCACTCAAGTTAATGGCGTCGGCAAGAATGCGCGCAGTTTCGGTGATTAGCGCGTCCACTTCTATAGCTTCAGTGTCATCGCTAGTTTCTGATGGCTCTTCAGTGCTGTCTGGGGGCAAATCAGATGGATCCTCATCCTCACCAATGAGATCGTCCAAGGAGGCGAGGGTCTCCATGCCTTTGGCCTGTCTGCGAGTGTTCTCAATGGCTAGGTATTGGATTTCCTGCGATGTTCGCTGGGCGATTCGCTCTGCTTCGTTAAGGGGCAATGCTTGTGCACCTCGTATTTTTTCAGCAAGGGCCTTTTGATTCCAAATGTATTGAAACTCAGGATCGTCATTTGCACGCTCAGTGTGCTTTGCCACAAGGGTAGGCAGGATGGCGTCGACTGCGCCGTAGTCCTGATGCCGAACAGGCGCTATACGATCCCAATCGAGTGCTTTATCAAGGGAGCTTTCACCGATCTCATCGTGCTGCAGCAAGGAAGGGTAGCTAATATCGGGAATAACACCACGGTGCTGCGTGCTGTCGCCGGAGATGCGATAAAACTTGCTTTCAGTGATTTTCAACTGCCCCTCAGGCAAATCTATCAGCGTCTGCACAGTCCCTTTACCAAAACTTCGATCACCCACAACAATAGCGCGGCCATAGTCCTGCAGGGCTCCCGCAAAGATCTCAGAGGCGGAAGCGCTGAGTCGATTGATCATGATTGCCACCGGACCATCATAATAAGGGCCACGGCGGCGTTTACCATCTCGCCACACACGGCTACCCGTACCTCTTATTTGCACAGTTGGTCCGTATTCGATAAATAAGCCAGTCAGCTCGTTAGCTTCGCGCAACGAACCACCCCCATTACCTCGAAGATCAATCACCAGACCATCAACGCCGGATTCATTCAGCTCATTGACTAATTTTGCAACGTCGCGTGTTGTCGATCTGAAGTCAGGGTCGCCCTTGCGATAGGCATCAAAGTCCAAGTAAAACGCCGGGATATCGATGATCCCTATCTTCCGAGGATTGGAATCCAAGTCGTTGATTTCGATTATCTTTGACTGCGCAGCTTGCTCTTCCAGCCGAACTTCATTTCTCGTTATGGTGAGTCGTCTTGCCTCATCTGCCCGGCCTGCTGCTGGAATTACATCTAAGCGCACTAAAGTGCCTTTCTTCCCTCTGACAAGGTCAACCACATCATCGAGGCGCCACCCAATGACGTCTGTCATAGGCCCGGATTTACCCTGACCGACGGCGATAATTAGCTCTGCCGCTTTTAGGTCGCTCTGTTTATCTGCCGGTCCTGCAGGGACCACGCGCACGACCTTGACGTACTCGTCCTCATTTTGGAGTACGGCACCGATGCCTTCGAGACTCAGACGCATATCTATATCGAAGTTTTCAGCGCGACGTGGAGAAAAGTAACTAGTGTGGGGGTCAAATTGCGAGGTGAGGGCATTCGCATACACCGCAAACACGTCTTGTTCATTGTACTGGGAAAGGCGGTTTTGTTGGTTTTCATAGCGCTTCACTAACGTAGCGGGGATCTCTTTTATGTCCTTTTCAGCAAGTTTTAAGGCCAGAACCTGATTTTTTATGCGTTTACGCCATCGATCGCCCAGCTCGGCGCTGTCGGCAGCCCACTCCCGCTCTGTCGGGTCCGAATCAATGTACTCTTCTTTGCTGAAGTCTAGGCTGCCAATGATGGCGTCCATATCAGAAATGATCTGCGCGAGCCGCGCAGACGCCCTCAGTTCGTACCGATCAAATACCTCAAAAGCGAGGGAGAGCTCTCCCTTCCTACCCAAGTCGTCAAGACGCGTAGAATCTCGTTGAAACTCAGCAACATCAGAAGCTTTAAAATAAAGTCGAGAAGGGTCCAGTCGCTCTAAATACGTTCGCAGGTGCTCAGATGACATTTCGTCGTTGTATCGACTATCTACGTAGTGGCTCTCCTCAAGTTCCGCTATGAGGGCGCGCAGCGTTGCTGCTTGTTGGTTTGTGGGCGATAAATCTGAAGCATAGGCGTATGAGGCTGCAATTAGGCCGGCACCAAGCGCCGCGAGTGTTCTACTGAATGTCATCTGACGTTATCTCTATAACTGTATTTATGGCAATCACGATGCGTTTATTCGCATAGGTGCACCTGTACTGACTGCCCCAACTTTTTCGGAGACATCAAACATTAGCGTAATTCACTTCTTATCCACAGATACGCGATAGAAGGGGTTTCGGACGACCGGATGCTGTTACTTAAATTTAACATAATATACATTATACGCATTTATGGATTTGCGAGTAAGTGTGTATCATCGTCGCTAACCTGCGTCTGTAAGCCCTGTGAGCTAATGCAATGGCTAACGAAAAACAAAATCCGACTGTTACCGCGTTCTTTGACGAAACAACATCAACCCTGTCTTACGTAGCGGCGGATATGGAATCTAAGGTTTGTGTGATTATAGACCCCGTCCTGGAGCTTGAAGAATCATCTGCCGAGATCACTACACGCGGCGCGGCTGAAATACTCCAACACCTGCGAATCAATGAACTCTCTTGCGAGTACATCTTAGAAACGCACGCACACGCTGATCACTTGAGTGCAGGTTATTTTCTCAAGCGGCGTTTGGCCGCACCCATCGCAATTGGGCAGTCGATTGTGGATGTCCAGCATGTGTTCGCAGAAATGTACTCTGAGACGCCTAGCTTCAAACGTGACGGGTCCCAGTTCGATTTATTGCTAACGGACGGTCAAAAATTAGCGCTAGGGCGCTTCTGTATCGAAGCGATGCACGTACCAGGCCACACCCCCGCATGTATGGCCTACAAGATTGGTGATGCGGTATTTGTGGGCGACACCCTGTTTATGCCAGATTCAGGAACTGCTCGATGCGATTTTCCGGGTGGTAGCGCCAGAGCGCTTTATCATTCAATACACCGAATTTTAGCGCTTCCGGCCGAAACACGTATATTTGTTTGCCACGACTACCAGCCGAACGGGCGAGAATTGGCGTTCGAAGCAACGGTTGAGACGCACAAGCAGGAAAACGTACATGTTATGGACGGCGTTAATGAGTCCGAGTTCGTTAGCATGCGAACGGCAAGGGACGCGCAACTGTCGACGCCGCGACTCATGCTTCCGTCGATGCAGGTAAACATACGCGCGGGCGCCCTTCCTGTCCATCCTGTTTCGGCTCGGCCAGTCATTACTATGCCGATCAATGCATTCAGCGACGTTGATGTAACAGAATTAGTCGAGAATTTAGACGGTTAGCGGCGCTTAATCAGATTCAATCGCAACTGAGGCGTGCGCATAACGACGCCTTGGAAACCAAGTTTTAGCCCGAAAAGCGGTCAATAATCTGCTTGCCGAGAGCCATCTGGTGTACCTGATCTGGACCATCCGCCTGACGGCACCAACGCGCGTAGTTGTAGGCCTCAGCCATCATGTAGTCTTCGGTCAGGCCCCCTGCCCCGTGTACTTGCATACACCGGTCGATCAACTTCTGCACCAGGAATGGAATTGTCGTTTTAGTTGCTGCAATCATATCGACGGACGCCGGAACGCCCTGAGTATCGATTTTATGACAGGCTTTGAGCAACAGCAGGCGTGCCATCTCGATCTCTGAGAAGCATTTAGAGATGTCCTCACGCACGCTCTGATGTTTGCTAAGTAATCGGCCAAAGGTAGTTCGGCTATTGGCGCGATGACAAGCGAGCTCAAGCGATCGCTGCGCTGCGCCAATGAGACGCATACAGTGGTGCATTCGACCGGGGCCTAAACGTCCCTGGGCGATTTCAAACCCCCTTCCCTCACCAAGTAATATGTTTTCGAGTGGAACCCGAACGTTGTCGAAAATGATTTCGGCATGCCCAATTGGCGCATCGTCATAGCCCAATGTTGTGAGTGGCCTGACTAGCTGCACGCCGGGCGTATCCTTGGGGACTAGTATCTGTGACTGCTGCAGATGTCGGCCTGGATTCTCGGGATCCGACTTTCCCATAACAATAAGAATTTTGGTTCGCTCGTACATGGCGTTCGTTATGAACCACTTATGGCCGTTGAGAACCCACTCACTGCCGTCTTTTTCGATCCGAAGCTCGACATTGGTAGCGTCGCTAGAGGCAACCTGTGGCTCTGTCATGGCGTAGGAGGACCGGATGTTGCCGGCCAGGAGTGGATCAAGCCACTCGCGCTGCTGAGCCTCGGTCGCGTAGTTCATTAAAACT
>Ga0160423_10003596_pt1 | contig 12869 bp, 9 predicted proteins | sample CRUFie14St8metaG_FD_108191 | JGI IMG/M metagenome (GOLD analysis project Ga0160423, IMG submission 108191) | Marine microbial communities from the Costa Rica Dome - CRUD Field 142mm St8 metaG | ecosystem: Environmental > Aquatic > Marine > Oceanic > Photic zone | place: Costa Rica: the Eastern... | reverse complement strand
GTGCTCTATGATCTGGCGAACGATTACCAGCGCCTCAATGACCTGATCGACAAGCGTGAGAAGGACCTTTCCGGTTTGGTCATGACCATTGTCCTGTTCATCTGCATTGGACTTCCGGGTTTGCTGGCGGTGCTTATCGGTCTGTTTGCTCCACCAAGCGCAGGGTACCAAATCGACAACATCACGTCTGTTTTCTCGGTCTTCTTCGGCGCTGCAAGCGCTGTCGCTGTGGCCATTTGTGGCCGTATGCTTGGGCGCATGCGAGCCATGATGTGGTGGATTCCATTTTGGACAATGACGTCCATGACCCTGTTCAGCGGGGCGTTGTTGGTGATTGGAGGTTGAACCATGTCGGACATTTTGGCGCAATACGGTCGTGTGACGATCTACAACGAACCCAACCATCCCTCGCCCATTTACCACGTTGAGGGCAACATCGAGGCGAACCCCTACGGTGATCTTGCTGCCTTGCTCGAGGACGACTCGCTGGAAGAAGTGATGTACAACGGAGGAACACAGTGCGTGAAGGTCGCCCATCGCGACCACGGCATGTGCCGAACCAACGTATGGATCGACGATGCCGACGGCCTCCAAATCGCCACCAACATCGCATCGTTCACCAACGTGCCCCTGGGTGACGGCCCGGGCATGGTGCCCATCTTCGACGGTCGTCTGCCCGACGGTTCCCGTGTCAATGGGACCATTCCGCCGGTTTCACCAGACGGCCCAACGCTGACCATCCGGAAATTCAAGGAAGACCCGCTGACGATGATCGATCTCATCAATTTCGGAACGGTGAACCTCCGTCTCGCGGCCATGATGTGGGTTTGGATTGAGGGATTGGACGCACGACCCGCGAACTTCGTTATTGCCGGTGGAACAGGCTCAGGTAAGACGACGACCCTGAACTGCCTTGGCATGTACATCCCATGGCATCGCCGCCTTTTGACCGTCGAAGACACCGCTGAATTGCAGGTCTACCACGACCACTGGCTGCGCATGGAAACCCGTCGTGAGCGACCGGACGGTACCCCTGAGGTTGACATGAACGACTGTCTGAAATCCAGCCTCCGCATGCGTCCTGACCGCATCATCGTGGGTGAAGTGCGTGGTTCTGAAGCCGCAACCCTGCTGACGGCCATGAACACGGGCCACGACGGTTCCTTCGGTAGCCTTCACGCCAACACGGCACAGGAAACCGTAACGAGGATGATCAATCCGCCAATGAGCGTGCCTCCAATCATGCTGACTGGACTGGACCTCATCATCATTCAAGCGCGATTGCACGTTCATGGCCGAACCGCGAGGAAGATCACTGAAGTCGCAGAAGTGGCCGGCATGGAGGGTGACAAGCCACGTCTCAACGCAATTTGGAAGTACGATGCTGCTCGCGATGAAATCGTCGAAACGGGCATTCCATCGCAGTTCCGTGAGCGCATCTGCAATGCGGCCGGCGTGACACCAGAAGTGTTTGAGGAGCATGTCCAGCAACGTATGGCCATCCTCGCTGACCTTCAGCGTCGCGACATCCGCGACATCCAGACGGTGACCTCGATCATCCAGAACTTCTACGCGACCCGCTGATCAGCGGTCTTCCAGAAGACGGGCCAGCACGTCATCCGCGCGATCGACCATCGATCGCGCAGCGTCCACACGTCGGTGTCGGCCGTCACGCTCAACGGGGGCTTCATGAAGCGCGGGGGACGCTTTGCCTACGGGTGAACTTCGGAAACTCGCGGCAAGTTGCTGCAACTCGTCAACAATTTCCTCGATTCGATCGTCAGAGAGCATCATACCCGGCGCGAGGCGAGGGATTTCTGAAGGCGAAATCAGGCCCAACTCCGCTGCAAGCACCCCAGCACAGGCCATGACACGCGGGCGAAGTTCCGGTGTGTTGACTTCCAAACCTCGGCGTTCCAAGTAGGTGAGGATCAACGCCTCGTGGGCTGGCTCAATGCGACCATCAGCGTCATCGAGAACCGCTGATATCAGGTCCTCAAATCCAGGCAGGCCTCGTTCCAGCCGCTCCAAGGTTCGTCGCTTGACAAGGTCCATGTGGACGCTGCCATGGAAGAGCACCCGCAAAGCACGTTGCCGTCTCGCCGCGACAGGATCCATGGATGCACGTTCAGCCATCAAGTCAACATGGAGATCATACAAGGCGTGAACCCGCCCTGACACGGCGGTTTCTGAGATGTCGACGCCCAAGCCTTTGGCCGCTCTGAGGTATGCGCTCCTCGCCTCCGGGGTGTCGCCTTCGGCCGTGGCTTCCTCCACGGCTTCGATCAGGCGTGGCCGGAGGGATTCAAACCCGCGAAGTGCTTCTCGTGCACGCCACGTCGTCGGACGCCCCCTCTGAGCTTCTTCTTCGGCCCTTCTGCGCCTGTCAACGGTCTGCAAGCGGTGGCGTATTGCGTCGCGAACGTGTGCCCGACCGGTGTCGAACCCCTCGCGGGTGAGGGCATCAAGAAAGGCCTCAACATCAGCGCTGTCGCTGACTTTTCCAATGCTGAGGAAATGCCGGCAGGCAGCTTCTATCTCCGCTTCGCGCCGCTCAAGATCTTCGATATCGGCCATGGCGTCCAATGGAAGTTCACCCGGGTCGTATGTGGGGACATCCGTGCCCTCCTCCATGTCCAAATCAAGGCCATCGGAAGGTGGAGCACGTGATCGAAGCGCCGCATCCAATTCTGCCGAAACGTCGCCTCGGGTGACGTCGACGCCAGATGCTTGCAGAGCTTCACGCATTTCGGCTTCCTCTCCTGCCGTCCACCCTGTTGGGTGGGCTTCAGTGAAGGCTTCCACGGCTTCATCCATTCCTTCGGAGGCAGGGGCAGCGGGCGGTTCAATTTCAGTGCCGGGTTCAACAGCCGTGTTGTCGGGAACGGGGATGGTCAGGCTTCGTCCACCGTCTCTGCGAAGCGAGCGTTTGATCGGGCCCCACGCGCCACGCTGCATTTCAAGCACGCCGGCAATGCGGGCCTGTAGGGTTTGTTTGGTGCCTGAAACGGGAAGTTCGAGGGCCTTGGCCAAGGCGTGTAAATCCTCCTTCGTGCGTTCGTTAAGTGAATCCACATTGAGCGCCTTAGCGTCATGATTGAGGTGGAGGTAGAGGCGCTGGCGGCGGGCACGGATGGACCCCGTTTTCTTGATGCCAAAGGCGCCGAGGATGTCGCCGAGTTCGTTGTTCTTGAGTTGGGCGATGCCGTCCTCAGAAAGATCCCACTCATCGAGCACAAGTTCGCTGATGAGGCGGGCTCGGAGCAAATCCACGCCGCCTGAGCGAGGTACGTCGTAGGCTGCAGCAATTGAACGCAGGTCGTCCAATTTTGCTCGGAAGAGCTCCTCCAGCATCACCTGCGGCGTGGTCATCGTCTCAACCTGAGTGGTTTGCGGTCACGTCGGTATATGGGCGTTCGCCCCACACATGGGGTGGAACATGCCGATGCGCGACCGTTTCTGTTCAGCCGTCGTCCTCAAGATGCATCATGGCACCATGTGCTTCGGTGTATGAGGCCTCGAATTCCCCCATGAACTGAGCTCCTTTCACCAAAGCAGCGTGCTCGCTGGTCATGGCTTGCAGCACCTCGGACCATTCCTCGAGCGCTCGCACCATGCCCGTGTGGGTGTGCTCAGTGGGGAACACGCGCTCGCTGGACGCACTGCCTCGACCGTTTGCACCAAGGGTTTCGATGATGATCTCCACGCGGTGTCCTTTCGTCTTCAAGGAGGCTTCTGGGTCCAGCATGGATTCAATGGTGTGCTCGTCCTCAACTCTTGCTGCTTCCATCAGCAAGGTGGCCGGGCGGCGTCGCTCGACGTGGATGCCCGTTATCGGACGAAGCGCTTCCGGGACGGCGACCATCATCGCACGTTCGATGCGATGAGCAAGCAGAGCGCCGGCATCGCTGATGGGCTTCAGTTGCTCGTTCGGAAAGCCTGAACGGCTGATGAGCAAGGTCAGCCCCCCAAGGGGTGGTGGCACAAAGCGAGGACGCGTCGGGTCGTCGCGATGCAAACCAAGCGTATGCCGTCGAGGGGGGCGTCCAGGGAGGCTCCTGTGAAGGGAGCGCGGGATGACGTACCCTTCGAGGGTACCGCGTTGGCGCGCGGCCTCGTACCACGCGGTTCGCTCGGTTCCGTTCATTTCGTCCCACGTGTCGTTTAGCGTGCGTGGATCGACCAGCATGAGATCAGGACGGAGTCGCGTCAACTGCCGGTGCAAGAGAGGATGATCACATCCAATGCATGCTTCGTGATGCAGCATTTCGGGCTTGTCGTCGGAGACCATCACCCAGGTCGGTTCACGCCGCTGGAGGCATGCAGCGATGGTCAAGCCGTTTTGATCGATGTCGCCCCACATCTGGGCGGACGCCACGAGCAGGTCGACGTGCCCGTCACGGAGCAAACTGATGGCGTCGTGAAGGCTCGGAGCCTGCTTGAGGGCGAATGTGGGTCGGTTGGCTTGGCCAAGCACGCCCGAGGCGTGTGCCGAGGCACGATCGTCGTCGTCTGGAGGAAGGGCGACCACAAGCCGCGCCATCTCCGCCTCCATCACGCTCCCTCGACGTGCTGAGGGCGCTCGACACCCGTTAAGAAGCCCTCCCTCGTCTACGAACACATGACCGGTCTCAGTTCAGGGCAGGTCGAGCGACTTTCGCGTCTAAAGGACGAGGTTGATGCGGGACTGGAATCCTTGCTCGACGACGCTGAAACGGCAGGCGGAGGACAAGTCGTCGCCATGGCTCGACACGTGCTGATGAGTGGAGGAAAACGACTTCGCCCGGTCCTGTTCATGCTCTCCTACGACGCCGCAGGCGGTGTGGATCGCGATCACGTGATGCCGCTTGCTCTGGCGTTCGAACTCATCCACACTGCAACCCTGGTTCATGACGACATGAACGACGATGCCGACGAACGAAGGGGACGGCGAACCTTGCACCTTCAGGCCGGGCCGGAGAAAGCACTCATCGCTGGTGATTGGCTCTTTGTGCAGGGTTTTGGCCTTGGAGGGCGTTATCCTGAACGTGTGGTTCGTCTGATGGCGGACTGTTGTGCGGACATTGCCGTGTCCGAGTTCAAACAACTTGACCACGTGGATGACCTGACCACCTCACCAGAAGATTACCTCGACATCGTCCGAGGCAAAACCGCTGGCCCCTTCGCCGCCGGCTGCCAATCAGCAGCTTTGTTGGCCGGTTGCACTGAAGAACAAGCCATGCATTTCCGCGTTTTTGGAGAAGAATTGGGCATCGCCTTCCAACTCGTGGACGACCTGCTCGATTTGCGTGGTTCCCCCGACATGGGGAAGCCCCGAGGTGTGGATGTGGCGGAAGGCAAGATGACCCTCCCGCTCATCCATGCGTTGACCCTCTCCCACGGCAAAGATCGAGCTACGCTGGCCGAGCTTCTTGCGTCGTTCAGCGAGGACCGTTGGGACCAACTGATGGCAATCCTCGAACGTTCAGATTCCCTGCATTACGTGGAAATTCTCGTCGGTTTGCACCTCGAGCGTGCGGCCAATGCGCTCCGTGAAGGAGGCTCAGGTCCTGCTATCGATCTGATGATTGGCATGCTGGACGAAATCGGCTCGAGGACGAGGTGAGACCATGTCGCGCGCGGAACAGTGGACCTTTGACGTGGCTCGTCATACGTGAGGTGTATCTTTTGGAATCATACGACCATCAACTCATCGTCATTGGAGGCGGTCCTGCGGGCAGCACCGTTGCGAGGTATGCCGCAGAAGGCGGTGTTGACGTCCTCGTTGTTGACCGACGCGATCCTATCGGTTCGCCCTTGCAATGCGGCGAACTTGTTCCTTCAAACGATGAGATGCGCCGTCTTTGTCCCGATGTCCCAGAGATGGATGACCTGTTCAAAACCCCGCCACATGCCATCTCTCGCCACTCGACGCAGATGCACCTGCTTCCACCGTCGGGTAAACCCCTGAAATTTGATTTCGATGGTTATGTCCTCAACCGTGTCGCACACGACGAGTTCTTGGTCGAGATGGCCAAAGAGGCCGGAGCCAACTACATGACCAGTTCTCGGGTCGATCGGGTTGTCGACCATACCGTACATTTGAGGGATGGAACGGAGCTTACTGCCCAGATCATCGTTGATGCAGGTGGGCACAATGGCCCAATTCGAAGCGAATATTGGGACGAGAAATCAGTCAAAATCCCGGTGAAGTTTGCCCTCATGGACGGCGATTTCGGAGATGCGGTCGAACTTCACTTCGGGTCCATGGCACCCGGTGGGTATGCGTGGATGTTCCCCAAAGGCCAGGGCGCCAACATTGGCTTGGGAATCCAAAAGAGCTTCAGCAAAGGCAAATCCTTGAACAAATTCACCGATGAATTCCTCTCCAAGTATGACGGTGAAATCACATTTCATGGTGCGGGTTCGCTGCCGATGTCTGGCACGCTGAAACGCTTTGTGAAGGGCCATTACATGCTCGTCGGAGACTCTGCTGGCATGGTATTGCCTTCGAACGGCGCTGGAATCACCATCGCTATGATCGGTGGTCGAATCGCTGGACAGGTCATCTCTGAACACCTCAAAACGGGTCTTCCCTTGGAAGCATATGAAACGCGATGGAAAAAACAGATGGGGAAGGTCATGGCGAACTCAAAGCGCTCGTTTAAGATTGGCAGCATGATGTTCCGGTTGCCCGATTGGATCCTCAACATGATGTTCAATCCGCTGACAAAGGGAATCATTTGGAGAGCGGTCACGTGCCGTCGGATGTTCTGGCTTGTCTAGGCGCTGAATTCACCCTTGCGCGCAAGTGCTCCACCACGGAATGCGACCGGCCACGCTGGGTCTTTGAGTGGCCAATGGAGTGCAGTTTCCTTCCGTGTGGTTCAAGGCCCGTGCCTGCGACCTATGTGCATGCGCCGACGCGTGAGTGATGAGGAGGCCGTAAGCCCCGTCATCGCGACCGTGCTTCTTCTGGCCATCACCGTCTTGTTGACGAGCATGGTGTTCATCATGTTCCAAGGTGCTCTTTCAGTGACCGAAAAAACACCACCTCAGGCCTCGACCAGCGTCAAAGGGCTCGAAAACGGCTTCCATGTGGTTAGGCTGTCGAGCCTTGACCAAGCGCTCGATCCGGCGTCTGTGCGCTTCACGTTGTACAACGCCAGCAGCGGTCTAGAGGACCAAGGCTACCTGACGGACAACGACGTCTACGGAGTGGTTGGGGCTCCGGTCAGTTTCCACGACCGTGATGCCGGGTATTCGGTGACTCAGGGCGACTACCTTGTGATTTCCTCTGAAGAACTCGGGGCAAGTGAAGGCGGGTGGCGGCTTCAGTTGTTGGATGAGCAAAGCAGCGTGCTGCTGTTTGATGTCCGGCTTCCTGCCATCGTGTCCTGATCATCCACCGATGTAGGACATCTCCACCTTGCCGGATGGCCGTTCTTTCTGTGCGCTTCGTCCCTCAGAATACGCGTCACCGCGGGATTCCCAAATGCTTCGCACGGCACGCTGCAGTTCTTGCTTCGAAGCGCCGGATTTGATGAGCGGCATCAGAGGTTTTCCTTCGTTGGAAAACAAACAGGTGTGCACGCTTCCATCTGCCGCCAACCGTGCGCGCGTGCAATCGCCGCAAAACGGGACGCTGACCGAATCAATCGTGCCGAATTCCCATCCTTGTGGTGTTTGCCAGCGCCTCGCCACTTCGCCGAAGGCGGTCGGGTCCAACGGCGTGACCTCGCCAAGTTGCAATGCGATGATGCGACGAACGTTTTTGCTGGTCACCACCTCGTCCAACGCCCATTGATTGGTGGCACCAACGTCCATGAATTCGATGAAGCGAACGGGGACCTTGCGAGGTCCAAAGTGCTGCAACAAGGGGAGCAGTTCACCTTCGTTTACTCCCGATCGAACCACGCAGTTGACCTTCACGCCGAGGCCAACCTTGAGGGCCTTTTCGATCCCAAAAAGGGCGGCTTCAGGCCCATGCTTTACGTCCCCCATCGCGTTATAGACCGAAGGAGTGAGGGCGTCCACGGAGACCGTGACCCTGTCCAATCCGGCCTTGAGCAAACCTTCAGCATGCCGTTCAAGGATGACTCCGTTCGTGGTCAACGCCAAATCTGCTTCGGGGTGCACGTTCCGCAGCATGGTCACCAACACATCGAGGTCTCGACGAAGCAAGGGCTCCCCTCCGGTGATCCGAATCTTCTGAAGTCCAAGGTCCACGCATGCTTCTACCACGTCAGCAATGTGCTCGAACCTAAGGATGTCTTCCTTCGGCAAAAAGGCGTGATCGGATCCAAAATGCTCCCTCGGCATGCAATATGTGCATCGAAGGTTGCAGCGGTCCGTGACCGAAATCCGAAGGTCCCGCAGAGGGCGCCCACGTCGGTCGAGCGCCTCCATGTTGGGACCATCCCGCCGCGGGACTTAGGGCTACCTTTGCCATCGACAAGCCTTCATGAGTCGGCACCTCGAGGACGGATTGTGGAATCAGGTCGAGCACAAGGCCGGTCGGCGAGCGATGCCGGTCACGTGCCCGATGGCCTCGATGTGCTCAGCATCGCGCCTCTGAGCCAACCCGCGACCATCGAATGGGTCCTCCCTGCATCGAAGAGCCACGCCATTCGTTGGTTGCTAATAGGAGCTCTGAATCGTGCCTCGATGACCCTTCATGGCGTGGATGGGCTTGGCGAAGACGCGGAATCCATGCGCCGCGTGCTCGAACAGTTGGGCCTTCGCGTCTCGTCAAGCGATGATGCATGGGTTCTGTATCCCCCTGAGGCACTGTGCCGCCCTTCGTCGGTGCTTGACGTAGGGAATTCTGGAACAGCGCTTCGCCTTGTGGCCGCTGTCGCCTCTCACACCGGACACTCGGTCACGCTGGATGGAGATGCGAGTCTGCGACGTCGTGGTCTCGGAGATTTGAGCACGTTGTTGCTTCAACAAGGTGTGCGGGTGCGGGCGGAAGATCCGCATGGCCGGTTGCCGGTGGACCTTCACGGGCCATGGTCCGAGGACGCGCCCGCGCCCTCGTTGCGGCGCGACCGGTCTTCTCAACCCGCATCAGCACTCTTGCTTTCCAGCTCATTGCAATCCAATGGCCTCAACGTTCGGTTTGAAGGCGAACCGCGCAGTTCGCGTCATCTTGCGCTCTCGGCCAAGATCGCCAAGGCCTGCGGATGGCCAGGCCGGTTGGACCACGACGGGATGCATCTGCCGTGTTGGGACGTCGTCGCCCCCACTGAGGTGGGTCTTCCAGGTGACGCGTCAATGGCCGCTTTCGCAATGCTTTGGGTGCGATCCTCTGGTGGTTCGGTCCATCTCAAGCGCTGGCCTTCGGCGGAGGAAGCCCTCGGGTGTGAACTCTTGTTGGACCTGGCCTCAGACCTCGGCCTCGATTGGTCGGCTTCCGGGCACCTGCAGGCAACGGAGGCCACAGGAGAGCCTGTGGACGTCGATTTGTGCGACGCCAATGACCTGCTTCCTCCGCTTGCCGCTCTTTTGGCGCTCGGGCCTGGTGGGCGTCTGCACAACGCCCCTCACGCCGTGCACAAAGAATCCAATCGAATTCAGGGCATCATCGAGGTGCTCGCTTCCTTCGGCCTCAAAGCAGCACCTGCTGAAGACGGCGTGGTTGTGCCCGGGGGGCAACGCCCGTCATCCCCAAACCGTCCTGTCGATGCCCGTGAGGATCACCGCCTGATGATGACCGCCACCTGCCTTGGAGCCGCTGTCGGCGCCGATATCATCGGTTCGAGGCTGCATCGTGTTGCGGATCCACACTTCCTTGAACGTCTTTCCAAGGCGGGTCTCTCAACTCAGGCGAGCGTGCTGCCGCCCTGAATCAGCCTTCGCGGCCGAAGTGCCGATCCAAAGCCCTCCGATCTAATCTGAGGGCCGTTGGCCGACCGTGCACGCAGGCCCACGGGTTTGGGATGCGTCGCATGTCGTCGAGCAGCCGGCGCATTTCTGCCTTGGTCAATTCATGGTTGGCTTTGACGGCACCACGGCATGCGGTCATGAAGGCGAGATGGTCTCTCCTCCGCTCAACCGTCTCGAGCGGAGCACCGTCCTCATCGACGTCCTGCAGCAGATCCTGAAGGAAGGCTTTGGCATCGTCGCCCAACAGCCGAGGTGCGGCCACCATGTGCCAACCTGCCTCGAGTTCCTCAAGTTCGAACCCGACACTCGCCAAGCGTTCCCGTCCAGCCCGAACCCGTTCAATGGTTCGCGCGTCAAGGTCGAGCGGTACGGGGACCAAACGCCGCTGTCCCTCCCACAGGGCTTCGTCGTGACGCAACCGCTCGTATCGGATGCGTTCGTGAAGGGCGTGTTGGTCGACCAGAAGCAATTCTTCTCCGGCTTCCACCAGCATGTAGGTGTCCGCAAACTGACCAAGCGGCACCATGTCAGGCAGGTCATTGAGGACCCCTTCAAGGGCCGGCTCGCCGGCGAGGTTGCATGCTCCGCCAGCGTGGCGATGCAGATCACGTTCCGCCGAGGACAACGCAGGGGCAACCGGAGTTGGCGAAAGACCAGGAAGGGTCACTTGCTCACGGTCTTCATCGACGGTGTGGGTGGCAGGTTCAGGATTGGGGTCCAAGGCCATGCCTGCGGCAGCCGCCCAAGCGGGTGCTGAGGGGGGCAAGGGCGCTTCGACAGGGAGCTCCTGTTGTGATGTGCGGTCCAAGCCCGCAAGTTCAGGAATGGCTCCAGCTCCCTCCGGCTTCGTGGCGACGCTGCTCAAGGTGTGCGCCACGGCACGCTCGAGTCGCTCCAACACCCTCCATGCGTGCTTCAGGCGCACCTCACTCTTTGTGGGATGGACGTTCACGTCAACCTCCTCAGCAGGCAAGGTCAGATGAAGCACGGCAACTGGATGACGACCAACCATCAAACGCGTGCGGTACCCTCGACGAAGCGCTTGTTGAAAGGGTCCGGTTGCGATGGGCCTGCCGTTGATGAGCACGTGCACGTCATCCGTCTTTCCCCGGGTGATGTCGGGAGCACTGATCCAACCGCTCCACCGTTCATCACCAGGGGCTTGGTCGTCTTCTTGAGGGGCGGTCAGCGTCAACAAGTCCCCTGCTTTTTGCCCGAGGATGTCGTGGAGGCGATCTTCATCGTCGTCGGTTCCGGGCACGTCAAGGGCCACACGTCCATCGAGCTCGAGGCGGAAGCCCACCTCTGGATGGGCGAGCGCATGCGCAACGACGACGTCCACAATGCGGGCATGTTCCGTCTGCGGCCTCCGCTGGAAGGCCAGGCGCGCCGGTACATTCGAGAACAAATCGGCCACGGTTACCGTGGTTCCGCGACCTCGTCCGCTCGGCTCCACGTCACCTTTGAGGCCTTGACGCATGTGAATTTGCGCTGCCTCCATGCCTTCTTGCTTGCTCTGTAACGTCAATTCGCTGACCACGCCGATGGAGGCCAGAGCCTCGCCCCTGAATCCCATGGTGTGAATGGCGGCCAAGTCCTCGCGCTTCGTCAGCTTGGACGTGGCATGACGGTTCATCGCCAGCATGAGATCATCCGGGTGGATGCCATGCCCATCGTCGCTCACCCGGATGAGGTCGAAGCCACCGCGCTCAACCGTCACGTCAATCTGCCGCGAGCCGGCGTCGATGCTGTTTTCGAGCAATTCTTTGACGACCTGAGCGGGGCGTTCGACCACCTCTCCAGCGGCAATGTGGCCGATGGTGAGGTCATCGAGTTGATGAATTCGACTTTCAGTCATCCAACCCCTCCTTGAGTCGGTCGTGGAGCCCTGCCAAGAAATCAGCGGCCTGCCGTGGGCTCATGTCATCGAGGTCCACGTTGGAAACGGCGTCGATAACGTCCTGCTCCGCGGGTTTGATGCTTGGTAGGGAGGGAGGTCCCGCGCTCGCGGCGGCAAAATAGCGCATCAGACTGGATTGCCCCTCCTCGCGTCGTCCCGGTTGACCTCCGCCGCCGGCCTTGGCCCCTTCAGCTTGGCGTTCAAGGAACTGAAGCAGATCACCTGCACGTTCGATGACGGCTTGGGGCAGTCCGGCGAGCGCTGCCACACGTACGCCGTAAGAGTCGTCACATGGTCCGTCTTCGACGGTGTGAAGGAAGCGAAGGTTTCCGTCAACTTCCGCCACACCCACGGACACGTTAACCACACCAGGAACGTCTCCCTCAAGTCCGATGAGTTGGTGATAATGCGTGGCGAAGAGTGTTCGACAGCCTAAACGCCGGGAGATGTCCTCGCTCACCGCCCACGCGATGGAAAGGCCGTCGAAGGTGGAGGTGCCTCGTCCGATTTCGTCGAGAAGCACCAGCGAGTTGGGCGTAGCGCGCCGAAGGATATGAGCGACTTCGATCATTTCCATCATGAACGTAGAGCGTCCTCGTAGGAGATCATCGCTGGCCCCGACCCGCGTGAAGATGCGGTCCACCAAACCAACGCGCGCTTGATCGCAAGGGGTGAAACTACCGGCCTGTGCAAGGAGTGTGACCAAGGCCGCCGTGCGTAGATACGTGGACTTGCCGCCCATGTTCGGCCCAGTGATGAGCAGCAGCCTTCGCTTTTTGTCGAAGGTGAGGTCGTTTGGCACATAACCTGGATTTCGTTCCAGCACCGGATGACGCGCACCTTTCAACACCAAGTCTCCGCCCTTCGCCACCGAAGGGCGCGTCCATCTCCGCTCGCGGGCCACGATCGCAAAGCCGTGCAGCACGTCGATGGAGGCCACGCGAGAGGCGAGCGTCGACAGGGTGCGGGCATGCTCGGCGACCGCACGTCGCAGCTCCACGAAGCGCTCGTATTCGAGGGCCCTGACGCGCGTTGTCGCGGTCAGCAGCGCGTCGTCTCGCTCGAGCAACTCCTCGGTGACAAAACGCATCCCGTTGGTCAT
>Ga0160423_10003594_pt1 | contig 12872 bp, 13 predicted proteins | sample CRUFie14St8metaG_FD_108191 | JGI IMG/M metagenome (GOLD analysis project Ga0160423, IMG submission 108191) | Marine microbial communities from the Costa Rica Dome - CRUD Field 142mm St8 metaG | ecosystem: Environmental > Aquatic > Marine > Oceanic > Photic zone | place: Costa Rica: the Eastern... | reverse complement strand
TGTCCGGGCTCACCATTTCAGGCTCCAGCCAGAGGCCAAACTCCATCCCCTCGGCGTGCACCGCGTCGATAAGAGGCATCAGACCGTTTGGAAATTTAGCCTCATCAGCGCTCCAGTCACCCAGACTCGTCTCATCATTATGCCGACCCTTGAACCAACCATCGTCAAGCACAAAACGCTCCGCCCCCAACTCCGCTGCTTGCTTGGCCAGCGATATGCATTTCTCTTCGGTCACATCGAAATACCGGGCTTCCCAAGTGTTGAAATGAACCAGTCTCTTAACTCTCAGACCTTCGCTGCGAATGATGTCATGGTATACCCGCGACACACCGTTCGAGCCTTCATAAGACAAAGCAACAACCGTCTCTGGAAGAACGAGGCTTGCCCCCGGCTCTAGCCGGATTTCACCTGGCGCTAGCAGCCGCTCTGCGAGAAGCTGCCCGCTTCCGTCAGTCGCCCGCTCAGCAGCCAGGCGAAAAGCCCCACTCCACGCGAGGTGGGCTGTAAGCCAACGACCGTGAACAACGTTAGCCCCGTTTTCCAGCAGGCTTAGGGTTGGCCCACCATCAAATCCTGGCCGACCAGTTCGGCCCAACTGCTCGACTCGACCTGTCGACCAAAGCCGCTCAGTGTATTGGCCTTCACGTCCCCAAGCTCCAGCCCAGGTGACTAATCGCGACGCCCAATCTGGTGTGGGTATCAGCAGGCTCGCAGCTCGTGTGACGTCGATACTGGTCTCACCGTCATTGTGAAGACAGCAGGTCACCACTAACGCATCGCCCCTGAACGTCATCGTGGTGACGACTCGAACACCCAGAGACTCATCGTGTGAATTGAGAGTGATTTGCCGATCACTGGCAGCAAATTCCGGAGGCTTCAAGCGCAGCAACCGACGTGTTTTATGGCAGTGGGCCTCTACCTGCGCAATGTTGTGAAAGCCATGCCCGTGCGCCGGGTGGAGTGTGGGCCCGACAGGCACATCAGGACTGGCTGGCAAGCGCTGGAAGTGCGGCGCCCGAGCCATCACATCGTTATTTTTGGGGCCGAACCAGACGAGGTGCGCTAAACCATCATCACCACGCTGCAAGATGAGACATAAAGTTTCACCGTCAATCCTAGCTATCATTCGGTTAGGCCCTTTGACTGCCCGCGAGCTCTCGCCGTTAGCGAACCGGCTGGGCCCTGAATTTTAGAATTTTCTATCCTGCGGTGTATTCAACACGCTGGCAGGGGGCATCTCTCCCACATCTAGGCTGATCAAAAGTGAGCGCAAACGCAAAGGTATCATCTGATGACTGTCGAACCCGCAACTACTGAAAACCCGAAAGGAATTACACCACCAAAAAGAAGATCTCACCATCGTGGGCAATGTGTCGACTCATCGCGTTTGCTTAGGGCTTTGCGTCTCGCTGAAGACGTAGCAAATTTGATTGTCGTAACACTGCCCGGGCGTCAACATGATGCTAGGGAAGTCTTCTTGGTTAGGAGCGTTCACATAACCATGGGGCTCGAAGCAAACCGCAGTACCTTTTTTTTCCTTGCGAGCGATATAAACCTGAAGTGCAGGCTGGTTAGCAAATACCCGGAGCGTCAGCGCCTCACTTTGAAGCTCAGCTAAAGCCGATTTTCGATCGTCGTCAAAAATAAAAGTGTGATCAAGCGATAAACCATCAAGACATTGTGTGGAAAAGGGGCGTCCAAAAAGTTCGCGTGATGAGTGGATTCGTCCTGTTGGAATCTGAGACTGATCAACTGCCAAGTAGCGCTCAGAAAATAGACTCAACAGCTGGTCCTCCCCTGTTTCGGACAGCTGAAAGTAGGGATGCGTTGTCAGAGAGACAATCCGGCGCTGATCGCATTTGGCCGACAGCTCGATGTGCAACCGCCCAGACTCGGCAAGCACATACTTAGCTTTGACGAATAAATTACCCGGATATCCGTCTGTCCCATCTGCATGTGTAGTCGCCAATTCAAGTGCCGGCCCTCGATGATCCGATACCAACTCTCCCCGCCAAATTTGCTGATGAAGTCCTAGCGTACCCCCATGCAATTGGTGGCATCCCCAATTGGGCTCCACAACAATAATGCTCTGACCGTCTCTATATGTTGCATTCTTCAAACGATTCGCGACCGGTCCAATTACGGCGCCCAAGTATTGCTCGTCTCGCTGGTAAGACGAGAGATCCTCGAAGCTCCAAATCAATTTTTGTAAATGACCCGAATCATGGTGCCAAAATATTTGTTGTAATCGAGCACCGTACTCGATGATATCGACTGACAGAGAGCCATGTCGTAAACGGAATTGGGCAACCTCTGTACCGTCATCTTGAGAACCGAAGACATTCCGGTGTGCGTCGACGGTCATAGTGTGATGCTCAAGTCGGTATTACAGACGCGCTGATCACCCGCTTCAGACGCAGCACAGCGCTTTAACGATAGTTTCGATTTGGCTGACCCGTCCTCGCCTAGAGCGGTCACAACGTTGAGAAAAGGAGCGCGCAACACAGCGGCAAAAGCTGAAAGCAGCGCCTCTGCTTGCCCCCGGCTGACAATCTTCTCCACAGACATGGCGTCCCCCCGAGGTTACGAATCGCCACCTGTTGGTTAGTCCGCTGCGTCGCCCTCGTCTATGTCGTTAGTTTCACAGATGGCCGCGGGCTGAACATCGATCTCGCCGGTCGCTTCCCAGATGGGGACCTTGTCATCAAAACCAGTATACCGAAGCGCGGCGTCGCCATTCAGCACCACCTGCAGTGCGCGTCGGCGGATTTCGTCGTCCCCACCCCCAGCCGAAATACTGAAGGCCTCCCTCGGCCGGAACAAGAAAACGTGCACCGGCTGACCCTGAGTCAGGGTTTTATCGGAACCCTTGTCAGACGCAAAAACACTGCCGAGTTAGTCCTTGGCACCGGGAATATCGTTGTATCCGGGGCAGCCCTCGGTGGGGTCGTAAAATTTAAATTTGCTATTGAAGGCGCCACCATCGATGGAGACACGCAGCGTGGCGGTCTCTGCGGCCACGTTCAGACTCATCACAGTTGCGACGAAGATCAGCATTGCGCTCGTCCATCTCGCCAGCCTCTTTAAAATCATATTCAATCCCTTGGAATCACTGATTTCAAACATAGGTTTAGTGTAGCGCGAGCGGGGAGATTGTCAGCTTGGGCATTCCCCCTCCGCGCCCATTTCCCTGACCCCACCAAAGTCTCTCAATACGCGCGAATACAAGACCTGCTCAAGGCCTATTACCCCTGAGAAACAAGGTGATCTCTCTCGCCGGTTTTAGGGGCGTCTGATGGAGGGGCATTTCTCGTCAGCGCCGCTATCGATAGACTCTCTACCCAACAGAAAACCATGGTGAGGAGTCACTCGTGGAAATCATTTCCTGGCAGGATTTTGAGCAGGTCGACCTGCGGGTCGGCACCATTGTCACCGCCGAGGTCTTCGCGGAGGCCCGCCGGCCCGCCTACATCCTGCACGTGGATTTTGGTCCAGATATCGGGGTACTGAAATCGAGCGCCCAGATTACTGATCTATACCAGCCAGAGGGTTTGGTGGGGCGGCAGGTGATTGGAGTGGTGAACTTACCACCGAAGCAGATTGGGCCCATCCAATCCCAGTGTTTGATTACAGGTTTTCCGCAGGCAGATGGCGCTGTGGTGCTGATTCAACCGGAACGGCCCGTGGAAATTGGGCTGAAGCTGGCCTGAAGCGGCGAGTGGCTATATCGCTCAGGCGCTGTGGCGCGCCAGAAACTTTTCCGCCCGCTGCACTGCCTCCTCACTGTGGGTGAGCGACGAGCACAGGTTCACCAGCGCCAAGGGACCCCGAGCAGCCTGCTTATAACAGTCAGTCGCGGGGCCCGCGTCACCCATCCACTCGGCAAGGAGCTCCGGACTGACCGCCCCCGCCTCCGGCACCAGCGTGAACTGCGCAAGATTATTGAGCGACTTCAAGAGTTTCGGCCCCACCATCTGCGGTGCGATATACGCTACATCCGCGCGCTCAATGATGGACTCAGACAGATAGGCCAGAAACCCCAGCACGGGAGACGCTGCTGTAAAGCCCATGAACGCGTTGTGGGGAGAATGATAGGCGCGCCACGCTCCCTCTGACGTCGGCTGAACCCAGCACTCCTCGCCGAAAAACGTATGCGTTGAGTCGGGTATGCGCCAGGTGGGGTCGACTATCACTGTGTCAGCGTCGATCCACACCACCAGTCCGCCGCGCGCCGCCAGCTCCGATTCAATCCAACGGAGCCGCGCCAGATCAGCCAGTATCGGGGTGCGTTGCTGAAGCTTGGCACGTAACTCAGGCGTCACCCAATCAAAGAGCGCGTCACCGATACAGTGATAGTCGTATCCCTGCTGCTGGGACCAGTCGGCGACAGACGTCATGCACCGACTCACCCAGTCGGGCCTCGCATCAGCCGCGGATTGCAGAATCGTAACGGGAGTCATGGGTCGCTCAGCGACTCACGCAATGCCCTGATTGTTCTGCAGGCCTATGACCTCAGGCTGGTTGGCTTGCACTTCCTGGACACGCCCCTGCGCCTTGAGCCAGCGCGCCACCACATCCCAGATGGGCTCACCTTCTACCTGCTGCACCGACGCCCAACCGGCCACTTTGTAGGTCTTATTCGCGTCGATGGATTTACCATTCAGAGTCAGCTCGCTAATTCGCGACCCGGCTTGTGCCAGCGGCGCGATCGCGTATTGCAAACCACCCGAACGCACCATGTCCCCACCCTGCTGGTAGTAAGGGTCGGGGTGGAACAAATTGTCGGCGACGTCCTCCAGCACCCGCTTCAGGAACTCACCACTCATTTCAGTGAGCGTTACCGCGGGATACGTGATCGCCACCTGCGACATGAGGTCCTCCATGGTGATCGCAGTGCCCGGCAGCAAGGTGGTACCCCAACGGAAGCCGGGTGACAGGGCGATGGGTGCGTCGAGCTCGTTCATCAGCGCCTCGCAAATCAGCTGATCAACACTGCCATTGAAATTCCCGCGCCGATACAGAAGATCGTCCGTCATGGCCAGTGGGTCTGCGAGCCGCTCAGCAAAGGGCGCCCGAATGCGGGCAATCAAATCGCCCATCGCCGGGTCAGCGGGTAGCAATTCCGCGAATACCGGCAGCAGCCGATACGACCAGTCGCGGATCCGGCCGTCACGCACATCAAAGTCCAGCACACCCAGAAACTTGCCGTTGGAGCCCGCATTGGTGACCAGCGTCATACCACCCGCATTTTTAATCTCCAGCGCACGGGGAATCGCATCGTGGGTGTGACCACCCAAAATGGCGTCGAGGCCCGTCACCCGCGAGGCAAGCTTAATGTCGGTATCGGCGCCGTTGTGAGAGAGCAAGACCACTACCTGAGCGCCTGCGGCGCGCACCTCATCCACCTTTGCCTGAAGCTCGCGCTCCTGAATACCGAAGGTCCAGCCGGCGGTAAAGTGAGCAGGGTTGGCGATCGGCGTGTAGGGAAAAGCCTGGCCAATAATGGCCACGGGCACCCCGTTAATCTCTTTTAGGGTGTGGCCTGCAAATACTGGATCGCCAAAGTCCATGTCTTTGACGTTGTGTGCGACAAAGTCGATGTGTCCGTCGAGATCCTGATTAACAATCTCCGTCACCCGATCAGTGCCCAGTGTGAACTCCCAGTGACCGGTCATGACATCGACGCCCAGCAGCTTGCTGGCATCGACCATGTCCTGTCCCTGTGTCCACAGTGCCGTCGCGGAGCCCTGCCAGAGATCGCCGCCATCAAGTAGCAGCGCGCCCGGTCGGTCTGCCCGCAGCCGCTTGACCAGGGTAGCGATATAGGCAAAGCCCCCTGCGCGTCCGAACTGATCCGCGGCGGCGACGTAATCCAAGTGACTGAGCGCATGCGCCGCCTGCGAACCCGGCGCAATATCAAAGTGCTTCAGCAGCGCCTCGCCCACCAGGTGCGGCGGGCGATTGCGCGCATCATGCACCCCGATATTGACCGAGGGTTCGCGGTAGTGGACCGGAAGTAACTGCGCGTGGACGTCGGTCATGTGCATGAGGTGCACGTTGCCAAACCGCGGCAGATGATATGCATCGCCACTGTGAGGCTGCGCACGAAGCAATGAGGGTAGAGACAACCCTGCCGCGGCGCCAAGCCCCAATAGCTTGTGAAATTCCCTTCGATGCATGGGACTTATCGAATCACTCAGCGGCTTGGTTGACCGGTGAGGCGGGGTCGAGCAGGTAGGCCATCACGTCTTTCAACTGTTGCTCGGTAAGAATGCCTTGCGCACCAAAGCGCGGCATGTGGGAGCATAGGTTGTAGGCGTGGGTATCCCACAGCTTGGTCCAGGTGTACTGCAACATGGCCTCGGATTGACCCCGCGCGCCATATCCTGTCAGCGAGGGGCCCAGAGTGCCGTAGGCGACCTCATTTGGGGCAAGTTGGTGGCAGGCGTAGCAGTTGCCGCCATTGGGCTGGGTGGGGTCATCGCTCGATTGCAGACCCCGTCCGTTACCCGCCACCTCGGCGCCTCGCTGCCAGTCACCAAGATATTCGCCATCTGCCGGCAGCACGACCGCGGCCAAATGCTCTGCGCGCAATGAAGCTAGCACATCGTTATCGGGGGGCATGCCCCGCGGGGCGCTGCAGGCGGTTTGCACCGCATCACGCTCCAACCGGTGCATGGTGGCCTGATTCTTGGCAACGAAGGAATTTTGTAATGCGACCTCTATCTCGTCAGCAGCCGTTGTCCACGCCGCCATGCTTGCGGTGACAGCGATGATTATGCCCTTAGTCAGTGCCTTCATCGCTTCAACCCCGGGGCGGTCATGGTGCCGCCCGCGGCATTCACCGCCATATAAGTTTGTAAAGCGATGCTGGCCTCGGAGCCCATTTGCAGCTCAGGCCATCGCTGCTGGCGAAAGCAATCCCGTAGCCGCCATCCCATGGTGCGTACCAACCCCTGAGAAATACGGTACGCAGGCCAACTCCCCCAGGCCTCGGCGGCACCGGTGTGGGAAGTCAGATCAGGCAGCGCTTGCAAGCGGATACGCATCCCCGATTGCTCGTGACAAGTCGCACAAGAGAAGTCATGGGGCCCTGCGCGATAGAAGAAAATCTCCTCGCCCAGGGTATACATCGCTCGCTCGGCCGCGTGGGTCTGCTCGGGAGCGATCGTGGCTCCTTCCGATTCTGTGGCCAGCCACGTCACGAGGGCTTCCATCGCTGTACCGAAATCCCCTCTCAGTGAGTAGGGTTTTGCAGCTACGGTCTCGAGATCCCGGCCTTGAATCGTTGTCATACAGTGGACCAGACGCGATTCCAGATCCATTACCGCGTCGGTATCGTCAAAGTAGCGCGGAAAGCGCACGTAGGCACCTGCAGTGACCCCGGGCCCCAGGCCCAGATCACAGGCTTCCAATGTGGCGGATTCGGGGCCTTGCGGCGTGAACCACAGCTCTTCCCCCTCGTCGATAACGAACACCGCCGGGTTGTCATCACCCATCAGATCCCGGTACTGATCGAATACACCGTCATCTGCCGCCAGCGTCACTGAGCACAGCCATGCCGCAAACAACGTGAACCCGAGATGATGTCTTTTCACAGCTGCCCCCTATCTAACACCCACACTCAGCGGATGGTGGTCTCGCCCTCGCCGCTGCTACCCTGATTATCAGTCCAGACGACACGAACCGTATCGCCTGCTTCCCCGCCCGCAAAACGGACCCCAAGAAACGGATTGGCCGATACCGCTGCGCCCCAGTGACCTTTCATCACAGGCTGGTCTCCATGGAACATCGACACCTCGGTAATAAAGTGCGCAGGGATCGGGTCCCCCGCCTGATCCTTGCGCATACCGGTTTCCATCGGATGGCGCATCAGAGCCTTCACTTCTGTCACGTCGCCCTTCTTCTGGGCGCGAATCTTGATTCGACCTGCCATGGTGTCCTCCTTAACCGCCGCATCCGCCGAGGGTGACCTTGGTCTCCCTCGACTGCATGTATAACTGTCCGTCGGCCTCTGCCACTGCATAGAGCGTGCAGGTTTGCGCCACCTTCACTCGGGTCTCGATATAGACCTCGGTACCGGGCGGGATGTCAAATGAGGCCGCCAGCGGGTTGGGGTTCATTTCAACCAGCACAGACACTTTGGCGACATTGGGCAGCGCCTCGGAATCGACTTCCACCCGAATGGGAACAACGGCGCCGTTCTCGGCAATGTCAGGCGTTGTAAACTGTATGCCTTCATGCACCTGCGGTGTGTCACCTAGCGCCGCCATCGCCTCATCCAGCGCGGTGGCGCCAAAGGCTGCCTCCGGCCTCGCTACTGCGGCCCACACGCGCCCCGGTAGTGCCGCAGCGGCACCCAGCATCGCCGCCCAGCGCAACCAGCCCCGGCGCGAGATACCATTTGCATGGATCGTTGTCATAGTCTCGGTCACTCCTTTTTATTCTTCGCCTGAGGTTAACCAGGCCACAATCTGTTGCAGCGCGTCTTCCTCTACTGCGGGCATGGGCGGCATCGGCATGCTCCCCCACACCCCGGCGCCGCCGTTCACTATCTTGTCACGTAAGTAGCCAGCGTGCTCCTGCCCGGCGTACTTCGTTCGGATGGCATCAAAGCCCGGCCCCACCAGCTGACCGGCCATCTGGTGGCAACCCGAACAGCCACCGGCAGTGAGCGCGGCCTCGGGCGCCACAGCAGTCTCCACAACCGCGCTGGCCATTGCCCGTAGCTCAGGTTCTGCCGCTGTCTCTCTACCTGTCTCCGTCGCGGTCCACAGTCCGGGATACGGCCCCCAGTCCCTCACCTGCTCGGCGAGATTGCCGTGGGCATTCATGGCGTAAGCAGGCAGGGATGACGTTACGCTCACCGCCACGTCGCAGTCAGCAGTGCAGGACGAGCCGCTCATATCTGGCGCACCAGACACCGACCACAGACCATGATCGAGGCTCATACCGTTGCGATTGGGCATGTGTGCCTGGGTCTCCGCCATATTGGTATCAGACAGCACAAAATCGTCGTCGACCACATAGCCGAGATTCAGCAAATAGGCGACCAGCGCGTAGACCTCATCCGGGCTCAGAGACTTGGGCGCGTTCCACGGCATGGCCCTGTAGATGTAATCCCAGAGTGTTGACAGGGTTGGCACCTTCATCAATGTGGTGCGGGTGACGGCAGGATCCATGAGCGAGGCAACCCGCCCGGTGGCGATGTCCTCCTCGGTGATGTTGCCCAGCACCAAAGGTGCAAAAATCTCGTTGGAGTCGCCGAAATCGCCATGGCAGGAGGCGCACTGAGCGAGCCAGATCTCCTCGCCCGCCCACACGTCACCGCTGCCGGGTGGCAGACCGACAAAGTCAGGGCGCACGTCGATATCCCAGGCCGAGACCTCGCCCTCGGTGGCAGGTCGACCTAACTCTGTCAGTCCCTCGGGCAGTGACGCTGCCCACGAGGTGATGGTCATCGTGCACAGCCACAGCGCGGTCGCTCTAACCCAGCTGGACATTATGTACCTCGCCGTCAGCGCCCACTCGCCAGGTTTGGATGGCATTATTGTGATAAATCGATCGTGTGCCACGCACGGCTGTCAGCTGTGCGCGGCTGGGCTGGACATAGCCGGTGCTGTCGGTGACCCGGGATTGCAGCAGTGCCTCCTCACCTTGCCAGACCCAATCGCAATGGAAGCGCGTCAAGGCCTTGGGCAAGATCGGCCCCTCTAGGCGCGCCCGGCGCCAATTGCGACCGCCATCAACCGACACCTCGACCTTCTCCACGGTGCCGCGACCGCTCCAGGCGAGGCCAGTGATGTCGTAATAGCCGCGCTTTAATAACTTTTGCCCACCCGAGGGCGCCGTGATCACCGACTTCGCCTCCTGAATGGAGGTGTACTGACGGTGCGTGCCGTCGGGCATCAGATCCACGTAGTGAGCCACTTCGTCTTTGGTCGCCCAAGGCGTATCGCCTACTTCCAGTCGTCGCAGCCACTTGACCCACGAGACGCCCTGTACACCGGGCACCACCAATCGCAGCGGATAGCCGTTTTCCGGGCGCAACATTTCGCCGTTTTGGCCATAGGCCACCAGCGCATCATCCAATGCATTCTCGAGATTAATAGTGCGCGTCATGCTGGAGCCGTCCGCGCCCTCGGCCAGCAGCACGGTGGCGCGTTTTCGATCGAAGCCAGCACGCTCCAGAAGCAGGGAGACCGGAACGCCAGTGAATTCGGAAGCCGACAACATGCCGTGGCTGTACTGTACGGTTGGCACCGCCACGTTGCCCCATTCGAGTCCGGTATTGGCGCCACACTCTAAAAAGTGGATGCGGGACACGCTGGGCATTCGGAGCAATTCTTCCATGGTGAACACCAGCGGGGTGTCTACCAGCCCGTTGATCATCAGCCTGTGTCGGCGAGGGTCGATGTCTACCCAGCCCTGATGATGGCGCTCGAAATGCAGGCCACTCGGGGTAATCATGCCAAACAGATTTTGCAGTGGCGTAAACGAGACGCTGGACTGATCAGTTCGGGTGAGACCGGGGCTCTGGCGCCGGACAATGTTGGCCTCGTAAGGGGACGGCTGTCCGTAGGGGTTGGCGATCACCGGCTTGCCTAGACTGCGGGTCCAGCTCGGGAGGTTCACGATGTCGGGATCGTCATCCGCCATCAGTGATGGCGCCATCATCGATGCGGCGGCGGCCGCAAAAGCACCCTGCAGCAACGAGCGACGGCCGGGGTTGATGCCCTCCCTAGAGATGTTCTCAACCAAGTCTTTGGACAAAAAGGATTCAGGCGCGGGTTGAAGCTGACCCTGCTCGGCGTCTGATGCCATCCTTTTCCTCCCCCGGAGTGCTGGCGTGTTTACCCGCGTTGCTCAGCGCGCTGAGCGCTTTGCGCCGTTATTATTTTTTTATATAAGCATATAACTTTAATGCTAAACTGCCTTTGCCACGGTAGCAAGTTTCGCATTGAAATTTTGCCATGTGGACCGTCAGATCGTAAGGTGCGTTTACTAAAACTGCATCCCTAGAGTGTAGCGCAACTGCGATCTCGGAGGCGCCCCGAATGCGGCAACAAAGCGCGATACCAGACCTGAATCAACAAAGGCACTGTTAATAAAGGCAGCAGCGGTAAACGCACAATCACTACAAGCACCATCTGCACAGATGACACATAAGAGTGGCAGATAAAACCCTGACACTACAACAGGGCCGTCTAACTCAGCGGCCAGGTGAAAGAGGAGAACCCCATGCCCCGTTTGCTCATGCTGACCTTGCTCGCTTGTTTGACGCTGTCGTCCGCGATCCGCAGCGCTGATGCCGAGGCGCCGGGCGTAGTATTTCATTTGGATTCCGACACCAGCATGAACCGCATGCTCGCTCAGGTTGCACGCCACCATGCCTTTAACCCCGATATCGAGACGCGTGTCATCCTGATTGGAAATGGCGTCAAACCCGCTCTGGAGGGTGCGAAGGACGCCAATGGTGGGCAGTACAGCGCGCAAATGGAGCAGTTAATGGCGTCGGGCATTCGCATTTTTGCCTGCGAGGCGACACTCAATTACTACAATCTGACTGAAGACGATCTGGCCTTTGGCGTGGAAACCGTCCCCTCCGGGGTCGCCGCTCTTGGGAGGCTGCAGGCGCGCGAGGGATGGGGTTACATCAAGCTCTGATGAGAGCCACAGCCCTTCTGCTGATCTTGGCGGGACTGGTTGCCAGCGTGACCATTGCGCCCTTGCACGCTTCTGCCGATACAGCAGCCCACAGTGACTCGCCTGTCCTAATCTACATTTACAGTCCCGAATGCGGTGCCTGCCGGCAGTTTGACCGTGAGGTGGGTCCGATCTATGAGAAAACCGCCGAATCCCTCGAGCTACCACTGGAGCGAGTGCTGATCGACGACTGGCAAGCAGACCGGCATCAGCTGGTCGAATGCGCCTCGGCGGAGGTCATCGGCACGCCGACTTTTTTGCAGATCCGGGACTGTCTGGAGCTGGATCGCATCACCGGTTACTCAGACGCCGAGCTCTTCTGGCTGGGGCACCGCAGAATGATGAATCGCATCGAATCAGATCAGTGACACTCTCGCAGCTTTGCGCGCATCATTCCGCGCTCATTGCGGTTGTCAGCTTCGCAATATCTGCACCCAAACGGCACTTTTTCTCTTATGGACGCGCTTAGACGAGCAGTAGCGGATAGCGAGGCAATGGCCCCTCGCTCAGGCTCGGGATTTGGTGCGCCGCACACCCGGCGCGGGCGGCTCAGCCGCTGCGCCCGCAAAGCACTGGGCGTTGCGCATCCAGAGCTCCGCCGTGTCACCCTCACACACCAACTGGGTATCGGCGATATTGCGGGTTTGGGTGACCACCTGAGCAAACTCATGCGCCATGCCGCTAATGACATGGTCACTGTCGGGGCTCCCATACTCCCATGACTCGCCCGACGGTGAGGTGAGCCGCAATGCGGGCGGCCGCTCGGGTACTTCCAACCCCCGCACCGTGAAAGACCAGCCAAAGGTATTTACCCCCAAAACCACAATGTTGCGGATGCGGTCGTCTTCGTTTCGCTCAATACCGAGCTCATCGGCGATTGCCTGGCCGTGTGCCCAGGTCTCCATTTGCCGCGCGGTAATCGATGAGCGGGCACTCATGCTGGGCCCAACCCAGGCGACGCGATCAGAAGGGTCGGCCTGCTGGTAGGCCGCAGCCACCTCGCGAAATCCGGACTGCCACAGAGAAACCAGATCGGGGCCACCCTCAGGAAATTTTGCGAGCTCGATATCGGGCAGGGTTTTGCCCGCCATCATGCCCTCTACCGCAGGCTTGAGCTCTGCCTGAAAGTCATCGGGCGCCGTGAGCGCCAGATTCGCCATATAGTT
>Ga0160423_10003593_pt1 | contig 12874 bp, 19 predicted proteins | sample CRUFie14St8metaG_FD_108191 | JGI IMG/M metagenome (GOLD analysis project Ga0160423, IMG submission 108191) | Marine microbial communities from the Costa Rica Dome - CRUD Field 142mm St8 metaG | ecosystem: Environmental > Aquatic > Marine > Oceanic > Photic zone | place: Costa Rica: the Eastern... | reverse complement strand
TGCTAATGTCCAAGATTTTGAAGAATTATATAGGTACTTGTATGATCACGCTCATATATTTGCTTTAGGTAAAGAAGGAATGGTAGCATATTATATTAATGAATATTCATATCAATCCAACTTTAGAATAGATAAGGAAATTAACTGTATGGCATTAATAAATCAGTTAATAGATGTATAATGAAAAAATTTATAGAATTTGCATTAATATGGTATAGTCAACAAATGGCAATTCCATTTTGGATAATAGGTCATGTCCATTTATCCTTAAATGTATATCAAGACTTACATGAAATAATCGCTAGTGTAGGTTTAAATATTTTAGTAGCGATTGGATTTATAATAGATTTTAAAAACCAAAATAAAAACAAAAATGGCTAAACAACCACAACAACAAATGAATGTAAATGTAGATGTTAAAAACACTACAATAATTGAAACACCAGATGGTGGAGTAATTTTTCAACAAGGAGTATTGTTACGTAAAGTATCTAAATTTGTAGTAGGTGCTGATGAAGATGCAATCATGCCTATTCCTGTATTCTTTGATCCTACAACTGGTAAGATTTTAGAGTCAACAATTCCAGTTGAATTAAGAGAACAATATAAAGATCATACTATAGCATAATGCACCACGAACCAATGCATTTCATTTATGAGACTAAATGTCTATACCCTGAATTTTTTTATAAAAAAAGATGGTTAGATATAGGATCTGCTAATGGAAATCCTCACCCTAAAAATCACTTAAAAAATTGTGAATATATAGGTGTTGATTTAGAAGATGGATTGCATGTTGATTGGGTAGGTAGAGGACACGATTATAGAAGTGAAGAAAAATTTGACGTAGTATCAGCTTTTGAAGTATTTGAACATGATCCATTTTATGATTTAACAATTGCAAATATGATTAACCATTTAAAACCTAATGGTATGTTTATAATGACTTGTGCTGGTTTAGGAAGAGCAGAACATGGCACTTTAAATTCTAGTCCTCATGCTTCACCCTTTACAACTAAACTAGGTGAATGGGGGAATTTTTACCAAAATAGAGCACCTATTGACTTTAAATCAATTCCATATTGGGATAGATTAAAAGGTGGTTATTGGGGTATAAATGAAGCTACTCAAGATTTATATTATAGAGGATGGAAATCAAATCACCCACAATACAACAAATGAAACTCTGGGATTGGTTAGACGAAATAACGGTTAAAAAATCACCACCATCTCAATTTTCAGATGAAGATTGGGAAAGTTGGAATTCTTATATGGTTCATAGATTTATATCTATGGGTAAAAATAATATTGAAATAGCTAATATGGCTCAAAGAATGCATCCTACAGATAAAATAGGAATTTATAATTTTTATTGTAGTATGATTCCTAAAAAAAAGGTTTGGAACAAATATATTAAATCAAAAACATCTCTGAAAAATAAAGAATTATTAAAATTAATTGCTAGTTATTTTGAGTGTGGATTTAGTGAAGCAAGTGAGTATATTGATACCTTAGGTATGGATGAAGTAAAAAATATCTTAAAATCAATGGGACAAGAAAAAAAAGAAATAACCAAATTAATTAAATTATGAACATTCAAGTATACAAATTTTTAAAATCAGAAGCTGAAGCAGACAAAAATAAAGCATTGGCAAGTATTGAATTACTAACTAACCACCCAGCTGGAATTGGTGATCATTCAACTAAAGACTACTGGGATAATTGTAGTGAAGCTCTTAAATTACTTGCATCGGCTGATGAAAGATTAGAGATTTTAGAAAAATATTTTAACAATAAAGAAGTAATATAAGATGAGTAGCACAGTTGAAAAATTTTACGAAATGCAAGAAGATAAAAAATTCCATTCTAATAGGAAAAAATCTATAATTAAAGAAGTACAACATAATAATGATGTAGTATCTCATTTTGAAAGTGAATACCCTGAATTATCTAAAGAATTTAAAAATATTCAATTCGAAATGTATGAAATGTTTGCAGCTAAGCATATGGATTATGGATTGAATAATATTTCATTAGGTGGTGATCTAAAGAACGAAGCAGATAAAAAATTTTCACTTACTGGTTTAGCAATTAGACTTACAGATAAAATTTCAAGATTAAAAAATCTTCTTGTAAATGGTAAAAATTTTGTTAAGGGAGAAGGAATGGAAGATACGTTTATTGATATAGCTAATTATGGAATAATTGGTTTATTAGTTGGGCGTGATAAATGGAAAAAGTAAGTTTTGGCAAGAAAAGTCCCTGCTATAGTAAAGCTAATAAGAAACTATGACCCTGAACCCATTAATCATGCGTATCAGAAAAATGTTTCTTACTCACAACTTTCTATGTTTAGACAGTGTCCTAAAAAATGGTCACTTCAATATAAAGAAGGTCATAAGCAATATACTCCAACAATTCATACTGTATTTGGATCAGCTTTACATGAGGCGCTTCAATATTATTTAACAGTAATGTATGATAAAAGTGGAGCAGCTGCAGATAGAGAAGATATTGTAGGAATATTTGAAGAAAAACTATCAGAAGAATATAGAGTGCAGTATAAAAAGAATGGGGATAGCCATTTTAGTAGTGCTGTTGAGTTAAGGGAATTTTTTGAAGATGGTGTTAATATTATTAATTATTTAAAAAAGAATAGGGGTAAGTATTTTTCTAGAAAAAGTACTCATTTAGCAGGTTGTGAGGTACCTATTATTATAACACCTAATAAACGTTATACAAACGTAGTATATCAAGGTTACTTAGACGTTGTGTTATACCATGAATATAGTGATACTTTCACTATAATTGATATTAAAACATCAACAAAAGGTTGGAGTAAATGGGCAAAAAAAGATGAGGATAAACAATTTCAATTAATTTTATATAAGAAATTTTTTAGTGAAACATTTAATATTCCATTAGAAAAAATAAATATAGAATTTTTTATAGTTAAAAGAAAGTTGTGGGAAAGTGAAGATTATGTTATACCAAGAATTCAACGATTTGTGCCTGCATCTGGAAAAGTAAAATTAAATAAGGCAACAAAAGCTTTAGATGAATTTATTACAAAGGTATTTGATAGGAATGGTTATGCTGATGTGGATCATCAACCAACTCCTGATAATCCAAATAATAATTGTAATTGGTGTGCATTTTATAAAACACATTTATGTTCTGCAACATTTTAGAATCCACATATATGTATATTCAAATATTAAAATATAAAAATTATGACAAATAATAAAGAAATGACACTAACCAGTGTTAAAGTAAAAAGTAATTTATTTGAAAATTTTAAAATTGAGTGTGTAAAACGAAAATTTAGTTTCCAAAAGCTTGCCGATCGAGCTATCTTTTTGTATCTTACAGATGAAGATTTTAGAAAACAAATAAATAATCAAACTAATTTAGAAATTAAAGAATAAAATAAATGAAAGAAGGTTACGTTAAACCAAGTGATAGAAAGAAAATTTTATTACTAACAGATGATATTAGAGTTCATTCTGGAGTTGCTCAAATAGGTAGAGAAATAGTAGTTAATACTTGCCATAAATATAAATGGGTACAATTAGCTGGGTCTGTAAAACACCCAGAAGTAGGAAAAGTAGTTGATATTTCAAATGATAGTGGAAAAGAAATTGGAGTTGATGATGCTGAAGTAAAATTATATCCTTGTAATGGTTATGGGGATCCTGATCTTTTAGCACGTGTAATAGAGGCAGAAAAACCAGATGCTTTATTTTTAATTACTGATCCAAGATATTTTCAATGGGTGTTTGCAATGGAAGAAGAAATCAGGGCACAAATACCAATTATTTATTTAAATATTTGGGATGATATGCCTGCACCTCAATATAATGAAGAATTCTATGATTCATGTGATGCTTTATTTGGTATATCAAAACAAACAGTAATTATTAATAAAATTGTTTTAGGTGAAGAAAAATGTAAAAATAAAGTTATTAAATATGTTCCTCATGGTTTAGATGAGAAAAAATATTTCCCCCTAAAAGAAGAAACTAAAGAATTTAAAGCATTTAAAAATAGATTTACTAAAGGTGAAGAAAAAGATTTTATTTTATTTTTTAATTCTAGAAATATTAGACGTAAATCTATTCCTGATGCATTAGCAGCATGGAAACTATTTTTAGATGATCTTTCTGATGATGAAAGAAAAAAATGTTTATTTATCCTTCATACAGAAGCTGTAAGTGATCATGGTACAGATCTACCCGCAGTAATAGAGTATTTATTTGGAGTTGAAGATGCATCTGTTATAATATCTCAAGCAAAAATTCCACATCAAGAAATGAATTATTTGTATAATATGGCTGATGCTACAATTTTATTATCTTCAGCTGAAGGTTGGGGGTTAGCATTAACTGAATCATTACTTACAGGTACACCTTTTATAGCAAATGTAACTGGTGGAATGCAAGACCAAATGAGATTTATAGATCATAATGGAAAATGGTTTACTAACTCAAAAGAAATCCCATCAAATCAATATGGTACTTACACTGAACATGGAGAATGGGCATTACCTGTTTTCCCTAAAGCTATGGGAATGGTTGGTTCTCCTGTTACTCCTTATATATGGGATAGTAGATGTGATTTTAGAGATGCATATGAAAACATAAAAGAATTATATGCAATGGGAAGCAAAGAAAGAAAAAGAAGAGGTAATGAAGGAAGAAAATGGGCTATGGGAGATGAAGCTGGTTTTACAGCATCAAAAATGGCTGATAAATTTACAGAAGGAGTAGAAGAATTATTTACTACTTGGAAACCAAGAGAAAAATATGTATTCTTACAGGATGATGATTATAAACCAAGGACATTAAAACATAAATTAGTATACTAAATGAAAAATACATTTTATATAAGTTGCCCAATAGATACTTACTCGGGTTATGGAGCTAGAAGTAGAGATTTTGTTAAAGCATTAATTGAATCAAATAAATATGATGTTAAAATATTATCTCAAAGATGGGGTCAAACTAGAAAAGGATTTTTAGATGATTTTAAAGAATGGAATTTTCTAAAAAAATATGTAGTACCTGGACTAAATGTCCAGCCTGATATTTGGTGTCAGGTAACTGTTCCTAATGAATTTCAAAAAGTAGGAAAATATAATATTGGACTTACAGCTGGGATTGAAACAACAGCTTGTGCCCCTCAATGGATTGAAGGTTGTAATAGAATGGATTTAGTATTAACTTCATCAAATCATTCTAAAAAAGTATTTGAAAGTACTACATATGAAGCTCAAAATAAACAAACGGGTGAAAAAGGAACGTTAAAATTAACTACTCCTGTTAAAGTATTATTTGAGGGGGCTAATTTAGATGTTTATAAAACTGTTAAAGAATTTAATAGTAAAAAATTATACAACTATATAAATAACATCCCAGAAAAATTTGCTTATCTATTTGTAGGTCATTGGTTACAAGGTGAGTTAGGTCAAGATAGAAAAAATGTTGGATTATTAGTTAAAGCCTTCTATGAAGTATTTAAAAATAAATCAAATGCCCCAGCTTTAATCCTAAAAACAAGTGCAGGTAGAGGATGTAATATGGATAGAAGAGAAATTCAAAAAAGAATTGATGTAATTAAAAAATCAGTACCAGCTAAAAAATTACCTCATGTGTATTTACTTCATGGTGATTTATCTGATTCTGAAATTAATGAATTATATAACCATCCTAAAATCAAAGCAAATGTATCAGCAACTAAAGGTGAAGGATTTGGTAGACCATTATTAGAGTTTGCTTTAACAGGTAAACCAACTATAACAACTGGATGGAGTGGTCATACTGATTTTTTAGATCCAAAATTAACACCAATAATGGGAGGTAAATTAACAGACATTCACCCATCAGCTCAAGCAAAAGATATGTTAATTGAAGGATCTAAATGGTTTGATGTTGATCATGGTCATTTAGGTCATTTTTTAGTAGATGTAAAGAAAAATTATAAACAATGGTGTTCAAAGTCTAAAGTATTAAGTACTAGACTTAAGAGAAATTTTAGTTTTGAAGCTATGAAGAACCTACTAATAGAAATTTTGGATAAAAATGTAGATGTACCTACACAAGTAAAATTAAATATTCCAAAATTAGAGGGAACTTCATTACCAACATTAAAAAAAGTATAAAATGGATGATTTAAAAATATGTGACAGATGTGGATCAGATGCTTGTTATGTTCAAGAAGTAAATGAGGAAATAACAAATTATCAATGCTATGGTTGTGGTTTTATTACTAACACATTGTTAAAAAAAGATAGTAGGTTTTTTGAAGAACAAATGGAATTACTACCTAATTTATATAAAGAGTTAATGGGAGAGGATGAATCTGGTAAAATTTGGATGCCCTCAACTGTTAATCAACCTGAAAAAGGTATGATATTTGCTAATGGTAATTCTATAGATAATTGGAAATGGGCAGCTGTATTAGCAGTTCCTGTAAAGGAAGAAGAAAAAGAAAAATATCCAATACCACATAAAGAAGGTGAATATTATGAGTGGAGAATGGATATGGATACTATGAAAGAATTTGATGAAAAAGACTATATAGAAGCATTAGATTATATAGGAATTTTCTCAGCATAATTAATATAAAATGGAAAGAAAACAAGATAATGGAAATGTTCAGTTAAATTCAATCAGAAATGAGTTTAATGATAGAACATCATCTATGAGTTATTTAGGTCAAGCAAATAGAATAACTTGGAATAATAAAAGAAGATATAGAACTATTTAAAAAATGAAAATATTAGTAACAGGAGGAGCTGGCTTTATAGGAATTAATTTAATAGAAAGGTTAATGAAAGAAGGCCATGAAGTTCATTCCTTGGATAATTACACTACAGGTACTACTAGTAATCATTTACCCACAATTAAATATTTTAGAGATGATATTGAAGAAATTGAGTCAATTCATCAAGATTATGATTTAATTTATCATTTAGCAGCACAATCTAGAGTACAACCATCATTTGATAATCCATCTGAAACATTTAGAGTAAATGTAAAAGGAACTGAGGCAGTATGTAAATTTGCTCTTGAAATAGGAGCTAAAGTAGTATATGCTGGCTCATCATCTAAACACCATAACCCAGCAACTTCACCTTATGCTATGTACAAATATTTAGGTGAGGGTATTTGTAAACTATATAAAGAGTCTTTTAATTTAGAAGTTGAAATCTGTAGATTTTATAATGTATATGGTCCAGGTGAAGCATTAGATGAAGTAAATGGTAATGTAATTGGAATTTGGAGATCAAGAGTTGAAAGAGGAGCTGATATTGAAATAGTAGGTGATGGTGAACAAAGAAGAGATTTTACTCATGTAGAAGATATAGTTGATGGTTTATATAAAGTAGGAATTAAGAATATAGAACATCATGATGCTTGGGAATTAGGAACTGGAGTTAATTATTCAATTAATGAATTAGCTAAAATGTTTCAAAATAAATTTAATTGTGAGATAGCCTATCTAGAAGACCAACCAGGAAATTATAGAGAAACACTTTGTGAAAGTGAAGATGCTATTGAACTCTTAGGTTGGAGACCTCAAGATAAATTATTATATTACATTAACAATTTATAGCCATATGAGAATCAGTTATGCCATTACAGTTTGCAACGAGTTTGTAGAAATACAAAGATTAATTCCTTTTTTACTAAAAAATAAAAGACCAGAAGACGATGTTGTTGTGTTATATGACATTAATAATGGTCATGAGGGTATAGAACAGTTTTTAAGAGCAAAATCTATTAATGGAGAATTTGCTTGGGTACCAGGTGAATTTGATGGGCATTTTGCTAATTGGAAAAATAAATTAACTGATATGTGCAGTGGTGACTGGATATTTCAAATAGATGCAGATGAAATGCCACATGAAACATTAATAGAATATCTACCAGAAATAATATTAAGTAATCCAGATAATGAAGTAATTAGAGTACCTAGAGTTAATACAGTACATGGTTTAACTGAAGAGTATGTTAGACAGTGGAGATGGAATGTAAATGATAAAGGTTGGGTTAATTGGCCTGATTTTCAGTGGAGAATTTATAAAAATAATACTAAAATTAGATGGGTAAATAAAGTACATGAAGTACTAGAAGGATATAAAACATGGTCTAATCTGCTTGAAGAAGAAAGATTTGCTTTGTATCATCCTAAAGATATAGAAAAACAAGTAAAACAAAACAATTATTATAATACATTATGAGTAAAAAAATAGTATTAGTAACAGGAGTAGCAGGTTTACTAGGAAGTAGACTAGCAGATTGGATTATTAACAACACAGATTATAAAGTAGTAGGTGTAGATGATTTAAGTGGGGGGTATATTGAGAATATTCCTAAAGGTGTTAAATTTTATAAATTTGATCTTAAATCTCTAAATAGAGTAGATAAATTATTTAAAAAATACCAACCAGATATTGTTTATCATTTTGCTGCGTATGCTGCTGAAGGTTTAAGTCCGTTTATTAGAAAATATAATTACGAAAATAATTTAATTGCATCTACTAATTTAATTACTTGTAGTATTAAACATGATGTAAATAGATTTGTATTTGCCAGTTCAATGTCAGTTTATGGAAATAAATATGAACCACCATTCCATGAAGATTTACAACAGTCACCAATTGATCCTTATGCTGTAGCTAAATATGGAGTTGAAATGGATTTAAAAATTGCTTACGAACAACATGGTTTAAAATATACAATTGTAAGACCACATAATTTTTATGGTCAAAACCAAAATATTTGGGATAAATATAGGAATGTGCTAGGTATTTGGATGTACCAAATTATGAATGATATGCAACCAACAATATTTGGTGATGGTGAACAAGTGAGAGCATTTAGTTATGTAGATGATTCTATTATTCCATTTTGGAATGCGTCACAAAGAGATGAATGTATTGATGAAATAATTAATTTAGGTGGTATTAAAGAATATACTATAAATGAAGCATGTCAAACATTAATTAAAGTTACAGGTACAGATTTAAAACCAAAGTATTTAGAAGGTAGACATGAAGCTAAACATGCTTGGTCTACTTGGGAAAAATCAGTTGAATTATTAGATTTTGATCATAAAATTGATTTAGAAGAGGGATTAACTAAAATGTGGGAATGGGCTCAAACCCAACCTATGAGAGAAAGATTCTTTTGGGGTGAATATGAGTTAGATAAAGGAATCTATGAGTTTTGGAAAACAGAAGAAAAATAAAAAGTTATGAATAATGTTTATGATTGTACTAATGAATTAGAAACTAAATTAGCTGAATATACAGGGGCTCCTTATGCAGTTTGCCTTGATAATTGTAGTAATGCTATTTTCTTATCATTAATGTATGAGGGAGTTAAAGGTAAAGAAATTGAAATACCTAATAGAACCTACCCATCAGTTCCATGTGAAATAATTCATGCGGGTGCTAAAATTAAATGGAAAAAAGTTAAAGGTAAAACAATAACTGGGGCTTATAATTTAGGGGGAACTAAAGTATGGGATGCTGCATTAAGTTTTACTTATGGAATGTATAAACCAAATACACATATGTGTTTATCGTTTACTGGTCCGTTTAAACATTTTAAATTAAGTAAAGGTGGAGCTATTATAACTGATGATCATGATGCTTACCTATGGTTTAAACGAGCTAGATACAGTGGTAGACGTGAATGTTCATATCATGATGATAATTTTGATATGTTAGGATGGAATTTTTATATGATGCCTGAATTGGCAGCTAGAGGTTTATTATTAATGGGTCAATTTTGGAATGGTGAAAAACCAATAAAGAATAAGGATAAAACAATGCCTTATCCTGATTTATCTAAATTTCCAATTTACAATCAATAGCATGAGTAAGAGAGTAGCAATAATGCAACCCTACTTTCTCCCATATGTAGGATATTTTCACCTAATAAACTCAGTAGATGAGTTTGTAATCTATGATAATATCCAGTATACTAAAAAAGGTTGGATTAATAGAAATAGAATATTGGTTAATGGTAATGATAAAATTTTAACATTACCTTTAAAAAAAGACTCTGATTATTTAGACGTTAAAGATAGATTTTTAGCTGATAGTTGGGATAAAGAAAAATTAAAAATGCTAAATCAAATCAAAGCTGCTTATAGAAAAGCACCTTATTATGATAAAGTATTACCAATTATTAGTTCAATCTTTGAATTACCTAATACTAATTTATTTGAATTTATATTAGGAAGTTTACATTTATTAAATTCATATTTAAGAATTGATACTAAAATTACAATATCATCAAATGTAAATATTGATCATACGTTAAAAGGAAGAGATAAAGTAGTGGCTATATGTAAAAAATTAAATGGTAGTACTTACATAAATGCTATTGGTGGACAAGAATTATATGATGTTCAAGATTTTAAAAATGAAGGTTTAGATTTAATGTTTATAAAATCCCCACCTTTAAATTATAAACAATATAATAATGAATTTATTCCTTGGCTTTCTATTTTAGATGTTTTAATGTTTAATAAAAGGCAAGATATAACAGATTATTTAAATGAATATACTTTAATATGAAATGGAAAAAATTAGGTCAAGTATTTGACCCAACAAAGTGGGATGATGGTATTAAAAGAGATTGGATGAAATCCCACTCACAATCAGTTAGTACTTTAGTAAAAGATGATTGTGTTAGAGTTTATTTCGCCTGTAGACCGGAAAGGGAAGCTGATGGTGAAATGAGCTCAAACACAACATGGTTAGAATTAGATAGAAATGATTTAACTAAAGTATTACGTGTTTCTGATAAACCTGTTATGCCCTTAGGTAGTATAGGTGCTTTTGATGAACATTCAATATATCCCTCATCTATTATTCAAGAGGGCAATGATATTAATCTTTATTATGCTGGTTGGTATAGATGTAAATCAGTTCCATTTAATTGCTCTATAGGATTAGCTACTAGTAAAAATGGAGGTGATACATTTGAAAGATATGGAAAAGGTCCAATATTAGGACCATCAGCAAATGAACCTTATGTTATTAGTGGACCTAAAATAAGACAATTTGGAAATTCATATATTTTATTTTATCTTGCTGGAGAAAAATGGATAAACCATAATGATAGACCAGAAATAATTTATAAAATTAAAATGGCATTTTCTAAAGATGGTATTAATTGGTTAAAACATGATCAAAATATTATTGATGATATTTTAGGACCTAATGAGTGTCAAGCGGGACCTGATGTATTTTATAAAGATGGAAAATATCATATGTATTTTGTTTATAGAGAAGGTTTAGATTTTAGAAATAAAAAAGGAAGAGGATATAAAATAGGTTATGCTCACTCTACTAATTTAATAGATTGGGTAAGAGACGATAAAAATGTAGGAATACACTATTCAGATAAAGGTTGGGATAGTGAAATGCATCATTACCCTCATGTGTTTCAGTTAGATGATAAGTGGTATATGCTTTACAATGGAAACGAATTTGGTAAATATGGGTTTGGATTAGCAGTATTAGAAGATGAATAAATCAACATTAGCACATATAAGAAATCATTTAGAGGTATGTAAAAATAATTTTACACCCAAACTACATAGTTATGTAAATTTAACAGAATATTCTCAAAAAATATTTTTAAGTGCTGATAAATTTGAACGATTTGAAGATAATGAGTTAATAGGGTTAATTGCAGCATACCCTAATGAAAATCATAAAAATGCATTTATTACTAACGTAAGTGTAGATAAAACACATAGTAAAAAAGGAATTGGTGCTTCATTATTAAATGAATGTATTAAGTATTATAAAAATAAGAAATACAAAGAAATTAATTTAGAAGTATTTAGACAGAATAAAAATGCTATAAATTTTTATTTAAAACATAATTTTAAAATAGTTAAAAACGACGAAGAAAAAATAATAACAATGGGTATTAAATTAGAAAGAGATTACAATAAAGAGTTTAAAGATACTGAAACGCATAAATATGCTTATAATTTTGATTTTGATGTGATGCATCCTTATATGATAAAATCATTTGAACCTTATTTTGTAAATGGGAATTGTTTAGAATTAGGAAGTTTTAAAGGTGATTTTACTAAAAGATTACTTCCGTATTTTGATTCTATTACTTGTGTAGAGGCCTCATCTGAAGCTATTAATGAAGCTAAAGAAAAAATAGGAATTGATGTAAGATGGGTTGAAGGTAGATTTGAAGATATAAAATTACCTGTTAAATATGATAATATTATTATTACTCATGTATTAGAACATATAGAAAAGCCTGTAGAACTTCTTAAAAAAATTAAAAATGAATGGCTATCAGATAAAGGAAAGTTATTTATAGTTGTTCCAAATGCAAATGCACCGTCAAGACAAATTGCTGTTAAAATGGGATTAATACCTCATAATACCTCAATTACACCTAGAGAAAAAGAACATGGACACCATATAACTTATACTTTAGATGTTTTAGATAGTCATGCTATTGAAGCTGGGTTGAATGTTACTAATAGATCAGGAATATTTTTTAAGGCATTAGCTAATTTTCAATGGGATAAATTATTAAAAACAGATATAATAAATAAAGATTATTTAGATGGATGTTATGCTTTAGGTCAACAATATCCAGATTTATGTTCAAGTATAATGTTAGTTTGTAAAAAATAATGAAAATACACATATATTATAGACATGCTTCAAATTGTGTAGTAAGAAATAGACCTCATTGGTTTACATTTGAAAAATGTTGGAAAAATTTACTTAAAACTATTGAAGGTAAAGATAATATTAATTTAACTTTAGCTTTAGATGGTAATATAGAAGATGATTTTACAAAAAATTATA
>Ga0160423_10003592_pt1 | contig 12881 bp, 6 predicted proteins | sample CRUFie14St8metaG_FD_108191 | JGI IMG/M metagenome (GOLD analysis project Ga0160423, IMG submission 108191) | Marine microbial communities from the Costa Rica Dome - CRUD Field 142mm St8 metaG | ecosystem: Environmental > Aquatic > Marine > Oceanic > Photic zone | place: Costa Rica: the Eastern... | reverse complement strand
TGAGAGGACATAAAAGAATGGTCAATGCAGGGCAATCATATTATGCCGGAGATGGTAAGAATAAGGCAGGTGCATCAATAAAAGAAGTTCGTGATGCTATGAAGGGTATTGGTCCTACCGTGGGTAGAGGAACTTCATCTGATATATCATCAGATAGTTCTAGTAGTTCTTTATCTGGTACTGGCGATGATTCTGGTGGTGGATCATCAGAAATGTCAATGAAAGATTTAAAAGAAAATCTTAAATTTGGTGCAGGTGCTGCCTTTGATTATAATGAACTTAGAGAATCGCTTGGTGTAAAAACTGCATCGATATCTAAACCATCAAGACCTACTAGCACTTCAGCATATCAACAAATGCAATCTCAACAGGTGCAAGGACAGGGGCAGATGGATACCGCAGATTCTTCTTCGTATGATCCCGGTGAAACTGGTAGTGATGTCCCAGTAATTAATGCGGATCAAATGGCCTCTAGTAGAAAAATTCAAGTTCTTGGGATAACAGTATAATTCATGGCAATCTCATCCCAAAAACTACTCCCTGGATCCTCTGACATTGGAGCAATTACTCCGATTAGATCCAACATTACGGCCAAAATTAAACCGATATCTTTTAGTGCTAGAAAAACACAAGGTAAAAAAATACCAGAGATAAAGAAAAAGGTCATAGAGATTGATAAACTTTTAAAAGGATCTGTCATAACTGAGAAAAAACGAATTGAAAAAGAGAGAAAAGAAAAACAAAAAGCAGCAAGACGTGAAAAAGAGGATAAACTAGAATCAAATATTACTAAAAAAGAAAATAAAAAAGGTGGACTTAAAGTACCAAAAATAGGGTTCTTTGATAGGGTGAAGAAATTCATCATGACAACTCTTCTTGGATTTGTTCTCTTTAGACTTATAGAGTTTGCACCTCTCCTTGAAAAAATAGTACCTTTTATTGCTGGAGTTATTGATTTTGTAAGTAATGTTGTTTTAGGTATTATTGATGGACTAGGGACTTTTCTATCTTGGGGATTTAAAGCATATGAAGACGGAAGAAAGAAAATAGATGAATGGGGTGGTGAAGATGCCGCGAAAAAATTTGATTTACTTGGAGATAAATTATTTGATCTGCTTAATGCGATTGCCATTGTTGGGATGGTTTCGGCAAGTCTTAGCGGAAAGGGAACTAAGGATTTACTAAGAAGAGAAGCAGGACTTAAACCTAAACCTGCAAAACCAATACCTAAAACTAACATAATACCAAGAACTGGTGGTGGAATGGGCCAAGGACCACCAACAGCAGCAGATAGAACTAGAAATGCGCGTATCAGAAGTGTTCAGAAAAAACTTGGTCCCGAGGCAAGGAATATATATGAGAATGCATTAAACAATGGTAAAACTCCATCTCAAGCACAGTCAGCTGTCAATCGAGCATTAGATAGGCGTCAAATAACTGCAAGACCTGGTGCAGATTCATTAGCATCAAAAACAGCAAAACCAGGTAGCGTGATGAAGGGTGGTTTGAAAAAAGCACCTAAAAGACTTGCAACACAGATACTTGGTAAAGCAGGTTTAAAGACAGTAAAGGGTCTCTTTGGTAGAATTCCTATCTTAGGACCTATCGTTGTTGCTGTTGCTTCTTTACTTGCTGGAGAACCAATAGGTCAAGCACTATTCAAAGGTTTGGGTGCGGCAGTTGGTGGATTCCTTGGAAGCTTCATTCCTATCCCCATCCTTGGTACGATGTTGGGCGAAACACTAGGAACATTTTTTGGTGATTTACTCTATTCACTTATACTTGGTGGTGGTCCAAAGGAAGCAGGAGAGAAATTATCTACAGCAATTACTAATGCCCTTAATGTAGGTGGGTTGATTGTTGATTTCTTTAAGAGTGGAATTAGTAGATTTATTGATACTTTCTTTGAGAAAAGTTATTTTGATTTACCCAATTTTGGTGGTATTAGATCAGTCGCTACCACTATAGCGAACTTTACAAAAACATATGATTTCTTTAGAGATCGTGGATATGCTGAAGGAGATACTCCACCTTTCCAAAATCAAAAACAAATAAGTAAATATCCAAACCTTCTTAACCTTTATAACCCTCTCATGGTTGTTCCAATGTTAGGTGCTGCTTTCTTCCCAGATATATTTGGAAAGAAACCTGTACAGAACCCATCACCGGGAACAGTTGATGGTGAAACAGATGAAAGAAAAACATCTAGAAAGGCATCTACAACGACACAGACAGCAGGTCCACAGAGTGGGATGCGACCAGAAAAAGTGGCTCCCTCAGGAAAAGCAGGTATGAATATTAATGATAAGGGTAGTGCCATTTATCTACACTGGACTGCTGGAAACTATAATAGCACTTATGGACCATATCATACAGTCTTCACTGGTGATGGAACAATGCACCGTAAATTTGAGTATGGTAAAAGCACTGGTGGACACACGTATAATAGGAATGGTGGTGGTTCTATTGGTTTATCTCTTGCTGCTAACCCAGATATAGGGCAATGGCCAACAGAAGAACAAAGAGTTGCAATGGCAAAAGAGGGAGCAAGAATTGCAACAAAGTGGGGTTGGACTAAAGGAGATATTACTACGAAGAAAGTTATGACTCATGGTGAGGCAGGATCAAACATTGATGGATATAATGCACACACTAACTATGGTCCCTTTGGTAGAGGACGCTCTGATACTGATAAGACTAAAGATGCAGCATCAGTTGGTAGACTGGCAGCAGTTGAACGTTGGGACTTAGACAAACTCAATAGTCATAAAGACTTATATGGTAGTGGTGGTGATGAAATGCGTAGAAGAATTAAAGGATTTATGAGAATGGGTGGGGCTACAAAAGGAAGAGGTCTCTATATGATGGCAGAGGAAGGAAAAGAATATGTAATTGATGCTGACTCTACCAAAGCATTGGAGGGAACCTTCCCTGGATTATTAAGAGCACTTAATAAGGCAGAAGGAAAAGACGCTCCAAAAGTTCTCAGTCAGTATGCTTCATATGACATGGCAGAGGTAATTCCTATTCCAGTGGTAGAATTTGTTCCTGTCGCAACACCAACAGCAGGGAATAATTCCAGATCCAATAAAATTTCTGTTCCTGGACCGATATCTGCCGATGAGACACATCAAGATAGTCTCTATCGAGGTGGTTAAATAGAAGTACGAGGTAATACACATGGCAGAATCAAAAAAAGTTACTACTGCTCAAGCTAATCCAGCAGCAATAAAAAAGATAGATATTTTTTCAAATAAAAGACCAGGAATAACTGTGTCTATTGCAAATGGTGTAGTTGAACTCAGGTATTATGAAAGTGTGTTACAAGATTCTATCATGGTTACCGTCAATTATGCGGACTCTGGCAATACTATCGAAGATGAAAGAGGAATAGTAGTAAGTGCTGTTGAAGGTCTGCCAATTGTAGGGGAAGAGAAAGTAGAATTTAGTATAGAAGACAATAATAAAAATGTAATTGATCTTACTTTTCTTGTAAATAACGTTTCTCCATTTAATGATGATACAACTAAAGGTATGGTCGGATTAAAGTTTGTATCGGAAGAATATGAACTCAATGAAGAAGTTAGAGTTAATAAAAGATTTGAAGAAAAACCATCTGATGCTGTTAAGAGAATATTGACAGAGTTTTTGCAGACGAAAAAGGAAATGGATATTGAAGAGTCAACTGAATGTATAACAATACCCGCACAAAAGAAACCATTCTATGCTCTGAATTGGTTATGCACAAGATCTGCTCCTGCGAACAAACCACCAGGGACAACAGCAGGATTTTTCTTTTTTGAAACTTCAGAAGGATATCATTTCAAATCAATTGATTTTCTATTCGATCAAGAAGAAAAGAAACGTATCATTTATAATGAAACTCCAGACAACAGGGGTGCAGATATTCCAGAGGGGTATGACATATCAGCACTGTCATTTGTTAAAGATAACCGAGTAGATGTTCAAAGAAAAAAAGAAGCAGGATTTCAAACTACTAGATTGATTACTTTTGATTTGTGGGATTGTGACTATAAAATAATAAATCCTATTGCACCCAAGGATCTTGGTGGGGTAGAACCTCAATATGATATGGGAGCAAAAGAATTGCCCATAATGAATAAAGAGATCGCAGATAAAACAAATACTCTTGGCATAAAATTCTCAAGAACAACTTGGGTCATACGTGACACAGGTGCTTTACGTCCAGGTAGTACTCAGGAACAACTTGAAAAATCAAAAGAAGAAAATCTTAAAGTGGATAAGATTAAAAATCAAGCCATCCTACGCTTTAATCAGGTGTACTCTTCTCAGATCGAGATTACTATACCAGGAGATTTTTCTCTTCATGCAGGAGATGCCATTTATTTTGATGCACCTTCTGCACAGATGGAAACAAAAAATGACGATATTGACCGTTATGCTGGAGGACTATATATAATATCCGCACTATGCCATCTAATTAACCCGCAAGGAACTTTTACTAAATTAAACTTAGTGAGAGATTCTTTTGGTAGAAAAGGAAAAGCAAAGACTGGAAAACCAGCTGCTGATACAAAAATTCCTGGAGTGAAACTTTCTTCCCAAAGAACAGCACCTTATGATACTATAACTACATTCTAAAAATAAACATGGAAAATATCGAAACTCATATTCAGAAGGACAAAGATATCCTTCAAGACCCAACAATTTCTCCTCAGATGCGTCGTCATACCGCAGATGAATTGGAACATCTAGAGCGTTATGCGAAAGAACACGCTAAAGACATTGCAGCAGGAGATCATCATGATCCTACAGCATTTGAAATGTATTGTGATGAGAATCCAGAAGCAGATGAGTGTAGGATTTACGAGGATTAATGTCAGAGGCAGGGGCGCTATTTGATCCTGGTTTTCTAGGAGGAGGTTTTAATTGGTGGATCGGCCAAGTCATGGACGATACCCAATGGAGAGATAATATCCTGCCTGGAAAATTTGAGGATCCAAATAGTATTCCTGGATGGGGTAGAAGATATAAGGTTCGTATCATGGGTCTCCATGATAAAGAAGAAAAATCTATCACTGATATAGAATTGCCATGGGCAAATGTAATGTATCCCGTCACTGCTGGTGGTGGACAGACAGGTTCATGGGCAACTCCTCAGGTTCGTCAGGGTAATTTTGTATTTGGATTTTTTATTGATGGACCTGATCAACAAGTTCCTATTATCATGGGAATTCTGGGCAATAATGCTCAGACTCAATTAGGTTTAAAAATTGGAACAACAGAAACTAATTATACTCCGACCAGCGGATATGCTGAAGGGAAAAAACCATATCCAGGAAGTTCTAAACCCACAGCACCAGATGATGATTTAGTTACAAAGAAACCTACTGACTCTAAGGAAGCAAAAGAACTTGCACCACCAGCACCAGGTGTTAAACTTGATAAGTTTGGGTTAGATCCAACTAAAACTCTTTCTAAAAGACAACTTCAAATTGCGACAGATGCTAGAGAAGCAGCAAGAAATAGTGGAGCAAGCCCTGAAGAAGTAGAAAATGCTGCTAAACAAGCAGTTGCTGATGACCTTAACACGAGGAGGAGATTACAAGAATCACCAGCATCACCTAGTAAGGGTTCTCCAACCAAAGAAAATCCTGATGCACCACATCAACTTTCTGTTGCTGACGTAAAACGTGAATCAAAAATTAGAGAATGTAATGTTATAATGAAACCTGACCCTGAAGAATTTATTCAGTCAGCAATAACAGCAATTCAAACAGTCATAAATTCATTAACAGAAAAATTAAACTCATATCTTGCAACAATATCCAGTTACATTGATGCAGCATCTAACGCTATAGAAAGCGTACAGAAATTAATCTCTGCTGCTGCATGTGAAATCGCAAAGTATATGAAGATAATCTTTGATAAGATTATGGAATTTGTTATGAAACAAATTAATAGAGCATTGGCAAATGTGGTAGCAGCACTACCCACTGACATGCGAGCTCTGTTTGCAGATTCAAAGGAAATTATTACCCAATTAATTTTGTGTTTGTATGGAAAACTTACATCTAATATCTGTGGTCAAATAGAGGGTGCCTTATCTGATGCCCTGAACATGCCGGAGGCTGAAGCAAAAGCAAGAGAAAATATTGAAAATGGTGATGCAGATAATATCAAAAGACAACCGAGTGTTCCAACTTGTTATGCTGAAGGTTTAGTTTCTACTCTTATTTCTTCAAACAAAACCTTAATTGAAGATGCAAATAATAACCTTTTAGATAACTTAGGTGAATTACTCAAAGATATTCAAGATCAAATTTCAAGTGCAGGTTTAGAGATACCTGATCTTTTAGGTTCACTAGGAGATATTGCTTCGAGTATAGGTGCTGCGCTATCATTCTTCAATTTCAAACTTAATATTTTTGGGTGTGAATTAAAACCAAATGTTGCGGTGTCTGATAAGTATTGTATGGCAAAGGGTGGTACTGCTCAACCAGATTCAGATTCTCCAAGTATAGAAGCTATTGATGAGGGAGTTTCTAATACTGATGAAAGTATTCCTCCAGGAGAGGAAGTGCCTTATGCTGTTCCAACACCTGGTGATGATAGTTCTCTCGATGTGGATTCCATAGTTGCAGAGGAAAGATCTTTATCTGATATTTCTCCAGATCAAAATACAGACCCAAGAAGTAATACAGTGGTAAGAGATGATATTGATGCTGAAATTGAAAGAGCAAGAGCGGGTGATAGATCTGGTCTTGATGATGCTCTTGACATTTCATAATAAATACTTAATATGAAGATAAAGTATAATCGATAATGTCATTCGATCTTTTTGGACCATCAACTAAACAAGATATTAAGGTTGGATATATTGACCCTGAGAGGGGATATGTTGGTAATGTTTCTCGTCATGAAGCAAACGTATATGCAAAATTAAATCCAGGAACTCAATTTATTCTCAAAACAAGAGATAAAATTGAGTATATGAATATTAATGATGTTAATAAACTTACGCCGAAGGATTTTATTCCAGCAAGTTCTGCTGGAGGCAAGAATGGATGTACTGGAATAACAGGTCTTGATATCTATGGTGATAATGGAGAAATTGCACCAAGTGCATTTAAGGATGAGTTTCCTAAGGTACTTTTTTCTGGTGGTGGTGGATTAGGTGCTGCAGGAAATCCGGTATTTGGGGATGATGGTGGGCTCCTTGCTGTAGATTTGATTGAAGGTGGATGGGGATATCAATATGCCCCAATAACAAATGTGATAGATGTTTACGGTATTGGAGCTGGAGCAGTTGTTCGATCTATCATGATCGGAGATCCAGAATACTCTGGCAACTCTGGTGCAGGTAGTGGCACTGGTGGTAGTGGAGGTGATGGATCTGGTGATGGATCTGGTGGGGGTTCTCCTAGGACGGGACTCAATCAAAATACTGGATGTGAATTTGTTGAAATTTTTAAAACTTTTGAAAGGGAAGAGGACTTTGAAGAATATGATTTAACCGGTGGATCAGATATTAGTTTTGGCACCAGACGTGGTGTAGATGGAGAAGAAATTGGACCATGGGATCCAACAATATATACGACTCTTGAAGGAAATCCTGCAGCAATTGAACAGAAAAAGTATCAAGATTTCATGGAGTCTTTAGGACGTGGATCGAAAATTGATACTGAAAGTGGTATTATACGTAATTTTTGGACAACACGTAGTCAGAGGCCATTTAGAGTTACTTCAGAAAATAAAAAATCTAGGATTGTTCATAATGTAGAGTATCCTGCCTGGAGTGAGTTTATGAATAACTACGCTGTCTCTCCAAAACCTCCATCAAATGTTCTTGGTAGTGACCATTCTGGGATAGAACATAGTATGGAGTGGGAAGAAAATTTTCCAGTAGATGGTGATTATACTTTCAGATATGCTGCAGATAATATTGCCGATATTTATCTAGATAATGAGTTAATTGGCAGAACAAAACGGTTTAAAGAATCCCCAGACAAATTAAAAAAATATGTTAGTGAAGGAGTACATAGGATACGAATTGATTTAGAAAACCTTAAACAATTTAAGACAGAAGAACGTGGTCCTGTCATTGTTCGGAATGAGAAAAAATTTATCAAAACTCAGTTTGAAGTTTATGGACAGGGGAGAGAGATACATCGTGCGATGAAGTTCTCTTTTACTTCTGAGGGAGGAGAACATTCATTTGTTTTAAATAATGTCGATAAAGATAGGCAAACTTATAAGAGAGATATAAAAATTCTAAAGAATACAAATTACAAAGTTGTTGCTATCGTAGATTCCTCTCAAGAAAAATCACAAGTTAAAAATAGAGAATATAAAATTGAATATGGTAACAATGCATCACCGACAGCAGGAAGAAGAGTTGTTAATAAAGGAAAAACAATAGAGTTTGATGACAATTCAAACAATGGATTTGATATTAATGCAAAGTTTAAAATTACCTCTACCTCTCCTGGGCTTTCAGCAAAGTTTTCTGAAGATGGCACAAAATTAATTGTAAAAGGGCAAGACAAAGGTGATGTTTCTCTTACGTTTGAATGGGATGACAATCCAAAGATCTCTGGTATCGCAGTAGGATCAATTACCATTGGAGGTACAAAATGGAATCAAAGTGGAAGAAAAGGAAGTGAAACAAAAACTGTAAACATTAAAAGAATTATTAACAACAATTCAAATTCAGGTGTTGTGGAACAAGGGACAATGCAATCTTTTGGAACCACTGATAAAGAAAAAGGTAATAAACCAAGTAAAATTATTTTTTCTGACTTTGTTGGATCTGCGAATGATAACGATGATATGCAAGTCAGAGTTGATCAAGGAATTTTTACTGCTACAAATAAAAGACAAATATCTGGAGTCGGCCCACAAGGTAAGCAAACTAGAGGAACTTTTGACATAACATACAGAGTAGATGCCAAAGTAGATTCATCAAAATCAAGTCCCTCTGATAAAGAAATTAAATCAGAGCAAATTTTTAGCACTAAAGAATTTATTGATAAGGCAGATAGAAAACTTTGGAGGATAAATCCCAAAGCAGGTAGGGATGGAGATTTCTTATCTCGTCTTGGCGTTCTTCCATTCAATCCAAAATCCAATAAAGCAACAGCAGATGACTATGATGGAACTCATATTATTAGATGGGAATATGTAGATTTTCCTATTAGTGGAAATTATGATATTGAAACAATGGTCGATGATTCTGCGACGGTCTATATTGGCAATCGCTCTGGAGGTGGTAAGAAAGGTATTGGAAATGGTCTTATCAGTGTTGATCAGGGTGGTGATGAGGTAGTTATCAGAAAACAGGGATTTCGTCGAGGTAGAAGCACTGGTAAAAGTTCTGACACTAGATTTTTTCAGGCAGGAAAGTATAGAATTCGTGTTGAATTAAAACAAATCAAGGGTAAACCTCTTGCTGATGGCAATCCAATGGCATTTGCTATGAGGATACTTACAACTGCTAAAAAAGAAGGAAAAGTTGAAATTCCTAGATCTTGGAATCAAAATCCAATGGGAGCAGCATTAACAATTGACTCTCCTATACCATCCATTCCTCAGGAACCTAAACCTCAACAGGAAGGTAGATGTCCCAATAATCCTTTTTGGTCCACAAGATTTCCGGGATCTCAAGACAAGTGGCACCCAGTAACACATCCGGCATGGAGTAAATTTACTAATCGTTATGCAATGTCACCAATTCCACCATTAAGCACTCCTAATACGGATGCGGGTGGTGAAGTTTTCAGAACTACTTGGGTTGTAGAGGCCCCATATGATGGATTCTATGGGATGAAAGGAACTGTTGATAATGGTGGAAGAATTCTCGTTGATGATAGAGTGATTTTGGAGGGAGGACTTAAATTTAATGGAAGAACTTTGGAAGGATTTAAATCAGAGTTTCCTAAAACAGTTAAGTTTCCCTTACAAGAAGGGAAACATACAATTACAGTAGAAGTTACTAATCAAGAATTCAATTCCTTTAAATCAATAGATCAAAAGATTTTTGATACTAAAGATTGGGTGACTAAACCAATAAAAACGGGCCTTTTTACCGGATGTGAGGCTCCAATCATTTATAAAGGTTTACATCCTAGAAATAAAAAATTAAAAGTTTCAGATGATAAAAAGAAAATAAGTTTCTCCGATGGTGATGGTAAATTTAATGATGTATATTTTACAATAAAATCTGGCGATGCTGTGTTCTCTGATGATGGTAAAAAATTAATCGGAACAAAAGCAACGCTTGAATTTAAATATGATGAAGATCCATTTGGTGATAATGGAGAAGCATTGAATTCTGTCTCTATTGGAAACGTAACATGGGCAAAAGAAGTAATTCCTGGAGACAAATATAGCACTGTTGCAGAAGCGTTCAATGCTGGAGATATTAGATCGGTTTCGGATTATGCAAAAGATATAATTACAAACCGTAAATGGAGATTTGATGGTGGTGAAAGTCTTGTTGCACCAAAACTTTACGAAGAAGCACTGGGTGTATTTGTAGGGTTCACACCTAGGTTAGGATCTTCAATATATCAAGTTGATGCTGATGATCCTGATGGAGGAACTGCATCATTGCCACATAATACTAGGCGAGCAGGAACTGTAAAAAAAGTTATTGATATATGTGTGGAGTCTGAAAAAGATTCTCAAAATTCTAAGAAAAAACAAATAACAATTAATGGTGTAACTTATGTTGGACCAACCGAACTCGCTAGTTATAAGAAAGGTCTCCTCTCACCACGTTTTAACGAAATAAACAGACCAACAGAAGAAATTCAAGGTAAAACTTGGATCATGCGTTGGGAAAATGTTAACTTCCCTCAGGATGGAGAGTACAAAATTGAGACACAAGTAGATGATAAGGCTGAAATTTTTATTGATGGGGTAAAAGTTCAAACAGCAAGTCTATCTACTGCTAATCCTAAAATTTACACTAAATTTAATACATCTAAAGGAAAGAAAACTGTTGAGATTAGACTTTCAAATCTTCGATTTGCTAATACAGGTTTCCAACAAAACCCAACTTATGTTGGGACATCAATAACTACAGTAGTTGATAAAAAAACTAAATCAGGTAAACCATGGACAATTAATCCAATTGGAATTTCTGCTGTAATTATTCCACCACCATGCCCATTGAAAATTAAAGGGAAAGGAAAGATTTGTAAGGTTATTGTAGATGATCCTGGAAATGGATATCCGGCACCAAACTTAACTCCTGATGGACAAGTATCATATCCGGTTACTATTGAATTGGAGGGTGTAGATGTTATAAATCCTGGTATTAATTACAATTGTGGAGTTGATCAACTTGTAATGGAACCGAGTAATGGTGTCAGACTTACATATGAGTGTGATACTTTCGGACGAATTAAAAAAATTAATGTTTTGCCGGAAACACCCACGCCAGGGCCGGGACCTCAGATTCCCTTTGGAAGAGGATTTACAAGACAACCGAATATTAGAATGATTACTGATACTGGAGTTAATTTCCAAGCAGTTCCAAGATTTAGGATTGTCCGGGATCCAGTTGGCCCTGACATTCTACCAGAACAAATCATTCAAGTTACAGACTTGGTTGGATTAAAACAGACTGGATATATAGATGGAAGACCATACTATGGTCAGGTATTCTATAAACGGGGAGTTCGTTACGCAGGTGTGTATGAGACCCCTGGACAACTGATACAGGTTTATGATACACTACAAGAGAGTGTTGATGCTGAGGTTACTACACCTCCATCTGCAATCCTTAGACAGGGTACTGATATCTCTAGTAATGATCCAAGACTTAATATTCCTGGAACCACTGACAGTTTATCTTAAATAGTATTATCATACAGGAAATGTAAATGGGAGCACCTACCTCACAAAATAAAGTAAATGATAGATTAGTCGATGAAAACGGATCTGGATCGAAGAACCCAACTGATACTACAAAAATAAACTATACTGAAACTCGTTATGGAAATGATCATGGATCAGTTGCCTTTGGTCATATTCATAAACCAGGCGATGTAACCTCAGCAGCATGTATTCAAGCAAAAAATGGTAAACATGGTGTATTCCTAGACAATGATGGACAAAGAAAAGGTTGGACATCATCTATAAGTCCTGGAAACTTTCAAGTCAGTTGCGGTGAAGCTAATGAGGAAGCACAGGATACGATGTTTCTTCATGCCAGTAATGGGAATATCATAGTTCTTGCAACAAATGGTAAATTGCGATTACAAGCAACTGATATTGAATTGGTTGCTGTTGGTGAGGGTGGATCAAAGGGTAACATTAAGATGGTTGCTACTGAAAATATCAGTCTAGATTGTAAAAAATTTATTGCAAATGCAAAAAGTTTATATAAAATAGTATCACCTGGATCTGCAGAATTAGTTGCAAATGCACAGATGAAAATATATTCATCCGTAATTCGTGGAGCAACTGATGGTTGTGCTCTTAAGAATTCAAAAAATAACCTTCAAAAAATTCAAAAAGAGAATCAATAGAGGTAAAAATGACATTTAATTTGGACGATGCCAACGTTGGTGGGCAATTAAAAGTAGGAGCTGGCATTGCTCCTGCTTGTGGTGAAAGTCTTTTAAAGACAAATGGATCTGCTATGATTGAGGGTCCAGTAGTTTTAGGACAACCAACTCACTTTCCATTTGCGTTTGCAGGGACAAATATTGGACCTTTGACTAATAGTGATGCACTCCCGGCATTTTGCCCAGGTGCTTTACCACTTGGATTGAGTAATCCATACTCTGCTATAGTTTCTCCAAACTTAGGTGTAATGGGCAATCTTGATGTAAACTTTAGAATTCAGTCAGGTGGTCCAATTTTTGGTCTATCTGTTGCAGATTTTA
>Ga0160423_10003587_pt1 | contig 12895 bp, 10 predicted proteins | sample CRUFie14St8metaG_FD_108191 | JGI IMG/M metagenome (GOLD analysis project Ga0160423, IMG submission 108191) | Marine microbial communities from the Costa Rica Dome - CRUD Field 142mm St8 metaG | ecosystem: Environmental > Aquatic > Marine > Oceanic > Photic zone | place: Costa Rica: the Eastern... | reverse complement strand
GCGGAAGTATCTAAGTTGATTAATTTAAATTGTCACTTAAAAGTTTTGAATCAATCATATAGAATACCAAGAAATGTTTTTTTAAGATCGAATAGATTGATAGGTAGAATTAAAAATAGAATTCCAAAAGAATGGAAATCGAGAGAGGCTCTCGGGACTGTCTCTAATATTAATTTTGAAAGATTAAATTTAAGAGAAAACGAATGGCTTATCTTATGTAGGACTAATTATTATTTAAATGAAATAGCTTCTGATCTAAGAGCTAAAGGATATTTGTTTGAAAAGAATAATAAATTATCCATCAAAGATGATGTCTTGGTGGCTTATAATTGTTGGAGACATTTACAAAATCTACAAGAAGTTTCTTTATCCGATGTTAGAACTATGTATCAATACATCAGATCTGGGGAGAATGGAATTGCTCGTGGTAAAAAGAAAATGCCAGGTGCTGATGAAGAGAAGAAATATAACTATGATTTATTGTCCAAAGAATGGGGGTTGAAAGTAGATATTAAAACTCCTTGGGACGTTGCACTCAGTGGTATTGGAGAGAATGAGGTTAGCTACATGAGGCAAATCTTAAAGAGAGGCTATGATTTAGATAAGAAAGCAAGTGTAAAACTATCTACAATTCATGGCGCAAAAGGCGGGGAGAGTCAGAATGTTGTTTTATTTTCTGACATATCCAAAAGAATCGTTGATGAAATGGCTGTAAATAGGGACGATGAAAGAAGAGTTTTTTATGTTGGTATGACTAGAGCCAAGGAAAATCTTTTTGTTATTCCCTCCACTTCACAATATGAATTTGAGGAGATACTAAGATGATATTTGAACAGCAGATGGATCTGCTAAAAAAAGAAAACAAACCAGAGTGGACAAGACCTAAGTTTCCTGATGTCACTCAGATAAAACAAGTAGCAATAGATTTAGAAACATATGATCCTGAGATTAAAACTCTCGGTGGTGGGTGGGCAACGAACAAAGGTTTTGTTGTAGGTGTTGCCGTATCCTTTGAAGGGTTTGATGGATACTTCCCGGTACGTCATGAGCGAGGGGGAAACTTTCCTGAGGAAGATGTAAAGAAGTGGTTAAAAAAATTATTCAAACAAGATCCCATAGTCATATGTCATAACGCCGTTTATGATTTAGGTTGGCTTCGACGTTGGGGTGTGGAGTGTGATGTCACTAAAGTTTACGATACTTTAATAGCTGCTCCCTTAGTTGATGAAAACAGATTTAGTTATAGCTTAAATAATTTATCTAAAGATTATTTAGGAGAGAGAAAGCAGGGAAATGTTTTAGAAGACTTTGGTAAAGAGCATGGATTCAAAGCGATAGAAAATATGCATTGGGTTCCTGTGGAATACGCAGGAGTTTATGCAGAGCAAGACACTAGACTTACTTATAAGTTGTGGGAGGTTCTAAGATTAGAAATACAAAAGCAAGGACTGACTGATGTGTTTAATTTAGAAACAGATCTACTTCGTCTTTTATTGGAGATGAGGTGGAAAGGTGTCCGGGTTGATTTAGAAAAAGCAGAAGAAACAAAAAAGTTTTTTAAAAAAGAAGAAGAAAAAATTTATTCTAATATTAAAAAAGAAACAGATATTAAAATTGATGCTTCTGATATTTATACAGCGGCTTCTCTACAAAAAATATTTGATAAGCTCGGAGAGAAGTATGAATATACAGAGAAGAATAAGCAGGCAAAAATTAGTAATGAGGCGATGAAAGAAAGTGAGAATCCTTTGATTCAATCTCTTTCAGTAGCGAGAGAATACAACAAAGCTCACACTACCTTTATTGATTCTATCTTGAAACATCAAGTGGGTGGCAGGATCCATGCTGAGATTAATCAGCTCAAGGGAGAGTTTGGGGGCACGGTCAGTGGGCGGTTGTCCATGAACAATCCTAACTTACAACAGGTCCCTTCTCGCAACGAAATCATAGGTCCCAAGATACGATCTTTGTTCCTACCTGAAGACGGAGAAAAGTGGGCATCTTTAGATTATTCTCAACAAGAGCCTAGATTGCTCGTACATTATGCCAAAAAACACGATTTAGAGGGCGCTGAGACCCTAATTAAGTTCTTCCGTGAAGGAAAGGACTTCCATCAAGTAACTGCTGATATGGCTCAAATATCAAGGAAAGAAGCCAAGACCATAGGATTAGGTTTAATGTATGGTATGGGGATTGCGAAGTTAGCTGCCTCTCTAGATATCAGTCAAGATCAAGCCAAAGCTTTGAAGAAAAAATACAATGACAATGTTCATTTTTTAAATAACATAATTGTTCGTGCTACTAGATACACAGAACAGAATGGATATATCAACACACTGCTCGGACGTAAATGTCGTTTTGATTTATGGGAGAACAAAGACTTCCATGACAAAAGAATGATGTCTCATGAGAACGCCAAGAAGACTTGGGCGTGGAACGAAATGAAAAGAGCAGGGACCTATCGTGCATTGAATAGGTTAATACAAGGTTCAGCAGCAGATCAAACCAAAAAAGCCATGGTGGATCTGTGGAAAAAGTTAGGCATGGTTCCTATGATTCAAATACATGACGAACTCAACATCTCAATAGCCAATGAGACCCAGGTGACGGAGATAAAAGAGATAATGGAATCTGCTGTTGAACTTCACGTGCCCGTTAAATGCGAGGCTAAATTAGGAATGAATTGGGGAGAGATAAAATGAGAATATCTTATGACAATGGTAAATTAAATTTATCCTTAACTAATGAAGAAGTAGATCATATTACTGATAACAAAGGTAGAAGCATACCGATGGATATTAGTTGGTTAAAAGTTTTACACGAAGACATATCTAAATGTGTCATGGCTCATTGGTCAAGAGTTGAAGTATGGGATGCATTGGAGTCACATCAGAGGACTGTAAAAAGCATGACTAAAAATAAAAAATAACATTATATTCTCCATGAAATAACAAGGAGATAAATAATGTTTAGTATAACTAATACAGCAAAGAATCACTTCTTAAATTTTTTTAAGAGTGATGATAAAAAAGAAGAAGAATTAATAGACTTCTTAAAAGCAGAATATAAACACGATTGGAAAGCAGCTTACGCTTGGTACTTAGAAGAAGGTACTTTACCTAACTATGTCAGGAGGACGCTGTAACCACCGGAAGACTTCCTTGTCCTCCACAAAAAGGACAAGGCTTGCCTTCTATTTCTCCTGAGGCATTACATTCAATACAGGGTCTAGGTGTTTGCAACTATTTCAGCTAAAGATTCACAACGCTTTGGTGTTTGTGAATGCCACTTGGAATCTTTCATTTCAGCCGCCGCAGTTTCCCACTGCTTGACTCTCATCGCTTTCCACATTTTTTTAAATTTTGATACCCCGGTAGTTCCGAGTTGAAATACCATTTCAAGTATAACCTCACCCACGTGTTGTGGTAGTTCATGCCCGATGTTATCTTGTATCAACATATCTGCCCCTGCCGCAGCTCTGTTTAAATCCATTTCAAATATCTCCATGATTTCATCCATGGGTATTTCTTTTCCTTCAGCAAATCTTTCTCTTTCATGTGGTTGAACGAGATGGCCTATGCCCACAGTGGCTTTTCCTAAACTGTCCAAATACATAGATGTTCGCAGGCCTTCATGGTCCTGTACTCTTGCTTTCAGTGCTTCTGTAATTTTAATCATAAATGTCCTCCTATGCCCCAATTACTTTCGTGTTCGTCTTTGTTTTGTTTTCTTTTTCTGTGCTTCAATAAATTTTCTATATACCGCAGCGGGTTTTGTTTTACCAGCAACTTTTGCTCTTTGCTCCATCGCAATAGCAGCTTGAGTTTTATGAGCATGCGTTCTATTGCTTCTACGAATTTTAGAAACGCTACTGCGAGCTGATGATGCATTTTTAAAACCAAGTCCTTTAATTGTTCCTTTTGGATTCTCATCGGTATAGAGATCCGAATGTAGTTTAGATTTAGCGGGTTGTCCACTTTTTCTTGGTATTCTCTTCATTACTTTTTAGAAGAAATAATACCACCGTACATCTTCTTATCCATTAAACCGCCTTCAGCAACCATCGCTAGATAACGATCAGCTATATCTGGCTTATTTTCAAATCGAATAAATCTTTTTAATAGTTCATCCTCTTCTCCAGGATCAACTTTGTCTCCTACGCCTTGTTTTACAAAGCTTACATAATTATCAAAAGAATCTGGATTATCTGATCTTGGAGCAAACTCTCCTATAATTTTCTCAACATCTCCATCGTATCTATCTGTTTTAATTTTTAAATCATTCTTAGCTGCTAGTATCCCTGTTTCTGCATCAGGAAATACTGCAAAGCCTTCACCATAAGTTTGACCTGTGGCTCCTGCTTGTCCCACATCTGTTAAATTTAAAGGGTTGTTATATTTCGTTACTTGTGTTCGGTTAGTATTTAAAGAAGCTTGATCGTCATCAGAAACAATTGTTGAACCTGTTTCTACTTCTACATCTCCTGTGTACTCTCCAGCTATAATCTGTCTTGTGATTTGATTTACTACTGATTGAATTTGAATTTCGTCAAGTCCCTGATCTTCTAAACCCTTTTTAAGGTCTCCGATTGTAGAGTCTCCTCCCGGTATTTTTGTAGAATCAGGTAAAGGTTCTTGTGTTTCTGGATCATCAACAGAGATAATACCTGACTTCTGTAAATCATCTAAGAAATTACCAGATTCAACGTATTGATCATCAACATCTATAGGATCTAGTTCTTCTATTTTTGGTCTTCTCATATCTACTGTCGGGCCAGCAGTTCCAAATGTGTCGATAGGTTCATTAACAAAATCAGCTAAACTATTTGATCCTAATGCAGGAGTATCTGTTGCGTCTGCTCCAAATGTAAATTTTTGTAAATCTCTTTGTGCCTCAAGAGCTAGTCTTTCATTATTATTCATTGAAGTGATTGCAGGTAGACCACTAGATGTTAGAGGATATTTATCTTTGTTATCAATAATTTCTTTTTGCACATCAGTTAATTTATTATATCCATCTTTAACTTTACTTGTTGCATACTTAATAACTTCGTTCACAGCTCCAAGAAAACCTATCCCGCCACTCATAGCTTTTTCTCCAAGAGCACCTAAAGTTTTACCCCCAGCATAAGTAGCATCGCTCATAATCTCGCTAAATGTAGGACCATATTTATTAGCTAGTCTCTTTCTTTCGTCAGATAAAGTTGTAGTTACATATTGACCAAACGTAGGACTTGATGAATCAGTATCAAAAAAGGTTGCATTTTTTGCTTGAGTTAAACCTTTAACAACAGAACCACTTGTAGTGTAAACAGGTTTGGTGAATTCTTCTTTAAAAGCAGCTATTCCTTCTGCTTGTTTTCTTCTACGATCCAGACGATTGTCACTTATATCTGGTCGATTATCAAAATAAGTTTTACGAGTTATTTCCCTGTCTAAATCTCTTCCAATAGAGGCACCGCTAGTTCTAGCTTGACTAGCTTTGATTTGTTGTTCTTGTGCTTTAGTAGCTTTTTGTGCGAATGGTGGTGCCATTATGTATTTCCTTGTCTAGCTATTTCTTCCAATAGCGTGTCGTCGCCTATTATATCCCTTGCTAGGGCAGAATCAAGGTTTTGTGTTCCTTGAAAACCTGAAACTACACTACCTGCTGTAGAACTTATCGGCTTGGTCGTGGTCGGTGGGGCGGGAGGCGTGATCTCTTTTTGTGTAAACCCTTCTGGTATGACAAAGGTCGAGTCAAAATCACCTTCGTTGACGTTTACACCTAAGTTGTTTTTTCTAATTTTCATTATTTCAGGATAAGCTAAAATCATAGGGTTTTGAACATCTCTACCTAGTTCCTTTCTCAAGTCTCTAAAGTTTTCAGCGAATGCTCTTCTTACTCCTTCTCCCGGTATATATGGTAAATATCTACCTGTAATAATGGCGGTTCTTTCAGACTTCGTAACACGATTTAGTTCTTTATTTATCTTACCTCTTTTCGCTCCTAATTTAAGAGCGTCTAAATATGCATTGTGCATCTGTTTAAAGTTTTGAAATCTTACTCTTTCTGATTTGAGATATTGATCTACAATTTCAGCAGGAGAAACAAAGCCCCCTTTTAATACATCGCCAACAAAAGACGCTCTTGCACTATCGTTTTGTTTATTAAAATCTGTTACTATAAAAGGCATCGCTTTAATTGGATCAGCTTCTATGGCTCTAAATCCAAAGATACCTCCTGCCTCATCTAGTAAATCATAAGTTTGACCATATTTATCTGGTATCTTTTGATTTCCTAATGCACCTGCTTGAAATAATCTTTTAACTTGATTAACAGAACCGGGCATAAATGTTTCTAGAACATGCATACCGCCTTTGTAAACTTTCTCTCCTGTTGAATCTCCAGGTCTAAAGACTTGTCGTCCATCTCTTGATCTTCCGTTTCTAGCAACAATGTCTGCAAAAGCTTCGAAGAAGATAGACTCTGAGATAAAAGGTTTTGATAGTTCAAAAAAACTTGTCGCTCCTGCATCTAATAAATATTTATTTAAACTTTCTCCTGTCATTTGTCCTTTGGTCGCTTCATTTAAAATTGTATTGGCAGGGCGAACTAATGTGTCGTAAGGAAAAATATAACTTAGATCTACGTATTTTACTTTCCCTGTTTCTTCATCTCTTTCAAGAGGCATTAACAAACCATTGGTTGACCAAGAAGGAACGAAAGTTCTAAGCGCTCTCATATCATCATTAGTCATACCTGCTAAAGCTTTACCAAACTCCACCAATCCTGCAGGAACAACTGCTGCTGTTGTGGCCACACCTGTCAATCTTCTAAGTCCTGTTTGTTTAAATCCCTCAACTTGTAGTTCTCTCAAACCTCTTTGAATTGTATTAAAGCCTGTTCTAATAATTTCAGCAGGGAAAGCTACAAAGGTACCAAGAGGTAATCTTCTTAATGTTTTAATAAACTCTCCGACATATTCGTAGTTAGGTATGTTGTGTTTTGTAATCTGAGCAGCCATGTTTTCATAGAAAGTTTCTAATAGTTTGTCTCCTTCTAGTCTAACGCCTTGATTACCAAGAGTTAAGAATCTACCATCAGGACTAATATCAACCACTCGGTCAAATATAGGATCGTTCCTTGTTACTTTTCTACCAAGTAGTTTGCTATATGCCTGCATGTTTTTAGGATCAAAAATATTATCAGCAGTGATATTTAAAGCTTTGAAATTGTTTTTTAAGGAGTCTAATTCTACTTCGAAGTTAAAGTTCTTCCATAAGTTATCTTCAGCTAGATAAGCTCGTCTTGCTTTCTCTGCTAGTTTACCTGTTCTTCCTAACAAAGTGTTCATGAAACCATTGAAATTTCCGTTATAGATATCTGTGCCTACCTCTTTCGCTAAAGCATCTATGTCTCCTGCGATAGGGTTAGTGCCATTGATACCTAGTCTTTGATTTCTTAATCTTCTAGTTTGTGACTCTACATCATTACCTGTTATATCTTTTAACGCTCTTTTAAAATATCTAGCTGTCTGTACGGGATTTTGAAGTAAAATATTACCATTCATCGTGGTGAATAAAGCTGCGGATATTACGTTTCTAACGTGTGTAAAAGGAGAGTAAATAGTTTTAGCTTGTTGTGAAATGCTTTTTGGAACCAAGACCATCCACTTGTAAAGATTATTTAAAGTGTTGTCCTTTATCATTGTATCCGTATTTTTAATAGCTTCGGCTACGGGTCTAAAAGTATACTTACCATCTAAGACACTCGGTATAAGATTACCGTTAGTTGTTTCAATTTGAACAATATCATCTTTTATACTGCTTAAATTTACATCTTTATATTGTGGTAAATTTTTTATAGCTGCGACTGCGTCTGCTCGACTATCAAAGTACGTATCACTTCTTACTCCTCTACCCAATCCTGGTATGACACTAGGTTTTAAACTATCTTGATATAGTTTATTGTGAGTGGCTAATTGTGCCATTATCTCAGATTGTTTTGCGTTAGTATTAGCAATATTAAAGAAAGGATCTTCGACCTCTCCTAATAATTCTCTTATAGCTTTGCTCTTAACTGTTCTCTTTTTAAAAATATCTTCATCAACGTCTAGCTTTAAATCATCCTTTAAAAACTTTCTAAAATTACCTATTGGTCCTGAGAATGATTCTTCAAATAAAGAAGACCCTCTAGTGTCTATAATCATTTCCACTGCTTCAGCAGCTTTTTGAGGCGCAATATTTTCTTCAAAGTTTTTTGTTTTTCTAGCAATCTCTTCTTCAATAGCTTTTTGTTTTGATATTTTTCTTTCTCTCTCTATTAAAGGATCTCTTCTTCCTGTCATAGGTTGTGTTTGACGTTGCGCCGCTCTTCTCTCTACTGCCTCGGTAGCTTCTGCAATTGTCACTCTACTATTTCTATAAGCGCTAGTCAGAGCTTTGGTAAACATTCCCACATTTTTATTTATAATTTCTTGCGTTGGTCTAAACTGATCATCAGAGAATAATTTTTTTATAATACCTTTATCTTTCTTAAATATTTTGTACTCTCTATTAACATACTTACCTAATTGACTTGTAAATGTTTCACTTAATTCTTCTGCATTTTTTAAAACTTCTTTAGCTATATTTTCTTCAGCTTCCGTTAATGTTTTTACTTTTAAAGCTGCTCTAGCTTCTTTTATGAGAGGTTGAAGTAATTGTTTATCTAAAGTTAAAGAGTTTAAATCTATCTGATATCTTGCATTTAATAGTGAGTTTTCAAATTGAGCTATATCATCGTCGGATGCTTTCAAAGTTGTTCTCATAAAGTCATGTAATCTTTGTCTTTTTTGATAGGCAGGGTTATTTACTTCAATTTCTTTCCCTGATTTTGTTACTTTTGTTTTTACTCTAGGTGTAGAGTATGCCGCTTCTGGGACTGCTTCTTTTAAAATATTACCTTTACCATCAAAAACAAAATCTGTCTTTTTAAAATCACCGAAATCAGTTAGCCTGTCATTCAAAAGTTTTTGAAACTGATTGAATACTTGTTCTTTCTGGCCTCCCGCATTTTTAAGAGCCTGTTTAGAAATTCTTTCAGCTTCTTTTGCTAAATTGTCTACAAAAAATTGTGACTTTAGAGCGTATGTTGTAGCAATTTGATCACCATCTTTTAAAATATTAAAAGCTCTTTTACCTAAAACACTATTAGGAGTTAGTTTATTTAGTCCTTTTCCTAACCAACTTTGTATGCCACTCTTATCAAACTGCCTTGCTAATGGGGCAGCTTTAGCCGCTTTAGTTACTCCTGTTATTATGGTTCCTAATCCTGCACCAAGAGCACCACTTTCCACGGCGAACTTAAAACGATTAGTAAATCTTCTAAATGCCTCTTCTCTACCCTCAGCTCCTTCTCTTTGATCTGTAGCTGTAGGGCCACCTAAAGTATCTCCGATAGTTCCGAAATCATCTGTGTAGGCTATGCCTTCACCTATGGTTGATCCTAATAAACCTGCTCCACCTATTTTGAATTTTCTACCAAGATCTGCTTTACCTGTAACTTGAAGTATTTCTTCCCTTGTTCGTGCATTCTTAACTTTTTTTGCAACTTCTAAATCTGTATATTTTCCCGCTCTTTTAGCATCAATAGCTTTTCTAGCAAGACCTGTTCCTATTTTATAGCCTGCAACTCCCGGTATACCTAATTGGATAAGTCCTTCGGTTATCTTACCTGCAACAGTTTTCTCTGCTACTTCTTCAAAAGGATTTATCTTATCAAAAAATTCTTCAACGCCAGTGGCTGTGTCTGTATCTAGCCCTAAGTCAACTAGCTCTGCACCAATTGATACAAAACCTTCTGGCACTTTTAAAACACCAGATGCAATACCTGCAAGAAAGCCTTTTATAAAACCAGGGGATCTATCTTCTTTATTCTCTTCTTCTTCTTCAAGTAAAAACTTTTTAATTTTAGTTTCTGCCTCCTCCTGTGAGAGGCCGTCTTTTAATCTAAACTCTTCGCCTTTGTATTCATAGATGGCCATGGCCTAGCCCCTTATGCCCTTGACACTTCAGGTTCTTCTTCTGGATTTTCTTGATTTAGGAACATACCTGTTCCAAATTCTTTTATAATTTGAGCGTTGGCAGCTTCAATCGCTTTATCAACTTCACCAAGTTCTTTTTCAAAAAGAACTAATAATTCTGAATATCTTTCGTCTTTCATTTCAGCAATGGTCTTGCCTGATTTTTGTTGATAAATTTCTATTGCTTTTGCCGAAGCTTCTTTTCTATCTAATCCTTGTGTGTTCATTAAATCTTGAACTAACTGACCAAAGTTACCAACCTTTTGAGTTCTAGCCATTTCATCTTCTGCACCTTTTATAGCTAGCATATCAATTGCTCTTTCATCTTTTAGTGACTCTCTACCTAAAGCTGCAAAAGCCTGTAATGGATCTTTCGCAGAGTTAGCAATCTTCTCTGCAAAATTACCTCCTCTAGCAGACGCTAGATTTAAACCAAACTGTGCTAGCTGTAATAGTCCTTGTTGTTTTAATCCTTCTTTAGGATCTCCTAAAATCTTTTTATATAATTCAGATCTTTCTTTGACCATTTCTTCAAGACCAATTAATCTATCTCTTTCAGGGCCTGTACTTGCAAAACCAGATTCAGCGAGTTCCTCTTGTTTTCTATCAACCGTATCAGAGACAATTTCTTCAGATGTTCTAGCTGACTTTGCTACGTTTTCTGCACCCGCTTCCATTTCAGAAGCTAGTCTAAGATTACTTTGTCCACCAACTTTCTTTTCTTTTTTATCTTTTTGAGGACTCCTAGGATTTTTATTTTCTTGTGTAATAGTTGCAGGTTCAATAACCTCTTCAACTGTTCTTATGATATCTCCTCTTGGACCTCCTTGCCTGATTTTTTTTACTCTAACGATGTCACCATTATCTTTAGTAACGATATCTTCGCTAATAACTTCTATTTCGCCAACTTTTAATCTAGTAACTTCATCTCCACTTGCAAATCTCTGAACCACACCACCATTAGCAAATGCAGGGATACCATAGGCACGTAGTTGGTCCTTGGTCAATCGTCGCTGAAAAAGGGGTCTATCTAATATAGCCATTATCCTAGTAACGAGCTGATGCCGCCCGTTCCTCCTAAGGCACCTAAGGTGCTAAGACCTGCGATACCTAGCCCTGCAACCTGTTGTAATACAGATGGCGTAGGTGTTTGTGCATATCTAATTTGTGAAGAGGGGACACCTCGTAAAATGTCAGATGCAAACTCTACTCTTCTAAATGGTTCTTGTTGTCTAGCTAACTCTGTTCTTCTTGCAGCTTCTAATTCATTCTGCATTTGTTGTTGCTGAACTCCACCGACACTTAATAATCTGTTTATATCGACACCGCCAAGTCTTTGACCAGCTTCTCCTAATCCTACTTGTGCCTGACCTGCTTGCAGTGTTTGAATTCCTAACTGTCCTAACTGCTGTGCAGTTCTAGCTTGCGCTTGTTGTGCTTGTAAAAAGTTTCGAGATAGGTCTTCAAAAATTCTTTGTGATTTTACCTGAGCTAAATTTCTAGATTCTTCCGCTTCACGAACACCGAACCTTGCACCACCGAATGCTCCTGCTCCAAGAGCTTGAGCAGCAGTTTGTTGTGCCTGCATCTGTGCTTGTCTATCAAATTCAGCTAAGGCTGCTTGAGTAACTTGTTGAGAATAAGGATCCATGAAAGTTGAAATTTGTGATGGATCTAATGTATCGACGCCTGCACCAATAGCGCCTAATCCTGCTCCTATGGTTTGTGAAGCAGAGTCTAAAAATGGTTGATAAGCACCTAGCCCTTCTTGTGCTAGTGCAACAGCTCTTTGTTGAGCTTCAGTTAAAGGAGCAACCTGTTGAGCAGGGACATCTTGTGGTACGTTCGCTAGTCCTTGTTCGCCAAATACAGATTCTAATAGCTTTTCCGCTCTCTCCTCTATAAAAGGAGCTTGTCTTTGCATTACAACTTCTGCCATTATGCCACCTTCTTCTCTAATTTATCCATCATGTCGTACATTTGCTTTGCACCTCTACGACGTTGTTCTAACTTATCACCTTTTTTAGCACCCTTCAATGCCCCTAATCCTCTAACTGCTTTAGCAGTCATGACAAACTCACCATCACTTAACATAGCAGGAATGTCATCTGATTTTTCTGTGCCGGGTCCAGAGATCTGTCCTGTCTTTCTAGGAAAGCCTCCGTCTTTTAAAGTTCTATACGTTGGAGCTGCAGCACCATAACCTCCTGTGCTTGGATCATAATAAGTTACACCGGGAGTGCTGACATCTAAAGAACCTTGACTACCTGCTGTAGGCATTGGAGGAAGTTTTGTTTCTTCTTCGTCCTCATCGAAACCTCCCATAGCACCAATTGCACCCAAACCTAATGCACCTGCAGTCAATGGATTATTTTTAATAAACTGTCCTGCCTGAGCTAAGAAACCTGGTTTTGCTGCAGCGGATGTTGCTGCTTGCTTAACTGCATTTGCTTCCATCCCTGCCGCTAAAGCGGCGTTTGATGTTGGAGCGGCGGTCGCTGCTGCCTGCCCTCCTAGACCTGTCACCGCACCAATGCTTTGACCAAATGCACCTAAACCTTTACCTCCGACTAATCCCACGCTACCTCCCAAAGCTCCTAGACCATAGCCCATCAATGCTGACGTAGCTATGTTTGCGGGATTGTCTCCTCTAATTGCTGATCCTAAACCTGCACCAATAGAAGCTCCTGCTGGCCCTGCTATAGCAAAACCTATGGCTCCTGTAACTGCTGGTAGAATCTTTTTAAACATTTTTATTCCTTTTTATTCGTGGCACCCATACCTAATCTAGGTGCAAAAATCGTGACATCTCTTTGAATATCTTCTTCTGTAGTGTCTGTATTAGGATCG
>Ga0160423_10003586_pt1 | contig 12896 bp, 8 predicted proteins | sample CRUFie14St8metaG_FD_108191 | JGI IMG/M metagenome (GOLD analysis project Ga0160423, IMG submission 108191) | Marine microbial communities from the Costa Rica Dome - CRUD Field 142mm St8 metaG | ecosystem: Environmental > Aquatic > Marine > Oceanic > Photic zone | place: Costa Rica: the Eastern... | reverse complement strand
GGGGCGGGGGGGGGGGGGTGGGGGGGGGGGGGGGGGGGGGGGGGGGGGGGGGGGGGCTGGCGGGCGTGTGGTCTCGCAACGGAGGCGGGCGGCGATTCTCTTGGCAAGAGTGCTCGGCAGGGCCGGCCGGAAAGCGACGGAGGCCTAAAGACAAAGATCTTGGTGAAAGGGATGACAGTGTGATAGTGTGCTGGCCTGACCGAGTTCAAGCCCAAGGTCGGGAGTGACAAGGGAAGCGGCGCCAATGGCGGTCCGGCGTCGGTGTCGGGGGCGGCCGGCCGGCCTCGTGTGGGCAGCCATTTTTCTGAGCCTCCTTCACCTGCTGCCCCTCGCGCGAGGGACGGTGTACTTCGTTCCCGGCTTACACTCGCCGAACGAGAGGTACGGGGTGATCGCTCGGGAGCAGCCGCCCTCCGGGGAGAGCGGTGCCCTGCAGGCAATCAAGCGGTCCAGGGTGGACGTGGTGCGGTTGCCGGCGTCCAAGATCGTCTCACAGGCTCGGCGGGACCTGCAGAGCCGGCAGACCAAGCCCGTGGCGAACGAGAACGCGCTGAAGCCCAAGGAGCCCGAGTGTTCCTCGCTCACGGGGCCCTTCTGCTTCCAGAGCTTCGACCGGGGCCTCGCCGTGTCTCCCTTCGCGTCGAAGTTTTCGCTCCAGGGCGTCCACGAGGTCTCCGAGGAGTCCCTGCAGCTTGCCATCCTGAGCTCCCCGGGGGACGTTCTGATTCTCTTCTACTCGGGCCAGGCCTCTGCGGAGCACCTCGAGCTGCGCGCGCACTTCGCCAAGGCTGGGTCGTACCTGGACGGCCAGGTCGACGTGGCGGCAGTGGACTGCGGGGCCGGGCACGGCGGCTCGAGGGGGTACTGCCACGAGGCCAGCGAAGCGGGAGCCCAGCCAGTTCTCAAGCACTTTAGGAGGCTGTCCGACAGCTTTTACACGATCCACTCCAAGACAGTCAGGGCGAAGGAGGACCTGTCGATCCACGAGACGATCGAGTTTCTCCGCGGGCCCGCCACCGCCTCGGGTTTGGACGGGGAGGACCCGCGAAGGGGTCTTCAGAATTCGGACCGCAGGATGCTGGTGGTCAGGAACAGGTCCACTCACACCGTGGAGGTGGTGTGGGCGATCCAGGCCGGGAAGGAGAGAACTTACTACGAGCTCGTCCCGGGGGCGTCTCAGCTGGTGAACGTTCATGTGAACCAAAAGTGGCTGATCAAGGAAAAGGGAACCAAGCTCCTGATCAAGGACATTGTGGTGACGCCGGACATGTCCCTTGGCGGGGTCACGCTTCACATCGTGACGGACGAGGCCGTGCAGAGCATCAAGGAGGCCCAGCAGCGCAGGATTGACGAGATGAGGAAGCTCAGGGCGAAGCGGAAGGATTTCTTGGAAAAGGGTGAGGTGGAGGCGGAGGGGCAGCGCGAGGAACTCTGATCGAAAAACAACGACTACGTTTATTATACTTTGTAAAAAAAAAAAAAAGGGAAAAACGAGTGCCAAAATGAAGGGGTCTCTCCCCCCTCTGCCGCGCTCTGTGCAGTGATGATGGTTACGAGCTGGCGGGACTAGCCTGTGTGTCCTCTGTGTGCCCCTCTCCATGAGTCGTCGCGCTTTAGACGTGGCCCTGCTCCTCCATGGCCTGGGCGACGGTCAAAAAACCAGAAATATCCGCCCCGATCCTAAGGCTGCCGTCCTCCACCATCTTGCTCCCCTCGTCGCACTTGTCGTAGATATCGACCATGATCTTCCTAAGCCTCTCCTCCACCTCCTCCCTCGTCCACTGGATTCCCATGGCGTTCTGGGCCATCTCCAGGCCGCTCACGGCGACACCTCCGGCGTTTGCGGCCTTGGCGGGCCCGAAGAGCACGCCACTCCTCTCAAACTCCTCCACCGCCTCTGGGGTGCTCGGCATGTTGGCCCCCTCGGCGACCACCATCACCCCCTTCTGCACCAGCGCGAGGGCGTCCTCGAGCGAGACCTCGTTCTGGGTGGCGCAGGGCAGGGCCACGTCGTAGCCCTTGCCCACCTGCCACGGCCTCATCCCCTCAAAGTACTCCCAGTCCTCCGCGTGGCCCTCCAGCTCCCGCAGCCTGCCCCTCTTCTCGTTCTTGTGATGGCAGACCACCGCGAGGTCGGCCTCGTCGAACCCGGTCTCCTTGTACAGGGTGCCGTCGGAGTCCGAGAAGGTCTGGGGGATGGCCCCGAAGCTCAGAAGCTTTTCGGCGGCAAACTGAGAGACGTTGCCGGAGCCGCTGATGGCGCACCTGAGGCCCGCGAGCGAGGGCGCCACGTCCTTCCTTTGGACCATCTCGCTCAAGAAGTACACCAGGCCGTACCCGGTGGCCTCTGGCCTGATGTTGCTGCCGCCGTACGACATCCCCTTGCCGGTGAGCACGCCGCCGTCAAAGCTGCCCACGATCCTCTTGTACTGGCCGAACATGTAACCGATCTCCTTCCCGCCCACTCCGATGTCTCCCGCGGGGACGTCCACGGTGGGTCCCACGTGCCTGTACAGCTCGGTCATGAAGGACTGGCAGAACCTCATGATCTCGCCGTCCGACTTTCCCTTGGGGTCGAAGTCGGCGCCTCCCTTGCCGGAGCCCAGCGGCAGCCCCGTGAGAGCGTTCTTGAAGGTCTGCTCGAAGGCCAAGAACTTGAGGATGGACAGGTTGACGGTGGGGTGGAACCTGAGGCCGCCCTTGTAAGGGCCGCGAGCCTGGTTCATCTGCACCCTGAACCCGCGGTTCACGCGCTTCCTACCGTCGTCGTCGACCCACGGAACCCTGAAGATGATCACCCTCTCGGGCTCCACCATCCGCCTGAAGGTCTCCACGCGCTTGGGGTCGTCCCTCAGCAGAGGTCCCACGCTCTGCAGGGTCTCCGTCACCGCCTGCAGGAACTCGGGCTCGTTCGCGTCCTTGTCGAACACCGGGGCGAGCTCCACCTCCCACGGCGGCGGCAACACGCAGAACTCCGCGCTATCGGTCACCGCCTCGTCCAGGTCCGAGTAGAGGAACCTCGAGCTCCACAGGTCGGTTGGCTTCTTCTCGCCCGCCCCGCTCGGCTTCCGGCTGGCGACATTCGCCGCGACGAGCCTCCCCTGGCGACGCTTCCCACGCGTCACCCTCCTGGGGCCCGCGGCCCCGCACCTCAGCACCGCCCCCTTCGTCGTCGCTGGAATCATCTTCGTCCTCTTTCCAAGGCCAATTGCCCCTCCCGATGGTCCTAAGCACCGCGGCGCCGTTCTCGTCCTCTCGTCGATCGGTCGCTGTCCTACTGCGCGCCACCTGCTCTGCTGGTCTGTCCACCACCATTACCTGCTGGGTGCGCTTTTTGATCTGGTCTGGATGCTGCGTCATCTGCTTTGTTCGCATCGAATCTGACGGAGGGGTCTACAACGCAATCGGTACTCTTCGATTCTCGTGAATTGCGGTGGCGCCAGCTCACGAGGCCACGACGGAAAAGATGCCTCGCGGAACACGGAAAATTTACTCTTGAATTCTCGAGATCCACACAAAAAATTCGAGCCCTTTTTTCTTTCCGAAAAAGTAACGTCTCTCACCACACACCATGCCAAACTTCAAAATTGATTTTTTTTTTGAGCGCGAGCGCGCGAGCCCCCTCTGAGCAGGAGGAGAAGGCGCGCCGCTTGGGCCGGGGCGTGGAGAAGCGAGAGGGCGATCAGCGAGCGAACCTTCGCCATGGCGGCGTCCACGAGCGGCGCCACGACGACGAAGCCCTACGACACCAAGTACAAGTACACGACTATTAAGGAGGCGTACGACAAAATAAGGAGCGGGGAAGTCTCTGTGGACTATGTCAACCTGTACTGTGTGGTGTTGGACTGCTCAACGGTTCGGACGACGAGCGGCACGGACCGAATTCGAAACATCAAGGTCGCGGACTCGACGACGGCGGAGATGGGGTACGACGAGGGCGTCGAGCTCCTTTGCTTCTGCCACCCGGACCAATTGGAAAAGATGCCGCAGCCCGACAAGGAGGGAGACATCGTGAGGCTGCACAGGGTTAAGGTCAACGAGTACAACGGCAAGCCCCAGCTCGTGGGCAAGGTCTGCCAGCCCTTCAAGTACCCCTTCCACTACCTGCTGTACCACCGCGACTTGACCGGGATGGCACCCGAGTGGGAGTTCAAGCCCTACCAGTCTTCGTCGAACAACCACTCGTGGGACGAGGAGCGCGATCCGGACCGCCTGCGGGCGGCGAGGGCCCTGTCGCGCAGCCTGGGGGGAGGAGGGCACGCCGTAGCGCCGGCGGGAGAAACCCCACCTCCCCCCTCCGTGGTGAAGGGGGAAGGCGACGAGGAGGTCCTGACGATCGGGTCGCTCCACGAGCTCGCCAAGGGCCGAAAGTTCGGGCTGACGTGCCGAGTTCTGTACGTGTTGGACAGCGGCGCGAAGGACAACATCACCTTTGCGGTTTGGGATGGCACGGACGTCAAGGACCACGTCGTGTCCCACCGCGAGCCGAGCGATGAGGACCTGTGGGACTCCTTTCCCGAGTGCAAGAAGGCGTTTCAGGACGACAGGGTGGAGGCGGAGAGCAAGGCCCTGGCCTGCCTCATGGAGCAGGACCGGCCGGAGCTCTACTACGGGACGGCGCTGTACGTTAGGGTCCCCCACCAGCACCGCGAGAAGGTGCTGGCGATCAACCCGGCCGCGGGGGACACGTGGGTGAGGTTCGAGGGCCTGCGGGTGGTGTGGTGCCTCGGCCAGGCCCAGGCCCTGTACACGGGAGAGTCCAGCTGGCGGGCGGTGGACCCAACACCTTGCGCCGACGGCAAGATCGCGCAGATGGTGGACGCGGCCAGGCGCAGGGCTGCGCTGAACGTGGTCTCCACTCGGATTCCCGGCCTGGTGGCCGAGGACGGCCGCCACGTCAGGCTCTCCGGATCCCACCCCCCCGCCTCGCCGACGAGCACGAAGCACCCGGGGGTGCCCTACCGGACGTTGCGGCAGGTGAGGGCCATGGAGGGCCTCGGAAAGGTGGACAAGCACCACGTTTGCGCCAGGATCATCGGCTTCCAGCCGGACGAGCACAACCAGTTCTGCAAGCCGATGAAGCTGAAGGGGGGCGGGAGGGGCCACGTGTTCAGGCTGACCATAAGGATCGAGGACTCCACCGGCGACCTGGACGTGGAGCTCTTCGGCAAGGATGCCGAGCGGGTCTTGGGGCAGGAGGCCTGCGACTTGACGAGAGACCAAGACGCGCTGGACAGGGTGAGCGAGAGGTTGAACCACCTGATGGGGTTCAAAGAGGAGGACGGGGCGGACGTGTCCGTGTGGCTGGAGCTTTGCATTTACAACTGGCACTCTGACAAGGCGAGGCCTTACGAGGGATGCAAGTACCGCGTCTTTGACACCTTCTTCCTGAAGAAGGAGTAGGGAGATCAAGAGGAGTGAGACGTGTGAGAGATTGTTTTTTTTGTGATTCTTTAGGTCAGCTGCCTCCCTCCTCCGCCCCTCCTCTCTTCCTTTTAGACCCGTGGTCCATCTTCTTCTCCGCTGCGTAGATGGCGTTATGAATGAGATCCCAGAATTCCTCCACGTCCATCGTGCACGCCACCGTGGCGTTTTTCGGCTTCTTCTGCAGGTTGTGCCGGTCGCATACCGTCTGGCCTGCCGCCAGGTCGCTGTGGGTCTCCACGTCCACCCTCATGTCCTCCGTCTCGAACAGGTCGGGGTCGATGACGTAGGCCACCGCACAGGGGTCGTGCAGAGGCGGGTCGTCGAATCCAAAGTAGCTCTTGTACGTGTCCTTGAAGAACGAGAGCAAGTCGCAGAGCGCGTTCCTGAATTCGCTCGAGCCGTCCTCGCGGATCTCCGAGATCACCGCCTCCGTGGCCAGCGCGGTGTGGGTAACCTCCAGAGGTACCATGGTGACTTTGGCTCCGGACTCGAAGACGACCTTTGCGGCCTCCGGGTCGATCTGCATGTTGAACTCGGCGACGGGTCCCGTGTTCCCCAGCCCGATCGCGCCCCCCATGAAGACGACCTCCAGGACGTCGTCCTCGACGAGCTCGGGGTAGAGCGTGAGGAGCAGAGCGACGTTCGTCAGGGCTCCCGTCGCGACGAGCTTCACCCTCTGCCTGGCGGGCAACCCATTGGCCGCCCTCGATATGTGCTCGTACATCACGTTCACGCACTTTCCTGGTTCCAGCATGGCGTCCGGATCCCGCGGCAGCGGGAACAGGGGCTCGCCCTTGAGGTTGTCCAGCCCCGTCTCCCCGTGGATCTCCGCGCAGTGGGTTGGCGGCCGCACCAGGGGCCTCGCCTGCCCCCTCACCACGGGGAGGTTGTCAGAGTCCATGCCAAAGGCTCGAAGGCAGGCCAGCGCGTTCACCGTCGTCTTGGCCACGGACTGGTTGCCGTGCACGGTGGAGATCCCGAGAAGGTTCACTTCCCGGTTATACCCCGCCAGCAAGATCGCCATCGCGTCGTCGTGCCCCGGATCGCAGTCGAGCCAGACGGCCTGTTGAACAGGGGGTTGAACAGGTTCAGGTATGCTTTTTCGAGCAGCTTTCGTCGCTAATTGCTTTACGGTTTTATTCGGGCCCCAGCCCCAGACAGCGTTATTCCCCTCTACCCTATACGGACCTATACATCGCGACGTCATCGCGACGGATGCTCTCGGAGAACTACCCGAACCCGGGATTCAGGCCGACCTTCACCCAGTGCCTGAGCCAACCGCACAGGGCGCACTGGTTCCCGCCACTTTCCCCCCTGAGCTAAGGCATGTTCGTGCTGAAGAATGCATCGAATTTCGCGCGATCTGTTCTCAGAGCCAAGCCACCAGTTGAAGCGGTCGTGGTCCACGACGACGACGAGCAAGGCGATGAGGTCCGCCCCGAGCACCACGGGGAGGGGCCTTGTCCCTGTTTGTCCCAGCCCCAGGAGGAGGCGTCGCGCGGCACGGGCTCGGGCGGCTTCCTCTCCAAACGCGACGGTCGTGGACGCGGACGTCGTCATCGTCGGAGCGGGCGTCGCCGGCCTGACCTGCGCCGCGGAGCTAAACGACCGCGGCGTCAGCTTTGCTCTTGTGGAGGCCTCGGACGACGTGGGAGGTAGGGTCCGCACGGATTTTGTGGACGGTTTCACTCTGGACCGCGGGTTCCAGATCTTCCTCACGGCGTACCCCAAAGCCAAGGAAGTCTTGGACTACGAGGCGCTCGATTTGCGTGAGTTCTACGCCGGCGCCCAGGTGCGGTACCGAGGGGAGTTTCACAAGGTCGCCGACCCGCTCAGGCACCCCGCCGACGGCGTCATCTCCCTCGCCAACCCCATCGGCTCGGTGCCGGACAAGATTCTCATCGGCCTGTACCGCCTCCAGGCCTTTCTCAAGCCCCTACACGTGGTTTTCTCTTCCAAGGAGACCACGATCGCGAGGCACTTGAGCGAGGTCGGGTTCTCGGACCAGGTCGTGCGCACCTTCTTCAGGCCCTTTTTGGGCGGGATCTTCTTCGACAGGAGCCTCGGCACGACGTCCAGGCTCTTCGAGTTTGTGATGAAGATGCTGGCCACGGGGTCCAACTGCTTTCCCGCGGGCGGGATCGGGGCGGTCCCCAAGCAGCTCGAGTCCAGGCTGCCGAGCGGGTCCGTCCACCTGAACTGCAGGGCGGGGGGGATCGAGCGGCGGTGGCGCGGGGAGGAGGACAAGGTGGCGGTGGTGGCCCACAGAGGGGATGATGATGAGGAGGACGTCGTCGTCTTCACCGGGCGAAGGGTCGTGGTGGCCACGGAGGGTCCCGCGGCGGCCGACCTTTTGGGGGAGGCGACGACGACGACGACCACGAGGAAGCCCGTGGGCACGGTGTGCCTCTACTTTCGCACGGACGAGGACCCGCCCAGCGACGAGCCCATCCTGTACCTCAACGGCAACGACGACGACGGGGGCGAGGAGTCCACGGTCGTGAACAACTGCTGCTTTCCCGCCACCGTGAGCCCAACCTACGCCCCCGCGGGCCAGACCCTCGTCTCGGCGTCGCTGGTGGGATCCTTCGACGACAAGACCGACGAGGACTTGGCCGCCCAGGTCAAGGCCGAGCTGTCGTCCTGGTTCGGCGCCGAGTTCGTGGGCACGTGGGAGCTGCTGAAAGTGTACAGGATCCCGTACGCCCAGCCCAACCAGGAGCCCCCCACCGACTTTTCGAGAAAAACACATGGTGGCATGGGGGTGGTTTACGTGTGCGGGGACCACACGGAGAGCGCGACTCTGGACGGCGCCCTGAGGAGCGGCCAGAGGTGTGCGAGGAGGGTGTGCGAGGACTTGTTAAGAAAGAAAGAATAATTCATCACCACTACTTATAGATTTGTTTGTTTGTTTGGTTGGTTGTTTACCACGCGGGCTCGGTCACCAGGAACCCGAGGTCGTGACCGTTCTTCTTCGCCAGCCTGATGAGGCCCTGCTTGGTCTTGGGTGGGGCGCCGACCTGCTTGCAGAACGAAGTGATGACCTGCGAGTGAAGCGCGATGGCCTTTCCCCTGATCTTGTTGAGGTCCTTGAGGCCCACCAAAGCGATGGCGATCCTGACGGCGGGGGCGAAGATCCCGTCCTCGAACGACAGGTTCTGCGCCAGGGTTCTGGGGGTGGGGTCCTTCTTCGCGGCGTGCACGCGAGTGGTGTTTGCCCGGGACGCCGTCGCGCCCGCGCGGAGGTGGTGGCGCGAGGAGCAGCCCGCAGGCCTGCTTCGGGCGCGGGCGGCGGACAGAGAGGAAGAGGCTCTCGTGGTGGCGGTGGTGATCATCTTCGTCGTCGGTTGTCTTGTCGCGGTCGTTTGTGTTTTGATTGTCGTAGTCTCGCGACGTCCCGTCCACTGGTGTCGTCCACGTCTCGCGAGCGAGATTCGGTCCTTCGTGGATCGGGGGTCGCCCCAAGACCGGATTTGTACGCGAGGTGACGACGGGAGCGTGACCTCCTCGTCTTGTGTTGCGGGGGGGGGGTGCCTCCGCCACAAAAAAAAAAGATCTCTCTCTCACCTATCTCTCGCGAGTGCGCAATACGAGTATATAAAGAGAGAAAATGCATTCCTAGCATCTCTGACCCCTGAAACAACAAGGGATTAGTGTTGCGTGTCTCGATGGTTTAATGGTATAATAGTCGCCTGCCACAAAGAAACGCAACTCGCGACAGATCCGGGTTCGATTCCCGGTCGAGACGAACTCTCGACACGTATCGAAAGTGCGCCGAGTAAAATCGGCTCCAAACCAAAACATTTTTTTTTGGCCTTTTTTTTTGGCCAAGGCCTTGGAAGAGGAAGAGGGCGTTTCTTGTCGTGGACTTGCTGTGTGCTCAAGGTCAGCTCGATCGGAGTCGAATGGAAGAATTGAAGAAACTTCAAATTTCAATTGCTCTCTCTCAAATTTGAACATTCCCCGTTACCATTTTCCAAGGCCTGGGTAACGGCCGTCTCGCTGGCGATCGCGTTCCCGATCTCGCTGGCGGTGGTGATGGCGAGACCGGGGATCGCGCGTCCCCTATCGCCTCCCGCTCCTCTCCGCCCCTCTCCGCCGCGATCCCCGCCGTCGCGCGCGAGAAGGGCACCTCCCAGGGCGGCCTTTCGCCCGGTTTTCGGGACATCAGCCGGCCCGGACCTCGGTGTTTCGCGGGCGGAATGGGAGAGGTGATCCCTGCGGGCAGCCCCCGCGGCGTCGACCCGGTCAATCGGTCGGGCAGAGTCGCCCGAAGCGCGGCGATCTGGCCCTTGAGAGGTCGAAGGGGTCGAGGCTTGTCGTCGTACGGCGCGAGATCAGGGGTGGTACCCTTCTGCTTAATACACCCAAACCTGTCATCCTTACCCTCCCTCTGAGTTCGATCGCCTCGCCCGGGGACCTGGCCCATGCGGCCCGCGCCACGCACCCTCCCCCACACCGACCCGGGACCTTCCGAGACAGCTTCTCCCATCACGGTGTAATGATCAAATTTTTGATGCAGCAGAATGTTTGCTATTTCGATCTTCTCGCGACGAGATGGCACCTTTCTACGACAGCCTACAAGATGTTTACACACGCTTCGCTCCTCGCGATGCGGCGATCTCAAGCCTGCGATGCACTCCCTCACCGTCTTTTCTCTCTCTTGGTCCTCCACAGAAGAAGCGTCCCGTGCAGAAAATCGGCTCCAAACCAAAAACTTTTTTTCTTATTTTTTTTTGGCCACAGCCAAGATGCTTGTAAGATGTTAACCCATCGCCTCGCAGCTTCTCAGTCGCTGTGTCACGAAACTCTCAATACACCCCAACGTCGGTCGCTCTAATCCTCCTCTTGCCGGTCGATCCACTCGACGATGTGCTGGCCACCCCGCGACGCATTCTCTTTGCACTCGCGTCTGCTCCAAGGGCAAGGCGGATTCTGTGACCTGGCCCACTTCAAAACGTCCAGGTGCCCTCCATACGCCGCCCGATAACAAGTCTCCTCATCCCAAGGGCAAGGCGGGTCCTGATCCCTCAACCACTTCAAAACGTCCAGGTGCCCTCCATACGCCGCCCAAGCACAAGTCGTCAAATCCCAAGGGCAAGGCGGGTTTTGTGACCTGAGCCACTTCAAAACGTCCAGGCGCCCTTCCCTCGCCGCCCGAGAACAAGTCAACTCACCCCAAGGGCAAGGCGGGTCCTGCGATCTCAAAAATTTCAAAGCTTTCAGGTGCCCTCCCCACGCCGCCCCATCATATACCTCCTCATCGAACTCGTAGCCCTTCAACTTAAGGTACTCCAAAACCGCGACGCTGCCGCCCAACCCCGCCCAATAGCTTGTACTCCGATTCGACTCGCACCCCTTCTCCTCCACCAGCCACCTCAAGATCTCGACGCTGCCCTGGAACGCCGCGTAGTGCAACAGGTCGCCCTCGTACACCGCTCCCTTGACCCTCTCGCCACGCCACTTAAAGCTTGGCAGGATCTCCAAGGTGTCGCAGACCCACTGATACCAACCCAAAGTGTGCGGCGTCATCTTCCCGCTCTTCAGCAATTTGAGGAAGTGGTCTTCGCTCAAGTTCGTCTCCACCTTCTTCCCGAGGACCTTCTGCTTCTCTCGGAAGAACCTGCAGGTCGATGCGAGGGCGACCACGTCGTTCTGCTGGACGTTCTCGTCGTCGATGATCTTCTCCCAAAGCTCGGGAGGCAGCTTTTTCAGGAGCTCGTTGAGGTTCTTGGCTTCGATATCGGCGCACGCACCGCGCAGAGCTTGCATCAAGGACTCCGTGGCCTCGCGCACCGCTTTGTTGCCCTCTGCCTTCATTGCTACTCTCGCGTTCGCGACCTCGAGTATGAGCTCCTTCCTCCTTCGCACGAGAGGGTCCTCTTTGTCCTTCTTGGCGCGCTTCGCCGTGGGTTCGCCCGCCGCTCCGCGATCCATCTTCTTGGTCGGGTCGGCGTAGGTTGATCGCTCTCTCGCCTGGTGGAGCGCTGGCCTCGTCACTCCCTCGTTCGCCTGGGTCGTCTCGGTCTCGTGGGCAAACGAAACGCTCGCTGTCGCTGTCATGTTTCTGAAGACGGGGGGAACGAAACGCTCCGATAAAAAAAAAATACGAGGATGAATTTTCCTCTTTTTTTTGGATGGGATGGGCTGGGCTGGGAGGGTGGGTGAGAGTGAGGATGGAGGACCAAAGAGAGAGAGAGAAAGGATGGTGGTGGGAGTGCATCACAGGCTTGGGATCAAATACCGTAATAAAACTCCTCATCGTAGCTTCAGTCGCTGTCACTAGACTACTCCACGTCGCTGTAATCAAACTCCTCGTCGTCGCTCTCATCCTTCTCTTGCTGGTCGATCCACTTGACGACGTGTGTATGGTCATACTCGGACGCTTCTTCTCTGCATTCGCGTCTGCTCCAAGGGCAAGGCGGGTCCTGAGAACGTGACCACTTCAAAACTTCAAGGTGCCCTTCCTCCGCCGCCCCAGTACAAGTCATCACATCCCAAGGGCACGGCGGATTCTGTGACCTGGCCCACTTCAAAACGTCCAGGTGCCCTTTCCACGCCGCAGCAGCACAAATCCTCTCATCCCAAGGGCAGGGCGGGTCCTGGGCTCTGGCCCACTTGAAAACGTCCAGGCGCCCTCCCTCCGCCGCCTCAGAACAAGTGTCCTCATCCCAAGGGCAAGGCGGATTTTGTGACCTGGCCCACTTCAAAATGTCCAGGTGCCCTCCATTCACCGCCCCCCAACAAGTCGTCTCACCCCAAGGGCAAGGCGGGTCCTGATCACGTAGCCAATGCAAAACTTCCAGGCGCCCTCCCTGCGCCGCCCCAGCACAAGTTGTCCTATCCCAAGGGCAGGGCGGGTCCTGAGCCCGGAGCCACTGTAAGACTTCAAGCTGCCCTCCCTCCGCCGCATAAGAATAAGTCCACGCACTCCAAGGGCAAGGTGGATCTTGAGAGCGTGCCCACTTCAAAACGTCCAGGTGCCCTTCCTTCGCCGCCCGAGAACAAGTACTGTGATCCCAAGGGCAACCCTGCTCTTCGGCCCTCAACCACTTCAAAACTTCAAGGTGCCCTCCCTGCGCCGCCGCTTGACAAGTACTCCCGTCCCAAGGGCAAGGCGGATCTTGAGAGCGAGCCCACTTCAAAACGTCCAGGTGCCCTCCCTCCGCCGCATCAGTACAAGTCCTCTCATCCCAAGGGCAAGGCGGGTCCTGAGAACGCACCCACTTCAAAACGTCCAGGTGCCCTCTCCTCGCCGCCCAAGCGCAAGTCCCCTGATGCCAAGGGCAAGGCAGGTCCTGATCCCTCAGCCACTTCAAAGCTTTCAGGCACCCTCCCCCCGCTGCCCCATCGCATGTAGCAGAATTGAGAGTGAGCTCGTAGCCCCTCTCCCTCGTATACTCCAAAACCGCAACGCTGCCGCCCAACCCCGCCCAATAGCCTGTACTCCGATTCGGCTCGCACCCCTT
>Ga0160423_10003583_pt1 | contig 12897 bp, 8 predicted proteins | sample CRUFie14St8metaG_FD_108191 | JGI IMG/M metagenome (GOLD analysis project Ga0160423, IMG submission 108191) | Marine microbial communities from the Costa Rica Dome - CRUD Field 142mm St8 metaG | ecosystem: Environmental > Aquatic > Marine > Oceanic > Photic zone | place: Costa Rica: the Eastern... | reverse complement strand
GGCAGAAGGTTTTACACCTGCACCTGTGCTTCCAGTGATGGCATGGACTTGTACATCGTTTTGCAAAAGGCCTTCGTTGGCAAGTGGTAGAAGCGCCAGTTGAATGGCTGTTGCAAAGCAACCTGGATTCGCAACTGCTTGCGCTGACTTAATGGTTTGTTTTTGATATTCTGGCAAGCCATACACATAGGATTTTTCCAGAAAATGTTGGTCTTTTTGCAAACGAAATTCATTGCTTAAATCAATGATTTTTGTATTGTCATTCATTGGGTTTTCTTGCAAAAAAGTGCCTGACAACCCATGACCCAAACAAAGGAACAACACATCCACATCTGGATTGATTTCGTCAGCAAACTGCAAATCTGTTTGTCCGATCAGGTCGTTATGTGTATCTGTCAAATAGGTGCCAGGTCGAGTGGTGCTATACACAAAATCAATACTGACCTCTGGATGGTTGATCAACAATCGAATCAATTCGCCACCAGTGTAGCCAGAACCTCCAATAACACCGACTGTTTTTTTAGCTGTTGTTGACATGCTTGTATATTTTAGTTGCGTTGGCTGTTACAGTGATAAACCCTTTGGCATCATCACTAGTCCAGTTGAGATTCATCTCCCCATAACTCCCAAAAGAGGAGTCCATTAGGTCATGTGGCGATTCGATGCCATCAAGCGTAAATCGATAGGGGTGAAGTGTGACAAACACTGTCCCTGTCACCATCTGTTGTGAGCTCTCCATAAAGGCTTCAATATCCCTCAATACAGGGTCTAAATAATGCCCCTCGTGCAGGTGCATGCCATAGAAGCTAGACAGTTGTTCTTTTTGTTGTTGCTGCCATTTGCTCAATGTGTGTTTTTCAATCAAATGATGCGCCTTAATAATAAGTATTGGAGCAGCAGCTTCAAAACCAACACGCCCCTTGATACCAATAATCGTATCCCCAACGTGGATATCTCTTCCGATGGCATAGGCAGATGCAATGGTTTCTAATTTCTGAATACATAAAACAGCATTCATTTCCTCGCCATCAATCCCCGACAATTGTCCCTTTGTAAAATGTAGGGCGATTGTTTTGGGTGTTTCGTTTTTCAACTGACTAGGATATGCCTCTTCAGGAAGTGGGTCTTTGGATGTGAGTGTTTCTTTCCCACCTACACTCGTCCCCCAAAGACCTTTGTTGACAGAGTATTGTGCTTTGGTCCATTCCATTTCAACACCATGGGATTTGAGGAATTGAATTTCATCTTCTCTCGAAAGTTTTTGATCTCTGATTGGTGTAATAATCTCAATTTCAGGAGCTAGAGTTTGAAAGATAAGATCAAAACGAACTTGATCATTACCAGCACCTGTACTCCCATGCGCAATATGAGTGGCGTTGATTGATTTGGCATAATTTACGATTTCAACTGCTTGCACAATCCTTTCAGCACTGACAGAAAGAGGGTAGGTGTTGTTTTTCAAAACGTTGCCATAGACCAAAAAGCGTATGACTTTTTGATAAAATGTATCAACAGCATCAATCGATTGATAGGATGTAGCACCCAATGCCATCGCTTTTTTCGATAAAACATCGATCTCGTCAGCGTCAAAACCACCAGTGTTTACACTCACTGCATGTACCTCATGTCCCTGTTGACTTAGGTGTTTTACACAGTAAGAGGTATCAAGACCACCACTGTAGGCAAGGACTAATTTTTTCATGATTTTTTCTTCTTTAAAAATAATGATTGTTTGATTTTACTTAAGCGACTCATCACAGCATTGTCATAGGTTTTCACATTATTATTTTCATCTGCTTTTGGGTCATGGAGCATGCCTGTACACAAACACATTTTACGATCGGTTCTGGTGAGTACGTCATAATTTTTACAGGTCTGACACCCCTTCCAAAACTCAGGGTCATCTGTCAATTCAGAAAAGGTAACAGGCTTATAACCAAGCTCATAGTTGATTTTCATCACAGGAAGACCAGTGGTGATACCAAATACTTTGGCATCAGGATACTTTTCTCTAGAGTAATCAAAAGTTTTTGTTTTGATGGCTTTTGCCAATCCCTTACCTCTGTATTGTGGCGCTACGATCAACCCTGAGTGCGCAACATATTTGCTATGCCCCCAGACCTCGATGTAGCAAAACCCTGCAAAAACATCACCATCTAAAGCGATGACAGCATTTTTGTTTTCTATTTTTTTGACAATGTACGCAGGCGTACGACGAGCGATACCTGTTCCTCTAACCTGCGCCGAGGAAGCAATGAGCTCTGATATTTGTTTTGCATAATGAATATGCTTTTTGCCAGCAATGACAATATCCATTTTGTTGTGAATTTGATTTGATAAAAAATATGATGATGAAGACGAAGCTGGACGCACCATAGCTTCCAAAAGACTATATACCCCCAAAGGGGCGACGCGGGCGGCGTGTGTTAAACGAGATGTGTCTTTTTAAAATCACGGCGCAAATATCACAAAAAATTATCAATTGAAAAGGGTTTCCCAAAAATCTATTGATTATTTTTGTTATAATTCTAACAATCAGTGTTCCTTGAAGCGTAGTTATTCATGTTTTTCCCATCCAGATTTACAAGTCTTAAAGCAACAGCTTCTACACTGGTCGAAGCGCTATGCAGCCACTGTTCTTTTGGACTCCAATGACTATCCACATACCAAAAATCAATACGATTTTATACTGGCAACAGACCCTTTGTTTCATTTTCGGCAAAACAGCAATAATGCCTTTGAAGCCCTACAAAAACAGATTGATATCAGAGAAGATTGGCTCTTTGGTTACTTGTCTTATGACTTAAAAAATGATTTAGAAGCGCTAGAATCCAAACACAAGGACTCCTTAGAATTCCCTGAGCTTTATTTTTTTCAACCCAAACGATTGTGGATCATCAAAGGCAGTCAAGTAGAGGCTCATTATGTATCGTCTTGTGATCCCGAAATGGACTGGCAATCCATCACAAATGGTACGTTTGAACAAACAGCATCAGGCAATGAAATTGCACCATTTCAGTCTCGTATATCAAAAGAAGACTATATTTCTAAGGTGTTGAAACTGCAACAACACATCGCAAGAGGTGATATCTATGAAGTCAATTTTTGTATGGAGTTATATGTCGAAAACGCCAAAGTTGAGCCACATGAGCTATTCCAACAGCTCAACAGCAATACCAAATCTCCTTTTGCGAGTTTTATTCATCTTGAGGATAAATACCTGCTCAGCAGTTCTCCTGAGCGATTTTTAAAGCGAAAGGGGAATATGTTGATATCCCAACCCATCAAAGGAACAGTGAGACGTCATGCAGACAAAACAAAGGATGCTGAGGAAGCCATGCATTTGCAACAAAATCAAAAGGAGAGATCAGAAAATACGATGATTGTTGATTTGGTACGTAATGATATGTCTAGAATCGCAAAAAAGGGGAGTGTTGAAGTCAAGGAACTCTGCAAAGTGTATCCTTTTCGATATGTTCATCAAATGATATCGACAGTTGTGGCAGAGTTATCGTCAGGAATTAAGGTTACAGAGGCAATTGCAGCGTGTTTTCCGATGGGCAGTATGACGGGTGCACCAAAATTACGCGCCGTGCAGCTTATCGAGCAGTATGAAGTCAGCAAAAGAGGGCTGTATAGTGGGGCAGTTGGTTATATCGACCCCAAGGGTGATTTTGATTTCAACGTGGTGATTCGTTCGATTTTGTATCGATCAGATACTCGCTATTTATCGATGCAAGTTGGAAGTGCGCTCACAGCATCATCAGATCCTGAAAAGGAGTATGACGAATGCCTGTTAAAAGCAAAAGGAGTAATGGAAACCATTGCGCAACAAATCCCTATTAATTTGTAGTTTGCACCCATGAAATCAAGTTTCAAAGCTCATCTCGCATCCAATTTTCCGATGTTGCATTCAAAGCGATTGTTGGTCGCTGTGAGTGGGGGAGTTGATAGCATGGTGTTGCTGGATTTATTACGTGATTTATCCCATACTATAGGGGTTGCGCATTGTAATTTTCAGCTTCGAGTAGAGGAAAGTGACCTCGATCAACAATTGGTAAAAGAGTATTGCAACACCCATGATATTCCCTTTTATCAAAAGAATTTTGACACTGATTTGCCCAAACAATCCACCCAAATGGCAGCGAGAACACTGCGCTACGAATGGTTTGAAGCCCTTGTACAAACAGAAAATTATGATTGGGTGTTGACTGCTCATCATGCAGATGATAACATCGAAACGCTATTGATGAACATCACTCGTGGTACTGGTATAGAGGGATTGGCAGCCATTCCTGAACAAAATGGAAAGATCCTTCGACCTCTTCTTCCGTATTATAAGTCTGAAATTGTGGACTATGCCAAAACACATGGCATTGAGTGGAGAGAAGATCGCTCAAATCAAAGTGATGACTACACGCGCAATATCATTCGCCATCACCTGATTCCACAGTTGACCAAACTGCACCCAAAGGCTTTGGAAAACACCTCCAAAACCATAGAATTAACCAAAGAGGCTGTTTCAGTTATTTATCAGCAAACAGAGGCGTATCGCAACGAGTTATTTCAAATCAGAGAGGATGCCACTCAAATTCCCATCAAATCATTAAAATCTCTTCAGCCATTGTCGTTTTGGATTCATCAGTTGTTTTCGATTTATGGGTTTGTCCAAGGAGAAGTGATAAAATTACTCGACGCACAAAAAGGAAAATTCATCTTTTCACAGCACTATACCCTCGAAGTTGGGCGAGGGGATTTACTTCTGTACAAAACTGTCAATCGCAATATGAATGATGAATTTGAGGTGTTTGAAGATGGGCTAAACGACCCTCTTAAAATCAGATTTTCTACAGAACAGATAAATGGTGAAAATCACCTATCCATCGATGCATCAACAATTTCATTTCCATTGAAGCTGCGCAAATGGAAAAAAGGGGATCGCTTCTTTCCAACAGGAATGACAGGCGCAAAAAAAGTAGCCAAATTTTTTAAAGATGAAAAGTACACTGCTAATGAAAAAGCGGCACAATGGTTGCTTTGCTCTGGCAATGATATCGTGTGGATTGTTGGTAAGCGATTAGATCGTAGATTTGTACCATCCAAAACGACAGAAAACGTTATATATATTAACCTACAATGAAAAAATACATCTTACTCTTCCAACTGTTGTTCACTGCTGCTGTGTTTGCACAAAATCCAGTGACATGGACAACTCAAGCCATACAAACAGACACCCTTGAATTTGATGTTATTATCACTGCCAAAATCGAAGAAAAATGGCATTTGTACGCCACTGAAATGCCAGAAGACGGCCCACTGCCTACAGAATTTATTTTTAATGATGTTGCGCTGACAAGTCCTTTGACACATTCAGAATTGATCACTGGATTTGACCCCATCTTTGAAATGGAGCTTTCGTATTTTGATGATGAGGCTGTGTTTTATCAGTCGATAAGCGTGCCAAATCGTGCAGTAACAGAAGTTTTGGTTGACCTCATCTATCAGGCTTGCGACGATAAGCTCTGTATTTTTAGAGATGAACAACTCGTTGTATCACTATCTGAGGACTCGCAACAACAACAAGCTGAAGATCTGACAGCATTGACACCAGCGTCGGAAAAGAAGTTGAAAATTGAATTAAAAAACACTGACTTGCTCGCTGCAAGCACTGCGCAAGATAGTGGTTCTTCTTCCATTTGGAATATATTTCTACTGGGCTTTGTGGGGGGATTGATTGCACTGCTTACACCCTGTGTGTTTCCCATGATCCCTCTCACTGTTTCCTTCTTTACCAAGCAGAGCAATACTAAAAGACAAGGACTGACCAATGCTTTGCTATATGCCTTTTTTATTGTGTTGATTTATGCCTTAATGAGTGTTCCTTTTCACTTTCTCGACTCGATTAATCCTGAAATACTCAACACCATTTCAACCAATATCTGGCTCAACATCTTTTTCTTTTTGATTTTTGTGTTTTTTGCCTTTTCCTTTTTTGGGTATTATGAACTCACCCTTCCTTCTTCATGGGCAAATCGATTGGATTTTGCCTCTGCAAAATCTGGAGGATTCATAGGGATTTTCCTCATGGCACTCACCCTCGCCATTGTCTCTTTTTCATGCACAGGCCCTATCCTTGGTTCTCTGTTGGCAGGTACTTTATCGAGCACAGGAGGGGCAACTCAGCTCACTGCAGGGATGAGTGGTTTTGGGTTGGCACTTGCCTTGCCTTTTGGATTGTTTGCACTCTTTCCAAACCTCTTACAATCACTGCCCAAATCAGGTGGTTGGATGAACACCCTCAAAGTAATTTTAGGGTTTATCGAATTGGCATTGGCCATTAAATTCTTATCCAATGCAGACCTAGTAGGGCATTGGGGTATCATCAAACGTGAGGTATTTATTGGCCTTTGGATTTTGATATTTGTATTGATGAGTGCCTATTTGTTTGAGCTTATTCGCTTTCCTCATCATCCGAAAAAGGCTAAGGTTGGCAGGGGTAAAATTTTAATTTCTATCATAACCCTTGCATTAGTTTCCTATCTATTTCCAGGGATACTCCCAACAACGTCTTCCAATTCACTAAAACTACTGGCTGGTTTTCCACCACCTACATTTTACAGTATTTACCCAACAGATACTGATTGCCCACTCAATTTGGACTGTTACAAAGACTTTGATGAAGGGATTAGCGTTGCCCAAGCAACAAACAAGCCGATATTACTGGATTTTACGGGGTGGGCATGTGTCAACTGTCGAAAGGTGGAAGAAAATGTATGGAGTGATCCAGAGATTTACAGACTTATCAATGAGGAATTGGTATTGATTTCTCTCTATGTGGATGATCGAGAAATGTTGGCAGATGAAGATCAATTTACACTTGAATACACTTCAGGTCGCATTCGAAATATCGAGACAGTTGGGCAGAAGTGGGCTGCTTTTCAGGCTATTAACTTCAATTCTGTTGCCCAACCACATTATATACTGATGATGCCAGATGGAACCATTTTAGCACCCCCACAGCAATACACTGATATTCCTACCTATTTGCGCTGGTTGGAGAATGGATTGGCGAATGTTCCACGCCAAGATTTTGAGTTTACGCTAGAATAAGAACCTACGTGATAGAGAAGGGGATTGCCAGCAAACGATTGACCCTCAATCACTTTTACAATATAAATCCAATGATCACCACCATCGTGGGTTTGGTGTAGTTGTGCCATCAAAACGCCTATATTCTCATCAAACACTGGATAGGCATATTCAGATAACAGTTGAAGCCCCGAAAAACGCTCTTCGTTGTTCATCGATGGGTTTGCAAATCGATTTGAAATCTCTTGTTGCTCTTCCGATAAGATATTGATTGCGAGAGACTTTTCAGCTGTTAGGGGCGTGTTAAACCCTGCCTTTTTATCAATACAAAATAGTATGAGTGGTGGGTCTAGAGAAACAGAAGTAAACGAATTGACTGTAATCCCATGTGCTTCCCCATTGGTAGTGGTTGTTAGGACTGTCACGCCAGTGGCAAATTGCCCACAGATTTTTCTAAAGTCAGTTGGATTCATATTGCAAAGAAAATAATAGAAATGGAGAATGTACTAAGTTGTTCAAATAATTTTTAATTTTACAATAACCTATTTATGATAACCCAAGTTTTTGCAAGTGCCGTTTTTGGCATTGATGCTGTTCCCATCACAATCGAAGTACATATAGACGCTGGTATAGGCTACCACTTGGTTGGATTGCCTGACAACGCAGTAAAAGAAAGCAATTATCACATTGCTGCTGCCTTGACCAACACCAACTATAAACTCCCTGGAAAACGAATCACCATCAATATTGCTCCTGCCGACTTGCGAAAAGAGTGGTCGGCTTATGACCTGCCAATTGCCATTGGAATCCTTGCAGCAGATGGGCAAATCAATGCGCTTGATCTAGACAAATGTTGTGTGATGGGTGAGTTGACCCTCGATGGACATTTGCGTCCAATCAAAGGGGTGCTGCCCATTGCAGTGCAGGCCAAAGCATCTGGATTTCAATCACTGATCGTGCCTTCTGAAAACACCAAAGAAGCTACTGTTGTCGATGGTTTGGACGTTTATGGCTTCAATCACATAAAAGATATTCCCAGCCACCCATCCACTCGTTCTTCGAGTAAGAACAGTTTCAAAAGGGTAATACCCATCAAGCTCTATTCTAACCCATATCTCTTTAAAATCTTTTTTATTAAGAGTTACTGTTTTTGGGGTATTGCCAATTTCTTCATTATTTATAAAAATTTTAGCTTTTGAAGGTGAACTGCTAATTCCAATGGATTGCGTTGGACCTAAAATAATTGTTGCACAACTAGATAGTCCGATGAGTAAAATAAAGGCTAATAATGTTTTTATTATTTTCATGATTGAGATTTATATTAGAAATGATTAAAAACATATTTATATCGTTTTACAGGTATAAAAAAGGCTGTTGCAATATAAATCCCAAAAAAATGAACAATAAGAAAAGTAAGAGAATATTAGGTATTTCATCTGTACAAGATTGGGATATGTTTGCAACAAAAATAATTAAAAATATTCATAGCTTATAAGTGAGGGCTATCGAATTCATCATCAACATTTTAACAATCTAACTTCGTATTTGTTAATTTCTTTCACTGATGCTGAACCTATATTTTAAGATGAAGTTTTAAATTAGCAGCCATGCCACAAACCACCCAATATACAGAAGATAATATCCGATCTCTTGATTGGAAAGAGCATATTCGCATGCGCCCTGGTATGTATATTGGCAAGCTCGGCGATGGGTCTTCTGCCGATGATGGGATTTATATTTTACTCAAAGAGGTGCTCGACAACAGTATAGATGAGTTTGTCATGGGTGCTGGAAAAACCATTGAAATTGCCGTGAAAGAGGGGCAAGTCACTGTGCGTGACTATGGACGTGGAATCCCTTTGGGAAAGGTGGTTGATGTCGTGTCGCGCATGAACACTGGTGGTAAGTATGACACACGCGCTTTTAAAAAATCAGTTGGTCTAAATGGGGTTGGTACAAAAGCAGTCAATGCCCTTTCGACGTATTTTAAGGTCGAATCCATTCGCGATGATCAATCAAAGGTTGCTGTTTTTGAGCGAGGAGAGCTCATAGAAGACCCTGCAAAAGAACCGAGCAGTAAACGCAAAGGCACATCTGTGTCGTTTGTGCCAGACGAAAGCATTTTTAAGCACTTTAGATATCGTCATGAGTACATCGTTCGAATGCTCAAAAACTATGTTTATCTCAATCCAGGACTGACGATTGTCTTTAATGGCGAGAAATACAAGTCCGAAAATGGATTAAAAGATCTGCTTGAAGACAACAACAATGCTGAGGATATGCTTTATCCCATCATCCATTTGCGTGGCAATGATATTGAGGTGGCAATCACACACAGCAAAACACAATACAGCGAAGAATATCACTCCTTTGTCAATGGGCAACACACAACCCAAGGTGGTACCCATCAATCTGCTTTTAGAGAAGCCATCGTAAAGACTGTTCGAGAACATTATGGCAAAAATTTTGACGCATCAGACATTCGAAAATCTATCATATCAGCCATCAGCATAAAGGTCATGGAACCAGTGTTTGAGTCCCAAACAAAAACCAAGCTTGGGTCAACAGATATGGGTGGTGATCTGCCAACTGTTCGCACATATATCAATGATTTTATTGGAACGAAACTCGATAATTATCTGCATAAAAACCCCACTACTGCCGAGCAACTCCAACGCAAAATCTTACAGGCTGAAAAAGAGAGAAAAGAACTCTCTGGCATAAGAAAATTGGCACGTGAACGAGCCAAAAAAGCGAATTTACACAACAAAAAATTACGTGATTGTCGCATCCATTTGGGGGATATGAAAAAAGAAAGACGATTGGAGTCAACTCTTTTTATTACAGAGGGAGACTCTGCAAGTGGATCGATCACAAAATCGAGAGATGTCAACACCCAAGCAGTGTTTAGTTTGCGAGGTAAACCCTTGAATTCTTATGGCATGAGCAAAAAAATTGTTTATGAAAATGAAGAGTTCAACTTGCTGCAAGCAGCACTGAATATCGAAGAGAGTTTGGAGGATTTGCGCTACAACAATATAGTTATCGCTACAGATGCTGACGTAGATGGCATGCACATTCGTTTGTTGTTGATCACATTCTTTTTACAGTTCTTCCCAGAACTGATTAAAGAAGGTCATCTGTATATTTTACAAACCCCACTTTTTAGGGTGAGGAACAAAAAAGAAACGATTTATTGCTACTCAGAGCAGGAGCGAATCGATGCAATCAAAAAGCTAGGACAGAAGCCTGAAATTACAAGGTTTAAGGGATTGGGAGAGATTTCACCTGACGAGTTCAAACACTTTATTGGGGAAAATATTCGTTTGGATCCCATCATGCTAGACCGAGCTGTTGGTATTGATGAATTGTTGTCATTTTATATGGGCAAAAACACCCCCAAACGTCAAGAGTTTATTATTGATAATCTAAAAGTCGAACTTGATCAAGTAGAGGAGTAGTATGGACGAGCACTTGGACGAACATTTCGACGAATCGCAAGATACCCTTGTCAAGGTGACAGGGATGTATAAGGATTGGTTTTTGGACTATGCTTCATATGTGATTTTGGAGCGTGCTGTCCCTCCCATTGCCTATGGACTAAAACCAGTGCAAAGGCGTATCCTTCACTCGATGCGTGAGTTAGATGATGGGCGCTACAACAAAGTGGCAAACATCGTTGGACATACCATGCAATATCACCCACATGGTGATGCTAGTATCTCAGATGCGATGGTGCAAATCGGTCAAAAGGACTTGCTGATCGACACCCAAGGGAATTGGGGAAATATCCTCACTGGTGATAGTGCTGCTGCTTCGCGATATATCGAAGCTCGTCTATCCAAGTTTGCGCTTGAAGTTGTCTATAGCCCCAAAGTAACCCAGTGGCAATTGTCGTATGATGGGAGGAAAAAAGAACCAATTCACCTGCCAGTAAAATTTCCACTACTACTTGCACAAGGTGGTGAGGGGATTGCTGTTGGATTGTCAACCAAGATATTACCTCATAATTTTATTGAATTGATTGATGCATCGATCAAACACCTCAAAGGAAGGCGATTTGAGTTACATCCTGATTTTCCAACAGGTGGTGTGATGGACATTGGTCAATACAACGATGGACTGAGAGGGGGTAAAATTCGTGTTCGTGCAAAGGTTTCTCAACTCGATAAAAACACTTTGGTCGTACGAGAAATTCCATTTAGTACAACCACCTCTACTCTTATTGACTCTATTTTGAAAGCCAATGACAAGGGTAAAATAAAAATCAAAAGAATTGAGGACAATACAGCTGCTGAGGTTGAAATTCTAATCCATCTACCAGCCAATATATCGCCTGATAAAACAATTGATGCCCTCTTTGCCTTCACAGCCTGTGAGACTTCTATCTCACCACTTGGCTGTATTATCGAGGACAACAAACCTCTTTTTATTGGTGTAAGTGAAATGTTGCGCAGATCAACAGACAACACTGTTTCAATACTCGAGCAGGAGTTGTTGGTAAAAAAAGCAGAACTGGAAGAGCAATGGCACTTTGCATCTCTCGATCGCATTTTTATTGAGAATCGAATCTATCGTGACATCGAAGAACAGGAAACTTGGGAGGGTGTGATACAAGCCATTCACAAAGGGTTAGCACCTCATATCGGTCACTTAAAACGAGAGGTAAACGACGACGACGTTGTTCGATTGACAGAAATCCGAATCAAGCGAATTTCAAAATTTGATCTTGACAAAGCCCAACAACGCATTGATGCCCTTGACGCTGATTTGGCACAAGTGAAACATGACCTCGCAAATTTGACAGATTTTGCAATCAGTTACTTCAAGCATCTAAAGCAAACCTATGGGAAGGGTCGTGAGCGAAAAACAGAGATTCGTGTCTTCGACGATGTAGATGCCAAAAAAGTTGTCATTCGAAACACCAAGCTCTATGTGAATCGTGAAGAGGGTTTTGTGGGCACATCACTTCGCAGAGATGAATATGTCACCGACTGTGCTGATATCGATGATATTATCGTGTTTACAGCCGATGGAAAAATGACAGTGACAAAGGTTGAGGCCAAAACATTTATTCGAAAGAATATCATACACGTTGCTGTCTTTAAGAAGAAAGACGATCGCACGATATACAATATGATCTACAGAGATGGACGAGGTGGCACGACCTATATGAAGCGATTCCCTGTGACAAGTGTGACAAGAGATAAGGAGTATGATTTAACCAATGGCAATGCTCAATCCAAAGTGTTTTACTTCTCCGCAAACCCAAATGGAGAAGCAGAGATCGTAACAGTTTTGCTGCGCCAATCCAAGGGGATAAAAAAACTAAAATGGGATGTTGACTTTGCAAATTTGGATATCAAATCGAGAGGTGTTCGTGGGAATACAGTTACCAAATACACTGTCAATCGCATTGAGCTCAAGGAAGAAGGGGTTTCAACACTCAAACCACGTGATATATGGTTTGATGAAACTGTTGGCCGCCTCAACGTTGATGGGCGAGGAGATCTGATTGGTGCTTTTCGTGGTGATGATCGCTTGTTGATCGCTACACAGTCAGGTATGATCAAAACTGCAATTCCAGATTTAAACATGCACTTTCCAGAGGATATGCTTGTGTTGGAGAAATGGGAACCTAGCAAACCAATATCTGTGATTTATTTTGATACAGCCAAAGAGCGTTATTTTGGAAAACGCTTTGTCATTGATGCTGCAGACAAAGAAGAACAGTTTTTAAAGGAAGGCAAACAAAGCCAACTTGAATTGATCAATACAGATCATCGTCCTGTGTTTGAAATTGAATTT
>Ga0160423_10003582_pt1 | contig 12897 bp, 10 predicted proteins | sample CRUFie14St8metaG_FD_108191 | JGI IMG/M metagenome (GOLD analysis project Ga0160423, IMG submission 108191) | Marine microbial communities from the Costa Rica Dome - CRUD Field 142mm St8 metaG | ecosystem: Environmental > Aquatic > Marine > Oceanic > Photic zone | place: Costa Rica: the Eastern... | reverse complement strand
CTATCGACATGACAATTGGAATGGATTACTGCGTATTAAATTTCTAATAAAGAAATTATATATTTTAAAGAATAGCTTGGCTTCGGTCAAGCTTTTTTTTATGTTTAATATGTATACATGAAATTAAGTTATAACTAAATTAAAGATATGAGCGAAAAATTTAAATTCCCTACAGAAGTTGTAGAATTACCTTCGAAAGGATTAATATATCCTGAAGGAAATCCACTTAGAAGTGGAAAGATTGAAATGAAATATATGACCGCTAAGGAAGAAGATATTTTAACTAACCAAAATTATATTAAGGATGGATCTGTTCTTGATAGATTAATAAAAGCACTAATAGTTTCTAAAATAGATTATGAAGATTTAATCGTAGGTGATAAAAATGCTATTATGGTAGCAGCTAGAATTTTAGGATATGGTAATGATTATACTTTTAAATATAAAGATGAAGAAGTTACTGTAGATTTATCTCAACTAAAGTCAACATATTTAAATGAAGACTTTATGATTGAAAAAGGAGTAAATAAATTTGAGTTTGAATGTCCCTCAACTAAAGCTGTTATTCATTTTAAATTATTAACAGGTAAAGATGATAAAAAAATTAAATCTGAAATAAAAGGATTACAAAAAATTAATAAATTATCAAGTCCTGAAATGTCTACTAGATTAAAATATATGATATTATCTGTAGATGGTCAATCAGATAGTAAGGATATTAGAGAATTTGTTGATAATTATTTCTTAGCAAGAGATTCAAGGGCATTAAGAGAATATATTAAGTCATTTCAACCAGATATTGATATGACATTTAACTTTGAGAGTAGCGACGGCACAGTTGAGGAAGTATCCTTACCTATGACCGTCAGCTTTTTTTGGCCTGACTCTAAGCTATAGACAACGCTTATTTAGTCAGATTCATGAAATAGTCTATCATGGAGGAGGTGGGTATGATTGGCATACTGTTTACAATATGCCTATCTGGTTAAGAAATTTCACCTTTAAACAAATAGCAGAGTATAAAGAACAAGAAAGAGACGCATATAAAAAAGCAGCAAGTAAAGGAAAAAAGGGAACTAATATTGATCTAAACAATCCAGGAAAAGTTCCCGATTCAAGAAGACAGATTAATCCTCCAAATTATATTACGAAGGCATCTAAAAAATGATGCCTTCCGATATTTATAACAAAATCTAATTAATGGCTTTAAATTCTGATAAGTATAAAAAGAATATGCAAGATGGTGCTAAGGCAACTAAGGAAGCTGCTGCAAGTGCTGAGGATTTAAAGCAAAATCTTAGAGATGCTTTATTTTTCACAAGAGATTTTGCTGATCAAGCAAAAGATTTATTTAAATCTTTAGGGGAAGGTGCTATTCAAGCTTCTGAAGGTGCTAAAGCTTTTAGAGATGTAGCTAAAGCAGCAAAAGCAATAACTGATAATTATGCAGATGTTTTATCAGGTGAAAAAAAGTATGCTGATTTAATTAAAGAAAGAGAACAACTTAGAAAATCAGAAAATTCTTTCCTAACAGAATTTGAACAACAATTACAAACCCTTCGACTAACAGAAGAAGAAATAGCAGGAGTCCTTAGTGGTCAAATTGATTTATTTGAAGATTTAGGAGACAAAGCTGCTAATTTAAATCCTGATCAAGAAAAATTATTAAAATTATTTATAGGTCAAAATGAAGAATTAATTGGTGAAAAGAAAAATCTTAAAGATATTGAAGAACGAGCCAAAAACATAGAAGATGCTATGTCTTTTGGTGATGGAGCTGTTGGTATAGAAGATATAGCTGAAGGAGCAGATGCTCTTTTAGATAAACTTGGACTAGGGGGCCTTAAGGATAAATTAGGACTTGGTGATGCTGTCACAGATGCAAGAAAATTTGCATCTGAAATTACTAATGGGGGTACCAACATCGATAAGATGGGTAAAGCAATTCCTAAATCAGGTCAAGGCATGCAAGTTATGACTAAAATGGCAGGAAATTTAGGTAAAAACTTGACAAAAGCTTTAGGTCCAATTGGTCTTATAGCACTCGCTGTAGATCAAATAATTAATGCTTTTAAAATAATAGATAAGTCATCAGGTGAAATAGCAAAAAATCAGGGGATATCAGCAAATGAAGCATCTAAACAAGTAGGAATTGCTAACCAACAGGCATTAATGTCTGGAAATATGCTAATGTCTACTAAAGATATACTAGCAGCCCAAACTTCAATGAATAAAATGATGGGTACTAGTATGCAATTCTCAGGTGAGATGGCTACCCAGTTTGCAAACATACAAGAAAGAACAGGCTTGTCAGCAGACGCTATGAATTTCTTTGCTAAAAATGCTATAAAAGGTAAAGGTAGTATAGAAAAACAAATGCAGGACATTTCTGATATTACTATGTCATTAAATCAACAGAATGGCGTAACTATGAATATTAAAGATATTCAAGAAGGAATTGGAAAATTAACAGCAGCACAACGTCTTACAGCTAAAGGAAATACAAAAGAATTAGCTAACCAAGTATACCAGTCTAAATTATTAGGATTATCGGCATCACAGTTAGAAGGAGTACAAAATAGTTTATTAGATTTTGAACAATCTATAGCAGCTGAAATGGAAGCTGAATTAATGACTGGTAAACAATTAAATTTAGAAGGTGCTAGAGCAGCAGCATTAGCAGGTGATCAAGCAGCATTAGCAGCCGAATTAAGAAAAGAAGTAGGGACTGAAGCTGAGTTTATGGAAATGAATGTTATGCAAAGAGAAGCTTTAGCTAAAGCATTTGGGTTAAATGTAGATCAAATGGCTGAAATGTTGGCTAAACAAGAAGCTTTAGAAAAATTAAAAGAAGCAGGATTTGAGTCCCAATCAGAAGCTCAAGATAAATTTAATTCTTTAGTTGAAAGTGGTATGTCAGCTGAAGAAGCAGCAAATGAAATGAAAAGGTTAGGTATTGATGATGCTTTTGCGGCTCAAATGAAAAGTGCTTCTGTAGCTGAGAAATTAGCAGCTGCTCAAGAAAGATTAACTGATTTATTTATTGCAATAGTTGAACCTTTAATGCCTCTTATACAAGCTATTGTAGATTTATTAGGCCCTATATCAGCTGCAATATCTCCAATATTTGCTTTAGTAGGAGAATTAGTAGGATTAGTAATGGATGTTTTACAACCTGTTATTTCAAATGCAGTTAAAAATATAGAGGACCTAGTAAAAAATATTACTGATTACTTACAAGGTGTAAAAGAGTTTTGGACTGGAGTATTTACATTAGATGTAGATATGGTATTAGGTGCACTTAAAAAAATGGGGAATGCAATAATAGGATTAGTTATAGATCCATTTATAAATCTAGGTGAAACTATACAAGAAACTTTTGGAGGAGTATTTGACGCTTTAAAGGAAACAGCTTCCAATTTTATAGGTTTATTTTCAGAAGAATTTATTGAAGGATTTAAAAATATAGCAGCTGTAGCAATTGATGTTTTATTATTCCCAATTCAAACATTAATGGAAATGGCAATAGGAGTTCTTAATACTATGATTAGAGGAGCTAATAAAATTCCATTAGTTAATATATCTGAAATTCCAGTACCAGATCTTGCAGGACAAATTAAAGGTTTAGTTGGTTTAGAAGAAGGAGGTATTGTACCCGCAACTCCTGGTGGTATGCCAGCTATAATTGCTGAAGGAGGGGAAGCAGAAGCTGTTATTCCTTTGAGTAAAGCTGAATCAATGGGATTTGGTAATTCAAAAGAAGCAATAGGTTTATTAAAACGACTAGTAACAGCAGTAGAAAAAGGTGGAGATGTATTTATAGACGGAAATAAAGTAGGAAAAGCACTAGTTTTGGCAGATTCCAGAATGGGTTAATATTTATAACAAAATAACTTAAAACAATAAAATCATGGCAGAATCATTATTAAACAAGTTTGACTCAAACGGTTCACCTTTAGCAGTACCAGTATCTCCAGCAGATGGTGTTACTCCAGATGCAGTTAGTATTGTGGGTAATTCATTACTTCATAATCAATATTCAAATATTGGTGATCCAACTTTAACTGAACCAGCTTATAATAATATAGGTGTAGCAGTTACAGGTTATTCACTACCTGCAACATCACAGTTAGGTCAAACAGCAAATGTATACCAAGGAGAAACTAATAGGTATAAAAATAACGCTCCAGAAGAAAGATCATTTTAAATAAAATAAAATGCCTTTAATAACCTCTACTACAAACTTAAATAAATTAAAGTTTGGGATAGGTAATGCTAGTGATAGGTTTGCTAATGGACACAGTAATCAACCTTACATTACAAAAGATATCCCAGGCGTTGATGTGGATAATCCTAATCCAACACCTATTGCTCAAGTAGATGATAGTGGAAATATTATATATGGTGATCTAGAACCAGATAGTTTAGATATATTATTTAGGGGAGGTCTTAATGCGCCTAGGGACGCAATCACAGACGTAAGTAGGTTAACAAAAATGTTTTTAGATACCAAATCTCCAAATGGTATAATATTTACAGCTAATCAACAACTTTTATCACGTACATCAGTAATGACTGAAGCATCATATGGTGTAGGTTATGCTAGAAATAAAGAACCAAACTTTTTAACAGGAAAAGGTGGTGGAGCTTTAGCAAGTGGTGTTTATTTACCTACAAGTACATTAGCTCAAGCTGGTGTAGGATTTACAGGTACACATTTAAATTTAATGGGATTAGACCCTACATCACCAAGTGGAATATCAGGTAATTCTAGTGGTATATCTGGTTTATTTGGAGATGGTCCAGGGGGAGGTTTGAGAACATACTCAATGGAAATGAGTCGAAAGATTCAAGAATCGGAAGAAGAAGGAGTTATTAATAGACTAGTTGATATTTTTGAAGATAGACAAGCTGTAAAATCTCAAGAAGATAATGTTATTAAATATAATGGAGGTCCTGGATCTGTATTGGGTATAGGAAAAACAAGTATAAAATTTGCAAAAAGTAATGCAGTAGGGAATGTAAGAACAGGAGTTAATAACTCATTATCAATAAATAATCCCGGATTATTTAATGGTACAGATCCCACATTTGCACAAAAATTCCAATATACAACATTATTAGATGGTGAAACTTTAGCTTATGGAGGTGAATTTGGTGATGATTTATCTGATAAATTAGGTTTAAGTAATAATATTTTATTAGATGATGACATAGGTGAAGAAGTATTTTTAATGAATATGTTATCTGCTACTTATACTTTAGGATCCTCATTTGAAGGAGATGATGGTAGTAATGCAAGAGGAGTGTATACTAATATAGGGATTGATAGACATAATAGTCCTTATACTGTTGTATTTGATGCTACACAATTAAGATCAGCACAAGCTGATACACCAACCCCAGGTAATGCTCCTATAGGACCAGATTTCAGAAAACAACTAATTGATACTACTGGTGAAGGAGGTGAACCCATAACAACCTCAAATATATTATCTATTTCACCAGATTATACTCAAAAGAATTTAAATAAAAGAACTAATTTTGGTGACCCAGGAGCAAATACAGAAAAAACTAAAAATGAAAACTCAGGTAGATTAAAATATGGAGTAAAGGCAAACGACATGATTGCAGTAGATAAATTAAATGCTCAACTTATGTATACAAATGCAACTGTAGCCCAATCAGTAGGTTTTGCAAAAAATGATTTATGTAAATTTAGAATAGCTGCTATTGATAATAATAACCCAAGTGAATCTCTATTTATGCATTTTAGAGCATTTATAGATTCATTCTCAGATACCTATAGTTCTGAGTGGAATGGTTTTAAATACTCAGGAAGAGGTGAAAATTTGTATCATTACACAGGATTTGATAGACAAATAAGTATGGCATTTACAGTTTATGCTCAATCTAAAGCTGAACTTATTCCAATGTATAGAAAATTAAATTACTTAGCATCAACACTAGCACCAGATTATACTGACGCTGGGTTTATGCGAGGAAATATCGTACGTTTAACATTAGGAGGATATTTATATGAACAAGCAGGATTTATTTCTGCACTTACTTATGAAGTTCCTCAAGAATCATCATGGGAAATTGCAATTAATGAAGAAGGTGGACGTGATGCTTCAGTTAAAGAATTACCATTTATGATTAAAGTAACAGGATTAGCATTTACGCCTATACATGATTTCTTACCTAAGAAAATTCGTCCAGATTCAGCAAATGGTTTAACACCTGATAATACTATAATTGATGAAAGATATATAGCACTTTCACAAGATACTGCTGGTGCAGATTCTAATTATAAAGATATTTATCAAGTCCAACAATCTGAAAATGATACTAGTGGAGCTACCGTTTCTTTAAATGATGGAGCTTTAGTTGAATAAATTAATTATGTAATGAATAGATACGAAACTATAAAAATAATAAGAAACGAAAATGAATTTGTTGGTACAATAGGTGATGAATACTACAGAACTAATTATTACCCAGAAATTGAACCTCAGGAAACAGATATATATATTGAAACTGAGTTTGGTGATAGATTAGATTTACTAGCAAATAGGTTTTATGGAAATGTTTCATTATATTGGATAATATCGATAGCTAATCCTAATGCTTTAAATTTAGGTTCTTTATATCCTCCAGTAGGAGCACAATTAAGAATACCAATTAATATAAGTGGGATTATATCGAGGTACAACCAGTTAAATGCGTTATAAAAATGAATATATTAGGACAGCCTTTTGCACCTTGGGTAACTAAGCAAATTAATGTAAGACAACAGTCTTTAGGATATGTAGATTACAATAATGATGATTTATTATACCAAAATAGTAAAACTCCTTGGATTAGATTAGCTAGCTCAGTAAACATAAATGCTGTTGATGGAGGTGATGGTGTTTTAGAAAAATTTAGAAAAATAGGAGTCCCACAAAATGCTATGGAAGGTAGTAATGCCGCGCGTAATTTTATATTACAAGGAGGAGCTGTTGGTTTAGATAAAGATGGTAATCTAATTACTTATAAAGGTTTAAATATATCCCCTCCTCCAACAAGTGCTTTTTATAAAGGAGCTTATGGTTGGGGAGAAACAACAGAAAAAGGATTTGTACCTTTACCAGGAATTATAGATGCTTCTTTGGTTTATTATAATAATGGAGCTTTATCTAAAGCTGTAATTAATATGAAATGTTGGAGTAGAAACCAATTAGCATTAATGGATGCTTTATACATGCGTCCTGGTTATAATTTATTATTGGAATTTGGTTGGACATCTTGGTTAAGCAATGTAACTCGAAAAATAGAAACATTTAATACTTTTCAATCCCCAGCATTAGAAATGATTCTTAACCCAGTACCACCTGGTCCAGATGATAATCCTTTAAATTTTGAAATTCCACGTTTAATTCAAGAAGAAAGAGTAAGAACTTATGGTAATTATGAAGGTGTATTTGGTAAAATAACTAATTTTAATTGGTCATTTGAAAGTGATGGTAGTTACTCATGTCAAACTACTTTAACAGGAATGGGAGGAGTAATAGAATCTTTAAAAATAAATGGAGGTACATTTACAAAAGCAGAAAAAGCAGCAATAAAGACAATTGAAGACAGTAATATAATTCCAATCCCAGAAAAGGCACTAAATTATCTAAAACTTAGAACCGAGCTTGATGATAAAATAACAAAGTATTATCAAGATTTTAAAGATTATTTAAATTATAAAGCAAATAATGTAATAGAATACGGGTATCAAGATATTACTTTTGATTCATTTCCTGACCCAAAAGATGGTTTTAAAGAAAAAAAATTAGTAATAAAAAAAGGTTTACTTGGATTTGATCAAGTAGATACAGACGCTGAACATCCTTTTAATAATGAAATACAATTATACATGTCATTTGGAATGTTTTTAGCTGTACTTCAAGAATCCTTTTTATTATATAATGAAAATGGTAAACCCTATTTTACATTTGATGTAGATTATTATAATCTAGAAGAAGATGATAATTATATTTTAAACCTTCCAGGACAATTTTCAGCAAATCCTTTTGTATGTGTTACTCCTTATAATAATGTTCCTGAAGCTGAAGGGTTAAAATTTGATGTTGATATACCAAACACAAACATGGCTGAGATACTCCAAAGAATAAAAAATAATTTTATTGTAGATAGTGGAAAAAGCCAATACTTAGGTAGATTAGCATATGTGTATATAAACACTGCTTATATTAGTCAATGTTTAAATCAAGCCGAAAGAAATGATTTAGATAACTCTTTAGCATTATTACCATTTTTAAAAACAGTACTTAGTGGTGTATGTAAAGCAAGGGGTGGGATAAATAATATTATGGTTCATGAAGATATAAATACTAACACTATAAAATTTTTAGAGTCAGTACCCCAAAATTGGTCTGGCCAAATTCCTCCTAAATCAGGAGCAGATGAATTTTGTAAGCTAAATACATTTGGAGTTAAAAATAAAGTTGAGGGAAGTATAGTTAGAAATATGGACTTAAATGGAAGCATATCAAAAGAATTTGCTAATATGATTTCTATAGGAGCTCAAGCTAGTGGTAATCAATTAAATGAAAATGCAACAGCATTTTCTAAATATAATAAAGGATTAATTGATAGAACGTTTGAGGAAAAAATTTCAAAGAAAGAAGATGCAAAATCAGATAAAACACCCCTTGAAAAAGAAAAGAAAACAATAGGAACTATTTGGAATGAAAATATGCAAGATGAAAGTGGTAATTCTAAAGGTATGTTTAAAGAAATTTTTCAAGGTTTTACTTGGAATGAAAAAAACATTAAATCTCTTGTAAATAATAATGTAAACTTTATAAAACTATTACAAGGAACATTAGTTAATAAAAATATTATTAAATCTCCATTTTTCTTACCATTTAATTTATCACTAGATATAGATGGTATATCTGGAATTAAATTATACCAAAAATTTACAGTTGATGATAATGTTTTACCTCCTTCATATGATAAGGATAGTGTAGATTTACAAATTAAAGCAGCTAATCATACTGTTAGTGCTGAAGATTGGGTAACAAAGATTGAAACTCAATCAGTTCCTAAAAGTATGGAAGTTACTCAAGCACAGGTGACTGAATGTGCTCCAGCAGAAGTTGAAGAAGTAGCAACACAACAACCAGAAGAACCAGTAGTACCACCAGAACAAGTTACTATTACATCACAATTCCCTCTAGAAGATATATTTTATCCTGTAGAAACTCCTAAAACTCAAATTTATATCCATCATACGGCTGGGAATCAAAATGTTAAAAGAACAATTGAAATATGGAATACTAGAACAGATCGTGTTTCTACTCATTATGTAACAAACAATAATGGAGAAGTAGAACAATTATATCAAGATGAATTTTGGGCTAATCATTTAGGTGTTAAAGGAAGTACATTTAAAGCCTTTAAATTACCATATAGGAATTTAAATAAATATAGTTTAGGAATTGAATTATCTGCTTTTGGTGGGGTAACACTTAAAGATGGAAAATATAAAACAATTTATAATTCTACATTACCAGAGTCTGAGGTAGCTCAACCTGTAGATGCTTATGGAAAACCAACTACTTATAAGGGATATAAATACTACCAAAAATATTCTAATGCTCAAATAGCAAATGTTAAAAATGTAATAACAGGGTGGATGAGTAAATATAATATTCCATTTAATTATAATTGGGATGAATTATTTAATCCTAATTCCTTAAGTGCAAAAGCTTTAAGTGGAGAAAAGGGTGTTTATACTCATAATTCTGTAAGAACAGGAAAACAAGATGTTTTCCCTCAAAAAGAATTAATTGATATGTTTAAATCAATAGCTACTAATGTAGTTGAACCTGCTAAGCCTAATTCTATTGTATGGGAAGTTTTATTCCAAGAAAGTATAGCTAACTATGCAGGAATAAGTGGACAATCAGATGCTAAAATTAGATTAAGAGGAACATTAAATGGAGAATCTTTTGAATATTATGCTAACCCAGCTCCAATTAATGGAACTGAACAAGAAGCAATAGATCAAGCTATGTTAGAAGCTAAACAATGGATAGTAGATGAAGGAGATATGGAAGGAAATAATGATTGGTTAACCGCTGAAAATACAGTATCATTTTAGTAAATTATGTATATACCTAAAAATAGAATATTAACTAACTTATATACCCCAGGTAATGAATTTGTAGTAAAAACTACTGAAAAAAATTATGTTGGGTACTACCATAAATTATATACTGGAGAAATCTTTTCAGGTAAAACACCAAATGATTCGAATAAAATATTATTAGTTCCTTTTGAAGTTGAAGGTGAGCCAAGATTAGCACCTAATTTAGTTGAAACTAATGTAGTAGCTTTATTTTTAGAGGATCCAGATCCTGTTGTTAATCAAGATCAATGGAATCAAAAAGATATAGTTACGTATTTAAAATTAAAAAATGAGTCAACAACGGATGATAATCCTAGAGAAATGCCACAATATCATTATGCTTCACCTACTGAAGAAGATTATCAATTAGGTCAGTTTACTAGATATTTTTTAGTAAAAGTTAATGAAGATAGATATATAGAAATTGATAGTAAAACATATAAAAAAGTTACATCTCAAAGTGATAGTATAGTTTGGGAATTATATACACCAATAAAAACACAATGGACTATTGATGGAATTGAAAGTAATGTTTTTGATATTAATAGAAATCAAGTATTAATTATAGAAAAACGAATTAATAGAAGGGGTTTACAAGAATTTTTAAATAACGATTACTTAAAATATTATAGATCTGAAAATATAAATAACCAATATACAAGTGGTGATGATTATACTTTGCCTAATGGTTTAAGTTATCAAGGATTATATCATGTAATGCCTAATGGACAGGCAATGACTGGAAGATTCCATGGTGAAGCAGAAGATATTCCTTTAACACCTATTACAAGTTAACTTGGATAACAAATAAATTTCTCGTATATTAGACCAAAATAAAAGTTATGTTTTGGCTAGTTGAAGACGACAAACAATTAGAGTTATTTAAAAAATTTGCTAAAGGTGAAGCATTTGTTGAAATAATTCCAAACAATCATTTTGAGCATCCCACAAATAATGGAGTATGTGCGATTTATGTTCGTCCGTTAAATAGTAATAAAGGATTTATATTGACGAATAACCATAGTGAGACATTAAATGTTGGTATAGACGCTATAAAATATGTATTAAACGCATTAGATAAGATATATGTGCGAGATAAGAAGGAATTTTTACATTATTTTGTACTTCAAAAGCTTTTTGACATAACATTAACTTCACCTACGTATATACCAGATAGAACAACAAGCCATCAATACTTTTACTACAAATATCCTAGTAAAGAAGATGTTAATAGAATAGTACCTATTGTTAAACATTATGAGTATTGTGAAAATATATTTAACGACTTAAAAAATAGAATAAATGAGCCAATCAACAACTTTTACAATGACAAAGCCGCAGTGGTATTCAACGCCGTGGAAAGAAGTGGTCTACGAATTGATAGAGACAGATTCAAATCGTACTTTTACGATGAGCGTAGCGAATACGTATACACGCAATACAACTTCAAAACATTAACAACAAGACCCGCAAATAAATTTAATGGAATTAATTACGCAGCACTTAATAAAGATAATGGATGTAGGACGTGTTTTATTCCACGTAATGATAAATTTGTTGAGCTTGACATTGGTGCTTATCATCCTACTCTTCTTGGGTTGTTGGTGGGTTATGATTTTGGCGAAGAAGACATCCACAAGGCGTTTGCAAAAATGTACAAGGTGGATTACCAAAAATCTAAAGAATTAACATTCAAACAACTATACGGAGGAGTATTTGAACAGTTTAAAGATCTGGAATTTTTTCAAAGAGTTCAAATATATGTGGATGATTTGTGGCAAAGATTTAATAAAGACGGCTACATTGAGTGTCCTATTTCAAAACATTTATATAAAAGAGATGAGTTAGATGACATGAAACCTCAAAAACTTTTAAATTATGTTTTACAAAACTTGGAGACGTCAATGAATGTTCGTATATTGTGGGACATATTTAAATCATTAAAAAACCGAAAAACTAAGCTGGTCTTATATACTTATGATTCGTTTTTGTTTGATTTTGATGAAAGTGAAGTTGGTTTGATTGAAGAAATTAAACAGATAATTAAAAATTATAAATTACAAATAAAAGAAAGTTATGGAAGCAACTACGATTTTAGATAAACCGGTTAATATGTATACTGTAGATGATTTTAACGAATTCTCTACATTAAATATAAAAGATTTGAATAACAAATTATTTTGCACATTTACTACTCTAGAGGAGTTAGATTCATTAATTGAAGGTCTAACTTCTAAATACGATATCATGTATAATAAGATATTTGTATTGCATATAAAAAGCAATGATGAGTATGTTTGTACATATAATATTGACCAGGCAAATCTAGATAGCTTACCACAAAATACGATTCTAGTACATAGAAAAAAAGAATCAAACACATTGTATACTATTAATGCTCTTAATGAATTAATTAAAAAATTAAATGGAGGAGTAGTTGATACTAAATTTCCAATTACTTGGGAACATTATAGAAATACAATTTTACTTACCCAAAGAGATGAATTGAAGCAATTAAAAACTAAGATTCATAAAATTCTTGAAGTATAGTTAGGATTGCCTAGCTGTATTTCGTATATTCACATATTAATAAAAAAGTTATAAAACATGGATTTAAATTTGATTAAACAACGTTTAGAGTCACTAAACAAACAATCTAACAATTCCGGAGGTGAAAGAAAAAATTTATTTTGGAAACCATCTGTTGG